>Ga0265338_10000189_pt1 | contig 115979 bp, 128 predicted proteins | sample 42126metaG_FD_193579 | JGI IMG/M metagenome (GOLD analysis project Ga0265338, IMG submission 193579) | Rhizosphere microbial communities from Carex aquatilis grown in University of Washington, Seatle, WA, United States - 4-21-26 metaG | ecosystem: Host-associated > Plants > Roots >...
GCCAGCCTTCAACGGCACTACCGACGTCCTTAGTAGGGATTAAGCTCAGGTCGGAACGGCCTGGTTCATAGGTACCGACATCTATGTAGCAGATAGCCTTACCACCGGCATTATGAATGGTGGTAACAGTGGAGGCTGAGTTATCAAAACCATCGATGTCATAGACGCTAGGGGGTACTGGGGTTGAGGATGGTGTGTTGCCGATAATCCAGTTCCAAGTGATGGCTGAACTGGCGGTTGGCTTCCACCAGGAGCCGGAAGGGGGTGGAGGCGGCGTGGCAGCGTTAAACTGCAGCGCTTTGCCGCCGGATGCTGTTGCATCAGTAATAACGGTAGCAGGAGACGTAACCGTGCCTGCTTCGGCTTCTTGAGCTACAAAAGGTGTGGCCGCTAAACTATGAAAAAGTAAATATGCCCCAACAGCGCCAAACAGCACAACAAAAACAACGATGGCTTGTTTGGACGCGAGTGACTGGCGAAGCTTGCTCATATGTGAATTTTTAGCTTTTTTATGTGAATCAGAAACACTCATTTATATGGTTATGTTTATTCCATAGTAGCAAAGTAAGCACGCATTGCAAGCTTTTTTTCAGGTCAAATAAAATCGAATTTTAATTTCGTATAAAACATACGGGTTCAAGTTTTATCTGATAAACACCTACCTTTAAAATCAGAGGCTCAGCGGCTTCAGGCAAGACGGGCCAATCTTTTTTTGAACACAGCCTGCAAGATGACGAGCGCTAAGCTAAATGGCACAACCAATAAACCAATACTAGCACTAGTAACTTTACCAGCCAACACAGCTATCAGGACGGTTGCGAGCAGCCAGACAAAAAAGTGCTTGGGCGCAATATGCAGTCTTAGATACTCTGCCCCTAGATAGTAGTACGGAAATACCGTAACTACCAGGAGGGTGCTAGATAATAGTCCAAAAATTAAGACTACTGCCAGTCCTTGCCAAAACGGGCTGGTCAAAGCCAGTGGTATTAATGACACCACAGCAGTAACGCTAGTAGCGAACAACGGTCGGAATCGTTCTTCTAGGGCAGCATGAGCGGCATCAATAGCGCCCAAGCCACTGCGCCTGGATTGGTTAGCATAATCTGTCAGCAGGATGGTGTTTTTAATACTTAATCCGAGCAAGGCAAAGAAACCGAGCAAGGCAAAGAAACTAATGGCATTGTTAGTAAGGTATAAGCCCAACATAACACCAAATATGCTGAAAGGAATGGCCATAAATATCAGCAGTGGCTGCAGGAACGAACGAAACTCAAAAGCCAGTAATATATACATAACCAGTAGCAATATCGGGAAGGCTAATACCAATGTTTTAAAGGAGTTCTGATTGTCTGATTCCTGGCCCAGGTCAAAACTAAGTGCATTGCCGCTTAGTCCATAGCTCTTTAGCTTGCCTGGGTTAAACTCGTTTTTAACAGCCGTCTGGGCCAGATCCACCAGGGTTGTCGTATCATTTCCATCAAATCCAGCAGTAACAGTAATTATGGGTTTGCCGCCGCTACGGTCATACTCGCTGGCACTCGATAGGGTTACATTCACGAACCGGGCTATTTTGCCGCTGGTACGCTTAAGTTGGGCTTCGTTAAGAAACGTTGCCAAAGCCTGGGCCGCTTGCAAAGCATTGGCACGCTTAGTTGCATCAAGTTGAACAATAAACGACGAGGCTGGCGGACCAACATCGTTTTGCCCGACAGATACCTTGGCTTGCTTGAACTGATCGTTAAAACGGTTCTGTAGCTGTTTGACCAGTTCGGGCGAGGCAATTTTGCGCTGCGTATAGGGCGTAATGGTTATCTGTTCCGTGGCCGATTGGGCGCTACCGCTGCTATAGAGCGAACTCTGAACGAAGTTAGTGTCCAATACTTGCGCAGTTAGATTGTCGGCCTGGGCGACAATATGATCCGCCTGATCGACCGTTGTTCCTGGTGGAAAGTTCAGGTTGAGTATTAAGCCGTTGGTATTTTTGGTGGGCGGAAAGATGTTAAAAACGACGTTTTTAGAGATAGCCAGTCCAGCGGCAACAAAACCAAAACCGACAATAATGGCTATGATACCGACACTAAATAAGCGTTTTTGGGAATTCCTGGCCCAGATCATGGGACTGGCAATAAAAGCCGCAACCTTAGCTTCAAAGCCGGCGGCAACTTCTTTTTCGCCCTTAGGACCCATTTGCTTTTTGCCTAGCAGTACAAAACGCGCCATGAAAGGTATTAATATGAGTGCAACAAATAGACTTATTATTAATGAGGCAATGATAGTAATAGGGATGGCCCGAATAAAGCTCCCCAAAATGCCTCCCACAAACAACAGCGGCGCAAAACTAAGCGACGCGGTAGTAGTGGCAGCCACCATAGCCCGGCTAATACGTGTTGACGCCTCTTTGACTGCCACTCTTGGATCGGTATGTCTACGCCGGGCTGCGTCAATGGCTTCAACCATAATGATGGTGTCGTCAACAATCAGGGCCAGGCCCAGAATAAGCGCAAACAGTGTTATGACATTCAGGCTGTAGCCTATGACGTACAGAAGTGCGAGTGATGTTAGGAGAACGGTGATCATAGAAACCACGGTAATTACAGAGGCCCGAATGGCAATGACAATAGAGCCGACTACCAAAATGGCTACTAGCCCCTCCAGTAAGACGCGCTGTAGCTCGCTCAGATTTTCTTTGATGTTGGGCGCAAAGCTAGCGCTGACATCGGCCTTATAATCTTTGAACTGCGGTTGTTGCTGCAGTTTTTGAACCGCCGTTCTAAGTTGCGCGTCCAGCTTAATAACGTCGACGTTTTTTATGGCCGTAATGCCAATAATGACCGAGTTATAGAACTTCGTCTGATTACCCTGTCTGGTGCCAAAGCGGTCAAAATTATGCTGGACAGTCACAGCTTTGCCAGTAGCCGGATCGGTAACGGTCTGGTAGGGGTTTTTGACAAAGGCAGTCTGGACGTAGGAAAGCTTTTGTTCGTTCAACCATTTGGCTGCCGCTTGGGCCTGGGCAACGGTTTGGCTGGTTGGTGCTGAACCATTCTGGTTATAGAACGATATGGCCGCATCAATTTGCTGCGTATCCCCGCCGGTAGCTCCAAAATAAGGTACGCTATATTGTACTTGGGCATTGGCTGGAATTCGGCCTGAATCTTTAACGGCTTTTTGCAGTTGGCTGGCAGCGGTTTTGGCATCGGTTCCATCCTTATACTGAATGGTAACTGCAAAAAAGTTATCGGCGCTCTGGGATTGCACAAGTTCGGCATCTGGTAGTTTGAGGGCAATATCAGAGATCGGCTTGGCCACTTGGCTGTCAACTTTAGCCGGGTCGTTTACAAAATAGGTACCATTAACAATGGTTAGGGGGATGTTGACGCTTGGGAAGCCTTCGCGCCTGAGCAAAGTTGTGTAGCTAACAGAACCAAAGACAATCAAGACTACCCAAATAAGAGCAGTCAACCGCGGGCGGTCAAAAAAGGTAGTCGTCAATTTGGGCAATAGTCGGTCCCTTGGCAGCTTAGTCTTCGCGGTAACAGATTTTCGCTTTTTACGCCCCCAAGCCATACGCACTCCCCATCACCTAGATTTCTTATTGGAATTCTTATATAGTAACAGCTTACTACGCAAAAATAAAAACCGCTGTTGGCAAGCTAGCATAACTTTTAGTCAAAGCTAATTTCAAAAATGCTTATTCTTGGTACAGTGTCATCAACGAAGTCTAGAACTTTGGTTATAGGGTCAGTTGACAACAGCATCTTGACTGCATAACGCTATAGCGCTAAAATGAGCTCATGAGCCATTTAAGCGAAAAAACCACTATCTATCTTAACCCCTATGTAAAGAAGTTTATTCAGCATAAGGCTGTAGCCGAAGGTCGTTCTGTTTCTGATATTGTTAATGAACAGTTTGCCGATATGGTAGAAGACATTGATGATATAAAAGAAATCGAAAAGCGCCGAGGCGAGCCAACTGTGCCATTTGAGCAAGTATTGCATGAGCTAGGTCTGACCTATGAGCAATTACGCAGTTGAATTTACCAAAAGTGCCCAAAAAGAACTCAATAAACTCCCGAATCAGATACGCTTACGAATAGCTAAAGCGGTCTATAAACTGAGTCTAGAGCCCCGAAAAGGTAATGTACGTCCAATGGTTGGTTCGAAAAGTTGGCGCTTACGAGTTGGTGATTTCAGAATCATTTACGACATCTATGACAATAAATTAATTGTATTGATTATAAGAGTTCGTCATAGAAAAAATGTTTATAGAGATTAGTTTTGGTTTTGATTGGTATAGGTAAATACAAATTTTGGTACAGCACATTGAACCAGGTTAGAACCGTTTTGATGAATACAGCTCAGTTAGCTGGTATAGCTTCAAGTTTAGATGTTATTGCTTGAACAGCTGTTTCATTTTGGTTTTGTAGAGTAGTTGCACTGGCATTCGCTGAACACTGCATCTGAGGAGAAATGTAAAGATAATAGTAGCCATTGACTAATGAATACATCGATTTAGTTTCGCTAGCAAAAAATTGTTGTGCTGGTTCATTTGCTGGTAGGACCGTATCAGTGGGTAAGAATCGTTCAATGCTACCACCATGGTTTTGACATGCAGGATCACTAGCCACTAATTCTGTAGATGTTACCGACGCAAGGGTATTTGTGCCGTTATCTCCATCTCCAATAGTGTATTTCAAGCTCAAACTACCTGAATATGAAGCTCTCAAGCCCCATTCTTTAATAACAAAGTAGCTCTGTTTTTTAGCTACTGAGTTTGATGAATGAGAAGCGGGGGTTGTTGGCATCGTTTTGTGACCGTGCCATACATACCAACCTATGAAACCAATTATTCCTAAAACAATTAAAATGAGTAGCAGTTCTACAGAACCAAATCCTTTTTGGTTTTTACTCATAAATTAATGATAGCAAATTCTTAGAAAAAGCTTATGCTTTGGTACAGCGTAGTAAACGAAGTCAGAACTTTAATTATTGATAATTTAACGAGTCATTCAGAATATTTGTCCCAAGTGATTTGTTTGTAACCGAATCCCTGGTATCAATAGTAACTTTTACTAAATAATGTCCTGGCTTGAAAGAACTACTGAACTCCTTAGGACTGCCCATAGCTGCGTCTAGACCACTATTTGAATCGGATTGGTCTTGTTGTTCAATTTTTTGAACTTGGAAATCAATTGTCTGCGTGGTTACACCGTTGAGCTTTTCGTGAATAACTGAGATTCCATTGTATTTCAGTTTGTAGGCTTTGCTATCTTGCTTAAAAGCTATATTAATGTGGAGGACTTTGTTGGCATCAATTTTTACAGTTAAGTGGTCTTTAGAAGGAGCTGGGTCTTCCTTAAATAACGTACCATTAGCATCATAGGAATCACCGGATGATGAATAACTCCAACTATGGCTTGGTTGTGGGTTTTGCCTACTGACAACATACCAGCCCACAAATCCAACAACACCTACAATTACTAAAATCAACAGGATTTCTATAGTACCAAATCCCTGCTGCTTATTAACTTTCATAGACCCAGCATAAACTTAAACAGTAATAGGGGCAATATGCTTATGTCAGTAAAAATTGTGGAGTAATTTATACCGCATATAAGCAAACAAGAATCCAAACCTTTGTTAAGGTGTTAGCAGATTCCCATCAAATCCCCAAAATAAAAACAGGGGCATAAATCACCCCTGTTCCAACATCCAACATTCTTATCTGGTACAGCGTCGTAAGCGAAGTAAGAACTTTAATTATGCATCAGTTTCGGACTGAGCAGGTTTTAGGTGTCCACTTATAGTGTCGGACATACTACGAAGAGTAATTTCATTCTCTACTGCGTCTGGGTATTCACCAAAGCCAGGCAATGCTCCAACTACGCTAAGTCGGGCTGCTTCATCAGATATGCGATTGGCCGCGTGTCTTAAGCGATTACTGGAAACCGTTACTTCAACAGGCCACTGATTAGCAACTTGTGCCTTCATAACATCAAACGCAAGACTGATACCTTTTATTGAAAAAAGTCCTAGACCTTCGGAAGTAAATAGGCGTGCTTCACTGTCATTTTCTAAACGAACCACCGTACGATTAGGTTTTTCTGCTTCCTCTAATTTCATAACTATATTTTAGTACAAATTCATCTATAAGTCAAATGACCTGTTACTCTGTCATGAATCAAACAAGATTCTAACCCGCGCTAAGGAGTTAGTGATTTTTCATAAGTTGCACAAAACAAAAACAGGGGTATTATTCACCCCTGTTCCAACATTCAACATTCTTATTTGGTACAGCGTAGTAAACGAAGTTTGAACGCTTTGTCTTCGTGATACAATGGGCTTGCTAACTTAAAATATTAATTTGAAAACAAAGTATCTACTAAGAACTGTCAAAGTTGCGTTAATCGTTGCAGTGTTATCTCCTGCAATAACGTATCTTCACTTCTTGCAAAACCATACTCGCATTGTTATTACGGCATTTCTCATTGGCATAGCTTGGCTTATCGCGCTAGTTTGTATACCAATAGCTATGTATAGCAGTAGTAAGTATCACGATAAAGAAAGTCGGCGAGCTATATGGCTTGGTCTTGGCGTTATAGTTTTACCAATTGTTGCCTGGTTCATCTTTATGCTTATATTGGGAATCGGACTAAGCAACAATCCTTTTTGATAACCTAACAAGAATCCAAACCTATCCTAAGAAGTTAGCTAATTTTCACAAATTTTACTATTCAAAAAAGGGGCATATATCACCCCAGTTCTAACATTCAACATTATTGTTTGGTACGGCGTAGTCCGAGAAGTCAGAGATTTAATTCTAGCGAGTTATAGCTCTCAGCCTACCTCTTTATAAAAAATACTCCCGGTTACTTTAATTATTTAATCTTCCTAATTGCTCTATTCTGGATGTGGCTATAACAACTCTAGACCAGCTACCTTGCCAATAATCCGTATCATCTCTGCTTTTGAAGCTGTTTCAGGAATGATTGTTTCCGCAGGATGATTAATAGGCGAAGCATAATCCCACCACCTCTCCATGGCTTCAAGACCAAATTCAGCTTTTTCGGGACGTGTATCATGTCGTCTTACGGTCTCATCCCACCCGACATCCAGGTAAAAGAAGTAGTTTTCCTCTGGGTGGGTTTCCAGAAACTCATCAATCTGGGCTTTGCGGGTTTTTATATTGAGTATGCCTTCATATATAACATCGTAGCCGTTCCTTAAACCATACCGTACTGATTGAGTGGCCAATTCTCTAGCAGCATCATGACCAGCTCGTTGATGGTCGTTAAACATTTTGCGTATCCCATCTTCTGAGACCAATAAGGTAGGGCGACTACATAGTGCTAACAACTCTTTAGATACGGTACTTTTGCCAGCACCAGAGGGACCACGAATAATAAGCAACTTTTCCATTACTAAAAACTATGCAACCGATTCATCTATACGTACAGGCGGAGAGGAGATACTTTCAATCATCATAGCTAAAATAGTATCACCGTGCTCAAGGTTCCTTACGCCATCCGTGAATACCAATACACCATCAATAAAGTTAGACTCACCAACCTTGTAACCACTATCTAGGGCGGTTTTACCCACTTCGACAACTGCTTGTAAAAAAGGAGAGGGTTCACTCTGAGCGGCTAGTTCGCGACCCCGTTGTCGCACCCTATCAATAAAAGCTGCCCCTCGCTCATCTGGCTCACCATATTCAAATGAAAATTGGAGTGGACCTTTTATTTCTCTCTTTGGCTTCGCATCTTCTGTACTGCCAGCTTCACCTGTTCCCATAAATAAATTCTAACATTAATTTAGTGCTTGGCAACTTAAGAGGTTGTGGGGGCTAAGGTGTTTAAAGACTTCCTATTGTCCTCAGGGCAGTGCAACCTACGGTTCTTTGCAGGTGAAAGATGCCACCTCTTGATTCTGTGGGGGCTTTACAGTCTTCGAAGGCTTGCTCAACCTGTCCACTATCCCAGGCATTGCCAGAAGCTCCAAAAGTATAGGTAGTTGCTTGGCTTTCACTCTCGATTACAAGTGTAGAAAATCTGTCACCATCAACGGGCATACCATATCGAAGCTCAATTGATGCCGTCCGTCTATCTTTGCTGATACTTCCTTCTACGCTGTAGCTTACCTCGCTTATGACTGCGGGTTGCTCTCCATCCTCGTCAAACATTCTACGTATCGGGCAACCATCACATAGGTTTGGGCATTCTACTGTCTTCATCAAGTTATCTCCCAGTTATTGCATCATGATATACGTGTACAAAACTAGGTGCAACCATGAGCAGTTAACGAGTTGAGCTATTATGAGCGGAAGGCTTGTGGGTCAAACTGTAGAGGCTCAATGTCGTGACGCGGTGCTTCGTCCTGATAAAAGTCATAGACCAGGTCATAGTAAATAGGCTGCGGCCTAAACGAGCTAACCCTTGGTTGTTTTAGTTGGATTGGGTCCGTAACTTATAATCATAGCTTGTGCTACACGGTCTGCTCGTGCAGTGCGTAGAGCCTCTAGTTCCAGGTCAAACTGTGGTTCATCACCAATGTTCTCGGTTTGGTAATCTTGTAATCTCTCAAGCTCACTAGCTTCGTCTTCTGTCATCTCACTAATATCACTAAGCGGTGGTACGGCGGCCCATTGTTCAGGAGCAAATCTTTCTAATAACCCACTATAGAATGTTCCTTGTCGCTGATTATATATGTGGAAGAGACTAACTTGGGTAGCTTGACGAAAACCTTCCACTACTCGCTGTCTTGGTATAAACAAGCCAGTTCTGACCGCCAAACGGCCAACAGCTGAGTGAGCTTGGTCCAACTTTTCTTGCTGTCTATCAATAAAGCCAGCTATTCGTTCTGCGGTGTGATGATAATGACCAACGACTGTTGCTGAAGAGCTACGAGTAGCTATATCAGCATTTATATCGTCATGAAATGTTGGCTTGGATAAATCTTCTACTGCCATAACAGATTAATGATAGCACAAATGTAGACTAGCCTAAGGAAGCTGATTCTATTGGTAATTCTCTAATCTCACAAAACCTAGGAATGAATCTTGCATCTTGTGATGCGCCCAAAATCTGGCAAAGACCTGCTATAACTAGCCCATGGGTAATCCAGATTGATTCGGTTGGTGGATTTTCTAAAATTGTCTCGGCTGCTTTCAGTGCTGCTTCAGGTAGTTCTTTAAAGTGAAGTGCAGTTCTTAATTTAGGTAGCTCCATACCGTGGTCAACTTCATTTAAGACTGGATATGTGGCCAAGTGATGAAATCCTGCTTCCCAGGCTGTTTCCTGTGTACGTTTTAACTGTGAAGTTGCTACTTGTGTATTGCCTACATCAATATCATATTCTGTTCTGAGTCTTTGATTTAGCTCCCATGCTTGCTCTATTCCAAGCTGCATTAAAGGTGCTTCGCCACTCGCAAATGCCAGGGTGCCGAGATTTGCTCTATTATTGGCTTCAGAAAGACCATGACGGATTACTAATACAGACATGAAGTGATTATATCAGACGAAAACGCTAATGCTTTTCTATTGGTCTACCCAGCAGAACCTGATGAATCTATCGGTTGGCGCGTTTCAGGTGGCAGAGGCTGTTGAGTAGCATCATATCGTTCTTTTAACCCGAATGATAAAGCAACGATACCGGCAGTAGCGGCTAGTCGCACAAGAGGGTTATTTACTATTTCAGTGCCGGCTATGTGGCCTGACACATCAATATAGGCGAACCACCCCATAAGAGCGACATTGCCCATTCCTCTTGTGATATCACTTGGTAAGATTCCACGTTTTTCTGGGGCTTCTACATGTGCTTCTGCGAATGGGTCGTCCATATGCTCCAATTATACTACCGATAATAGATTGTTTAATCTAGTTTCCGAGGAGCTGTAATGCTTGTAGAAGTTAAAACTATCTTGTTTCAGCCAACGTAGGTGGAACCGAACTGGTAGTCGTATTGTTAAATGTATAAATTGATTCCTCGTAATGATTGTATCTTCCTATAAAAGTATCGTCACACCATGCTGACAGCACAACTTCACCACGCCGTTTATCGATACTATAATCAGTATTACCAACCTGTCCTTCTATGAGATTTTGACCAGTTAAAGTGTAGGACTTTATTGGCTCAGGATGATACAAGTTGTCACCGTCTGTTATGTCTGGGGTTGCCTGCAACTCAAGCCTAGTTCCATTAGTAAATACTTCCAAATAATCCATCGAATAGGGCCCACCAGAGTCTGGGTGATAGGGGGTAAAATCAACAGCCTGCGACAGACTATTATCAACTCTTGGATTTTGACTTAAGGTAATCGTAGCTGGGTGTTTAGCGTCTGGAAAGTTCTTAGGGTCTTTTGCGAATAGTGTTTCTTGGCCGTCAGGAGTTGACGAAGTAGTAATATCGCACTCCATGTAGTGGTCATTGGATAGTGCATCAATGCTGAAGCTGAATGGACCAGCCAGTGGTTCCTTAGTAGTAGGTGGTGGTGTTGGTTGGCCGGACTTTGCTTTTGCTCTACTGCTACGACTTGAACTACCCTGCGTACTCTCATACCCCAAAAACCCAAGAGCCAGAGTTGCTGCAGCTACTACGGCTACAGGTCGTACCCACCTATTTGGTCGTCTAGCTTCAGTAACAGCACTAGAATCACCATCACTCAGATTAATTGCTTCTAGGTCTGGTTCTTGGTCTCTGTCGGGCATATCTAAGGATTATAAACTCTATCAAGGTTGGTACAAGCATAACTGGGATGAGTGTCCATCGTGACACTGACAGAACATAAACATCTAGAATCTAATGTGTAATTGATGGTTGTTTATAACTGATGTTAATCAACGCCGTAATCTTAATGATAAACCAACATTAACCCTAAGATAATTTGTAAGAACTTCGACCTTATATTAAATGTGGGGTAAGCTACTTCAACGAGTTCCATGACTATAAAGGTTAGGAAAAAAGCGTGTGCCCATTGTGAGGTGGCAGTTTTTAGATTTAATGATTTTTTACTCGCCTTAAAGTATATCACTCATGCTTGGTACACCGTTCTTTACGATGTTCGGACAGTTTTGGCCGTTAATGTAGCTACAGCCTAGAAGCAAATGTTACCTCTTTTTATTTCGAATAAATGTTGACGCAAATCCAACAATACCTAGTCCAGTTATTACTAGCATTACATAAAACCAACCACTTATACTTGTAGTACAGCTAACATTTGGGCAAGAATAACCCACTTTACAAGAGATAGCGGAACAACCCTGGCTTCTATTCAACCAAAATATTGTGCTACCTATGAAGCCAATCATTATGGCTGCTAAAAAGTATTTTCTGTACTTCTTTGACACAATAATAAGTATAGCAAGAGAACTGAAATGCTTATGCTGGTACACCCGATAGGATTCGAACCTACGACCTTTGGTACCGGAAACCAACGCTCTATCCAGCTGAGCTACGGGTGCATATCCGAATCTAGAAATGATATTTTACCATCATCAATTATCTTTTGAATATAGTCACGACGCTTCCATAATTTTATTCATCTTTCCGCTTGTCTGGCAATTTCAAGAGTTTCTGTTTCTTGAACAAATACTAGCTCGAAATCTCCTAATCGATGTGTTGTATGAGTGTGGCCACGCTTGTGTTGCTCAACACGACGTTCAAGGTTTACTGTTGACCCTATATAGTATTTATCTGAATTGTGAAAGTACAAGATATATACGAATCCCTTCATAATAATATTACCTATTCAGCCCCGACGTTACAGTCGGGGCTCCGACTCTACTTTTAGTAGACGTCGGAGTTTGTATCTGTTGTGTCTCTGTGCTTGGTCTTGCTAGGCTTTTTGACTCTTGGCAGTAACAATTTGGGTTGCTTGGGCTTATCTGCCTGCTCTAATGACTGCTTGAGAACTTCTAGCACTTTGCGGGCGTGTTTTTTGCTCATGCCTATCCGGGCAACCGGTATAGATTGATTGCTTTGGCCGGCACCCTGCATGAAGTTCATAACCACGCCGTAGTCGTTAACGCTGACATGCAGATGATCGGTATAAACCACCCGCGGATCAAACGGGAAAGCTACAGTCAGTGGCCTTTCGTTGTTGCCGCCAAGTAAGGGCAAGTCTTCTTTGCTCAAACCTATAGAGTCGGTGTAGCCAGCTAACTCCCACAGGCTACTGGCCTCGGCATCTTTAACGTCAAAATGGCTAATGAGCAGGAATAGGACGTCTTCGTTTGGCCGTTGCAAGCCTTGTTCTATAAGTTCTAAGATTTCGGTATCAATTTCTACGGCGCCAGAAACTTCAGCCAAAGTCTGGCTTAGTTGCTCGCGTAACAGCTTGAGCTGCCAACCTAAGGCCCTAAAGGGACGCTCCATATTACTCATTCTGCCACCATGTTAGCTCTGTTTGGCCGGATTTTCAAGTTATAATGATGTCTATGGACATTATACAAGCCGCATCGTTGCGCAATTATTCCACCATGCGCTTAGGTGGAACAGCCGCGTATCTGGGCGATGTCCATAATCGGCCAGAAGTAGAGGCGGCCGTTCAATGGGCTAGCCAGCAAAACTTACCAGTCATGATGATGGGTGGCGGCAGTAATATTGTCTGGACCGATAAGGGTTACAAAGGCTTGATATTAGTAAATAAAATCTTACGCTTTGAACAATTTGAAGAAGATAAAGAGAATGTTTACATAACAGTAGGAGCGGGTGAGCCTTGGGACAATGTTGTGGCCCGAACGGTCGAGTTGGGCTTGACTGGTATAGAAGCTTTGTCTCTCATCCCCGGTACCGCCGGAGCTACACCTATTCAAAATGTTGGGGCTTACCGGCAAGAAATCGCCGATACTTTAGTGAGCGTTGAAGCTTACGACCTGACTGCCAAAAGATTCACCACCGTAGCAGCTGCCGACTGCAGCTTTGGCTATCGCACCAGCCGCTTCAAAACTTCAGACAAGGGCAGATATCTCATTACTGCCATCACCTTGCACCTCAGCCGCGGCAATCCGCTGCCGCCCTTTTATCCGGCCATACAAGATTATTTTGATAAAAATCCAGCTATCAAGCCCAGTCCGGCATCGCTCAGACAAGCGGTCATAACTATTCGTTCCGCCAAACTGCCAGATCCGGCCAAGGTAGCAAACTGTGGTTCGTTTTTTGCCAATCCTATCCTCGCTAACGAAGAGCTCCAAAAAATATTATCGCAACATCGAGACCTCAACTACTGGCAGCAAGACGACGGAATGTACAAAGTTGCGGCTGCCTGGTTGGTGGAACAAGCTGGTTTTAAGGCTGTCCACGATGAACAAACGGGCATGGCTACTTGGCCTAGCCAGGCACTCGTGCTGGTTAATGAACATGCTAAATCTACTGCCGATCTACTGGCCTTCAAACAAAAAATTGTCGACTCGGTGAAGTCCAAGTTTGGGATTACGCTCCAACAAGAGCCCGAACTCCTCGGCGAAACCTAACCCGTTAGCTCTTTGCAAGGTCGTACCCTGCAACAAGGTACGACCTTGCAAAGGTGTGGCATTGAAGTAAAAAGACTATTGCTTTATATACTTAACTTGTTAAGTAATTATGTCAGCTAGGGAGAGGGAATTGTTTGGCGAAGGTTTTGATATCAACACTTAACTTGTTAAGTAATATGTCGTCGCTAGGGTGGGTAATGGCTTGGTCTATCCAGCCGGCTACCTGTTCCATTTCGGCTTCCTTCATCCCCCGAGTGGTCAATGCCGGGGTCCCCAGTCTAATCCCTGACGGGCTGAATGGCGGCCTGGTGTCAAAGGGTACGGTATTCTTATTAACTGTAATACCCGCTTTACCTAATGCGGTCTCGGCCTCCGCGCCAATTATTTTCTTATTGGTTAAATCAATTAGAAGTAGGTGGTTATCGGTACCGCCCGTAACCAATTGGTAGCCTTTTTTGGTTAGCTCATTGGCCAACTTTTTGGCGTTTTTAACAATCTGCTGGCCGTAGGCCTTAAAGGCCGGCTGGGCGGCCTCGTGTAAGGCAACTGCAATGGCAGCCGTTTGGTGGTTGTGTGGCCCACCTTGTAAGCCTGGTATTATAGCCCGGTCAATCAGCGTCGGCAGATTGTCTTTGGTGCGTTCAACGGCTTTCAAAGGATTAGATGGTTTGCCGTTACATAAAATCATGGCTCCGCGCGGACCGCGCAAGGTCTTGTGGGTAGTCGTCATGATAACATCTGCAAAACCAACCGGCGACGGGTGCGCCCCGGCCACTACTAAACCCGAGATGTGCGAAATATCCGCCACGAGCCAAGCACCGCATATGTCGGCAATTTCCCGCAATTTCTTCCATTCAAAAATCCGAGGATACGCTGTGGCGCCTACAAACAAGAGCTTCGGCTTTTCCCTAGCTGCCATATCGGCCATTTCATGGTAGTCCAAATAACCGTCTTTGCCCGTATGGTATTGGACTGAGTTATAGATAGTTCCAGAAAAATTGACTTTGAGCCCGTGGGTCATGTGGCCGCCATAATACAGGTGCATGCCCATGACTTTGTCCCCCGGGTTCACGAGCGCAAAGTAAATGGCTTGGTTAGCAGGTGAACCGGAATACGGTTGAACATTGGCATGGCTGACGCCAAAAAGCTTAGTGGCACGATCTCGAGCTAGATTTTCGACAGCATCCACCACTTCGCAGCCGCCGTAATAACGCTTACCTGGGTAACCCTCGGAGTATTTATCTGTTAAACGCGAGCCAAGAGCCACTAAAACATCGTTAGAGGTGTGGTTCTCGCTGGGGATCATCTCTAATCCCTCCGTTTGCCGCTTTACTTCCGCCCGTATCAACTCCTCAATTTTCTTGTCTTTCATTTCCCTACTCCAATCATCAGTTTAGTATGTACATGGCCGCAACTGATGAAGTGTTTATAACATATCTCTATTGTAACAATCCTGATCATGAAAACCTATGTTCTATAAAGCAAGGCTTGTATTTGATACCGCGGGTGATATAATTTACCAGCTTATGCCGACTACAAACGAGAAAATTGGCCACTTAATTTATCAGATACGGCAAGAGCGTGGTTTAACGCAAGCCGCTTTTGCTAAACAACTCGGTACCAGTCAATCGGCCGTCAACCGCATTGAACACGGCAAACAGAACCTCAGCCTAGAGACATTGGGGCGTATTAGCGATGTATTGAATAAGCAGATTATTAGCTTGGGCGAAGGCGGCATTAACCTGCGGATCGAGGGCGGTCATGAGCTGCACGGAGAGATAGCCCTCAAAACCAGCAAAAACGCCGCCGTAGCCTTGCTGTGCGCCAGCCTTTTAAATCATGGCGTTACCCGGCTTAAGGCGGTGCCTAAAATTGAGGAAGTCAACCGTATTGTAGAAGTTCTAGAAAGTATTGGCGTAAAGATAAAATGGCTTGGCAACGATCTAGAAATTCATCGTCCTGCCAAACTTGATCTGGATCACATAAATGCCGAATCGGCCCGCAAAACCCGTAGTGTACTTATGTTACTGGGCCCACTCATGCACGAGACGACCGAGTTCAAAATACCCTACGCCGGCGGTTGTAAGTTAGGACGCCGTACCGTGGCGCCGCACTTATACGCACTGGAGCAATTTGGGGTCAATGTAACTGCCCATTCCGGGCACTACGAAGTAACGGTCAAGAAAAAAGTTCCTGGCGAACGAGTTATCTTATACGAGCAAGGTAACACCGTCACCAATAATGCTCTGATGGCAGCCGCCCGCACCAATGCCACCACCATTATCCAGGGCGCCAGTGCTGATTATATGGTTCAAGATCTGTGTTTATTCTTGCAAAAACTAGGTATTAAAATTAGCGGCATTGGTACCTCGATTTTAACGGTTACTGGAATACCACAGCTCAAAAAGAACCTCACCTACAGCGCTACTGAGGATCCTATTGAGGCTATGTTTTTCATCTCAGCAGCCATAACCACTAATTCTCGCCTGGCCATCAAGCGAGTACCTATCTACTGGATTGGGCTGGAGCTATTCAAGCTCAAGGTGATGGGCCTCAAGTTTGACGTTTCACCTACTTATAAAGCAGAGAACGGCGTGATTGATTTGGCGGACGTAAAAATCCATAAACATGACGGCACCTTAAAGGCGCCCAAAGATAAGCTGCATCCAAACCTATGGCCCGGTATTAATCCAGATAATATTCCCTACTTTGTACCAATTGCAGCTGTTTGCCGGGGGCGGACTCTCATACACGATTGGATGTTTGAAAACCGGGCTATTTATTATACGGAAATGACCAAGATTGGCATGAATATTGAGTTAGCTGACCCGCACAGGATCTATATTCAGGGGCCAACCCGGTTTACGAGCGCCGATGTGGTCAGCCCCCCTGCTCTGCGGCCGGCAAGCTTATTACTGATTGGCATGCTGGCGGCCGAGGGCAAAAGCATGCTGCGCAATGTCTACACCATTAATCGCGGCTACGAAGATTTAGCCGAACGGCTGAACTCGCTCGGCGCCCATATAACTGTCTTGCACGAGATATAGAGTCTATGTTAGTTCAACGGGTTGGCCGCTGCGCTCCGGCGACACCCAGTTACCAACAGATTCACCCTGACGCAGGACTTGTTTGTAATTGAATAAGCAGCGGATAACGGCCGCATACTGCACCACGTTCATAATGTAGAAAATAAAGTACATGAGCGGGGCGTAAAGTGTTAGTTGCAATTTGCGCGGCCAGCTGGTGTGTTCGTCCGGCCAGATTGTCCACAAGATGTAAAGTGTAATGGTAATGTAGGCACCTAAGATTAAGGTCGGCGTATGGAAAACAAATGCCAGGTAGATTATATAGCCCAGCAACAATGGTTCCAGTAACAGCAACAGCTCGCCCAAGAAGGCCATTGGTATACGGTATAAGGTTAGCATCCGGCTGTATTGCTCGCCATTGTTAGCAAAAAGCTGGCGATTTTTGAGCAGGTTCTGCAAGCTGCCCATCTTCCAGCGATAACGTTGTTTAACCAACGCGCCAAAGGTTTGGACGCCTTCAGTCATGGCCACAACGTCAGCAGCGTAGACGATGCGGTGGTCGCGGTTACCCAGCGACACCACCTTAAGGCTTAGACCGATATCTTCGGTGACGGTGTCTTCGTCGTAGAAATCCACTTGTTTTAGAATGTTGCGCCTATAGGTAGACGCCACGCCGCCAATAATGAACTCGCTGTTGGCCAGACTGTAAAACTTCTTGGAACGGTAACCAATCATGTGCTCGAACTTCTGCAACAAACCTAGGATGCGGGTACTGTCCATAATACGCACATTAGCAGCCACGCCGGCAACTTTAGGGTTATCAAAATATGACACGGCGTTTTTAATGGCTTGCTTGTGCAGTACAGAGTCAGCATCCAGGGTCATGATTAGCTCGCCCTGTGCCTGGCGTGATAGCGCGTGGTTAAGTGCTCCAGCCTTACCGCGGTTTTTTTGCATTACCAGCAAACTAATAGAGCGGTTAGGATATTTGCAGATATAGTTCATAACCAGCTGCGCGGTATTGTCGTTCGACGCATCGTCAATCACGATAATTTCTAATTTGCGGTAGCTGCTGTGCCGGACTGAATCTAGGCAACGGATGATGGCTTTTTCTTCGTTATGGGCCGGAATAAGCACACTCACCAAAGGGCGCTGTTTGCGCGAACGCTTAACTGGTTTGTTACTGCGGAAGGCTTGCCAAATATCGTAAATATTAGCGCCCACCAGATAGAAACCAAAGTGCATTACATTGACCATAGCCACAGTTACGAACAGATAAAACATAAAATCTTTAAACCACATGCTAGCTCACCCCCACTAGTTGAAAGGTAAATAATGCCCGGTTCTGGTAATACAAACCGGTACAGGTTTGCAATGTTAAGATTGGCGGACCTTTGTAATCAAATAACGAAGTGTCGGTTGGATCGGTAGTTTTAACGCTACTGAGCTTGTAGGTAAAGGTGTGGTTATTGTCGGTAGTGATAATTGCCTCGTCGCCTAACTGAACCCGAGGTAGATGATAAAACACTTCCCAACGATTATGGCCGTATATAAAGGTGTTGCCGCTCTCGTTGTTGGGCAGCGCTGTGGTGGTAGCATACTGGGCTTTATCGGTTGTGAGGGTCCAGTTACCGGTCTTAGAGTTAAAATAGCCGTCTATAACATCCAGGGATATGCCCTGAGACGGTATAGACAAATGGACCGGTTGCCCGCTAATAAGTTGAGCTTGCTTAACAGCAGCCTTGGAGACGCTATAATGGGCGGCTGGTTTGGCAGCCAGAGCGGTGTCGTGCCGGTCAGCAATATAACTCATAAAAGCACCCCAGCCCATGGCAATGCCAGCTGCGATGAAGATGAGACCGAGAACAAATAACCACCGTTGTTTCATAGTTAGAAAAAAAGGGGGCTAGACCACTTTAAAAGTGGTTTCACCCCCCTCTCCTTAAATTGGTGCTACGCCTTGTTCAGGTGTTTAGCGACCAAGCGGGCTGCTGTCGATAAAACGATTGCAGCACCTACGGTAATACTGGCAACAGCGACAACTGATAGCCACATGTGGCCACCGGTGTTTGGCAGAACCAAAGCACCAGCTGCAGTTGTTGAAGCACCGAGTACTACACCACCTCCATCGTACATAAGGACCTCCTTATTAGTGCACTTTAAGGTGTTGTCGGCAGAAAGAAAAGGGTACTACGTATACACATAGTGCCCTCACCTCACTCTGTCAGATGCAATTATACATTGTATATGACGTTTTGTAAATAGTATTTTATACAACTTATGCTTTTTCTGTATATCACCTCTGTATCTGCTATAATTATGCACAGCTGCGGGATTCGTATAACGGTTAATATATCAGTTTTCCAAACTGAGGACGGGGTTTCGACTACCCCATCCCGCACCATGCGCCTGTAGCTCAGTTGGATAGAGCAGGAGACTTCTAAGCTCAAGGTCGTAGGTTCGAGTCCTACCAGGCGCACCAAAGTATAAGCGTGCTATGATTTTAAAATGAAAAAGATTCTACTTTGGTTGATTCCAATTATTATTGGGATATTTTTTATGCTCGCAATCAATAGCTCGACCGTAGTCGGAAATAGTAGAGGAGATGCATATACCGGGGGCTATGGAAAAGGTTTTGAGCTTTCTACGGGTTGGAAAAATTCGGCATAGCCTAATCCAAGTTGTAATCTAAATAATGAAAGCGAAATTGGAATTCCATTTGTTCGTCTTAGGCCGAACTCTGAAAATAATTGTCAATCAGACATAAATAATTTAGCTTACTTTCTAAATATAATGATTGGGCTTGGCTGTGGTTTATTGGCTGGGGCCCTAATGGTTCTGGTTGATTACAAGACAAAAACAAAATAGTTCTAGCTTTTACAACACGGTTATGCCAGGCATAAGCCTATTAATTGTGGTATGCTCGCACATATGAGCCCTTATTATTTCGCCATCGCGTCACTAAAATCTTATCTGTTTGATGTCTTTGTTTGGGCGATTATCGCATCTATTGTACTCATAATTACCCTGACAGTCCTAAAAAGAACCAGACTATTTGTAACTATTTTTGGAATTCTTCTTATTGTAGGTGCCTTCCCAATTGCCTTTATGTCCGAACTTTCAGTAAACGGTTGTTGCGGCGCATCCGGCTCGAGTCGCGCAGGACTGGGTTATTTAATTGGAGCTGCCGTGGGACTCCTGGGCATAATAACGCTCGTTTATGGCAAAAAACTAACCAAACGACCTCCGCTAAAATAGCTCTAACCTTATATTTTGTACGCTGTTAAAACTCTTGTGTTAATGTATTAGTAATGTGAAACGAAAAATATTGCTTACCGTTATAGCCATTGAATTAATTGCAACTTATTTGCTAGGAGCAAGTACCTATTCAAATCCCTGTGTCAGTGGAGGATGGCATATTGGCAACCAGTCAGGAGTGTACAACTGCCCGGCTTTCATGGGGTCAATCAGCGGAACAAAGTTGTGGCTCTTTTTTATCTTGTGCGGAGTTCTATTCATAACCATTGTTACTTTTATAGCTGGTTTCTTCCATAATAAATCATCAAAATAGTTCTAGCCCGTGCAACAATATGCTGTACCAAATTAAGATAACTTACTATTATTTAGGGAATGCAGCAGTTTGATCACACCAATACCCATCTGTTAGTTCTGGCTAAGAGCGAGGAACTCATAGAGAATCTTGACACCTTCGCGCTCAAACAAAAGCCCAAAAGCGCCTGGTTGTGCGGGCTTGGCGGCAGCCAAAAGCTCACCCTTGGCTTTTATGATCCCCAAAAGCGTGAGTACGAGTGGACGGAATATCACGAACCGCTGGAAATACTCAGTTTACAGGGAAATCTGAGCTGGATTGACGGCAAGCCTTTTTGGCATATCCATGGAGTCTTTTCTGGTAAAGACGATAAGGCTATCGGCGGTCATGTCAAAGAATTGCAGGTTGGACTAACGGGAGAATTATTTATCACCCCTATGCCCACTCCCCTCACCCGGCTATTCGATGACGAGACAGGCCTGAAACTCCTAGCTCAAGACTAGTACTGAACTATAAGATAGGACTTACTTCTTTGAAGCGGCTTTTTTGGTTGAAGCACTCTTAGAAACAGATGTAGCTTTGGACTTAGCACCCTTTTTAGACGATGCCAGTTTGTAGGTACCTGCTAGGGCAGCCTCTTTGCTCAGGACCATTCGGCGGCGAGCCTCATAAGCTACAGCAGCAACAAGCAAGACAATCAGGACAATGTATGTATCAATGATGCGCGAAGTATTGTTTTTGACAGCAGTAGATGAAACTATCAACTTAGTATTCTTGTTGTCATTGTTCTTGGTTGAATCAGCCTTAACAGCAGGGGTTGTTGGTGTAGTGGGTGTTGTTGTGGTTGTTGCAACCGGAGCAGCACGTACGGGGGCTGGTGCAGGAGCAGCAAAGCTGAAGCTGCCAGAACCTGAAGCATGGTCCCAGATATCTGCTGCGGGCGTTTGAGATACAATCATCGAACCCTGAGATAGATTTACCTGAGTAGATGAGCCACCACTATAGTTAAGCGTGGCGACCAGCTGGCTACCAGTTACTGAAGTGTTAGGCACAAAACAGACAACACTTGAGCTGGTTGAGGATGTGCAACTCGTAAATGGACTACCGGCAGTACTAACACTTACTGGTTGACTGCCTCCGTAAGCTAATTCAGCATCCACGGTATTAACGGCTGTGCTGCCACTGTCTTCGTAGATGCTTACCGAGTTACCGCTTTGTACTAAGCTGTAGGTAGCAGTACCGGCCGCGTGAGCGACACCCGTCATAAGTCCTAGACTAAGGACTGGTGTTAAAACCGCTATTAATTTAATGCTGTTTAGTAGTTTCTTCATAATTATTTACCCCAATTCGTTGCTAATATTGATAGATCTAACGCATTAACAGTCCCATCACCATTCAAATCACCCTGAGCAGCTGTTGCGCCCGTCTTGTTCCAGTTGGTGGCAATCACGCTAAGATCAAGCGCATTTACTGCACCGTCGCCGTTAACATCACCAGCCTTGGTACCGCTGACTGGGGCTGAAGGTGTGCCAGTAGTACTACCGTCTTCAGCAAACCACTGGACATTGTCAAGATAGGCCTTGGCGCCAGAATTTGCTAACACTGCAACCTGCAAACGGGCTTTGGCAACAGTTGCATTGGTTGGCGTGTAGACAAAGTTCAGGCTTTCTACCCAGGCGCCATTGGCTTCGGCGCCGTCGCCAACCTCGGATTTCATGAACTGCGTTTGCAAATAGGTGCCGTTGGCATCGTATTCATCTATATAGAAGTCAATCTCGTGACCGGCGGCCACCGCCATATTGGTAACATTCAGGTAGTTTTTGAGCACGTATGGTTTGGCACTGACTGGTACTTGCGGTGAGAACAGATGCGTGGTAGCAGCAGTACTTGTGATTGATACGGAATTGGTTGGGCTCGGATAGTTTCCGTTGTTGCCAGTGTCTTGTTTGATGTTGGTTGGGTCGTCGGTACTCCAAACGGTCGGATCGGCCGTGTTACTGCTGAGCGCCGTATCAAAGCTAGCGTTTGGCAATAGATTTCCGGCATTGGTTACTAGGCCGTTATCAACATTTACGACCTGCATGCCTGAAGCTTTTACGTAGTTCACGACTGCTTGGAAATTAGCGGTACTGTATTCGTAATCATCAGGGTTGGTACTGGCGGTGGGCAAAATGTTATGAAAAGTTAATACCAACCATTGGTTATTAGCTTTGGTCTGGTCAATCATAGACTCTACCTGCGCAACCGATACGCCGCCGCCTGCAGTATCGCCTTGGACGCGAAAGTCATAGAGTAGATAGTCGTTGTACGGGAAGGTGTTGCCATGGTCAATTACACCGTCAGGAACGCCGGCCGGACCGGTTTGATCAATAGAATCGGCAAAACCGCGGTGCGAGCCGTAAACTTTAGCAATCTCAGATAGTACTGGCGGCGTCCAGTCGCCATAAGGAGTAGCAAAATCAGTTGGGCTTGATCCTGTATTGGTACTAATTGCGGCCAGACTTTGGGTTAGCTCGTCGCTAACTTGGGCAGGTGTAAGTGAGACGGTCGGGCAGTCACTAGGATCAGCGGTAGCATTGCTGGCCAAACATGGGTGATCTACAGTGTGATCACCAATCTCCCAACCATCGGCCTTTAATTGATTAATTTGGGCCCAAGTCATATAGGTAGTATCAGGGTTGGCATGGCACGTATTAGGAGTAGTGGTCATTCCAACACAACCACTAATAACATAATCAGTGCCGGTAAAACCAGCGGCCTTAAGAATAGGATCAGCATAGGTTGCGGCACTATCCAGGCCGTCGTCAAAAGTAAATGAGACTCTGGCGGCGGGGGTAAGGCTGGCAGCTTGAGTGGTGCGAGGCAAAGCTGTCACACCAACACCGAGTAATAAAATTTGTGCCACTAAAATGTGGGTGGTTTTCTTAAATAATAGACCGAAATTCTTGTTTTGTAAGTTTTGCAAAACTTTCATATGACCTCGCGCTCCTCTTAAAACAGATTAATGAACTGATTTGAGCTACAGTATTAAACACAATTGTCATTAATGCAAGCATATGCTTTATTATTTTTTCAATCTTATCGATCTATATTTCAGCAAATATTTTTGTATTTTCTCATAAATAATGCTTGTAATGTCAACTTTTAGTTGTAAATATTAACTCCATACTATATAATCACCCCTGTTTCTTGCTTTGTGGCTAGGGAAAAGAGCAGCCCGAGCAAAAACCGCGCTTTTTGCCCGGCGCGATGAGAAAAACCGTAGGTTTGTCTCATTTCCGTGGCGGACGTAGCTCAGCCGGTAGAGCGTCTGGTTGTGGTCCAGAATGTCGCGGGTTCGATCCCCGTCGTTCGCCCCAGGTTCAAGTAATCAGCAAAACTGATTGTTTGAATCTGGGCAAAGTAAATCGAACCCGCGGCTATCGCGGGTGAGACCCGCCTGAGGCGGGTCGCAAGGCAATCTTCCGATGGCAACTTGTTGCCAATCGCGAAGTTGCGGGGTCGCCGGAGGTGACCGATCCCCGTCGTTCGCCCCATTAAACTTCGCTAACGCTTCGCTTAATTTAACGAAGTGTTATGAGGCATATTTTGAAACTTGTAGATACATAAAAAGCATTTGCATTTACAACGTTCCTGTTGTATACTTATGTTAAAGTAGTGGGCGCAGAGGAGGGGGCAACCCTCTTTTTAATTACATAAGTCAATGTAAGGGAGAGTCTTGTGTCAACAATTTTAACTGCAATCAAACAAAAAACAGCCCGTATAGCTAGTGCAACAATTATGACCCTTATAGCCGGCGCCATTACCTTTGGCGTGCCTATGAACGCTTACGCGGCCGTTACTAACCCAGCCCCTACTGCCAAAGTTTCCTTCACCTTTGATGATGGCCTGGCCAGCACCTTTACTCAAGCTCAACCTACCCTTGCCAAGTACGGATTAACCGGTACAGATTACGTTATTACAGGATGCGTAGGCATGACCACTGCACCCAACACGTGCCGCGCCAACACAGACACCCCTTATATGACATGGGCTCAAATCCAAGCATTACAAAACACAGACGGATGGGAAATTGGCTCCCATACCGTTGACCACGATTGTTTAGCCAGTAGCGCCGCCCAGGATCCTGATGATTGCCAAACCAATACCTTAACAACTGCGCAGGTTGACGCCGAGCTAGCCAACAGCAAAAGCTCACTTGCCGCTAATGGCATTACCGCTACCGATATAGCGCCGCCCTACGGCGACTATAACAACAATGTGCTGGCAGAAATCGCCAAATACTACGGTACTATGCGCCAGTTTAAGAATGCCGCTAACAATGCTAATGTTTGGCCGTACAGCGAATACTTTTTGCAGAACTTCCCCGTTCAAGAGACCACTAACACCGTTGCTAGTGTTGAAACAGCCATTAACAATGCCATTACTAATAAACAATGGCTGATCTTAACCTTCCACGATATTGAGACCAAGCCCAGTAAAACTCCAGATGACTACCAATACGGTACAGCCGAGCTGGACCAGATTGCTGCCTATGTAGCTGCTAAACAAACTGCCAGCCAGATTCAATCTGTTCATGTCAATCAGGGATATGTCACCAGTGATACCAACTTACTGTCAGACGTATCGTTTAACGATGGTATTGCCGATGGCTGGACAACCGACAACCCAACTGCCATCACGGCTGATAGCGGCAACAACGGCAACTTCCCCGACCCAACCAAGTCAGTCAAGCTAGTGTCTTCTACCAAAGATGCTCACCTGTTTTCTCCAAAAGTAACCGTAGACCCTTCTACAACTTACCTGTTCAAAAACTTCTTAAACGTTACCAAGCACACCGGTGCCGCCGGATCAGTTGGCTTCTATATAGACGAGTACGACGCCAACGGCAACTGGGTCTCCGGCCAGTGGAAGACTGGTGAACCTGGAACCTTTGTCGAAAACATGAACTTTACCTACAAACCCACTTCAACTGCAGTCAGTAAAGCCAGCCTGCAGGTGATTGTTTCTGGCAATGCTGGTATTACTGCCTACTTGGATAATTCCCAAATGTTTGCCTTGCAAGCAGCAACCACTCCTACCCAAACCAACCTGGTAGCCAATGGAACCTTTGACGCCGGCATCTCTGGTGGTTGGAGTACCGACGACACAACCAACATCAAAGCTGACGCTGCCAACAATGGTAGCCCGGCCAACCCGGTAAACTCAGTTAAGCTCGCATCTACTACTAAAAACACGCATTTGTTTTCTCCACAGGTTGCGGTTACCTCAACCAAATCATATAGCCTCAGCAGCTACCTTAACATCAAGCAAATGACTGGCACCGGTAGCGAGGTCGCCTTCTATATTGACGAATACAATGCCAGCGGCACCTGGATTTCCGGGCAATATAAAACAGCAGATCGCACTGTTGGCGTTGGTAACATTGGCTTTACCTACACTCCAAGCTCAGCCAGCGTGACCAAGGCTAGTTTGCAGGTCATCCTAGTGGCCAACTCTAACACACTTGCCTACCTAGACAACGTGCAGTGGTTCGCCAACTAGAAAAACGTTAGCAACAGATAGCTAATATAACAGAACGTTGACTTTCAAAACCTGGTCATTCCCAACTTGATTGGGAATCTAGTCCATAAGGAATTCCTTTTCTGACTGGATCCCGCATCGGGGTGCGGGATGACGGCAGAGCCTTTGCAAGTCAGCTACGGTGGGGCAGAGATTAGTTCCTGCTGTTATAATTAAGACTGAAATTAGTATCAAATAGAGGGAGAGACTTGAAGAAGCTTATTAAATTTTTCAAAGAATACCGGCAGCTTGGCCTGGTTATTTTATCTGTTGTTATTGCCCTACCATTAGACCTTTGGGGCTATCATACCGCCGCACATTGGCTACTTGGTCTAAGCGCTCTGATTAATGTCATACCGCTAGTTTGGGATATGATCCAGGACTTGCGCAGTGGAGTTTACGGAGTTGATATTCTCGCCGCCACTGCTATTGTTACCTCTGTTTTGTTGCATGAGTATTGGGCCGGCATGGTGATTGTTTTGATGCTAACCGGTGGTGAAGCCTTAGAAGATTATGCTGAGCGACGCGCCAAAACTGAATTAACAGCACTGCTGAAAAGTGCACCCACAAAGGCGCATGTACTAAAAGGCCGCAAAACCGTAGATGTAGCAGTTAACCAAGTACAGGCCAGCGACAAGCTTATCATCAAGCCTGGCGAAGTAGTGCCCGTGGACGCAATCATTCTAGAAGGCACGGCCAGTTTTGACGAAGCCAGTTTGACTGGCGAGAGCCTGCCACAAGTTAAAAAAGCTGGACAAGAAATACTGAGCGGCTCCGTTAATATCGATGGCGCTCTCACTGTTAGGGCGCTGCGATCAGCCAAAGACAGCCAGTTTGAACAAATCATTAAGCTGGTCAAGTCGGCCGAGGCCAGCAAAGCGCCCTTTGTGCGTCTAGCGGACCGCTATAGCATTCCATTCACTTTGGCGGCTTTTACCATTGGGCTGGCGGCCTGGGGTCTGAGTGGGCATGCCATCCGTTTTTTGGAAGTTCTGGTAGTAGCTACTCCTTGCCCGCTGATACTAGGTGCGCCAATTGCCCTTATTTCTGGCATGAGCCGCGCCGCTAATAAAGGTATCATAGTAAAAACTGGCCGGGCAATGGAACAGTTAGCGACCGTTAAGACTATCGGTTTTGATAAGACCGGTACCCTCACAAAAGGCCTGCCTGAAGTTGATAAAGTAAAAACGTTTGGTAAATTTAGCACGGCTGAAGTCCTGGGTTTAGCAGCGGCACTAGAGCAAAATTCCAACCATGTCTTGGCCAAAGCGGTTGTTGACGAAGCCAGACATAAACAAATCAAAATTATCAAAGCTAAAAAAGTTCAAGAACTGGCAGGTAACGGCCTGAGGGCCAGTGTCCAGGGTAAGCAAGTACTCGTGGGCCGGCTCGGCCTACTTTCTGACTACGACATAGCGCTCTCGAAAGACTTTAAGCCTGCGGATATTCAGCAAACAGCAGCATTCGTGGCCGTCAATGACCAGTTAGCCGGCATTATTACCTTCAAAGATGAAGTGCGCCCAGAGGCCAAAGCCACCTTGAATAAGCTCAAACAGATGGGTATTAAGCATATGTTGATGGTGACCGGAGACAACACGGCGACTGCCCAGGTAATTGCCAAACAGCTGGGCATTAATGATGTCAAGGCAGAAGCACTGCCAGCCGATAAACTTAGAGCCGTAGACGACCTAAAATACCGGCCGGTAGCTTTTGTGGGCGACGGCGTTAACGATGCGCCAGTTTTGGCTGCCGCCGAGGTTGGTATTGCCTTAGGTGCCAGAGGCTCAACTGCTGCCAGCGAGTCGGCCGATATTGTCATTATGATGGACGATATTGGACGAGTGGCCACTAGCATTGCTATTGCCAAGCGAACGTTCTTTATTGCCAAACAAAGTATTCTCATCGGTATCGCCATAAGCGTGGGACTGATGCTGGTTTTTGCGACCGGCCATTTTAAGCCATTGTATGGAGCAATTATTCAAGAAGTTGTCGATGTCATCGTCATCTTCAATGCCCTCCGGGCTCATGGCCCCTGGCGAGCCGGAAAAACCTCAAAAGCCTAGCTTTCTAGACCAGGCGCAACACCAATACTACTAGCAGTGGTACCAACACATTGTCAAAGCCAAGTACGGCGGTATTTTCTACGACCGTAGCAACTAATGGCAGACAGATAATGAGCATGATACTGGACTGTGGCACCTTTGTGCCCAAACTTAATACTGTTAACAAAATGATAGTTGATGTTAACCAAAACGTTACGCTACCAATGAAGGACTTGGTATGGCCCCAAACTTTATATTCTGTCTCGGCACCAAACCGTTTGCCAAGAACGGCCGCCAGCCCATCGGCCAGCGCCAAGTTTAAGATAGCTGCCATAAATATCCAGCGCGACGTTGTTAGTAGAGCGCTTAGGCCAATGCCAACCGCAAATAGATAATCTCCCCAACTACGGCGTTTAATGGTATAAACCGCCTTAAATATATGCAACGCATGCGAGGCGATAACTACAGCCAAAAAAGCTAAGCTAATCAGTTGAATATAATGAAAGCTCATATAAAACGGCCAAAAGGCCACAAAGCTGCCAACAGTAATGTGTACGAACTTGCGGTCAAACTCACCGCGCAGCTTTTTAATTCTCCAGAGCCATTCAGATATCACTAGAATCATAAATACAACCAAGACAGACAGCGCAGCAGCAATCATAAGGAGTATTGTAGCGTATTTTCTGGTAAAATAGTCTAACGCACCGTCGGGGTGTGGCGCAGTTGGCTAGCGCGCCGCGTTTGGGACGCGGAGGTCGGAGGTTCGAGTCCTCTCACCCCGACCAGTTAGGAAATTTTCTTTTGGATTAGTTCGATACCGTTTGCCAGACCGGTTTTAGGATTGGATTCAATTAAGACAGCATTGAACTGCCACGGTTTATCTACTGCTAATTCATTTTTATTAACCACACCATGGCGCCATCTAGGAATAACTGTATTGAGCGAAACTCCCAAGCTAGAATGTAATACGCCGCACATACCGACATCAGTAATATGAGCCGTACCGCGCGGTAACACCATAGCATCTGCAGTGGGCGTATGCCAGTGATCGCCAATCACAGCCGTAACCCTACCATCCAGATAGTAACCCATTATTACCTTCTCGCTACTGTAGTCGCCGTGAAAGTTAACGATAGTGGCGGCTCGTTTCTTACCTTCGTTTTGGGCTAATATACGATCAATTGCCTGCAGTGGATTACTATATTCCACTTTGGCATGACCAAAAGTTTCTCCCAGTAGTGAAATGATTAGAACTGGACCCTCTGATGACTCAAAATATTTCCAACCTTGGCCAGGACAATTAGCCATATTGGCCGGACCAATTACTGGTTGAGTGGTATCCTCGAGCAATATTGTAAGTTCACTACGTTTTGGTGTATGGTTGCCGCCGGTGAAGAAATCCACCCCAACAGCTTGTAAACGTTTCATATCGGCCGGTAACATGCCCTTGCCTTCCGATACATTCTCGGCCTGGGCAATTACCAGATCAATCTGTTTGTTTTTTTTAAGACCAGGAAGTAGCTCGTGAACCGTGTCGATGCCCGGCTCACCCATAATATCGCCAATATACAGAATCTTCATAGCTTTATTGTAGCTGATGCAAGGTCTTAGAACTTATTATTCTGCTTAACTTGGGCACTCAGGCCAAAGACAGCGCCGAATAGTGCAATAATACCCGCAATTATTACCTTGCCGAATACGATCAGCACTGCGCCAATAATAACAAAGGCAATAAGCGTTATAAGCAGCGGCAAACCAAGCTTGGTTGGCGGAGGTGTAATGATTGGTTTTCGTGTCTTAGACATAGCCTGTAATTACCGACTGCTTATTCCCTACTTGGCGAATTCGATGGCACGGGTTTCGCGGATGACATTGACCTTGATGGTACCTGGATACTGCATGGTAGACTCAATTTTAGTGGCAATATCACGAGCGAGTTTGATAGCTGCCAGATCATCAATGTCTACCGGGCGTACAAACACCCGGACTTCGCGGCCTGCACTAATGGCGTATGATTTATCGATGCCAGGGAAGCTATTGGCCACGTTCTCTAGATCTTTCATACGCTCCGCAAAGTTCTCTGCGCTTATATTACGCGCACCCGGGCGGGAGGCGCTAATGGCATCAACCACGCGCACAATCAGCGCCTCGGTGGTGGTAGCCTCCATGTCATCGTGATGGGCTTCAGCAGCATGGGCCACATCCTCTGGAACACCATACTTGCGCAAAATTTCACCACTAATGTGATGATGCTTGCCCTCCATTTTATGGGTCAGTGCCTTACCCAAATCGTGTACCAAGGCAGCATATTTAGCGGTCTTAACATTGGCACCAAGCTCTTCGGCAATAATACCTGCGATGTGAGCCATTTCGGTACTGTGCTTGAGCACATTCTGGCCATAGCTGGTCCGGAATTTAAGCTCGCCCAGGTACTGCAGAACTTCCTTGGGAATGCCAATAATACCAACCTCACGGGCCGCGTCCTCGGCTGCGCGCATAACCTCTTTTTGGACCTCTTTTTGGGCCTTCTCTACGACTTCTTCAATACGCCCAGGGTGTACCCGGCCGTCTTTAAGTAGCATCTCTAGGGCTATCCGGGCGACTTCTCGGCGAACCGGATCAAAGGAGCTGAGAATGATCATGCCTGGAGTATCATCAACCAATATATCCACACCGGTTGCACGTTGCAAGGCTTGAATATTGCGGCCTTCTTTGCCAATGATCCTGCCCTTCATTTCCTCGTCTTCGAGCTTAACAGCCGTAACCGTGCGTTCAGCTGTGACTTCGCTGGCCATCCGCTCCATTGCCGTAGTAATAACCAAAGCGGCCTGTTCCTCGGCGTTGTCGCGGGCTTCGTTTTGCAGCTTTGACACAAGTCCCAGCAGATCGTTTCTGACATCCCGTTCCGTCATTTTCATAAGCTTATCGGCAGCTTCTTCTTTGGACAGTTTGGCGACCTTCTCTAACTTTTCCTGCTGCTTTTTGCGAATATCGCGGATCTCGTTCTTGAGACCTTCGACTTCGTCCTCACTCTTACGCAAGTTTTCGCTCCGTTTATCTAAGTCATCCAGTTTTTTATCTATAGTTTCCTCACGGGAAATCAGGCGGGCCTCTAGGTCTTTTTGATCTTTACGGCGTTGCTGATCTTCTTTGCGGGAAACCTCAACAATATCGGCAGCTTTTTCGCGGGCCTCGCTCACTAATTTGTCGCTTTCCTTTTTGGCTTTAGCCAGTTCTTTTTTGGCGGCGTCTTCTGCCGAACTAAGCCTCTTCTTGGTAACGGTCGTACTGGCACCAAAACCAACACCCACACCAGCAATCGCCAATATAATGGTAATTGGAAGCATACACACTCCTTCTCGTGCAGACGAAGCTTTCGACAGTCACTATCACTTCATTAGTCAGCAAAACTTTGTCTGAAAATCGAATTGAATTTAAGTAAATTTGCGGTCCGGATCTTCTCCCAAAACAGAATCAAATCCTTAAAACATACTATACGCTTTTCGCGCCTTGATGGTCAAATGCTTACGATTATTAATGTGAGATTAGTGCTTTTTCAATGTCGGCCACAGCTGGTGTTGGCTGCATATATACATTCCAGGGTAATCCTGTACCCGGTTCAAAAATACCATTGGCAGTGGTATTACCGGCAGAACTGAATTCGTCAGTGAATCCCCAGGTGGTCACGCCGCTACAATTTGGCTCTTCTAAGCAAGCCTCAAAGACATCGCCAAAAACGGAATATTCACTGGGCGTATTGCTGACATCCAGTTCAGAGATTCGAGCCTTTACTCCTAGGGCTGCCAAAGTCCTAATCCGGCTGCGCAGCTTGGCAACATCAATATGGGTATCGGCCGCGTTGGTATCACCATCGTCAATATGGGCCTGGAAGCCGACGCAGTCAACTTGAGCACCGTTGTCGCGCAGATATTTAATTAAATCGATCATTTGGTTAAACCTGTCGTCATCTGATTCCATGCCAAAATCGTTAATGCAGATTTTAGCATTGGGGTCAGCGGCGCGTAGGGCTTTAGCTGCAATTACCGCGTACTGCGGGCCCATAGCTTTGTACCAAACATTCTCGCGCATACCCAGCGTGCCGGCTGGCGCGTCATAATCAGCTAAAAGTTCGTTAAGATCCCAGCTATCGACCTCGCCTTTGTAGTGAGATGCTACCGTTGTAATGTGATTAATCAAAACTTGCTTAAGGGCAGAAGGATTGGTTTTGGCAATATCCTGAACCCAGGCCGGCAAGGCTTCGCCAAAGACAATGGCGTGACCGTGAATTTTCAGACCATTTTTGCGGGCCATAGCCACTATGCCGTCCATATCGCTAAAGTTGTAATCAGATGGGCTGTTGCCTGGCAACGGGTGAATGAACTGGAACTTACTGGCATTTTCTATGCTGATGCCATTATAGTTTTCGCCGAGTATTTTGCGATACGTCGAATCTGAAACCAGTGGCCCCGGTGCCACAGCCGCCCCCACTATAAAACCGGGGCGAACTTTTTGAGCCAAAGCCACAAAACCTTCGGCTGAATTGTGCGGAATTGTCAGGCTTCTAGTATCAACAACACTTACTTGCCCGTTCCCCTGTCCTTTAGCAACAAGTCTTGTAACATCGAATTTACTGCCGCTACTTAACGCATCCATCCCAAACCAGAGATTGCCGGATTTAAAAATACCTTGGTCGGACATGTAACCGGTGCTTTTGTTATCTATAGTAAAGTTAAGGTTGCCACCAATATCCGCCACCCGAATGGTATGGGTTCCAGCTGGTTTAATGGTTTTGATGAGCTTCTCGGCATTTTTGCCATGCTGCTGATCACTGACATAAGCTGTAAAAGTATTGTTATATAACTTTATATCAAGTGTGCCTTCTTCGGCGCGCTCTTCGTCTTCAATTAATGGTGGCTTACCATACAAACTAACCTCGGCTGTAGCGTTTACTCCAGTTAGTGTCGTATTGATGGCAAAATCGCCTTTGACATTCAGCCGAGTTCCAAACAGGTTAACTGGTGGATTTACTATCCCCGGTGAGCCATCTTGGTGAACAATTGATGAATTAGTAGCACTAATGACTAGCTTGCCACTTTGATACTTTGCGCCTTCCATTTGCCAATGATCATGTGAAGTAAGCAAGTCGATTGGTCTGGCTTGTAGTTCAGAAGCTATTGCAGGCTCGGAGTTGTGGGCAGGTTCGGATGCCCAAGCACAGCTAACAACTCCAGTTAATGCGGCCACACCTACAACCGCTACTAACGCTAATTGTTTTATTCTAGATAACCTATCCAGACTGTCTCTTTCCATTAGTGCATATTATAGCATCAATTTGTAGTCTATAAAAACGGATGTGCTTATAGCTATTTCTTAGGTTTTGTGATATTAGCCGGTGAACCGTATTCCGGTAGAGATACTTTTTCGTTATCTCCATCTATTAATCGCTTAACGCCCTGTTTGATCCAAGCTTTACCTGCCTCACTCACAATCGGGACCCCTAATCCGTAGGCTAGAGAGTTACTAACCGACAAGCCAATCCTCAGCCCTGTAAAGCTCCCCGGACCCTTATAACAAACCACCCCCTCCACTCCCGTTTCTTGCAAGGTCTGACCTTGCAACGCTAGCAGTTTTTGGACTTCGGACAGTAGAGTCTCGGCTAATTGTCGATGTGCAAGCCATTTTTTGTAAGCCAGCTTCTTGTTGTCTTGAAACAATCCGATCTCAGCTTCAGGATTATCGGTGCGGATAGTCAGAACAAGCATCTATGGTCTTCCTTTCAAAAGATAGGCAAGCTCTTTGGGCGCTCGGAAAGCTATTTTCCGGACATTTTCAGAACTGGTCTTAAATGTAATGGTCAGTCGTCCACCTGGCAAAACGTCATGGACTAGCCCCGCCCATTCGACAACTACCACAATATTCTTATCATCCAGCAGTTCCGTTAACTCGTCAGCTACGATACCGGCCTCTTGCAGACGGTAAAAGTCAAAGTGATGCATTTCGCGCTGTCCAGCTTTGTAGACCCTACTAATAGTAAAGCTCGGGCTGGCAACCTTATCTTTGCTCCCAAAACCGCGGGCCAGCCCTCTGGCAAAGGTCGTTTTACCACTACCCAAATCACCTACCAGCTCTATAACCTCACCGCCGCGAAGATTACGCCCCAGCCATTCGCCGAGTTTCTCGGTGCTGTTTACGCTTGTAGAGGAAGTTTGCCAAGTCGTTTCGATACTCATATGCACCGTATAGTACCGCGATGGCACCAACGGCCACAAGTACAGCCATATGTAGCGGTTGGACGGGCGGGTTTGTATTGTTGTCTGCAGTTGTGGTGGCAGTAGCTTTAACTTTTGATGTTTTGGCAGCTTTAACCTTAGGTTTTGTGGTCTTTGTGGCTCTAGTAGTAATTTTTTAGCGGTAGACTTTTTGCTACCAGTTACACCGATAGTTATGATGTTGGCCGTACCTGGTGTTGGCGTGGTTGTCCATTGCCAAATGTCATTTGCCCATGCCCAGGCGGCGCCTTCGGATGCATCTTGATAAGGATCGGTCTGACTGATAGTTATTCCGTTTGGATCTAATAAACGGGCTTGGCTGGCACTATTGGCAAGTGTCAATCCGGTATCTCTACTAGTAAGCACTAAATATCCACCGGCTGCAATGGTTTGACTGCTTATAGTGAACGAGTAGCTATAGTTACTCCCCGTCTGGACTTTATAACCATTCAGATCAAGTGCATCTATGCCCGGATTATACAGCTCTACAAATTCGTCGTTTTCGTCCGTCTGCGGAGCGGCTGGGTTAGGCAATAGCTCGGTGATGGTAACTCTTGGCTGGGAATTGACTGGCACATCAGTGGTTTGACTATCTGTATCGTTGGGCGTGATGGCTGGGAATTCGGTTGGATCCAGATCTGTCGGAGCTACATCTTCTGTGCTTGCATTGTCCTCTCCGGGAGTTGGCGCATTCAGCCAGCGCCAGCCATCATCAAATCTGGCCCAACTCTGGCCCTCGGGGGCATCTTGATATTGGATAGTTTGCAAGGCTTCAAACTTATTGTTAGCTCCAAGCCTCCCAAAACTAACCGTATTAAGACCTGTGTTTTTGAGTGACAGCGTACGGATAGTCTGGCCATCGCTAAAATCAGCAAAGACTGGGAACTGACCCTCATCAATCCAATTATCTGGCGCAAAATCATATTCGCTGCCATTAACCATTAGCGCACAATTGGCTAAGAAGACCGGTTTAGTGTCTAGGTCTCGCAGCTCTATCCATTCTTGGCCTGTGTCGTCGCCAACCGGATTGGCTAAAAGCTCGTTCATGACTACTTGGTCGCATGCATCCGTAGTAGGAGAACTGCTTATTTGCGGCGGCGGCGGCGAAGCTTGGAACTGATTGGCCAGACCAATAGTTGGCGAATAAGTTGCCTTCCAGGTAGATGAAATCTTTGCGTAGCTCTGGCCTGGCAATAACACTGGCTGAGTCAGACTGGCACCCGGCAAACTCAGGCCACCAAACAGGCTGGTAGGCACAAACTGCAAGGTATTTGAAGTGCTATCGTGTAACGGCAGTGGTTGGCTGACAGCACTGCTGTCTAGTAAGTCAGTAATAATAGCGAGTCCGATGGAGTAATATCTGCTGCCGCAACTGCTAAGTTCGTGCCGTTTATTTGCAGCGGACAGTCTTGATCGACAGCATCGGGATTGCTAATCAAGAGCTCAAGAGCCGGGTCAATGTCATCACCATTAGTGTCAATCGCAAAAGGCTGGATCTCGTTAAAGGCCAACCCGATGCAAGCATGCGGACTAGCTATAAAATCGTTACTGTTGTCGCCACTATCCAACCAACCATTAATCGTTTGCTGTCTGGCTAAGGCAGCGCCTATCCTGTGCGTGGGCGCGGACGACGACTCATGCAAACTGGCCGTGCCCCAACCGACTTCGTCAAGTATTAACCCGCCTTGGACAAGTTCCAATGTCCCACCGCTGTCAGAAAAAGCTAAGCCAGATGGGAAACTGCCGGCCGTTGGATTGGCGGCATGTAAACTATCGCTTACATAAGCCACCACGGAGTTGGCTGCAATGGAAGTTATGATGTTTATATCACGAGATTTTGTGTTAGTGCCGCCAGAAGTAAAGTATTTGAGCGTAACGGGATTGGCGGCCGATGCAGGAAAGACATTATCCGTATTATTGGCAATCACTACTTAATCTTCTGTGCCGCTGTTAACTCCCTGTGTTTGAACCTCCACAATACACAAACTGCATGCCGCCGGATTGGCCGTAACCAAGGAGTGCATCGGCACCAGAAACAGGACCATCCCCAAAGCCATTATTGCAAAACCCAAACGCCTCATAGCCTAGGGAGTATAGTAGATTCTCAGAAACTTATCAGCTATTTATCCTCAGTTTCTCAATATATATTTCTGTATTCTTCTGTAAGAAATGCAAGCATCAGCAAGAAGGTGTGTGCGCTATAATTAAGATATGCTTAGACTGAGTAAATCATTGTTGAATCAGCCGGTGCTGAGTTTGCGGACCGGCGGCCAGGTAGCCGTTACTACGGCTACCATTATTAACCCTAATAACCTTAAAATTGAGGGCTTCTTTTGCCAAGATTCGGTGGATAAAAAAGAGTTGGTATTGCACTACCAGGACATTCGTGACGTCATTGCCAAAGGCATAGTCGTGAACGACCACGAGGTACTGGTTGAGCCAGATGATTTGGTCCGGCTCAAGGACATTATGGCCCTTGACTTTGAGCTTATGGGCAAGCCGGTAGAGACTGTCAGCAAAGCTAAAATCGGCAAGGTCAACGATTATGCCACCGAGACCGAAACAATGTATATCCAAAAGCTCTATGTTGGCCAGTCTCTGCTTAAGAGCTTTACGGGCGGCAGCCTAAGTGTAGACCGCAATCAAATTACCGAGATTACCAACCGTAAAATTGTCATCCAGGACATCTTGCAGGGAACGGTAGCTACAGCCGGTGCGATTGCATCGTAATTTAATCTTCGTCTTGGTTTTGCAGCGCTGTCTTAATATCACCGTAATTATAGCCCTGACGAGCTAAGTACTGCATTAGTTTAAGGTCGTCTTGATATCTACTTTGCTTACGTTTTTTGGCAACGAGCTGTTTGAGCACTTCCGGCTCATCCGTCTCATCCTCGCTCAAGACCTGCTCTATGACATCATCAGCAACGCGTTTTTGACGAAGTTCCTGAATTAATCGACGCCGGCTGGTAGATTTAAGCAAACGACGATTGTTGACCCAGGCCTCGGCAAACTTTTTATCATTTATATAGCCAGATATACTTAACTTGTTAAGTATTTTTTCTGTCTGTGGAGCAGGGGACTTTTTGCGTTTTAAATATTCCCTGAGCTCCCATTCACTACGGGGCCGAATCATAATATAGCTCAAAGCTCTGTCATACATTCCGCCAAATTCGGCTGTATCTTTGAGCTCACCCAACGTCTGCTGGCTCAACTCCCGTCCAATCGACAATCCGCAGTTGATTAGATCCAGCTCACCTAAACTAAATGAATATTTCCCATCTATGTAGACCGAGAAGCGGTCGGCCCGCTTAACTTGCTGTTTGATAGCCGTAATTTTCATTGCAAGATGTGTTGCTCTTCAAGGATATCAAGGAGGGCCGGAAACTGGGTGTAGGCCGGATCAAGACTACTGCTAAAGTGTTTTCCGTCAGGCACAATTACCAAGCTGCCACCAGTCCGCACCACCAGGTTCTCTACCCCGCCCGTCTCTAGCGGCACATAGGGGTCATTATTGCTATGAACAAACAGGAACTGCTTGGCATGCTGCTTGATTTTATTAAAGTTAAACTTTTCAGCGAACAATCCTTTATGTTGTTTTTCCATACCAGGTGCGGCGTGATCAAACGAGCTGACCAGTACGGCCGACTGAGCCTGAACACCAAAGGGCAGGTTTTGTAACAGATGCAGCGTCTGAACCGAGCCCCAGGAGTGACCAATTATAGTGTTGTCATTAAAATCCCAGTTTTTGTTGCTTAGCAAAAAGTCCGTAGTCTGCCGCGCATTGGGCATATCTGGTGAAGGCATATCCGGCACCCAGACTTCATAACCCCGCTTCTCGAGCTCAGCCTTAAGCCAAGGATACCAATGCCCCTTACTACTCTGCCCCATAGTATGCAAAATAACTGCTCGTTCAGAAGTACCACTCATATAACTATTATAGCTTGATTTATTTCCTCGTCCTTCACGTAATAGTCTTGAAAAGAATGAGTGCTAATCCAAAATAAACCACCTCTATTCCAAGCCCCCAGGGTCTCTGGAGCCACTGTATCCACTCATGAAATCTAGTCAAACGACCTCCTGGAGGTTTACGTCCATATCGTTCAAAGCCAAAATATCTATACAGCCAATAAAAATCAGGCGAGATAGATATAAATGCTGAAACATAAATTAAAACGGGCTGGTTTCTGAATAGAAAGATAAGATAAATAATAGCAGCGGAATCTAATGCAAGTTCGAGATAGGTAATTTTGTGCTTTAAAGCCACGCCAAAACCATCTTTATCAAACCCAAAATGTGGTATAGCGTCTATGATGTAATGTGAAGCAAGTGCCAGAGGCAACACTAAAACAGGTTGCTTAACTGCAACTGATATAACTCCAGCTGTAATTATATGATTAGCTGTAGTCATCTAGAACAATTTAATCTTCTTTTTCGGCTTTGGCGGCCGCGGCTGTGACCTGCTTGGCAATTTCATCCATGACTTTGGGGTTAGCCTCTAGATACTTTTTGGCGGCTTCGCGGCCTTGGGCAATTTTCTCGCCCTTGTAAGAGAACCAGGCGCCAGCCTTTTCTACAATTCCTTTATCGGCAGCCAAATCTAGAATGTCACCGGACTTGCTAATGCCCTGGTTGTACATAATGTCGAACTCAGCCTGGCGGAACGGCGGAGCAATCTTATTTTTGACCACCTTTACGCGCGTACGGTTGCCAATAATTTCTTCGCCTTGCTTAATTTGGGCAATGCGGCGGATATCCATGCGCACGCTGGCGTAAAATTTAAGAGCGTTACCACCAGTTGTGGTCTCTGGATTGCCAAACATCACCCCAATCTTCATGCGAATCTGATTGATGAAGATGACAGTAGCCTTGGAACGCGAGATTACCCCCGTTAGTTTACGCAATGCCTGACTCATCAAGCGAGCCTGCAGACCCATGTGGCTGTCGCCCATATCACCCTCAATTTCGGCCCGCGGCACCAGGGCTGCCACGCTGTCTACTACAATCAGGTCTACTGCGTTGGAGCGCACCAGTGTTTCTGTAATCTCTAAGGCTTGCTCGCCATTATCTGGCTGGCTCAGCAGCAGATTCTCTACATCCACACCAATACGCTTGGCATAAGCCGGGTCTAGGGCATGCTCGGCATCAATAAAAGCAGCCGTACCACCGTTGCGCTGGACCTCGGCAATGGCATGCAAAGTTAACGTGGTCTTACCGGAGCTCTCTGGACCATATACTTCTATTACCCTCCCTTTGGGAATACCACCACCCAAGGCAATATCTAAGGATAAGCTGCCAGTAGAGATGCACTCTACATCAATTTTGTGGGAGTCGCCCATTTTCATAATGGAACCTTTACCAAACTGTTTTTCTATTTGATCTAAAGCCAGGCCCAGAGCCTTGGTTTTACCTTCGGTTATAGTTTTGTCATCTGCCACACGCGTACCCTCCTAAAGACCTGTAATAATTTATTGAGACAACCCGCCACCAGTCGCTACCTATAATTGTAACAAAAAATCAGATGTTAGCCAGTACTTTCTGAGAATTAGCTGATAAATAAAGAGTGCTGGTTTTAACAATAGGTGGTCTGTCTTATATAATAAGCACAAACACTATGCGTATATCCGATTCTTTGGTCGAAAAACTCTTGAAGGCCCACAAACTAGGCGAGCAGCAATTGTCCGCCCTAAAAGATCAGGCCAAATCAGATAAGAAGCCTCTGCAAGACCTGGTCATCAAAAACAATTTAATATCAGAAAAAGACCTTACCAAGCTCTACGCCGACGAAATTGACGTACCTATGATAGAGCTGAACGCACGCGAGATTAAGCGTGATATCTTGCGGCTCATACCAGAACGGATTGCTCGCCAGTACAAGGCTGTTATTTTTGGCATAGAGAACGACGGCAGCAAATTACTGGCTATGGAAGACCCCGACGATATCCAAGCTTTTAACTTTTTGCAAAAACAGTTGGGCACAGATCTAAAAGTCCACATAGCCACCGCCTCCAGCATTCAGGCGGCTCTGGACCAATACCGCGGCAACATTAGTAGCGAGCTGACTAAGGTTATCTCGCCGGACGAGGAAGTAGAAGATGACTCAGAGGAAATTAAAGAAGAGGACTTGGCAGAGGACTCGCCCATTGCCCAGACGGTTAATCTGATCATTGAGTATGCCGTTAAAGCTGGTGCCAGTGATGTCCACATTGAGCCCCGCGAAGATCATGTAACGGTCCGTTACCGGATAGATGGCATGCTCAAAGAGGCTAACAAGTTGCCCAAAAAAGTTTTGAATGCGCTAGTATCGCGTATCAAAATTTTGTCTAACCTAAAGATAGATGAACGGCGGGCTCCGCAGGATGGACGGTTCAAAGTTCAGGTAAGTGATCAACTATATGCGCTAAGGGTCTCTACGCTACCAGTTATGGACGGCGAAAAGGTGGTGATGCGAATTTTGAACGAATCTGCCAAGGCGGCCTCGCTGGAAGAACTAGGCTACTGGGGTCATTCACTCAAGACCATCCAGCAAGCCATTACCCAGCCGCACGGCATGATCCTAGTAACCGGCCCGACCGGGTCAGGCAAATCAACTAGCTTATTTAGTATTTTGAGTATGCTCAATAACCCTTCGGTAAACATTGCTACCGTAGAAGATCCGGTGGAATACCGCGTGACAGGCGCCAACCAAACCCAGGTTAACCCGGTAGCCGGTATGACTTTTGTAAATGGCCTGCGGGCTCTGCTGCGTCAGGACCCTAACGTCATTATGGTTGGTGAGATTCGCGATAGTGAGACCGCTAACTTAGCAGTTCAGGCGGCCCTAACAGGACATCTGGTCTTTTCAACCCTGCACACTAATAATGCTGCCACCTCTCTGCCTCGTCTGTTAGATATGAGTATTGAACCTTTCCTAATTGCCAGTACGGTGCGGGCCGTAGTGGGCCAACGGCTTATCCGCAAACTGTGCGTCGATTGCCGCGAAGATTACGAACCCGACCAAACCATCTTAAGACAAATTGCCGAAATATTTGGTACCAGCAGCCCGGCAGTAATGAAGCAAATCCACCTGCTGGAGGCAGCGGCTCTGGAGGGTGGCATTGGCAAGGCCAACACTTCGAAGGTAAATAAACGTTCCTCAGCAGAATTAGCCACCAGTGAGACTAAAATCCTTAAGTTATGGCGGGTCCACGAAGAAGGCTGTGATAACTGTGGTCATTCCGGCTACCGCGGCCGAATTGGTATGTATGAAGTCCTCAGTACCTCGCCAGCTATTCAAAAATCAATTGTGGCCAGAGAGACCAGTGACATTATTCAGGAAGAGGCCATCAAAGAGGGTATGGTTACACTGCAAATTGACGGCTTTATCAAAGCCTTACGCGGCCAGACTACGGTAGAAGAAATCCTGCGTGTCACAAGCGAGAAGTAATATGAGGCTCATCGATGCGCTTTAGCTATACAGCAGTCAACAAATCAGGTAAAACCCAAACGGGTGATATTGATGCTGTCAGCAAAGAAGCTCTTATGTCTACCTTGAGCCGTCAGGGGTTGCGTCCACTATCTGTCAAATCCGATACCAATAAGATGGGCTTTTTGGACCGGATCGGCACCAGAAAAAAGGTCAAGTCTAAAGATCTAGTCATCTTTACCCGCCAGCTATCCACCATGATTAGCGCCGGCGTACCAATTGCCCGCTCTCTAGCCACCCTGCAGGGTCAAAGTTCAAACAAGTATTTTCAGACAGTTGTGGCAACCCTGTCCAAAGACATCGAGAGCGGCATGCCATTGGGTGACGCTTTTGCTAAGTTTCCTAACGTCTTTTCAGACATTTACGTCAACATGGTGCGAGCCGGCGAAGCCGGCGGTATTTTAGACGAAATCTTTAAGCGCCTAGCTTCCCAGGTAGAGCAAGACGCCAGTATCCGCAAAAAGATTCTTGGTGCTATGATGTACCCCACCGTCATTTTATCTATAACCATCATCGCCTTTTTTGGCATTATGATCTTTATTATTCCTAAAATAGCTAAAATTATTAAAGATTTAGTGGGCCCAAATGGTCAACTACCAGTGTATACAAGGGCTCTACTGGCAGCCAGCACCTTTATGCAGCACCATGGTGTATTTATTGTAGCCGGGGTAGCCATTGTGGTTATTTTAGTCCGGCGTTATATCCGTACACCCAAAGGAAAATACAAGTTTCATAGTTTATTACTTAAGACGCCTATTTTAAAGACTATCATCGTCAAGATAGCTATCGCCCGTTTTGCCCGGACTTTTGCATCGCTGATGTCAGCTGGAGTCGGGGTACTTGAAGCCTTAGAAGTGACCGGCAAAGCTATCGGCAACAAAGTCATCCAAGAAGAGCTTGTCGAGGCCGCCAAGCAAGTCAAAAACGGCAAGCAGTTGTCTGAACCACTGTCTAAAAGCAAGCACTTTCCGGCTATTGTCAGCCAGATGTTAGCTGTTGGCGAAGAAACCGGCCAGATTGACACCATTCTGGTTAAAGTGGCCGACTTTTACGAAGAAGAAGTGGCAACCATCATTGATTCCCTCAGTTCTATTATCGAACCAATCATGATCATCATACTTGGTAGCATTGTCGGCCTGATTGCCGCCAGCGTCATGGGCCCCATTGCCTCCCTGAGTAAAAACATCGGTAGCAACTAGGTTTAAACACCAATTCACAAAATCCTTCCCTGTTAGAGGACAGTCCTCTAACAGATAGGTAATTTGTGATTTTATATGAGTTTTGTTTAATTGATAGCCTGGTGCTTGTAGGGCGTTGCTTATCTGGGGAAAAGAGCTTGACCGTATGACGATTATGGTTATAATCTAGGTCAGATACTCTCCAAGTAGCAAAATACTATATTGGAAGATCTTCACAAAAATAATAACAAGGAGGGTGGGCACCTATGGTCTCACTAAAACGCAAACAGCAGGGTTTCACCATTGTGGAACTTTTGATCGTCATTGTGGTGATTGGTATTTTGGCTACATTGGTCATTACAACTTTCACTGGCATTCAACAAAAAGCTCGTGACACAAAGCGGCAAACAGATATTAACGCCTTACGTTCACAGATAGAGGCGTATTTTGCACAGAACGGCAAATACCCGACACTGGCTAATATGAACGACAGCACCTTCCGTTCGGCTAACCTGAAGGGCCTGGATTCAGCTGCACTATGTGATCCGAAAGAAACCGGAACGTGTGCCTTGGTAGACAACCCGGCAAACAATGTTTACGCCTATCATGTCCGCGCTTCAGATGGCACGACGGCCTGCGATAACAGCACGAACGATTGCGCGCAGTACACCTTGACCGCTACGCTTGAAGGTGGAGGCACCTTTGCCAAGAGCAGCCTAAACTAACCTAAGTTAAGCTTAGTAACTCAAAAGCCCCGTTTCTCGGGGCTTTTTTGTACTATAATAAGTTGAAACATAAGCATTACGTATCCAGGTGGTTATGACTAGATTCTCTTGGAGACAAAAATTACATGATAGTGGTGGCTTTACCTTGGTGGAGCTGGTCATTAGTATTACCGTTTTCTCAGTAGTGGCACTGAGCATGATCGGACTATTCGTAACGCTTGTACATTCGGCCATAATTGCTAAACGTAAAGCAGTAGCTTCAACCTTAGCCACTAACCAAATGGAGTATCTCAAATCCTTACCATACGATAGTTTGGCAGTAGCTGGTGGCGATATTTATACTACTAATCCCTTGCCGGCAACTACCACTAGCACTATAAACGGCGTTAAATATACCATAAAGACCAGCATTAGCTACGTAGACGATGCCTTTGACGGCTGCGGCAGCTATCCTAATCAGACCCTCAAGCAACTGTATTGTCGCAACTACCCCCCTCCATCCGGATCACCGGCAATCGATTCGAATCCCCAAGACTATAAGATTATTGATGTGTCTGTCACCGATCCTACTGGCAGCCAGCTAGCATTAGTAGACACTCAGATTGCTGCCCGTGTGGCTGAAACTGCTAGTACTACAGGCGCATTGTTTGTAAAGGTCATTGATGCTAATGGTAATCCTGTTAGTGGTGCTACGGTAAATATTGTCAATAACTCGCTGAGTCCGGTCTTGAATTTGACCGATAGCACCGACAGTAACGGCGTCTCAATCTTTTATGGTATGCCGCCGGATACAACCAACTATCATTACAATATAACAGCCTCACAAACTGGTTACTCAACCCTTACAACTATTGCCCCGAGCGGTTCCTTGCAGCCAAATTATTCCAACCAAAACATTTTGACCCAGCAATCCTCATTCGTAACGCTCACCATTAAACAGCAAGGCAGCAACAGTTTGGTGATAGAAACCACCGACACTAGTGGTAATCCGCTTACTGGCATCAAAGTCTACGTAAAAGGCGGCTACAAAAAGTACACTGCCAGTAGCGACACTACTTATTACTATGACAACATGAGTCCGACCGATACGCGGCCGACCACCGATAGTAGCGGCTTAACCTCGTTATTTAATTTAGTACCTGGTACTTATATTTTCTGCGGCGATCTGGGCGCCACCAACTGCAAGATTGGGAATACTACCTACTACCTGGCTGCCGCCGTGCCATATGGCGGCACAAATGCCCTTAATCCAATTACAGTGCCAACCTTTGATCCGGCCAACCCCCCTGCCACCACCTATGCTTATGGCGGTCTCAACTACTTACAAGAGGTGCGTTTGATGTTAACTACTAACAGCAGCTTCCCGCGAGTAAGTACATTAACACCATCCGAGGCCAGTCAAGGCAGCGGTTTAAGTTCATTCAGCTTCCAGATTACAGGGGTTAACCTACCCTGCACTAGTTCGCCAGGCAGCTGTAATACCAGCGTATCTTTCTTACAAGGTAGCTCTACGTATACGGCCTCATGCACCGGTACGAGCGGCGGCACACAGCTTACATGCACGGTTAATCTGTCGGCTGCCGGTCTTGGCGGCAGTCAGCTGATTGTGGCCACTGGCGGCAATACATTGACATTACCGGCCGCACCATTACTTGGAGGTGTCAATGTTGTTCCGTGACCCCAAACGCAAACAGCGCGGCTTTACTATAGTTGAACTTTTAATGACCATTACCTTAATTGGTCTTATTGCCACCTTTATGTTTACCTTTTTTATTACTACGATTAATCAGTATCTCGCCTTGCAACAAAATTCAGACGCGTTTAACGATTTATCCCAGCATTATCAACGATTGGCCAATGTACTGCGCGGTATTACTGGCATTAACTCGGCCGCTGCCAACGACTTAAATATTTACGCCTATTTTTACCCTAACGACGCCTATGTATCGTTGGTTCACTATTATATTTCGGGAGGATCTTTATTGGCCGACGTAACTCCCATGACCGCCAACCCGCCCAACGGCACCCCCATTACTGCCAGCAAAAAAACCTATACCATTATCACTCAGTTCGTCAGCATACCGGGGATTGATACCTTTGTATACCTTGACGCGGCCAATTCAATTATCACTTCACCAGTCACTAACCTTAATACCATCAAAGACATAAAGGTTAATTTGGCCGTGCCGTCGCTAGCACCAACCAGTACCAATCAGTCGTTATCGGTTCAGGTTAGTTTACGTAACAGAAAGACTAACTTATGAGGCGACTACTAAAACTATCTAAAAACAATAATGGTTTTATAATGGCGGCTTTGATTAGCTTTATCGTTGCGGCCCTCATCTTTACTGGCGCGCTGCTAGAAATCATTGATGTAAACCTAAGTACAGTTAACACCAATGTACAGAGTCAAAAAGCCTTCAACATTGCCGAGGCCGGTATTAATTACTATCTGTGGCACCTCAGCCACAACTCTACCGACTATAAAGACGGTCAAACTACACCGGCAACACCGGATCCAACATTAGGATATGGTCCTTATGTCCACCAATATGTGGATGGAAATGCAATTAATGAAGGTACTTTTACTCTATGGATTAACCCTCAGGGTGGAGGCTCAACCATTGTCACCGTCCGTGCTATCGGCCAAGTCAAGGGGACCAACATTATCCGGACTGTACAGGCTCAAATTGGTGCTGCCTCGTTTTCTAGCTACGGTGTAGTATCTGATTCGGCGCTATGGTTTGGGAATGATGAGACTGCCGCCGGCCCGGTTGAGTCAAACCAAGGAATCCGGTTAGACGGACCTAATACTGACGTGGCCAGTAGTGCCAATACTTCGTATGTACCTTCTTTATCGGTGGGTGGCGACGGTAATAGTCATCCAGGAGTATGGTGCAATACAAGCGTAACCTCGCCTGTTAATTGCAATACCCGGCCCAAGACCGACTGGCTATATCCAGTCACTTCGGTTGACTTTAACCAAGTTAGCAGCAGCCTGTGTACGATGAAAAAAACAGCCTTTGCAAATGACTCGTCTACCGCCGCCCTAGCTAACCAAGCTAACGCCTGTTCGCAAACACCCAGTACTCGGACGGCGGCCTATATTCCACAACGCAGCAGTAGTTTTAGTCTAACTAAAGGCTACTTGATCATGCTCAATACAAATAACACCTATAACCTATATAACGTTAATAGCGAAAATGATAGATTAACTCCGTACACTAACGCCTTAGGCCTACAACTGGTGGCTAGCAACATTGCCGTCCCCTCGTCAAACGTTATTTTTGTCGAAGATAACGTGTGGGTGCTCAGTAATCCAACGTATCATGGACGGGTGACGATTGCTTCGGGCCGGCTAGCAACCAGCAATAATACTGACATCGTAATCGCAGGGAACTTGCTCTACAGCACCAAGAACGGCAGTGACGCTATTGGGCTAGTAGCGGAGAATTCTATCTTTATAGCACCGTATGCTCCACCCCCTAGCGGAAACTTTAACTATGAAATCGACGGAGCTTTATTGGCCGAAGCGGGTGCCGTAACCTATGGTGAAAACGGAGATGCGGCTAATAACCAAGCCGGTTACCGGACTAATACATCGCGGTGTACTTACGGCTGGACCAATGCCAATCAGACCTTTACCTTTTATGGTTCAGTTGCCACCAGGCAAACATGGACTTGGAACTGGGAAGTAGGTGGAAATCCCTGCGGTGATGCGGCATTTGACTCAGTTAATGGTTACATATCTGGCATCGAAAACACAAACACGCAGTATGATTACAATCTTTTGTATAACCCACCGCCCAGTTTTCCCATCACTAGCGGTTACAATATTATCTCCTGGCGCGAGGTCCTAACTCATCCATGACAATGATTCGAGGTCTAAAAATTGCCTGCCTATCTGATATACTTAAGACTAAAGCAGCTTATGCTTTTAGTGGGCAAGCATGAAAACATCATCTAATTTCTATCACGACAAACCGCTATTTGGATTGGACATTGGTTTCGGTACCTTAAAAGTCATGCAAATTGACCAGCAGGATAGTAGTAAAAAAGCCAAGATTACAGGCTATGGCATTGTCGACTTTGATCCAACCTTTCTAAAAGACGGGGTGATTACAAACCCGGAGGCACTGGCCTCAACGGCCGTAGAGATGTTTAAAACCCAGATTAGGGGCGAAATAACTACCCGGCGGGTAGCCATGTCTGTACCGGCCTCACGAACATTTAGCCGGATCATTAAATTACCCCAGCTCCCCAACAAAGAATTAGCGTCGGCTGTTCAGTTAGAGGCTGAGCAATATATTCCTATACCGCTTGACCAACTATATCTGGACTATCAGGTAATTAGCCGAACCGATCAAGAGATAGAACTATTTGCAGTTGCCGCACCGCGAACAATTATTGATTCATATTCGCTACTGGCTGATCTACTCGGACTGGAGGTCGTAGCCATGGAAACAACCGTCAGCGCTACGTCACGTTTATTTACTCACACTGATTTAAATGCCGAACCAACTATTTTGATTGATTTTGGTACCATCGCCGCTGATATTACTATTTTTGACAAATCTATGGTAGTAACCGGCACCGTCTCTGGCGGTTCAGATAATTTCACCACCAACATCGCCAAAAAACTAGGCGTAACACTTCAAGAGGCCGAGACTATCAAATCCAAATACGGCCTTGATGTCAGCAAGAAACAAGCCGACATTGCTGAGGCTCTGCGGCCGACTCTAGAGCAGTTACTGAAGGAAATCCGCCGTATGATCCGCTATTACGAAGAGCGATCGGGAACCGAGAAAAAGATTAGCCAGGTCGTCACTATGGGCGGCGGCGCTAGTATGCCCGGTCTTAACGCTCATTTAACCGAATTGCTACGCTTACCAGCACGCATGATTGACCCTTGGCAGCACATAAGTTACGCCAAGTTGCCCTTGCCTGGACCAAATGCCCGATCTGTCTATGCTACCGTTTGCGGACTTGGCTTAATCCAACCGGGGGAGATTTTTGCCGCATGATCAATCTTTTGCCGCCAGATGTTAAACAAAACCTGGTCTACGGGCGACGAAATACTCAGCTATTGCACTGGGCCGTAATTTTTGTCATGAGCATTGCCGGGGTTTGGGTGATTGTGATGGGCGGACTGTTTTATATGCAGCAATCTATTAACGATTACACTGTCCAGCGCACCAAGAACCAAGCCGATTTAAGCGCTCAGCATCTGGACACCACACAGGCACAGGTCAAAGAAATATCCAGCAGTCTGAAATTAGGCGTGCAAGTTTTATCGCGCGAAGTTTTGTTTAGTAGTCTCATCAAGCAGATTGGAGCCGTCATCCCCCCTAACGCCAGTTTGACTAACTTGTCTATAACCCAGACTCAGGGTGGAATGGACTTAACAGCTGCAACAACAGATTACAATACTGCCACACAGGTCGAGGTTAACCTGCAAGACCCGGCCAACAAAATCTTCAGCAAAGCTGACTTGCTGAGCATCACTTGTGCCGGTGTAAACTCTACCAATCCTCGCTATCCGTGTACGGTCACCATACGCGCCCAGTTTGCCAAGAGCAATCCGTTCTTGTTTATTAATACCGGCAGTACTGCCAAGGCGGGTACGTAATGAGCGCCAAACGATTCTATATGGTCATGGTTGGAGTCATTATTTTGCTCGGCGCTGGTGTTATTGCGTCTGCTGTTTTAGGTAATAGCTTGCTCGAGAAAAAAGCCGGCAAGATTGTCAGCCTGAAAACTGATAACGAAGTTTTAAATAATGAGGAATCATCGCTTAGCCAAGCCAAAAAAGATATTCAAAAGTATTCGCCACTCGAACAAGAGGTTAAAGCCATTGTACCCCAAGACAAAGACCAAGCCGAAGCTGTCCGCGAAATTGTCAATATTGCCGGCAACAGCGGCGTCAAGATTGCCTCCATAAACTTTCCCGCCTCGGCACTGGGCGGGGTAACCGGTACCGGCACTACCGTAACAACGGCCCCAAACCCTTCACTGACTCAGGTCCAAAAAGTACCGGGCATAACCGGCGTATATGCACTACCCATCACCATTCAAAACGATACGACCAGCCCTATCAGCTACGATGCTTTCATTAATTTCTTAAGCCAGCTAGAGCAAAACCGCCGCACTTCGCAGGTGGCCAGCGTAACTTTACAACCAAGTACTTCAGATCCAAATCAGCTAACCTTTAATCTCGTCGTGGACGTATATTTAAAACCATGAAAATTCTTGACCTAAAAAACCTACCAGCCCTATTAACCCCCACTCTCAATTGGCTAAAACGCTACCGAGTAATACTATTCATTGTCGCCATAGTTTGCACCTACAGCGTATTGGTACTACGAATCAATATGCTTGATAATCAAGAACCGAATGAAGATGATGTGACGGCCCAGCTTCAAGCCGTACACCCGCCAAAATTAGATCCCGCCATAATAACCAAGATTCAACAGCTACAAGATAATAGTGTAGGCGTGCAGGCCTTGTTTAACGAGGCCCGCAACAACCCCTTCCAAGAATAAATAAGCTCTTACCCACCGTGAACATTAATGTAATCTTCGTGAGCTTGAATAATCTTTTGGGCGTAAAAATTAGGGTTGGGCATAAGCGTAAAGTAGCAGTTCTCCACCTCGCCAGCGGTCTCTACGATGATGGTGCCATAGCCAAATATCTTGGCAAAAATACCCTGCTGTCTAAAGGTTACATCTTCTACGCTGCCCATCCCTAGTTGGGTGACTTTTCGGTTAAAGATACTCACATAAGAAACTTCGGCAATCTTCTGATTAGTTACATATATGACGTTGTTGTTATAAATTGCCACGCTAATAGCGGTAATGGCCAGAGCCAGCAAAGCCAATATCAGTCCACCGGCCAGAAGTAAGGCCTTCATACTGTCATTGTTAGTGATATCTAGGTTACCCAGATTACGGGCTAATAGGGTCGTGGCAATAGCAATAACCAGGGCAATGATAACTCCGGTCGCACCTGTAACAATCGCACCGATAGGATGCTTGCGGATTTCGGCCAACAGCTCTTCTTTATCATCAAACTCAATATACCTAAACAGTTTAGCGCCCATAGGGCTCAGCTTGGCGCTGGCTTCGGCTTTGTGAGGTGATATTGCAGTTGAGTTATCCATAACTTGGCATTATAGCAAGTTTGGTTGCGAAGGGTTATCTGGCTTGGTCTTACCTAAGTGTTTATAGGCTTTATGGGTCACTTTGCGGCCTCTTGGTGTCCGCTCCAAAAGCCCGAGTTGCAACAAATACGGTTCAAAATAATCCTCTATGGTTACACGTTCGTCAGACAACATGGCCGCAATCGTATCAACGCCAACCGGTCCGCCCTGATAATTATCAATAATGGCAGCCAGCAAACGCCGGTCAGCAGCGTCCAGCCCCAGCTCGTCAATCTCTAAAAGTTTGAGAGCAGCCACCGTATTCGCCTCGTCAATAATACCGTCTCCATTTACATCACTATAGTCACGCACTCGTTTAAGGAGACGATTGCCAATGCGCGGAGTTAAACGGGAACGTTCAGCAATAAGCATTGTAGCTGCAGGTTTAATTTTGGAACCCAGAATTTTGGAAGACCGCTCAATGATAGCCTGCATTTCGTCAGGGTTATAGAACTCCAGGCGATAAATATGGCCAAAACGATCACGCAGCGGCGCTGCTAATGAGCCAGCGCGAGTAGTGGCGCCAATAAGGGTAAACTTGGGAACATCCAAGCGCATACTGCGGGCGCTTGGGCCTTTGCCCAGCATAATATCTATGGCGTAATCTTCCATAGCACTGTAGAGGACCTCTTCTACGCTGCGGTTCAGACGGTGGATTTCATCGATGAATAGAATGTCGCCCTCTTGTAAGTTTGTAAGCATGCTGGCTAGATCAGCTGCCCTATCAATAGCCGGCCCACTGGTAACCCGGATGTTAGCACCCATCTCGCGGGCAATCACAAAAGCCAGGGTTGTCTTGCCTAAGCCTGGAGGCCCGTGCAAAAGAATATGCTCTAATGGTTCACCGCGTTTTTTGGCAGCCGCCATGCTGAGGCCCAAATTTTGTTTGACCCGCTTTTGGCCGATATAACTATCGAAGTCACTGGGGCGAAGAGTAACCTCTAGCTCAACCTCTACCGGATCCGGTTGATCGGCCGGATTGGCAATTCGCTCGACAGCCATTATTTACCACCCTTTAGCGCTAGCTTAACTCGTTGGTCGGATGGCAGGCTGCTATCGATAGTCTGCAGGGCTGTGACGGCATCGACCAAGTTAAAGCCCAGCGCCACTAATGCCTGAACGGCTTCATCTTGCGTGGCACTGCCTGAACCAACAAACAAACCGTCGGTTGTACTGGCTAGGCCAACTTTATCCTTAAGCTCCACTACTATCCGTTCGGCCACCTTGCGTCCCACGCCGTTGGCGATTTGGATAAACTTAACATCACCGCCGGCAATGGCTTTTCTGACTTCTGCCAGGCTACCAATACTTAACATGTTAAGTGCCATTTTGGGTCCTACCCCATTGACGCTCAACAACTGTTCAAACAGATATTTGGTATCTTGACTGGTAAAGCCAAACAGCTCGTGACTGTCTTCGCGTATATGTTCATAAATATAGAGTTTGGCCGACTGGCCAATTTTGAGCCCGCCAAAATCCTCCACCGGCACTAACAAGCCATAGCCGACGCCTTGCACATCCAAGACAATACGTTCGGCCAGTTTTTCGGCAACCTTGCCACTAAGTGTCGCTATCATCATCTACAGTATATCATCCGCCCCTTCCATAATTACACTAACTTCAACGATCGTATGATATAGTGTAATTTATGAGTAGTCGGCGGCACGGCGGCAAAATTGTGAGTGATTTGTCTAGAGCCATCCTATATTTACTAAAACACACACCGCATCTAAGCCTTGACCAGATAGTTTTAGATCTGAACAGCCAGTACAGTGATCATTTGGTCAGAAAGCGCATGTATAGCCTGAAATACCATGGCTCAATTAGCAGTTCAACTGACAAAAAGTTTTCGATAACACCCAAAGGGCTTGAGGCGTTGTCTGCTTTGGCATTTGATCCATTGCCGACGATTAAACAATGGGATAATCAGTGGCGCTTGGTTATCTACGACATACCCGAAACCAAACGATTGGCAAGAGACCGCATTCGGGAGCTGTTGAAGTCCCTTGGCTTTCGTCAGTTGCAAATTAGTGTTTGGGCACACCCAATGCCTTGTTTAAAACAGTTCAAGGATATTCAAAAAGCCTATGGCATTGAGCGTCATTTGTTATTGTTAGAGGTTAAGGATACACAGGAGTTTAGGGAGTTGCGGCAGGCCTTTTCAAGGCAATATCATACTCTTAAATTACACTAATTGGTACGATCGTGTTAGTTAGTGTAATTTTGTGTTCATGGAGTGGGTGATGGCGCAGGCTAAGGCATCAGCACAGTCATCCGGCTTTGGAATATCTTTGAGTTTTAAGATAACCCGGACCATCTCTTGGATTTGCTTTTTATCGGCACGGCCGTAGCCAGTTAAAGCTTGTTTGATTTGTAGGGGTGTATATTCAAACAATTCCAGACCAGCCTGCTTACCGCATAGTAAAATTACACCTCGAGCCTGGCTGACCGTCATGGCCGTGGTGATGTTTTGAGCAAAAAATAACTTTTCTACCGCCATAATAGTTGGCTTGGTCTGCATAATTATATCTGTTAGTTCTTCAAAAATGGTTTGCAGCCTGACGGAATCGTCTTCTTTGGCAGGGGTGCGGATAACTCCAGCATCCACTAGTTGCGACTTGCCTTTTTGAACCTCAATGACCCCAAAGCCAAGGATCCCTGTCCCAGGATCAATGCCGAGTATGCGCATACTTTTTCTTCTTCAGAAGCCCTATCAATGCGTAGGCAACCAGGCTCCATATTAGTAGATTTGCATAGATTTGAGGGGTCTTAGCGAATCCTACCACCACAAAAGGTGATGCAATGTAATTCGAATGAAAATCAAATGTCAGAGCAATATAGTCAGTTATACGAGAACGGAATGGAAATCCGTCAGTATCAACTTCCTGAGACGTAAAGTCGGTACAACCTTCTGTCTGCTCATGACAGGTAGTTAGATAATTTTGCTGTGTTGAAGTGAGCTGAGGGTACGTAGCATTGAATGTAACACTATAAGAAATGATTGTAACAAGACAGCCAAGCAAAATACTGGCTATGATCTTTTTTATTCGACCCCTTTTACTCACTTATTAACTCCTCCGGGGTGTCGAAGTTGACGTGGGTGTTGGTGACATCGTCTAGATCGTCCAGGGCATCCATCAGCCGCATGATTTTGCCAGCCGTCGCCGCATCGGTTACCTCGACCATGTTGGTTGGAACATAGGTGAGCTCGGCCTCAATTACCTCCAGGCCTATGTCTTGTATGGCTTGGCGAACTTTGGCTAGCTCTTTGAGGTCAGTATAGATAATTGATTCGCCGGCATCTTCCTCCACATCTTGGGCGCCGGCATCTAATGCCTTCATGAGCACATCATCACCCGACCCTTTAACTCTAATCATACCCTTATGTTCAAACTGAAAGACCACAGCACCCTTTTCTGCCAAATTGCCCCCATGTTTTGAGAAAGCCAGTTTAACTTCGGGCAGTGTACGGTTGACGTTATCGGTCGCCGTCTCTACCAAAATGGCTGTGCCGCCCGGACCATAGCCTTCGTACATGACTTCTTGAATTTGGGCGCCGCCCAGCTTGCCGCTGCCGCGGTCAATAGAACGCTGTATGTTGGCATTTGGCATACTAGCTTTTTTGGCTTTTTCAATTATCATCGCCAGGCTGGGATTCATAGTCGGATCGGTTCCGTTCCGGGCAGCCATGGCTATGTTGTTGCCCAACTTAGTAAAGACAGCACTGCGGGCAGCGTCTTTGGCGCCCTTTTGCCGCTTGATGGTTGACCACTTGCTGTGTCCAGACACTATACTTCCTCGGTTATTATCTCTGTAATTGTATCATTTTTATGCCGTGTTTTGGACCATAGCACCAAAACTATGGCCAGAATTATGACATATAACCCTAACATTCGCGGCAGTGGCAAAGCTTGCTGAGCCAAGGCATGTGGCACCCGGGCCAGCAAGCTAATGAGATCCAACATATAGGTCAATAATATTCTGGCCGGCCAGGCCACCCAACCAGCCACGGTTGGAGCAAGCATACCGGCCAAGGCAGCCGCAAACACCATTAACATTGCCAACGGCACCAGGGGCACAATTAGAACGTTGGCAACCAGAGCAATGATGGATACTTGGCCAAAGATGTACATTATCAGAGGCAATGCCATTATTTGGGCCGAAACCGTCTCTATAAGCACTGCTGTCAAGAACTTGGGCTGTTGGCCGTCGTAAAAGCGGTTAATAATCAGTGGCTCGATTACTAAGACGCCGAAAAAGGCAAAGAACGATAAATACCAGCCAATGTCAGCCCACAAATAGAGCGGGTACCAGCCGGCCGTTAAAGCTGCGGCCAGCAAAATAAGTAAAAGTGGCCGGAATTTCCTACCATAATAGGCCGCCCACAGGCTGAGTATGCTCACCAGGGCCGCCCGGACAATCGAGGCGCTTAGCCCGGCAAACAGCAAAAATAGCCCGATCAATAATAAAGACAAGATAGTGCTCTGATACTTAGAGCGTTTGCGCAGGAATAAGGCCAGGCCCGTCATGATGATGGTTAGATTATAGCCGGACACTGCCACGATATGAGTCAGACCCACCGCCGTCAGTTGATCGTTAACCGTTTTGGGTAAGGTGTTACGTTGGCCAATTAATAGTCCTAAACCGAATGATGCCAGTGGTTCCGGCAAGGCCGAAAACATGCCGGTCTGAAAGTTGCGGCGAGCAGACTCTATAGGCGAGCCGGACCGGGTCAAAACCTTGAGCTGCGCAAAGCTGATACTGGCCTGGCGCGAACCGCGGGTCGGATAGAGCTTACCCTCTACCTGCAATCTATCGCCCCGGTACACTGCATTGGCGCCAAAACCTTTGACTGAAATTTTACCAACTAGCTGTTCTTGGACGGGATCATTAACTTGAATATGGGCATTAGTCGGCCGGCAGTATCAACGCGGTGGAAAGTAGATGTTCCAGTAAATTCTGGTGCGCCTCGATCAACAAACACTAAGGCGTCTCCGGGTTCGGGTCTAACTGTAGCAGGAGCGGCGAACGATTCATCAATAACTTCCTGAGGACTCATGCCATAACCTGGAGAAACTTGTGGGGTAGATGCTCTGGATAACGAAAACTCGGCTTTATCTCTTTGCAGCCAAACTCTAACTATAGGTCTGTCCTGGACCTCACCTAAATGCCAGGCGTGTGAAAATATAAAACCAGAGGGCCTACCCGCAACATACCCGTCATCTGTTCCTTTTATCTGGCGGGCAAACTGTGCAAACAGATATCTAAAACTATCCATCCGAGGAAACTGTTCAACGCCATTTTCTACTAGCTGCTGGATTTGATCATCATCAATGCAACTTCTTAACATAACCGCACCTACCTGCATATCGGTAAATAGCCTGCTCAGTGCTGCCGGTGTTTCGGCTGGCGATGCAGGTTCAAGAATGATTGTTTCTGGCTTTGTCATCTATAAATAACCCATTCTTTTTAGGCTGCCGCTGGTGCCGCCACCTAGTTTGAGTTTGGGAAGTTCGTTCATTGTGAAGAATTTAGCTTCTGACAAATCATCGTCAAGCGAGAACTTTACTTGATCCGCGGGCTGCGATAGGGTAACTTTAAAATCCCAAAATGTCATTTTAACCAACGCTCGCTCACCGGTTTCTTTTATATCTTTCTCGCTCTGGCCTTGCGACTGTGTAGTAATTGGTTCAATTTGCGAGTCTTCTAGATTTAATCCCAGTTCTTCTTTGATTTCACGCTTTAGGGCTTCAAGTTTGCTTTCACCTGGCTCTATCCCACCGCCAGGGACTACCCACAAGTCTTCATACGCCCCACCCTGTGTGGATTTACCCAGCAATACTTTGCCATCGCTAGAAAATATAAACGCCCCGGCAATGTCTCTGTTTATAACTCTCATATTCTCGGTAAAAGTTTAGCCGAAAATGTAGTCATACTCTCTACGATCTTCTGCAAGTTGATCATAAAATTCTTCGGTACGTATGTCTGCAGGCACCATATCTAAAGCCAGTTCTATTCTCGTAGCTAAAGTACCTATTGCCATCCCTAGGTCATGATCCGGATGATCAACCTCCTGAATAATTGCAAGGTCACGAAAAAACAAGGCAACTTCTTGAGGTACTTTTTCTACGCTCTTTTTCCCAAATCCAAACATACTCAAAAAGTCAGCAACTCCACTTTTTTCTTTAACTTCATTTTCTACTCGTTCTACGACAGCTTCTATGTTTTTAAGACTATATAGGTCCATTGCTTCGGAAAAAGCTGCATAACTAAAGCCAACATCCTCTCCGGATAACGTTTTGCCTGTAAGCTTCGTTTCAACTTGACGCATACACTTATAATCTCACCAATGCCCAATTAACAAAAGCATAAGCTTCATAGTGAGCCACGTGTTTTAGTTTTGTCCTCCATGAAAGAATGCTACACTTCTGAAGCAATCCTCAGTGACCGTTAGTTGGGCTGGCCTAGCACCGAACGCTGAAAACGATAGGGTACAGTACGTCTTCCCATAGTATTTTATGTACGTTGTTTCTAAGCTGCTGTGGTAAGTTGTTTCATTGCCTCGCAGAAGACTGTCGATTGGTTGATGTGAGGCACGCTTCCAGCCATCATGCAATAACTGTTTTTCAAGGCCGGGCGAGTTACTAGTCCAGTAATCATTAAAATTAGCGGGAAAGGTGGACTGATCGCTTTGTGTAGATTGATTGCAGTATACAGATTCACTAAATCCTTCAAAACTTGGGCCGCATAAAGTTTTATGTTGAAACTTAGGATTATTAAATGTAATGCCATAAGGTTTTAGTTCTTGGTTAACTTTTGGAAATGACTTGTTGAAGGCTGTGTCAACGTCGCCTTTATAAAATACAGAAACATAGCTCGGTACTACGGAATTCCTTATCCAGCCCCGAAATATATAGGCTCCTCCACTAAGTAAAATAAGCAATATGACGACAACAGATAATACCTTATACTTTTTGGCCATGTGGCAAGTATAGCAAAGCAAGAATCAGCTTAATTGACTTTTAAGATGTAATCAGGGATAATCACCTCTGTTCTCGACCCAATCTGCAAGCTTGTAATACTTGCGATTGACGGGGGCCCATAGCTCAGCTGGTAGAGCAGCGGCCTTTTAAGCCGCGTGTCGCGGGTTCGAGCCCCGCTGGGCCCTCCACATCAGAAAAATTAGCACCTTCGGGTGCTTTTTTGTTTGTTTCGTAACTGTAAACCAAGCTAATTTCAGGAGTGTAAACTTTTTTGTCTTGTGTCATTGAAAAACCAGCAGGAAATAGGATTTGTTTACACTTCCTCATTGACTCCTTATCTAACGACCACCAGTTCTTGTTCCAGTTATTAACATAGTCCAGTGCAAAGCCAGTAAACTCTACTAAATCACGCTCAAAGTCTCTGGCGTTCGTAACAGCTATCTCTGCTTGAGCAATCTGCTCCTTAACCGTCTCTATTTCAATTTTAATGTCTGCCGCAAGGTCAGGATTGCGGGAGAGTGTCTGTACAAGCTCACTTTTCTTACCTTTTAGGTTCTCTAAATGCCCCTCCGCAATGAACAACCGTTCAATGAGCGTCTTCTCGTAGACCCGCCACTTGCTGGTCATGCTGGTCTTCAGCTTGTTAATTTGAACGTCTGTTAGTACTAGCCCCTTTAGCGTATTGCTAAGCTCACCGTGTAGGTGTTCTTGCAGTACGTTAGTGTTGCACTCACGGCAGCGATAGCGATAGTAAACCTTGAAGTGCTTTCTCTTTCTGCCGTTATTGTGTGGGTAGCCTACGAGCCTAGGGTACTTGGAGTTCTTCTGAACGCACTCATAGCACTCCATTTCGTTGGATAGCGGAAATAGGGGGTTCTCACGATTAACAGTAAATCGCTTTCCTTTATTATCAGCTAAGGCAACGAGTATCCTATGTTCCTCAGGTGTTATCATGGCTTGGTGTAGACCTTTGGGATTAACCTCTGGCCAGTCTCCCATTCTAACAACGCCACAGTAGTAGGGTTCACGCATTAAATCTTTCCAACGAAACATATCTACTGGCTTGCCGCCAACTGCTTTCGGTCCATAGTTCTTAGTTCGTAGACCACGCTCTGTAGCTTTCTTTAGACCTTCGGCAACTGTCAATTCGCCTTTGCACATCTCTTTAAATGTAACTCGCAGGGCTGACCAATTTGGCTCATCGGGTACATGAAACCCAGGGACATCTGACTTCTTGTAGCCTGTCTTAGGGTTAGAGGGATAGTAACCCGCTCTAATTTTGGACATCATTTTTTCGGGTGTCTTTTTAATGCGCTCGTTGTTGCTCTGCTCTGCACGGTAAACGTCTATTAGCTCATCAAACACAGCCCTGTCTTCCTCAGGGTCTACGTCTGGCTTTGTTGCAAACCTTAGCTGCACACCTGCGAGTTTAAAGGTAACCTTCCACCAGTAGTATTCTTCTATTGAGCGCATGAATCTATCTGGCTCGTCTACGATTAAATATCTGATTGACTTGTGGCGTTTGCAGAAGTCTAGCATTTCGTTCAAGTCTTTTCGCTTAATGTTTTTGCCCTTACGGCTTGACTGCGCTATCTTCCACCACTGAATTATTTCAACATTTAATATCTCGGCTGCTCTTATGATGTTCTTCTCTTGTGGCTCAAGGTTGCCGTCAAGCATTTGGCCTTTAGTCGAAACTCTACACAGTGCTATTGCTCTTTCTTTAATATCTTTCATAGTATCCTTTCTTGTTGCTAAGTATATACTCTCTGCACCTCTGTTATTTACACTTCTTCCTTATACTTACGGTATTGTTCAAAAAGGAACGTGGCTAAGCTATCAAATGCCTCATCAAACTGCTTAGCGGTAGCCTTGGGCTTATCACTAGGCTTGTTCGCTTTACGCTTGTTTAATGAAGATTTCATAACATTTGCAGCAGGTGAAATAGAGGTGTTGTCGGCTGACAGTCGTGAATGTGAGGCCAGCCGACACCTACCCTTATTCCTCCATAGGCTTCTCCGCTAATTTCTTACGCTGCAAACCTCTTTTAATTGCGTCAGAGTGAAGCTGACGTTCGAGCTGGCTTTGAACTGACATGAGCCTCTCTATGAAGCTGTCCAAAGGGCTAAGGTCGTCAGGACTTGCAACGCTTTTAATGTCTACCCCAATGCGATCAAAGCTTGTTGTCCAGTAGATATATGGCGCTAATGAGCGTGATATGCGATTCATATCCGCAACTAGCAAATACTCAACCTTTACATCGTTCTCACAGTACTCAAGCGCCTTGTCTAGGGCTTGGTAAGGGTAGTGCATAGGCTCAGCCCCTACTTGCTCAAACCACTCAACGACGTCAATCCCTTGCTCTTTAGCAAACTGAAGTATCATCAGTTTTTGGGCAGTGATACTGTCGTGGTCTTCAAGTGTTTGTTTAATGGCTGCAACACGGACATAGCCGATTGCTTTAGTTCTCGTACTCATGTTAAATCTCCTCGTTTAAATTGCATTAACTAACCAGACCATTGGTATGGTCTTGAACATGAAAAGCCCCCTCAGCTAAGCGTGTGAAGGGGCTTATCGCCGCTTAGCTAATATCTATTATTGGCTAAAACGGACTGTGCAAATTACGATGTTATTCGGAAATTAAAATTAACTTTTGCGCTTCTTAGTAAGACCTAGCTTGAACCTAATCTGTTTAATGTTGTTCTCCTCAAGGTCTCCATAGCCTTTGTCTCTAAGCTCTATACGTATGTAGTAATCAGCGTGATCTTCGTTGTACAGTTGGGCGATTAACTCGTCCCTATCAGCATGTGTCTTCGTTTTTGTTGGTTGAACCTTGCCGAGCAGTTTTGTGCCAAAGATTTTATCGCCATGTTCGGTACGCTGGTTAATTCGGGGTTCTATCTCAGACCAATACTCGTCAATGAGTTCATGTAGCTCAGATTTTGTAACATAAGGTTGGATTGAAAGCTCAGTGTTAAAATGTACACCCTCAGGCAATTCAGCCTTTGGGTTACTTATGAGTTCGTTGGCAGATAACTTAGTGTACTCAGGGTTTAAGGGTTCTACGCTGCTGGACAGCTCACTCCCAATAAAGATAGGTGGTAGTATGCGCTTCAAATATATTCCCTCCTCTAAAGCGGGATTATCCATGAATCTAGCCACTGCTCCACTACAAAGATACGAAACGCCGTATTTAAACAAGATTAGCTCAAGGCTGTCTTGGTCGTAGAGGTTGCCTCTATGTGTTTTGTGATAGTCCACAAGCTCTTTACGAAACTCCGCATTTGCTTGGTAGGCACGTAGGAATATAGTCCACCTACGCTTACGCCATGAAGCTGTTTTACGCTTAGCCATGTGGCTATTATAGCTGCGACCTCGTTGCAAGGATAACGCTAGCGCATTAAGCCTATAAAAGTGGTCTTGGGGTAGTTGCGTTTGCCATATTTTTTGGCAATCTCTTGCTGGCGCTTGTTTATGCGGTTGATAACTGGTTCGGCTAGAGCCTCGGCCACCTCACGACTTATCCTACCCCTGATATAAAGACTTTTAATTTGAGCTATTGCTTCACGGTTGGCCACTGCATTATCTAGTGGGGTAACGTGCCTTTGCATACGGCTAAATATAATGCCTTAAAGCCAGAAATACGACATCAACTCAGAAATCTGTCAAGTTTTAGGCTTCTTGGGGTGAAGTCTTGCAAAAAGGGCAAAATCACCCACGTTATACCCTAACTTTACCCACACCTGGATAGCTGGATTGTTATATATTAAAAATCTCAGAATTAGTATAGCTTTGGTCTAACTTTAGCCCACCTTTGGACACCCTAGGGCGGTCTAGCTATATTGTTTAGTTAAACGGCCTAAACTCCTACTAGGCAAGCTCTAAGGGTGTCGTAGGGTAGTATTTGCTACAGGTGTTGGCTCTCTGGTGTTATTATTAGACCATTATGTCAGGAACATTCACTCAGCGTGACCGTGAAGCAGCACGATATACCCATAAACTTTTTTGGAAAGCAAACTTTGTTGATGGTGTTGATTTTATCATTTGGCTTTTTACTCGCCCTCCTGCGCTCTTAATTTATAACGTGTTCATACCGTTTGAGGTTGCATACGGTCTACAGGCAATCATTACACGCAACTTTAATGCCGTACACCACTACGGGTTAATGGTGCTGCTTTTGGGCATAGCTTATTGCGTATTATGGGGTATAGGTGGAGTGGTGATTTGTAGGAATGGTAGAGCTGGAACTGAATACATACAGAGAGAGGTATTTGTAAATTATCTTGAGAAAGACTACGAGTTTTTTAATAATTCGTATCTTGGAGCGTTGGGTTCACAAGCCACAAGGCTAAGAGACGCTTTCAATGAATACTGCACCATAGTTATGAATGGTGTAACCAAACAGGTTGTTGTGGTACTAACAAGCATTGCTATTATTGCGTGGCAGTCGTTAGCCCTTGCCGTAGTTACACTGATTAGTTTGGTGGTTATTATGAGCTTCACGATTGCGAGTAGTAAATGGCGCCTAAAGTATCGGCGTCTACTAAGTGAAGCAAGTAGTGAAACTGCTGGCATAATTGGTGATGCTCTTGGTCATGGTACGACTGTAAAAAGTTTTGCAGCAGAAGATTACGAGAAAAAGCACCTAGAAAAACCTCTTAAAAATCTTGCTAAGATGCAGTATTGGTCTTGGATGTCGTCTATACCCGCAGATATAGGTAGGGGGCTATTAGCAACTGTTGCGACAGTAGTATTACTTATAATGACTGCTCGCTTATATGAGCATCACGATATATCTATCGCACTAGTCGTGTTGGTGCAGCTTTACGTCATTAAATTGGTCATGGCAACTCAAGACATTGCCGACCTGATTAAGTCGTATGAAGCCGTAATGAGCAGCGCACATCAAGCTGTCAAAACCATGCTCCTTGAGCCTACTTTGTTAGATAAACCACATACCAAAACAATTCCTAGAAACGCTAAGTTTGATATTTCTATGGATAATGTTACCTATCGTTACGAGGATGCACCTAAAAATATCTCTGCGATCAAAGACTTTAACTTAAATGTTGCACAAGGTGAAAAAGTTGGTTTGGTTGGATACTCTGGCAGTGGTAAAACAACCCTTACTAAGTTGTTGCTCCGCTTCATGGATATTACTGAAGGTAGTATAAAAGTAGGTGGAATAGACATCAGAGACCTAGCACAAAAAGAACTGCGCACGAAGATTGCATATGTGCCACAAGAACCTCTGCTCTTCCACAGAAGCATTGCAGAAAACATATCTTACGGTAAGCCCGATGCTGATGCGAAAGCTATTAAGGCTGTTGGCAAAACTGCATACGTGGATGAGTTTGTTGGTGAATTATCAAATGGCTACGATACATTAGTTGGCGAAAAGGGCGTTAAATTGTCGGGTGGACAGAGGCAGCGTGTAGCTGTTGCGAGAGCATTGCTAAAAGACGCACCTATTTTAGTCTTAGACGAAGCTACGAGCGCACTGGATAGTCGCAGTGAGCAATATATACAAAAAGCACTGTGGGAACTTATGAAAGGACGTACAGCAATAGTTATTGCACATAGATTGAGTACCATTCAGCGTATGGATAGGATAGTTGTGATGGACAAAGGTCGTATCGTAGAAATCGGCACACATACCGAGCTGCTAAAGAACTCCAAAGGTATATACGCAAAACTGTGGGCACACCAAAGTGGCGGTTACATTGTGACTCAAGAATAATTGCGTAACTATGTTTATAATGAACGCACAGGATTAAACTAAATGCTTTACTACGAAATTAAAATAAGTGCCGAGAACCAAGAGCAAGCAGACAAAATCTTAAACTCACTGCTTGATAAAAAGCTTGTTACTGGGGGTCAGCTTATTCATGCACCAGCTAGATTTCTTTGGAAAGGCAAGGTGCAGGATATGGACTATATAACTATCACGTCCTACACAACCGACAAACACAAAGATGCTGTTATGGAAGATGTGCGCAAAACTTCTGCCGAGGAAGTACCTATGATGACGTTTACGTTACCCGATGATATTAACGTTGAACTACGAAACTGGATTGACGAGACACTGGCATGAGAATAGACGTTCACGTGGTCAGGGTTTTTACCAGCAAGAACGGCCAATATGGTAGCCCTGCTGGTGTAATTATTGACGAAGGCTCCCACATAAGCCCTCAAGAGCGGCAGTCCATAGCTACCCAGCTTGGCTTTAGTGAAACAGTGTTCGTAAACCGAAAATCACCTGCGAAAGTAAGTATTTATGGCCTTCAGAACGAGGTTAATTTTGCTGGCGCTCCGCTACTTGGCACGGCATGGCTACTTAGCAAGCAACAAGGTAGCCTTATAGAAGAAATTACTTGCAACGACAAGCAAATAAAGGTGCTAGAAGAAGATACTTTAACGTGGATTATAGTTGATGACCTTGTGGGGACACCGCCCTGGCACCATGAGCAGCTTAAAACTTACCAAGAAGTTGAGGCTTTGTCGGTGGACGATGAGCCGTACAAAGAACATACCTATGCTTGGGCGTGGGTAGATAGCAGCCCCAGAATTGCGAGAGTACGTGCCAGGACATTTGCTCCTGACTGGGATATTCCAGAAGAAGAAGCCAATGGCTCTGGCTCAATGCAGTTGGCACATAAACTTGGGCGAAATCTTGAGATTATACATGGCAAGGGTTCGCTCATTAGAGCAAGTGTGGGGTCTACAGGGATAGCCATTGGCGGCTGGGTAAAAGAAGACCCGAAGATAACAATTTAATAATGTTCGCCAACAAGCGCTTGAAGTAGAATACAATTAAAGAACTATGAAGGCATTTAGCGTAGACATTAACCCGAAGATTCTTGCGTGGGCTAGGCAAGAGGCTGGTTATGGCTTGCCCGAAATCGCTGAATACCTAAAAGCTGATGAAGACATATTGGAGCAATGGGAAACTGACGGGTTACAGGTAAAATATACTGACCTAACGAAATTGGCAAAAAGATATAAACGCCAAATACCCGTTTTTTTCTTAGAAAATACGCCAGCTAAAACTAAGAAGCCTAAAGATTACCGTAATCTTAGTCTTACAAGTAAAGGCTTGCACCACGAAACCATGCTAGCTATTCGTAGAACAAGCCGTTACTTGCGTATATATCGTGAAATGTCCAATTCAGAGCGGGTAAATGAACAGTATGGTTGGCTTGATAAGGTACGTAATACCACTGTGCCTCATGCCGTGTATATACGTGAAGTCTTAGATGTTCCTATTGCCGAGCAAAAAAAGAGCAAGAACCAGACCTTTAATTTCTGGCGCAAGCGATTTGAAGACAAGCTTGGTATCTTTGTATTCCAATTCCCAATTCCTAATGGTGAGTTTGATGGTTTTAGTTACATTGACGAAGGTAGGCCATACGCAATCACCATTAACAATCGGATTATGGAGAAGCGCAAAATCTTTACTCTGTTCCACGAGCTAGGACATATCATTGAAGGTCATGCAGGGCTATGCCTCACGATAGACGCAAATCATACGGCACATAACATTGAAGCAAAATGTAATACTTTTGCTGCCCAATTCTTAATGCCTCAAACGGAAATGGCGCACCCTATAACTTTTGACGAGTTAGGTAAGTTGGCTGGCGGTCTTGGTGTTAGCCGAGAGGCATACCTCATTCGCTGCAAGTCTCTTAACCTGGTTACCGAGCAGGAGTTTAATCAGTACATCACAATTCTTCACCAGATAAATGCCAACCTCAAGAAGGACAAAAAATCTACACCTATGGCTATTCCTAGAGACGTGATAAGTAGAAGCCAGCGAGGTGATAAGTTCTTTGATTTTGTTGTTAGTGCGTATGATTCTAATCAGATTAGTCCTGCGGCAGTGCGTGATTTGCTAGATATGAAAGTGGTGGGGTTGGGCAGGCCACCTAAGTAATGGCCACGGATACTCGCCCCTGTGTCTATATCATAGATTCAAGCTGCCTAATTAGTTTGAACCGCTTTAACTCTGAAGTTTTTGAAATCCCAGAGCGTGTATGGAAAAAGCTGGACGAACTGCTTGAGGCTGGCACAATTACATCTTCACGTTATGTTTATGACGAGATTGTTACTGATTCCAAAAAGCCTGACAGGATTTCTGCTTGGCTTAAACCAAAGAAATCGCTGTTTCACAAGCCAACCAATCAGCAGGTGTTATACATGGCCGAGGCTGTAAGAGAGTTTTCTGGTCTCGTGAACCCTGATAGCGAAAAGGAGCAGGCTGACGCTTGGTTAGTAGCCATGGCACGAGAGATGTCTGAACAAGACCCCGAAACTGAATATGTAATGGTTACGCAAGAGAATAAGAATAGTCCTATCAAGATTCCTGCGGCCTGTCGTAAGCACGGAGTTAGAAGTATAAATCAGAAAGAGTTCCTGGCTGAAGTAGGCATAAAGCTAGAATCTTAACCACAGTGTTAATCCCACAAGCAATCTACTACCGATGATAACTGAGCTGACCCTGTTTATGAGCGACATACTTATCACCGATAATACCCCTCCAACGCTCCATTTCTTCTACTAAGGAGTGTAAATTAGCTGTGCGCTGCACCTCCATATCGTCTATCTTGATTAATTCAATTTTTATATATCGTGGACATTGACATTATAATCTATTGTATATATAATGGACTACATGAAAACAGCAACCGTTAATTTTAAGACTGATGACGCTACAAAAGCTAAAGCTCAAGCCGTAGCTAAGCAAATAGGTATACCACTAAGTAACCTACTTAATGCTTATCTTTATGAGCTTGCAAACACAGGGAGTGTACACTTTACTGCTTCAGAACCGATGACTGAAAAAATGGAAACTTTGATTGCTGAAGCTGAAAAAGAAATAGCTGCGGGTGATATAAGTGGTCCGTTTGAAACTCTCGAAGAAATGTTTGGGCATTTGGATAGTTTGTAATGGTTATTGAAACAACGAAGGCATTTGATAAGCAGTATGCAAAACTTAACGTTAAAGTTAAAACTTCATTCAAAAGACGTCTAGAATTATTTAAAGCCAATCCTTTTGATATTAGCTTGAGGAATCACTCGCTTAAAGGTAAGTACCTGGGATATAGAAGCATTGACGTTACGGGAGATGTAAGAGCACTATACACGACCCAAGGTGACACAATAATCATATTTGGATTTATTGGAACACATAGTCAGTTATATTGAGCCCGCAGCACCTCCTAATTTCAGTTGCGATAGCTTCACACACTGCCCTCCAAATCCCAACGTGTTATGCTTAACCTGTAATGGATAATCAAAGTCCACAACCTCAACAAACACCATCCACTCAACCTTCGCCCAATACTAAAGTTATCCTAGATTCAATTGTTGGGCTAGGACATGGTAGCCTGGGTTGGATAAGCTATAAAAAAGTTAGAGCAGTACTCTACCAAGATCGTATAGAATGTTATGACAGGAAGACGGGTGAGTCTATACTCGTTATCCCTTTGAACAAAATCAGTAAAGTCGGCGGTAAGGGCCTATTTCGTGGTAATAGCCTACCTATTTCCGCTGATGGTAAAAAATACACTCTTAGTTTTATGGATGTCTTAGCCATATTCGGTTTAGTAGGCTGGGCCGTTGCGAGCGGTAAGGCCGCCACTTGGAGCGACACGCTCAAACAGCTTGGAGTGCAGTAGATACAGCTTTGGTTATTTAGATTGAGGGCCGAGGAGTTGGGTGCCGACGGTCGTGGCCCAAGCGCCGGCTTGGCTGGTGGACAGGTTTTTTTGAGGCGGTGGGGGTGGTGGAATGTCGCTGGATCTTATAACGGCACCTACCATATAGGCGTTATTACCTGTGGCATCTAGCTGGTGACGCTGCCAATAAAAAGGAATGCAAAATACTACCAGGAGTATTACTACGGCTACTAGCTTGTGAATTACTTCTTTTGTCATATTATTACTCTACTGCCAAGACCAAGATTGTTCAATAGAGGAGAGGTCGGAGTTTTTACCATCTTGCTTAACGTGTAGCACGATAACTAGATTGCCTTGGGTGGTTGAATTATACACATAATCAATTGTGCCGGCGCTGCCGTCAGTGGCAGCCAAGTTAATAGTGTAGGCTTGCTTACCGGCAAAAGTACCACCCTGTTGACTAGAAATAGAACCGCCTGGTGTGGCGTTAATTACGTTACTTGAGTCCTGTTGAGCCACTTGTGATAAATTGTCTGCGGTCAATTGTGACAACTGTAAAACTTTAACCTCATATTCTTCGCCGCCAGCTTGGTCTAACGCCTGGAAGGTACAGCTTCCTGTTGTTTGGGTAAGTTTGAGCGGGGCTGGTATTTTAGCTACATAACAAGGCGTGGTTACTGTTTGTGTTGACCCGGAAGTAGCTGGAGTGGTAAGCCCGCTGACAGGATTGGAACGGTTCTTAATAACCTGCTGCGCCGCTCTGACCCAAAAGTAAATTGACAAGGCTAGAACTGGAACTGCCAGCACAATACCAATAATGGCATAGACCCGGCGCGGCGACTTAGCGGCTATGGTGCCAAATATTAGCGCCAACACGCCCAAAATAACACCAATGAGGGGTATGAGCCAGGCTATGCAGCCTAAAATTCCACACACAAAAGCAGCGATGGCTTTGCCGTTATTATGGTTATCGGCCGGCACACCTGCAGAGTTGGCTGATGTCATAGCATACCCATTACCCGCTGCACCGGCAAAAGCAGGCTGAGAAACAGATTGTTGAGCACCAGGAACAGTTTGTAGCGAAGGAGTAGGAGCTATGGTCGGTACTGGTTGTCCCGTGACTGCTTGTTGTACGGGTTGCGCAGCTATGAGCTGATACCCGCAGTTGCCGCAATAGGCAGCGCCGGACTTTACTTCTTTTTGGCAATTAGGGCAAGTCATTTTTGGTTATTTTTAAGCAAAAGCTTTGATTATAACCAGAATTATAGTCTACGCCCGCAGTATTCACAAAATATACTATGGTCCGTGTTTGGTCGGCCACAGCTACTACAAAAATTATGAGCCGTACTCGCAATACTAACCGGCATAGCCTTATCTAAAACATTAGCCTCCATAAAGTACAGAAACAGGCCGAGTGTTAATAGTAAGGTTATCATCAGCGATAGCACTGCCAATTGTAAAATACCGGATGACAATCCAAAATCGTACACACCATGCATAAGCGGGATAACAATACAGGCCAGTACAAATTTCTTCCGAAAGGCTGGGTCCAGTTTCATACTCATAAGATAAAACCCCAGAATACTGGTAGTAGCCGCATGCAAAAACGGTGTTATTACTAGCCGGGCAATGCCAACTTTGGCCCCAAACGACATGGTGTAGAGAATGTTTTCAAACAGCCCAAAGGTCAAGCCGCAAATAGCAAAGTAAATGACGCCGTCAGTATGCTCTTTAAAGTAGGGTTTCTTATAGATAAATAACGCTAATGGCAGGAACTTGGCAGTTTCTTCTAGTGCGCCAACCCCCAAAAAGAAAAAGAATCTGCCGCTAAGTGAGACGGCTTGCGGCGACACCCAAAACGTCTTTGGAAACAATATAACCTCTAAGAAACCAGCCGCTATTATGCCCAAAATACCAAAACCAAAAGCAATCCAGAGTGATTCTACCGGTAATTGGCGGCCGTGGTCGTGACGCAAAAAGTACCAGACAAGCAAGCTGCCAATGGCAATGAAACTAAGAATTATAGCGTACACAATGTTTATGTTTAAGGCTGACGCTCTGATAATACCACTTACGGCCTAGATACAAAACTACTGAGGCGTACACTGCTTGATGGATTCTGCAATGCCCGCTATACTTGGCCTTAGGAAGGCCAGGTAAAATATGGTAAAAATATTACTCGTAGAAGATGATCCGCTCATTTATAGAATGTACCAAAAGGCGTTCACGCTAGAGGGCTTTACAACTGAGGTAGCGGTCAACGGCCAGGAAGGCCTAGATAAACTTGAAGCCTTTAAGCCAGATATTATCCTACTCGACATCATGATGCCCACCATGAACGGCATAGAAATGCTCACCAAGTTAAAAGCCGAGCTTAAGACCAAAGATATCCCGGTCGTAATACTCACCAATGTTTCTGATGCCGGTATCACTCACGAGGTCTTTAGCAAGGGCGCCAATATGATTATCGTCAAAAGCGAAACCGAGCCCGATCAAGTCATAGGCTGGATTAATTCTGTTCTAGAAAAAACTAAAAAATCAAATGAAACACCCTCAGCCCCAGAGTCATAAATCTCCGTTAAACTAAAAGAAAGATACTAAAAGCTGCCTCGCCAGCTATTTCATCATGCCGCCTGCAAACTACCATAAATTATTAGCAGAACAAATCCAGAAAGCGCTGGGACCTGGTGCCCATATTCCTGACGACTACCAAACATTGCTGCAACTTATCAGCAAAAGTTATATGGCCTTTGACCAGGACCGCCAGCAGGCCGAAGCCAAAGTAGCGCTGAGAACAGATCAGTTAATTGCCTCTACTTCCAGGGCTTATTCATTTTTGGACAGCCTAAATATGGGCTTTATCATGTGCGATGTGAACCCGGAGGTAGTGCTAACTAATCTAAGCGTCAAGCATATGTTAGCTGCCAAGACTTCTAGCGCCGAACAGCCCGAAACGACTCAGCCAGATGACACTGAATGGAAACTAGATAGTATAGATAAGCTACTCCGCCCAGAGGTCCAGCTCAAAGAGCTCATACTGGAGAGCTTGGCAACCAATAAACCATTTGAACGCAAAGAAGTTAACTTTGGCCAGCGTGTCTTGCATTTGTTTATCGCGCCAATGGTCAACGAAGAAAAAAATGGCGAAAAGCAACAGTTAGGAGTTGTTATATTAGTGGAGGATATTACCGAACAAAAAGTCCTGGACCGCTCTAAAGATGAATTCCTATCAATCGCCTCCCATGAGTTGCGTACGCCATTGACCGCTATTCGCGGCAATGCCGCCATGATTAAAAAGTACTATGCTGCTAGCCTGGTTGATAAAGATATGGCAGAAATGATTGCTGATATTCACGAATCATCTGTGCGCCTTATAAGTATTGTCAATGATTTTTTGGATGCTTCTGCGCTGGAGCAAGGTAAAATTAGGATGAATCCCGAGGTTTTCCAACTGGGAGAGGTAGCCAGTGATGTGGTACGCGAACTTCAACATTTGTGCGATGCCAAAGGTGTTAAACTAATTCAAGACCCCAGTGCGGCTACAGTGCCTAGCGTAACAGCCGACAAACAACGCATTAAGCAAGTAATCTATAATTTGGTTGGTAACGCTACTAAATTTACTGAGCAAGGCAGTATAACTATCAGCGGCCGATCTGACGAGCAGTATGTCTACATAGTAGTGTCAGATACGGGCCGGGGCATGTCGGCCGAGAGCCAGCATTTGCTATTCCGCAAATTCCAACAGGCCGGAAGTAGCCTGCTAACCCGCGACACCACCAAAGGCACGGGTCTAGGCCTATACATTTCTAAACTGATTGTGGAACTATCCGGCGGCAAGATTGGTTTGGAACATTCGGAACCTGGCCAAGGCAGCGTTTTTTCTTTTAGTCTTCCTCGTGCGAGTAGTACTATTCCAACCGCGCCAGAAAACGCTGAGTTAACAAATTCTATACCCCAACTCAATCCATGACCTTAGACTGTGTTACTTCTTGTGCTTATCTTTACCTGGTTTAGGATGAGTCATCCATAATAGCAAAAAACCAACCAACATGGCTGCGCCAACTACGGCGCTTTGATATTGCGTTATTTGCGTCCAAGCGGACGCACGGACAACATTATGGCGTAGCCCGGCCGGCAACAAGGGTACGGCAAGTAGCACAGATAGAACTCCTGTTCCGGCTGCAGGCAGCAAGTTAACCATAGCCTTACTGCCGCTTATGCTTTTGCGCAGGAGCAATACGGTTAATAGCGCTGGCAAAAATAACAAAATTAACTGAGCAGCAGTATTAATTCCCTGATTATTCTTAGATGTAAAAGAGCCCAAGATTGTAGCGGCATCACTGCCAACAAAACGCTGCAGGACACTACCGGCGCACAAGGTCATCAAAACTACTGCACCATTAGCACGCAGCCAAAATATAAGTGCAATTGGCAGACCAATCAGTAGGGCAATAACAACGAGCGGTATCATAATGCTAATGATAGCATGTTAACTGTTGCGCAAGGTCCAACCTCGCAAAGAAATAGGCAAAATCTGGTGATTTTAATAAATACTTCTGTTCTTTGACAAGGTTGGACCTTTTGTCCCTAGGCAATCTCTTCTGAGTGCCGAAGTGATTTTCTCGGTGAGTACTCGTAGGAAATGTACAAGCTGTACTTTGACGGAGAGACGGAGCCGAAAAATCGCTTCGGTGCCAGAAGTAAGTACGGGGTTTGCGGCTTTGCCGTAAAGCAGGTACTTACGGTGAGAATGCCTAGGCGCCTACTCTATCCTTACGTCGCTGCTTGGAGGCGTTCTGCTCTACGTAGTCCAAAATCTTTTCGGCCACATTATGGCCCGTCACCATTTCTATACCAAAGCCCGGGCTAGCGTTTACTTCCAATACCAGCGGCCCGCGCTCGCTGCGCATTAAATCGACTCCGCAAATGGACAGCCCCATGGCTTTGGCTGCCTTTTGGGCGGTCTTGCGTTCTTCATCTGTCAGTTTAATGGGTTTGCCTTCGCCGCCCTGGTGTAAATTGGAGCGGAAATCATCGTCTAAACTTTGCCGCTGCATACTGGCAACTACTTTGCCGCCAACTACAAAGGCCCTAATGTCCGTACCAGCTGACTCTTCTATAAACTCTTGCACCAAAAAACTCACACCTTCCACATAAAAGGCCTGCATTACTGCCAGGGCAGCCTTGCGGGTTTCAGCCAAAACCACACCATTACCATGGGTTCCACGCGCCACTTTAATAATTGCCGGGGCTCCACCGACCTGCTCTAGAACGTCGTCTAAATCGGCAGTTTCCCGCGCAAACACCGTCTTTGGAATACCTACGCCTGATCGAGATAGTAGCTGAATGCTACGAAGCTTGTCCCGCGACCGAACGAGTGAAATCGAACTAGTAGTGGTAAATACTCCCTGCATTTCAAACTGACGGACTATGGAGCTACCGTATTTGGTTAAATTGGTAGCTATCCGTGGAATAATGACATCAAAATCACTTAAGTTTTCACCCTTATAGCGCACTACCGGATGGCTTTGTTCGATAGTAACGTAACACTTGGCATAGTTAATAACGCGGACGGTGTGGCCGCGCTTTTTGGCCTCTTCTTTGAGGCGTTTGGTCGAATAGTTGGCTGTGCCTTGCGACAAAATAGCAATTTTCATAGTCCTTATCCTTTCCGCTTCTTTATGGTAACATCTACCATCAAACCATGCCGGCGCATAAACCGCCGGCCAATCAAGACGGGAATTTTCATACTGCTCCGGTCTGCCAGACTTAAATGTATAGAATAGGGTTTGCCATCTAAGGCAATTGTGGTTTTTATAATATAGCGTTGCTCGGTCTGGCCATTGGAGCTTTTTAAGCGGGCACGGCGGAAATTGGTGGTAGTGATATTTACTTCCGGGTGATCAAATGGCGAAAAGTGCAGCACCGGCTCGGTATCAGACTTATCGACATAAATTTTGGTACTATGAAGCGCACCGGTAAAAGCGCCGGTATCCATCTTGGCGGACATACCGGTAATGCCAAATTCGGGGAAATCGACTTTCTCAAATACGTTGACAATAAGTTGATCGGCCATATGTTATATCTTATCTAGCATGAATGTTTTAGTGTTAACTATTTTACAATATTTTTACAATTATTACAATACCCTTACTACGCATTTACATTATAATCCGCTTTGGTCTATATACCACCTGCCATTCAAAAGTTTGTAGTTGCTCACTAAATAGTCTATAACGAGTCTATGATTTGGTTTGTTGGTCAAGGCTCCAGGCATTATGCTAATTACTTTGCCGCCCATAATCTGAAGTATGGATTATTTACCGACAAAGATCGTCCGGTTTCTGCTGCCAGCAGCATACCTGTTATTCCTGTAGATTTTACCTCTCAAGAATCTATCTTGGCTTCCCTACCCAGGCGTCCCAAAGATCTGGACGGAGTCATTACTATTTATGAGACCTATGTGTACGGGGCAGCAGTTATTACACGGCATTTTGGACTGCCGGGCATGACGCCCCAGGCCGCCAAAACCTGTAGCGACAAAATCCTCATGCGTCAAAAATTTTTGGATTATCAGCCAGCGATAACTCCCGGCTTTGCCTCGGTACAGAGTTGGTCGGATGTTTTGGGCTTTATACGCAGCCACACATTCCCATTTATGCTGAAACCTGCCAATTTAACCAAAAGTTTGCTGGTAACCAAAAACCACAACCCGCAAGAGCTCAAACAAAACTATGAGTTTGCCACCAAAACCATTGCAAATTTGTATCAAAAACACCGGGTACGGCAGGCACCCAAGCTGCTTATAGAAGAGTTTCTGGAGGGTAGCGTGCATTCCGTTGATGGCTTTGCCGGCCAAGGCGGTGTTATGCGAATCTTAGACCAAGTTATTGACTATCAGACGGGTTATGACATTGGTAAGCAGGAAAATTATCATTTTAGCCGTCGTTTGCCCAGCCGTTTACCTAAAACAGTCCAGTCTGGCATCCGCCAGGTGGCTGAGCAAGGCATGAAAGCCCTACAGATGCAAAGCTCGCCCGCCCACGTTGAGGTTGTTGTAACCAAAAAGGGGCCTAAAATAGTCGAGATTGGTGCACGACTGGGCGGCTACCGGCCGCGTATGCACAGTTATGCCAACCGTATTGACCTCTACCAGGCAAACATTAACACTGCGTTGGGTCTTAAACCGGATATTACTGCTTCTGCCAACAAAAACTGCGCCGTACTTGAACTCTTTCCGGACCAAGAAGGCTTGTTTACGGAAATCAGTAATTTAGAGAAGCTCAACCATCTGCCTTCAATTCAATATGTCAGTATCAAAGCCAAGCCTTACAGCCGCATCGGACTATCAAGCCAGGGCTACAAAGCCTCGATAATCGTAATGCTCGGAAACGAGGACAGTGAGCAGTTTGAACGCGACTATGCCTACGTAAAAGACAAAGTTGAGGTCCGTACTAAAGAGAACTAATGGTTAGCGTGCTGAACGTGAATATAGACCAGTATAATGGTGGTTACCAGAATAGCGAGGATTATGATCATCATCGGAATAAAGCCCGCTTGATTACGCTTAAGCTTTTGCATCTTAGTTATTATTGTAACGCTCCCGCCTATAAACACAACCAATTGACAAATATCCGATTTTTTTGGCTATAATATAAACAATGTCAGAAGTCTCACCTCCCCCAAGCCAACACCCCCATCGCGGCGGATTATCTCCCGATTTTAACTTAGGAGATAGCCTTGGAGCGGCCAGGGAGGGTGATACTGAATTCACATTACCGAATGCGGTAGAAGCAGCCGACAGACTTTGGACTGATATTTATACCGATCCAAAAACTGGTTTATATAACGAAAAGGCTTTCCGTGAAAACCTTGAACGGACTATAGAAAACTTGGATGAGGGGGACGAACTCATCTGTTATTTTGCGGATCTGAATGGTTTTAAAGTTGTCAATGATGAATACCAACACGAAGGTGGTGATGAGGTATTGGGTATAGTTGGTGAAGTGATTAATTCCACGTTCCAACGGGATACAGATATCAAGGCTAGAGGCAGCCGCGACAATAATAGCGCGAATAATATTGCTCGCTTGGGTGGCGATGAATTTTCGGTCGTAACCGTTACTAAAGCCAATGACGAAAGAAGACGAGGTAGTTTGAGGGGCGAGGAAGCCATTATCCATATGGCAGAGATAGCTAATGAAAAACTCCAAGAACGACTTGTTACAACTAAATTTAAAGGTGCCAAAGTTAGTTTGGCTATTGGTGGAGCTATATACCAAAAAGGTGATACCGCTAAAAGCCTGATTGTTAAGGCTGATTTTGAAATGTTCAGAGTGAAATACGCTAGCAAGATTCAAAGAATCACTGACGAAGATAGGGCTAGATTACGCGAGATTATTCCATACATTGAGGATTTAGGTAGCAGAGTTGACGACTGGCTGAAACAAGAAGCTTTTGCAGAAGCAGCCTAGAGTTCGCGCAGTAAATCTTGTTGGCGGCGATTGAGTTTGGTGGGGGTATCGACAATTACTGTCACAATGTGGGCGCCGCGGCCGCTGGCACCAGGCAGATGTTTGATATGCGGTACGCCGTGACCAGATAGTTTGAAGTCGCTGCCGCTCTGCGTGCCAGCTGGCACCTTCATGCGTACCGGGCCGTCAACCGTTTCTACCTCTATCTCTGTTCCAAGGGCCGCATCAACCATACTGACATGCTCATCGCTCAAGATTAAATCACCTTCACGGGTGAAGCGTTTGTGGGATTTAACCCGTACGTCTACGTACAAATCACCACTTTCACCACCGGCCAGCGCATTGCCCTGGCCTCTTAAGCGAATGGTGGTGGCATCATCTATGCCGGCCGGAACTTTAATATTAAGATCACGGTACTTAAACTCGGTGCCGCTGCCGCCGCAGACGGTGCACTTCTTTTCTGGGATTTTGCCGGCCCCGCGGCAGGTAGGGCAAACCACCGCCTGGCGGATAACACCAAAGACGGTGCGGACATTGTGCTCTATTTGTCCGCGGCCGCCGCATTCGTCACAATTCTTCATCTGATAACCAGGCTCAACAGTGGTGCCCTTGCAGTGGTGGCACTCCACCTGAGCGCCATACCGTACCGCTACTTCAGTACCAAAAACGGCTTGCTCAAAAGTGATCTCTACGCCGGTGTTAACATCCTGGCCGCGGCGTCTGCCGCCTTGCTGCGGGCCAGCCGAATTGCCGCCAAAAAAGCTGCTAAAGATATCGCCCAGGCCTAAATCGCCAAAGTCAAAGTGGAACTCTTGCCCCTGGCCGCCGCCAAAACCAGCATAAGGATTGCCACCATCACTGGCCGCACTGCTACCCACGCCGGCATGGCCAAACTGATCGTAGCGTTTACGTTTGTCGGGGTTGCTGAGGACCTCGTAGGCCTCGTTAACCTCTTTGAACTTTTCCTCGTTACCGCCCCTATCAGGGTGATGTTCAATAGCCGCCTTGCGAAAGGCCTTTTTGACCTCATCGGCACTGGCGTTCTTGCCAACCCCTAAAACTTCATAGTAATCGCGCTTAGCCATTAGCTTAAATTATCCTTCATCCACTTGCTGGCTTTTTTAGAAACGGCGGCAATCGGTACAGCTTCAAGCACAAAAGTATCGTAGCTGTGGAGTTTAGTTACTTCAGCCTCAACTTGATCAAATAAGTCCAGTCGGCTCTCCATAATCAGTAGTGTCTCCTTGCCATGAGTAATTTTGCCTTCCCAGTGAAAGTCAGCCGTAATTGGCAGTTGCTTGGCACAGACAATCAAACGCTTTTTAAGCAGCTCTTTGGCAATCTTAGTTGCCTCAGCCCCATCTTCGCACGTCAGATACAGATAGCAAAAATCAGTCATCGTCTATTCCTGTCTTTGTATCCTCTTCGCCTCCGCCCCTAAGTATTTGTCCCAAGGGCCAGTCTAAATCACCTCTTGTTCTGATTGCAACTTCTCTCTCTACTCTAGTAAGCTCGTGTGCTTTGGCGATTCGGGGCTGCATTTCATCTAGCAAGGCTTGCCGTCTGTCCTCATCTGCCAGTTCTGTACCTACCAAAGTACCCAGTCCTTGTACCTCTTCGTCGCCTAGACCGTATTGCTGCCTCGTCATATCAAGAGCTTGCCGAAGAGAATCATCGAAATCTCTACCCTCATCTATTCCATAAGCTGCAAAATAGCGGGCGGTTCTTAGCGGATCGTCAAAGAGCGATTCTTCATAGGGCGGGAATGACGGACCTTCTTCTAGCATTACTTCTCTTCTTTGTCCTTATCTTCGTCTACGACTTCGCCTTCAACTGGCTCTTCTTTGTTGTCATCTTTCTTATCGGCATCTTCAGATTTGTCATCAGACTTTTCTTCTTTGGCTGCTTCTTCGTACATCTTGGCGCCGATGGGCATGAGCTTATCACTTAACTCCTTGGCGGCCTTTTCCAGAGTATCTTTGTCAGCCTTTTCGTCCTTAACCGCCTCTTTGGCTGCGGCGACTGCCTCATCCAGCGTCTTGAGGTCTTCCTCGGCAATTTTATCTTTGCTGTCGCTCTTGAGTTTCTCGGCCTGGTAAATAGCACTATCCAGAACATTACGAGCATCTACAGCCTCGCGCTTTTGCTTGTCTTCCTCGGCATGGGCCTCGGCCTCTTTGGCCATTTTCTCCACGTCGTCTTTAGACAAGTTACCACTGTTTTGGATAGTGATGCTCTGCTCTTTACCACTGCCCTTATCCTTGGCGGTAACGTTCAAGATACCGTTGGCATCGAGGTTAAAGGTCACCTCAACTTGCGGAATGCCGCGTGGTGCCGGGGGAATCCCGTCCAGCACAAACCGGCCCAAACTCTTGTTGTCTGCCACCATCTCGCGCTCACCTTGTACCACATGTATTTCTACCTGCGGTTGGTTATCGGCAGCAGTGCTAAAGGTTTCACTTTTGCTAGATGGAATGGTGGTATTGCGTTCAATTAGCTTGGTAGCCACACCGCCAAGTGTTTCAATACCCAGAGACAACGGTGTTACATCCAATAGCAGTACGTCTTTGACGTCGCCCTGCAGTACACCGCCCTGAATGGCAGCACCAACGGCTACGACTTCATCCGGGTTAACACCCTTCATAGGGTCTTTACCAAAGATCTTTTTGACTTTCTCAACAACGGCTGGCATGCGGGTCATACCGCCAACTAGCACTACTGCGTCAATGTCGCTGGCCTTGAGCTTGGCATCTTTGAGCGCTTTCTCGCACGGGATGGCAGTCTTGTCTATCAGTTCGCCTACTAGGCTCTCTAACTTAGCCCGGGTTAGCTTGTGCTCGAAGTGCTTGGGACCCTCGGCATCAGCAGTCAAGAACGGTAGGTTAATTTCTACTTCATTAGTAGTGGACAGTTCGATTTTGGCCTTTTCTGCCTCGTCGCGCAGACGTTGCATAGCGGCCTTATCGTCTGACACATCTATGCCTTGCTCTTTTTTGAACTCGTCAGCCAGGTAGTTTACAATGACACGGTCAAAATCAGCGCCGCCCAGGTGAGTATCACCATTGGTACTTTTGACTTCAAATACTCCGTCACCTAGTTCCAAAATGGAGACGTCAAAGGTGCCGCCGCCCAGGTCGTAGACGGCGATCTTTTCGTCCTTTTTGTCACCTTTATCTAATCCGTAAGCCAAAGCTGCAGCTGTGGGTTCGTTAATGATACGTTTGACCTCCAGCCCGGCAATCTTGCCGGCGTCTTTGGTAGCCTGGCGCTGAGAGTCGTCAAAGTAAGCTGGTACCGTAATAACAGCCTCTGTTACTGGTCCACCCAGAAATGCTTCAGCGTCACTCTTGAGCTTGCCCAAGATCATGGCGCTGATTTCTTCTGAACTGTATTCTTTGTCGCCCATTTTTACCTTAACGCCCTGGCCGCTTTTGACAATTTCGTAGCCCATCAGCTTAAGGTCGCGTTGGACTTCTTTGTCTTCCCAACGGCGGCCAATTAGCCGTTTAACCTCGTAAACAGTGTTCTTAGGGTTAGTTACTTGTTGACGGCGAGCCACCTGGCCCACCAGCCGTTCACCATTCTTGTTAACGGCCACCACGCTTGGCGTGGTCCGCGCACCCTCGCTATTAGCAATAATCTCCGGCTTACCAGACTGCATCACCGCCATAGCGCTGTTAGTTGTCCCTAGGTCTATTCCTATAATCTTTCCCATTACTTTATCTCCTTTATCGATTCTTTACCCTGAGCTTGTCGAAGGACAATTATTTTACCCATTGTTATTACTCCTTTTTTCTAATTTACTTAAAAATCCTCTTGCCATAGCTTCGCCTAGATGTTGATCGTGTTCGGCTACAACTTGGATTGCCTCGGCCTCAATTAAATCCAAAAAGCTCTGCCTCTCCACCGGGTCCCTGAATCCTGCCAAGTAAAAAGTCTCTGCTGGATTCGTATCTGGCCTAAGGGAGTCTCTCCAAGCCTCAAACACTGCTGGATTATCTGCCGCGTCATCTGGCGCTTCTGGCTGATCTAGAAAGTCTTCTCTAAGAAAACCACCTATAGGTACATTTCCTGCCAGATAAGGCAAAAATTGTCCTTCTCCAAATTCAGAATGTGTCATGTTGCTTCTCCTTGTCTTAGTTCCTGAGCCCTAGGATAAACCGCACACTCACCGGCAGCTATACGGTTTAAGCAGGTCTTAATCAGCGCTACTGCACCTGTTCGTCCTGTACTCGATTGATTCAGTTTAAATTTTTGCACGGCGTCTTCTGGCGACATGCCTCCGTAAACCGCTTGCCGACCCGATTCAATGTCCAATGCTATATCTGCACCCTGTTGAAACATATCCCTAAGCCCTTCTTCGTCGAGACAAAAAGTGCCTCCAATAAAGGTTTTATTCGGTTCATTGGCTTTGACATACAAAAAAGATTCACTAGTGTCTGTCATAAGTTCTTACCTCTCTGTAGCCCGATAATCAAATTCCTCATAGTGTTTGCTCCGGTTCGGTTAGACTTTTACGAAAATCCTCAAACTCAATACCACTGCGCCTTAAAGCTCTTAGCAATCCACCTGGGTTCAATTCCACCTCATCACGCAAACCAGGGGGCCCAAGCCAGGTTATACGGTCTAGATATTGTTGATCCCAAGCCCTACTCAGCTCCAGAGTAACATCGCTTATTGTTAAATCCCCGTCCATACCAACCGAGGTGTTGGGGCCAGCTTGCATCATACTGTTTATTCCATTATTCATCGTCTTATACCCAATACTTCTTGAACATCCACCATAAAGGCTAAAGGCAGAGAATTGGACCGTTGGGCATGAGGTGCCTTTTCATCAATGCCCAGGCGCTTCAGCCGCTCTTCCATAGCCAGTCTGCCCGTACATTTACCGGATGCCTGGCATAGACCTAAATACCGTCTACCAAGACACTGTAAAAGACCGTCATGTAAACTGTTAGCTTTGTCCTTGGGAAGGTCTGCGCCAGATTGCTCAAGGCAGGCCTCCACCGAAGCATCATCTTCCAGTATGGTATCCCCTAGTTCGTCTACGGCTACGTCGGCGTGCATGGTAAGAGCCGCATCAACAAACCTATCGCTGTCAGCCAGAAAAGGCTTAACCGATAACGCGGACTGTAAACTACAACTACTATCATTAGGATTTTGACTTATGCGGTCCATTACTGTTCCTCCGAATTTTTGTTGGAGGCTTTTGGCAAATGACCCATCTTGACCTTAACCATGGCGTGGCGGATAACTTCGTCGCCCAGCCTATAACCGGGTTGAAGTTCCTCGCAAACAATTTCAACCTGGCCATCACCGTCTTCATCCATGCTAATGGCCTCATGAAGATGCGGGTCAAACTCATGGCCAACAGTTTTGATGCGCTCCACGCCCATGTCGCTAAGTGTCTTTTCGAACTGTTTAATAATGGCCAGGATGCCTTTCACAAAGTCAGCAACGTTGTCATTCCCAACTTGATTGGGAATCTTAGATCCCCGGGTCTCGCCTTGCTCGCCCGAGGATGACAATGGAGAATGCTTGAGAGCACGCTCAAAATTATCAATAACAGGGAGTAGTTCGCGCACCACACTAGCTTTGACCATATCTTTGAGTCCACCAATCTGATCCTCGTGCCGGCGCCGGATATTATCTGCATCAGCCCGCTCCCGCTGCAAAGCCTCTGTTAAAGCATAGACTTGGGCCTCAAGTTCTTTGCTAGAGACTTTTGACTTTTGGACTTTTGGACTTTTTGACTTGTCACTCATACAACACCTCCTCGAGTGTTTTGCCGGCGCGCTGGACTAGCTTCATGACGTCACGGTAGCTCTGGCGGGTAGGGCCGAGCGTGCCAATGTAGCTGTTGTCGCTGTAGGGACTGCGGAATTTACTGATAATGAGTGAACAGCCGGCGCTGCGGCCAATGGGGTTCTCACGGCCAATATAGACGTTAAGGGGTTGATTGGGGGCGGCCTCTTGTAGCCATGGTTCCAAATTGTCCAACAAACGGGCAACTTCCTGGACCTGACTGGGCTGCATAAACTCCGGCTGGCCAAACAGATTGCTGAGCCCGCTCATATAAAGTTGATCACCAATGGTGGCTAGGCCTAAATTGTGGGTAAGCTCCACTAATGTATCTACCGTACTACGAATGGTGTAATCCGGCACGCCGCCGCTGTGGACCCGGGCAGATAGTGCCCGTTCTGCCCGGCGCTCTGGTGCAATTTCTTTACTTTCAATCAGATTATTGACATAAAAACGATAACCCTTATCGGTTGGGATGCGTCCGGCGCTGGTATGCGGCTGGGCAATAAAACCCATCCGTTCTAGCTCGGCCATTTCTGCTCTGACAGTAGCACTAGAAACCTTAAATGCCCTAGATAACAGGCTAGAACCCACCGGGCTGGCAACCTCGGCGTATTGCTCGACTATAGCTTGCAGAATTTTTTGCTGTCTATCACTTAACATGGCACTTATACCTTCTTAGTGCTAGTTTACAGGTTTAGCAGTCTCAGGTCAAGAGTGCCAATCAGGATTATCATCCTGCTAGTGCTTGTTAAGAACTCATGAGTTTGGCATTATAAATAATATGCCTGAATATTTAGTATCAGACGACGAATACTACGCAGCAATTCAAGCTAGCCGATCTATCGAGGAAGCTCGCGATAGAGCCTATAAGTGGAGAGCGGAAGCCGGGAACCCAATAAGCCGCATGGTGAGTGATGCTTTAGCTAACCATATGGATCGTCGTTTTTATGACAGCGAAGAACATGTTGGCATGATTGAGGAAATAAGGCGCTTCGATGAAACGCATCGTCAATCTACCGATTAAGCTTCTTCTTATCCTTAGAGTCTTGTTAATAAATCCCGGGTTTGTTCATAAAGTTGCTGAGCTAACTGGCGTCCACGAAGTTGCAACTTAGGATCAACTTTGCCTGATTGCGCAATTTTCTGTATCTGTTTAGTTGCATCAGCCACGGTGTCATTGATAACAAATTTATAATCTGGATGTTTTAGGGCGCTTTCGAAAATTTTATAAGCTGTCTCCATGCGCCGGCGGTACTCTACGGGAGCCGTCTGGCCCCTGGCCCTAAAGCGCCTTTGCCATTCTTTAAAACTGGGGGGTAACACCAATATGATAGTGGTATCCGGCTTAACTTCGACAATATTCTTTGCACCCTGCAGGTCAATGTCGGTTATAGCTATCCTGTTTTGCTGGCGCGCCGCGGCTAGTTCCTTTAAACTAGTGGCCGAAACCTGTTGGCTATGTATAATTTCGGCTTCTAGGTATTTGCCGGCTTTAAGATCATTAAGCACTTCTGATTCGTTTCTAAACCAATATTCAACCCCGTTTTGTTCTGGAATACCATCGTTAACACGCGGCTGACGAGTAGTATCTGATACGACGTAATGATAATCGCCTGTTTTTATTAATTCACGGATAATGGTATTGCGTCCACTAGAGGTAGGGGCCAGTAGCAACACGAATTTCACATCAGTTAGAATTTTTTTATTTGAATCAGAGATATGGTAATTGGCCAGAACCTTTTTGAATTCTGCCAAACGTTTCAGGTGATTCATAATACATTTATAGCAGACTAGAAAACACTTAACAAGTTAAGTTTCTTAGCGTTAGCTTGGTAACCTCTTGATTTTTGCTGAAACAAGGCGTTAGATAGAGATATATATTATAAGGAGGGCTTAAGATGCCGAGTGTAGTCATTAATTGGTGGGCAGTTATTGTGGCTGCTGCCGTAAATATGGTTGTGGGTGCTGTTTGGTATTCGCCAATGTTGTTTGCCAAAGAGTGGTCCAAATTAGTCGGACGCAAGATGGAGGACATGCGCAAAAATGCCGGGCCAGGTTATGCCGTCACAACCGTCGGCGCGCTGGTGCAGGCGCTTATTTTAGCTAATGTGGTTGGCTGGGCTAATGTAACCACCGCTATCAACGGCGCTATGGTTGGGCTATGGTTATGGCTCGGCTTTGTAGCCGTTACTCAAGGTGTCAACACCGTCTTTTCTGGCGGACGCAAGAAATTGTGGGCCATTAACACTGGCTATTTCCTGGTAGTACTCGTCATCAACGGCGCCATCCTAGCCGTTTGGCACTAGAGTTAACTAGCTACTAGGTTTAGCTCTTGAATCCCGGCTAACATCTGGCGCCCTACTTCACGTGCTAGTTCTTGGCGTTTCATATCGTACTTTTGCTCAATGACAAGAGTGACGTCTTCAACTGTTTGTTCGAGTTGATTGTTTCTATTAACAACAAACACTATGCCTTCGTCTGGCAGTGATGTTTCCAGACTGAGCGCGCCCTCTCCATACCGAGCAATTCTATCATCATCCTCAAGGTCGCCGCGTTTCTCCAGGCGTTCGAGCCACTCATCGAAGGGTGCAACTAAGTAAATTGTATTTACAGATTTGAACGGCAATTTTCTGACTTTCTGTATTTGGTCGGATGTGAAGTCAATCATTGCCGCGCCCTGCTCGGGATAACTTCCTGGCCGGCTACCATAAAAGCTCTTCATACTTTGGCCCATACCATACTGAACATATGCGCCTTCCTCAAGATCAAAAAGGACTCTATCTAATTCATCACCACGGAAAATATAATCTACTCCGTTTTCTTCCCATCTTTCATTACGAAAGTCTTTTGGACGAATTGTGTCACAGACAACTTTCGGGATGAACAATCTAGGAATAACTAGCTTAGGCACGATTAATTCAGGCTTGGGTATTATTAGGCCTTCTCCAGGCGGAGCAAATTGTTCACGTACCGCGCATCCTTGCCAGTACCTGCCGGCGCAGTAATCGACACTAGCGCCGTTTCGGTTAATCCAGCCTGAACATCATCATTAGGTATATAACCAGCCTCATAGATTTCTGCAGCGCGGTCAATAAAAGCTTCTCTAGATAATTGGGCCATAGAGGTTTAGATTAATATGATTTGTTGATGTTTGCAAGCAAAATTTCTTAATCTTTATAAGCTCGCTGGCTAGCCAAGGCGAGTTCAATGCAATCATCAATGTCATAGCCCAAATCATCTATGAATCTGATGGTCGAGGCGACGGTATTACCCAGCTCTTTTTTGAGCTCAGCTTCATCAAACTTACCCGTTTCTATCTTGGCCCTGGCTTGTTTGCAGATATCGCCAAACGGTTTGCCCATACAGATGGCAATATGCTCCAACGACTGCTTTTTATCGCCCCAAATCTCACGTTCTTGCTTGAGTAGATCTTGTGTGTTCATGACTTAATTATAAACCACTTCGGACTAATCACGCTTGAGCATAACCGTGAAGGCTTCGGGGGGAATTTCTACTTTGCCGAACTTTTTCATACGTTTTTTGCCTTTGGCTTGCTTGGCCAAGACCTTCTTTTTACGCGAAACATCGCCGCCGTACAGGCCAATGGTCACATCCTTTCGGAATGAGCTAATGTCTTCCCTAGCGATAAATTTGCCGCCAATGGCAGCTTGCAAGCTGATCTTAAACTGTTGGCGTGGCACAACTTCTTTAAGCTTGGCTACAATCTCTCGCCCCAGCTTATCGGCTTCACTACGGTGCACCATAATACTCAGCGAATCTACCCGCTCGCCGGCAATATAAAAGTCTAGACGGACCAGGTCCTCTGCCCGGTAATCGGCCAACTCGTAATTAAACGATCCGTAGCCGCTGGTCAAGCTCTTGAGCTGGTCATAAAAATCAGTTAACAGATTGGCCAGCGGCGCCTCAAAGGTGACAATGGCCAACCCCGGCGCGTCGGTTGGGGTAGATCCTGATGCGGTGGCCGGGACAGGTTGAGCAGTCGAAATATAACTGAGGTTCTTTTGCAGCCCCCGTTTGCTGGCAACCAGTTGCAAAACAGGTCCGACATAATCTTTGGGCACCACCACCTCGCCGCTAACCCAGGGTTCGCGGATTTCTTTAATTTTGGCCGGGTCAGGTAGATCAGTGGCGCTTTTTATATCTACTTCGTCACCGTTTAACAGGCTGACTTCATAGTCGGTAGAAGGGTTGGTGATAACCAGTTCCAGGTTATATTCGCGCTCCAGCCGTTCCTTTACGATATCCATATGCAGGAGGCCCAAAAAGCCAATACGCATGCCAAAGCCCAACACCGGCGAGTTCTCTGGCTTAAACTGCAGGGCCGAATCACTGAGACTCAGCTTTTCTATGGCATCTTTTAGCTCCTGGTAATGCTCGTTACTTTCTGGGAAAAAGCCAGCATAAACAAACGGCTTAACATCCTTATAGCCCGGTAAACCTTGCTGCGCCGGAGAGCTAACTAGGGTAACCGTATCACCAACCTTCGCTTCTCGCGTACTCTTGAAGTTAGTCACCACATAACCAATTTCACCTGTTTCCAGGGTCGTACCCTGGAACATATCAGGGTTGAGATAACCGACTTCTAGAGCGATGCCATCACTACCGGCCGCCATCATATGAATTGGATTATTTTTGGCGATGTGGCCGTCAACGACGCGGATATATAGGATAACTCCGCGGTAATCATCGTAATAACTGTCAAATACTAGCGCGCGTGCTGGTGACGTTACGTCACCACTGGGACATGGAACGTTAGCCACAATCTTTTCTAATACTTTATCTACACCTTCGCCTGTCTTGGCAGATATAAGTAGAATATCATCAGTTTTACAACCAAGGAGCGAGACGATCTCGGCACTTACGCGTTCTACATTGGCAGCCGGTAAATCAATCTTATTTATAACCGGAATAATGGCCAGGTCAGCGGCTAAGGCGAGGTAAACGTTGGCTAGGGTTTGAGCCTGAATGCCTTGGGTGGCATCCACCACTAGTAGCGCTCCTTCGCAAGCTGCCAGACTGCGCGAGACCTCGTAGCTAAAATCCACATGGCCGGGCGTGTCAATCAGATTCAATTCATGATCTTTATATTTCATCCGCACCGGTTGCAGTTTAATAGTAATGCCCTTCTCGCGCTCTAAATCCATCCGGTCTAGTAGCTGTTCTTTCATGAGACGTTTCTCTATGGTGCCTGTCAACTCCAGTAACCGGTCAGCCAAAGTAGACTTGCCATGATCAATGTGAGCGATAATGCAAAAGTTACGTATATGGTCTTGCTTCATAGTCACTCAGTATAACAGAGGTGGATACAGAATCACTACTGTATACGAACAGAACTGGTAATAACCCGGTAGGCTTTTTTGATGACAACTTTGGCCTCTTCTAGCCCAAACAAGGCTGACATACACAAGTGCACCAGCAGTGTTACGCCGGCAATCAGGCCAAACTTAAAGCCCAACGTCACAAAACCACGGTCGGCAATCCTCAGCGGCAACAGCGACACCATCACAAAGGCCGCCAGTACGCTAAAGCCGGTAACCGAGACTATTCGTAGGATTGCTCCCCAAAAAGCACGGTTTAACAGATACGGGTCTTTTAAGAACATAATGAGGAACAAAAGTACTATTTCTGTAAAGGCGGCTATGGATTGAGCCAAGGCCAAGCCGGCAATGCCATAGCTGGTTGGTTTGACTAATTTAAAGGCCAGGACGATATTAAGTCCAATCACAAACAGTGACACCAAAAGCGGCGTCATGGTGTCTTTGTGGGCATAGAAGTAACGCGACAGAATAGTGTAGATAATGCGTGAGAATATGGCCACGGTCAGAAAGCCAAAGATAAGGGCAACCTTGGGGGCTGAGTCTCCATAAAGTAAGCGGGCCAAATAACCGCGGCCAAAATAAGATACCACGGCCACCGGCATGGCAATCCAAATCATAACCCTCAGTATGCGGAAGAAGTCCTTATGAAACAGATCAGGACGGCCTTGGGCCAAACGATCAGTCAACCTGGGGAAAGCGGCTGTGGAGATGGCTGTGCCAAACAACATAACAGGCACGTTCATAAGTGTGGTGGCAAAGTTATAAAAACTGACTGAACCGCTAGGTAGTGTAGTAGCCCGGTTGGTCTCAACAATACTGTTGATAGAATCTACACCTTGATCAATCGACCGGGCCGGTAGTTTACGCAAGATCAGACGGAAGTCACCAGACTTAAAGTTAATCTTGGGCCGATATTTAAAACCCAGCCCCCAGAGTCCCAGTAAAGCTACCACTAACTGCAAAATGGCACCTATAAGTGCGCCAATGCCTAAGCCGACAATGCCTAGATGGTACTTAAAGATGTAAATACTAATAATGATAGACAGGTTATAAAACAGCGGTGCAATTGCGTAAAAGAAAAACCTGCCAAAGGTTTGCTGCACGCTGGTTAGAATACCCGACATTGTAAACAGTAACGGATTCAACGCCACCAGCCGCATAATGTTGGTAGCCTCGCTTAGCTGAACCGGCCCCAGTTTAGGTGCCACCACGTAGTGCAGTAGCGGCCGGGCAAAGACAAAAATTATAAGCGCCACCATGAACATAGCGATGCCGAGTACATTCAGCAGACTAGAGGTTATCTCCCAGATGCTTTTGCGGTCATTCAAATGCAAGCGATCAGCCAACACCGGCATAAAAGCTACCCCTAAGGCGCCAGCCGCAATTGTCAAGAAGAAGAAATCGGGTATTTGAAAGGCTGCGAAAAAGGCGTCAGTACTGCCCGGGTTAACCTGGGTAAAGTTGGTACTGACCAAACGGTTACGAAAAAAGCCCAGCAACTGAGCCATAAGTGCAGTGACTATTAGCAAGACAGCCGCGTTGCCGAGACTGACACGTTTATTGGCACGATTTAAAACGCGGTTCATTCACTCCTATTATAGAAGCAGGCAGAAGAATTTAGAACCTTCGATTTAAATCAATCAACCAAAGAGTTATCTCTTAAGACGTTCGACTACCGAGCCAAGACCAAAAGGTCTATGCTCAGGGTCATGCAGAAAAACAATTGACAGGCCGTCTTGGTTTGCCGCTATACTGTGCGGCACCTGCTCAATACCAAGCTGTTCGCACAAATCGGCGGCAGCGTACAGACTTAAGCTTCCGCTCCCTAGCGTTTTAGTGAAAGGCACCTTACTACGACCTTCTGAATGCCAACTTGTTGCCTCGGCTTCATCCAGGCAAAGCGCTGCCACTAGGCCCTTAAACTCGGGCGGATCAGTATGTCTATACAGCTCGCCGGGCTGTGAATTATCTTTTGGGCCAAGCCTATTAACAACTGCACGATCAACCTGCCAATTGGCAAGTGCTTCCAGCGACTTGACCTGGCCAAATTGCCTGACAGTTCCTGCTAAAAATCTTGCGTAACTAACTATAGTCGGTCGTCTTCGTGCCGATAAAAAAGTTCGCTCCACTGCCGAAGCCGGCTCCATCATAATAGGCCGCCGGGAACCAGTTCCACGCCACGCCTCATCCGGAGTATAATAACGAAACTTAGCTTCTTCCCCTAGTCCATACAGCTGTGGGCTAGATATAGTTGCTTGTGCAACTCCAATCCCAGACAAAACCATTTCATCCAAAGCAAAGTTAATAGCCTCAGCAATACGTTTACGCTGAGAATTAACAAAATCGTCTTCAGGCCTTGAAGGCCTCTCAGTAGGTCCAATCATATTTGCAGTATTTTACCAGAGTTTTGATATTAGGCAAATATCTGGTGTCTAGTAGAGTGCTGCGGCCTTGGGTAGGACGGTGCCTTCCAGGAGTTTTTTAACTTCGTCGGCTTCAACTGTTTCTTTGTCTAATAATTGTTTTTTGAGGGCTTCGAGACGGGCTAGGTTAGCCTTTATGACGGCGCGAGCCCGGTTGGCGGCTTCGGTAATAAGGTTTTCTACTTCGTCGTCGATGACTTTAGCGGTTTCGTCTGAATATTCGCGCTCGTGCATAATTCGTTCCATCATAAGACCCTCATCCACGTGGAAGACTTGATCGCGTAGCTTGGTGCCCATGCCCTGGTTAACCACCATATCCCGCGCCAACTCGGCTGCTTTTTGCAGATCGCTGCCGGCACCGGTGGTTACCCGGTCGGCACCGTACATAACTTCTTCGGCGATTCGTCCGCCCAGCATACGGGCCAGAATATCTTTGTACTCGATAATAGAGTGGTAGCTGCGGTCTTCTGGCGGTATGAACCAGGTGACGCCACCGATACCGCCGCGGGGAATGATAGTAACTTTGTGGACAGTATCGCTATCGGGCAAAACGTGGCCTACTACCGCATGGCCGGCTTCGTGGTATGCGGTCAATTCTTTTTCTTTATCGTTCATGACCTTGCTCTTGCGCTCTGGGCCCAAGGCAACTTTTTCAAAGGCCGATGTGACGTCTTCTTGGGATATTTGATGGTGGTTTTGCCTGGCAGCAATAATGGCGGCCTCGTTGGCTATGTTAGATAAATCAGCACCGGACGAGCCAGCACTCTTAGCGGCCAGGGAGTCCAAATCAACATCTTTAGCCAGCGGTTTTTTGGCAAAGTGAATTTTAAGGATGGCTTCGCGGTCTTTGCGGTCGGGGAGTTCTATATTCACCCGCCGGTCAAAGCGGCCGGGGCGTAGCAGAGCTGGATCTAGTACATCGGCTCGGTTAGTAGCAGCCAGCACAATTACGTTCGTGCCTTGCTCGAATCCATCCATTTCAACCAAAATCTGGTTAAGGGTTTGCTCCCGCTCATCGTGGCCGCCGCCCATGCCGCTGCCGCGCTTGCGGCCAACAGCGTCGATCTCGTCAATAAAGATAATGCAGGGGGAGTTCTTTTTAGCCTTAGCAAACAAATCACGCACCCTACTAGCACCAACACCCACAAACATTTCAACAAACTCAGAGCCAGAAATACTAAAGAAAGGCACATTGGCCTCACCGGCGACGGCCCGAGCCATCATAGTCTTGCCTGTTCCTGGCGGGCCCACTAGTAACACACCTTTAGGAATCTTGGCGCCGACTGACTCAAACTTTTTGGGAAATTTCAAAAACTCTACAACCTCTTGCAGGTCAACTTTGGCTTCTTGGGCACCAGCTACATCAGTAAAGGTGATCTTGTTCTTTTCGTTGCCGTATAAACGCGCCCGGCTTTTGCCAAAACTTAGGGCCTGATTGCCTTGACCCTGGGCACTGCGCAGCATAAAGAATAAGACAAGACTTATAAGTAGGACTGGAATGAGTGATTCGCCAATAGCCACCCAAGTGGAACTGCTGCTGGAATCTGGTTTTACATTTACCGTTACATTGCGGTTAGTAAGCCCTTGTTGATAGATACTCGAGACCGATTGCATATAAGATTTCTCGGTAGCTGAGTTATCGCCCTTTTTGGTAATTTCTAGGGTTTGGCCTTGAATTGATATTTCTTTAATCTGGCCAGCATTAGCTTGACTAATAACTTGCGAGAACGGTATTTGGGTCTGGGTGTTTGGCTGGCTGTAGGCCGCAAAAACAATCAAGCCAATTAATATAAGAAGTGCAAAAAAGCCGAAGTTCTTAAAATTTCGACGCCCATTACTACCTGATTTTTTCTTGCCGCGAAAAGGTTGTTTATCCATATATCCAACTATTATACAGAAAATTACTATCCAATGCTAGCGCTCTGCTACTGTGAGTGCTAACTGGCGCTTGCCGACCTTGATTGAATGGCTGGAGTCCATAACTATACTCTTGCCGTCTGGCAGAATTCTAGCTTTGGTAGTTAACATTTCAATCCGTTTTTTGTCCAAATTAGCGATGCCGTGTGAACGCAGCCAGATTGACATAATTTCGGTGGCAACCATATGGGGCAACATATTGAACCAATAACGATCTAGCTGACCGGCCGTTGTTTGGGTGTGCAAGTGGTTTATTAAAAGCTTGTCTATCTGGTCATTGGTAACACTCAATTCTCTCAGCCCGGAGGTTAATTGATCGAGATCAGTTTGTGCTAGTAGCGGTAATATTTTTAGCCGAATACTATTACGTAAATAACGGGTGTCTTGGTTGGTGCTGTCCTCGCGCCATTTGAGGCCGTTGGACTGGGCATGGGCCACAAGTTCGCGTTTAGGAATATTTAGCAGCGGGCGCATCATGGTTGGCCGATTACGTAACGCCGTTATGCCGCGCCGGCCGGTACCCCGTATAGTATTGATAAAAGCTGTCTCTAGCTGATCATCCTGATGGTGAGCTGTCACAACTGCCCTTGCGCCTGATGCCTGCCTGGTCTTTTCTAAAAAACTATAGCGAGCCACTCTGGCCTCAGCCTCACTGGCTTTAGGTCCTAACTTGCCTTGATCATATACAAAAGGCAAGCCGTAGGCCTTGGCCATTTTTTTCACAAACAGACGATCGGCTTTAGAATCCGGTCTGATACCATGATCATAATGAGCCACGATAGATTTAATATCTGGTAGCTTAGCCAAAAGGTCCAACAACACCATGCTATCAACCCCGCCCGATACGGCAATAACGTAAGTTCCTGGTCTTAGACTGATATACATCCTATAATTTTAGCAGTTATGAAGCATTTATATTTTGTACGCCACGGTTTAAGCCAACAAAATCTAGGTGGTACTTTTTCCGGCCGAACTAATAGTGTTCTAACAGATGAAGGACGTCGCCAAGCTAAGTTGGCCGGTCAACAAGCTAAAAATCTTAACATCGACTATATTGTCTGCTCGCCTCTGTCAAGAACTCGCGAGACCGCCAAGCTTATTGCTCAAGAAATTGGTTATCCTACTAATAAAATTCATGTTAATTCACTCTTTATTGAACGCTCGTTTGGGAGTCTAGAGGGTAAGCCATGGGAGCCGGATATGGATTTGGATGGTTTTTCGGATGATATGGAAACGTTTGATGAAGTTTTGGAACGAGCCAAGCAGGCTTTAGAATTTTTACAAACAATCAAGGCCAATAATATCTTAGTGGTTAGCCATGGTGCCTTTGGGCGGGCCTTGCGCCACTATCTAGATCCGGACTTTCCATTTGAAAACAAAGTAGCTAATGACCGCACGGCCCTACCCAATGCTCAAATTATCTGCTGGATCTAGCATATAATAGATAGATGATAGTAATTGTCGATTTTGGATCACAAACTGCTCACCTGATTGCCCGGCGGATTAGGGATATGGGCATCGCCAACCAAATTATCGATCCTGAGCAGGCTTTAAAACAGATTAAACTACTTGAGCCCAATGGAATCATCTTATCCGGTGGTCCGACATCAGTCTATGAAAAGGATGCGCCAACCATTAATAAAAAAGTTTTTGAACTGGGTATACCCGTACTTGGCATTTGTTATGGCTGGCAATTAACGGCACGATTACTGGGTGGCAAAGTTGTTTCTGGGCACAAAGAATATGGACCAGCTAACCTTAAAATAGAGCAAACTAAACCACTGTTTACTAGTATAAAAAACCATTCGCGGGTTTGGGTTAGCCACGGCGACAGCGTGGTAAAACTACCCAAGGGATTCAAAATATTGGCTCAAACCGAGTCGGTACACTATGCGTCAGCGGCAAATCTGAAATCTAACATTTTTGGCGTGCAATTCCACCCGGAGGTCGAGCACACCACACACGGCATTGCTCTCCTCGAAAATTTTGCCAACAATATTTGTGGCCTTAAGTCCAAACCACACACCATAAAAGTCCAGCCACTCGTTGAAACTATTCGTCAGAACGTTGGCCCTAACAAAGTTATTTGCGCCTTGTCTGGGGGTGTTGATTCCACTGTCACTGCCGCCCTGCTCGCGAAAGCTATTGGTAAAAATCTCTATCCGGTATATGTGGAGAGTGGATTGATGCGAACTGGCACCAAAGAGGATGTTAAGAAAATTTGCCGAAAGTTAGGAGTCAAACCCATTATAGTTGAAGCCAAGCCAATCTTTTTGAAACGGCTCAAAGGAGCTCGTGGAGCCGAGCAAAAACGCAAGATCATTGGCAAACTCTACATAGATATCTTTGCCAAAGAAGCCAAAAAGATTAAGGATGTCGAGTTTTTAGCTCAAGGCACCATTTATTCTGATGTAATTGAAAGCAAAGGCACTAAAAAAGCCGATAAGATAAAATCGCACCACAATGTTGGCGGCCTGCCAGATAAGATGCATTTAAAGTTAATAGAACCACTGCGTTCTTTCTATAAAGACGAGGTGCGGAGCATTGGTCTCAAGCTTGGATTACCAGCCGAGTTTGTGCACAAGCAAGTCTTTCCTGGCCCTGGCCAGGCTATTCGGATTGTGGGCGAGGTTACTCCACAGCGTCTGGACATGCAGCAGCAAGCTGATCAGATAGTAGTAGATGAAATGAAAAAAGCCGGTCTCTTTCACAAAGTTTACATGTGTTTTCCGATCATGACCAATACCGTCAGCACTGCCGTGAAGGGTGATTCGCGCCAACTACTAGAAGTTGCGGCACTCAGGGTTATTGAGTCAAAAGACGTTATGACTACTACTTGGGCCAGATTACCCTATGATCTATTACAAAGAATTGCTAGCCGAGTTGTTAATGAAGTGCCCGGTATATCGCGTATGGTGTATGACATAACCACCAAACCGCCAGCCACTATGGAGTGGGAATAATGTTAGACTAGGGTGGTATGAAAAAACAGCATCACGATCACTGGAAACGTTCGCTGGTCAAAACGCTTACCTATCGCATAGTTATCGTTATCATGGTTTATATCGTTAGTTACTACGTAACTCATAAAGCTAGCGAGGCACTGACTATTACCGGCTGGAATGCCGTTTTAGCTACTATCATTTACTACTGGCACGAGCGCATCTGGAGCCGTATACATTGGGGTCACAACTAGGTTTCTGCAATGGCTAAGCAATCAAATACAGATAGGCCAGACCTTCAAAGATTATTCGATCTGCAAGATTTTTTGAACCAATTTCATTTTATAGAACGAGTCGTCTATATACCTGGCAAGCGGGACAGAAGCGAAACCGACACCGAGCATACCTTTACGCTCGTTATGACGGCCTGGTTTTTGGCGCAATATTTTGATGAGCTGGATGTTGATAAATGTCTTCGTTTAGCTCTGGTCCATGATCTGGTAGAAATTTATGCCGGCGATACCTACGCCTTTGCCGACCAGCCGTTACTTGATTCAAAGGCCGACCGCGAAAGGCAAGCCATGAAAAAGATCGCCAAAAAGTGGCATGACTTCCCTGAGATGTACCAGGCTATAGAAGAATATGAATCAAAGCAAAGCCAGGAAAGTAAGTTCGTCTTTGCGCTCGACAAAATAATGCCGCCCCTTAATATCTTTATGGGCAAGGGCTACACCTGGCAAAAACATAAAATAACCTTTGAGATGCATCACCAAAAGAAAATGAAGGACGTGGTGAAGTCGCCGATAATCCTTGAGTATTACAACCAGCTAGTCGAACTCATGCAGAAAAATCCTAGTTATTTCCACCCCTCGCCTGCTTAATAATTGCCGCCGCCATTGGTGATGAAGAGATCGTGGGGATGGCTCTCGTGCAAGGACGACTGGGTAATGCGCACAAATTTGGCCTGTTCCAGCTCCTTTAGGCTGCGTGAACCGGTATAGTACATGCCGGACTTGAGACCCCCAATCAGTTTGGTTACCAGATCTGCCACGCCGCCGCTGACCGGCACTAGGCCCTCAACACCCTCGGCGATCAGCACGTCAGTGGCGTAGCTTTTGCCATGGAACTCATCCTCGGAGCTGACCTTGATGCCCTTTTTCATGGCGCCAATTGAGCCCATGCCGCGGTATTGCTTAAAACCATACACTTTACTGCCATTAATAATGCTCCGGAAACGCTTGGGAACCTCGCTGGTTTTGAGATAAATGGTCTTACTGCTTGACTGGTTGGTAGCGGCAAACAAGCGTCCCATCATAACTGTCGCCGCACCGGCGGCCAGGGCTTTGGTAATATCGCCCGAATAGTTTATGCCCCCATCGGCGATGACCGGAACGCCTTTAGGCGCGGCAACTTTGGCCACTTCCATAACGGCAGTTAGTTGCGGCACGCCCATACCCGAGACAACCCTGGTGGTACAAATGGCCCCGGGGCCCATGCCAATACGCAAACCATCAGCACCGGCTTTAATGAGCGCCCGCGCGCCCTCCGCCGTGGCCACGTTACCGGCGATAACTTCAATCTTATACTTGGACTTAATTGCCGAGACGGCAGCAATGACTTGCTTGGAATAACCATGGGCTGAGTCTACCAGCAGTACATCTACGCCAGCCTTAACCAGGCCGGCTACTCTTTTTTCATAGCCGGCGGTGCTGCCAATGGCTGCTCCAACTAGCAAATTTTGTTTTTTAACTTTAGCGACTTCCCTTGCTTGCCCCTCAATAGATAAATTACGGTGAATAAAGCCCAAGCCGCCGCACTCCGCTAAAGTAATGGCTAGTTTACTCTCGGTGACCGTATCCATAGGAGCTGACACAAGGGGGATTGCCAGCCTGATTTTTTTAGTCAAATGGGTTGAAACATCTATCTGAGAACGAGAAAACCCGGCGTAGCCGGGCCTCAGTAACACGTCATCAAACGTCAACGCACGCGTTACAATCTTATCCATAACTCAGTATAGAGCGCTTATACTCTGATTGTCAAAAGCATGAAATAACTGACCCTAAAACACCAGCCACTCTTCATCACCGACCGCTCCCCGGTTTTTAATCCGGATCCCTGGTTCATCAGTAACTTCGCCAATTTTTTGCAGATCTAATCCTTCTGCTTCTCCTTCACGAATGACTTTATCTTCGTCTGGTGTAACTATAACCATCCCCGACCCCATATGCCATTTACCGTACGATGCCCTGTCTGAAAGTCCTCGCAATGACTGAACATGCTTCATGATTGCTGGCGGTTCAATAGGATTATCAATAACTACGCCAAGACCTGACGGTTCAAGCAGGCGCCCCAGCTTACTTGGTTGGCCGCCACCTGTAATGTGCGCCACTCCGGTAACTATAGCCTTAGGCTCTTTTTCTATATCGAAACCACCCGTCAGGCTAGTAACAAATTTTGAATAGATGGTAGATGGTCTTTGCACCAACCGGCCAAGCGAAAGTTGGCCAAGCTCCGGTACGACTTCGTCCTGCCAATTCGGTCCATGATACTCGAGCATTGCTTTTTGTACATCCGTTATGCCGTTTGAGCGGAAACCATGCTCGGCAATTCCTACCAGTGCATCACCCGGTTGTACTTGGTGACCGGTAAGTATTCTGTCTTTATGGGCTACCCACAGTACAGCGGCACCCCAATTATAGTTAAAGTTGTACCGTAAGCCGTCATAGCCACCAACTCGATCTCCTAGTTCGGCAACTTCACCATTCACAACCACTACTCCGGCTGCTCGGGCAGCACCAACATAGCCTTGACCAAGTTGTTTGACGGCATTCTTTACGTGCTCAACAGACGCCGGGTCATCAGGGTCACCAAGCTGGCGTACATCTAAAATAGAACCGATGGCAATGGCCTCTGCCCCGCGCACCGGAACATCATCACAAACCATTGCAAATAAGTCATGGGCGACTGCAGTATGGTCATCCAGCCGTTCTGCCACTTCAATTTTTGTTCCAACGCCGTCAAAACCCAGATTCAGGTATAAGTTATCAATGTCTTTGAGCATACTGCCTGGAATAGCCCTCGCACCAGAAAACGACTCATGAAATTCAACTAATAATCCTGGTCTATTTTGATGTGTTAATTTTGAAGCCTCATAAAGCATTCGCGAAACATCATCACCGAGTTCAATGTTTACATCTTGGATTGGTCCGCGTTCAGTCATATCAAACTCCTCCTATGTTATTGATAGTTAGTGTCACGTTAAAGTTCCGCTGCCCAAGCAAGTAGAATTCCTTTAAACACTTCTCTTGCCGATATATCAAGCACATGCGAGGCTCCATCCATTCTAATATGTTCACCGTTATTAATAGCTTGAGCGTAGGCATCTATTGTGCTCGACATAATAATCTCGTCTTTGCCGGAAGATACCAGTAATACCTTACCGCCAAAGTCTCGCACTGTTTTTAGTGCACTGTTATCAACATGAGGTTCCATACACAATACATCGTCAGTGTTAAAATTCCTCCGAGGTACATCTTTAAGGCCATCGGGATACAGGGCCGGTACCCGCAGTAACATACTTTCGACCGGCCGTTCAGCCGACAGCAGAACAGATAGGTATGCCCCAAAACTTCCAGCCATAGTGCCAATACGGCTGGCATCGACCTTTGGCTGAGATGCTAGGTGATCATAGGCCGCTGACAGACCGTCAACATAGTCTTGAATTGTCAGGTCCTCCCTGTCGCCGCTACTCTTGCCGTGTGATAGTAAGTCTACTGTTAAACAAGTAGCGCCGAGCCTGCTACAGGCCTCTGAAAACTCACTATAACCATCAGCATTGGCGCCGTAGCCGTGCGTAAACAAAACGGCCCTCCCATCTGGATTATTCGGACTGAACAACGTAACATGTTCAGCTAGTAATCCAACATCCAGATCAGTAGCAACTCGGTTCATGCGCTCCTCGCAAAATCAACTATGTTTCTAAATATAACGGTGGCGGCTTGGTAGGCTGCCTCGGTGCGGGCTCGGTAGGGATGCATGGCGGCTATTGATCGTTCCGGATGCGGCATCATGCCCAGTATTAGCCCGGATTCATCGCAAATACCAGCAATATCATGCATCGAACCATTGGGATTATACGGATCAGCCACCAGTTCGGACGGAGCATACCTAAATACCAACTGACCATTGTCTTCCAAGCTCTGCAACGTATTATCGGAGGCAACAAAGCGGCCTTCGCCATGGGCAATCTCCATTGGTATGGTGGCTTCGTCAAAATCCTTGGCGCTTACAAATTCACAAATTGAATCGCTAACACTAAGCTCAATCCAGCGCCGATCAAAGCGCCCATTACTATTTTGGGCTAGGCTAACTTGCTGTTCTCCAAGCGTACGACTAGGCAGCAATCCTGTTCGGGCTAACACCTGGAAGCCATTACAGACACCCAGTATCGGTTTATCTTGGTGCACAAATTCAAGTAACTGATCTGATAAATAAGATGTCAGCTCGTTAGCCAAAACCTTACCAGAGGCAATGTCATCGCCGTAGGAGAATCCGCCTGGAATAACCAAAGCTCCATAATCTGCGAACCGCCGCTCGCCGCTACGCAGTTGATTGACATGAACTACGTCTGGTTGGGCTTGGGCGTTTTCAAACGCAAAGTCCATTTCTCCATCGCAGTTAATGCCATCGGTTTTTAGTACACAAATGGCTGGCGCGCTCATGATGGAAACTCCGCTTTAAGTGGTTGCTGCCAGGCAGCCTTGAGTACTTGGGTTGGAGCCGAGAAAAGCTGCGGATCTTGCCCCAAGCCTTTATTTCTAACCGTCAACAGCTGGTTTTGTGAGGTAGACCCCAGGACTGTATGTGGTACGTTGCCAAATAATGCATCAGCCGCCTCCAAGCTATCCACCTCGGCCACAAAACAGCCGGCAGTTTCGTTAAATAAAAATCGTTCCTCAAAACCTTGGTTTTGTTCCGGAACTGTTATGTCAGCGCCGTAACCGCCGCCAAAGCACATTTCGGCGATAGTTGTAGCTACACCGCCCTCACTGACATCATGACAGGCTAAGACCTGACCACCAGCAATAGCTTCTTGCATGGTGGTTAGTACGCTCACCAGGCCATCGGGATTAATTTTGGGTACAAACCGGCTGCTACCCCCAGCTATATCGTAGTAAGTAGATCCGCCCATGCCTTCGCTTAAAGCACCCACCAACACAAGCGTGGAGCCGGGCTTTTTGATATCGCTGGTGATGGTTTTTTCAACATCCGGTATGCGGCCAAAAATCGATTTGTCATAAACCGGCGGAATTTTAATAACCTCGCCGTCCTGGCCGCGGTAAGTGGCCGACAAACTATCCTTACCGGAGATTACCGGGGGCACACCGGCCTTCATCATATCTACGGCACCATCCACTGCCAGATCGAGTGAACCCATGGATTCTTCGTCAGGCGCCGGCCAGATATAGTTACCGACTGCCACGGCTTCGTTTATATCGCCGCCGACAGCCACATAATTGGCTGCTGCTTCAGCAATCGCCCACTTGGTACCTTCATATGGATCCAACCTAACAAGTATCGGATTAAGGCCATGTGATTGCACCATTCCATATGGTTTATCAAGCAAGGGGCGGATAACCAAAGCGTCGTTTGGACCTTCTTGGCGTATACCTCCAAAGGGCGGCACAATGTTACCACCCTGCACGCCTTGATCGTACTGCCGGGTGATAGGTTCTTTAGAAGACACGTTACCATGGGCTAACACGGCTTTTAGGCGATGCACCCACACATCTGATTGACTGCCAGGGTTGTACGGCCGTATTTCTGGTATCTCAGGTGGCTGCCAGTCAGCATACATTACCCGCTCTGGTAAGCCATTTTTCAAAAAGTCATAGTCTAGCTCAATAGCGTTTTGGCCGGCGTAATTTACAGTCAACGTGCCACTGCCATCAAAATCACCCAGTACAGTGGCCTCAACGTTATATTTTTGGCAAATGGCCTGAAAGGCTTCTGCGTCCTCAGGTGCAACGGCGGCAACCATGCGTTCCTGCGATTCACTGACCCAGATCTCCCAAGGCGATAGACCTTCGTATTTAAGCGGTGCTCGGCTGAGGTCAATTGTGATACCAGTATGTTCACCTATCTCACCTATAGCTGAGCAAAAACCGGCAGCACCGCAATCGGTAATAGCTCGTATAAGACCCGCATCTCTGGCTTCTAGCAAGGCGTCGGCCATACGCTTTTGTTCAATAGCGTTACCAATTTGGACAGCGTTGGAATTGACCGTAGCGGTCCGGTCGGTCATCTCGCCAGAACTAAAGGTAGCCCCGTGGATGCCGTCGCGGCCAGTGCGGCCGCCAATGGCAACCACCAAATCACCAACTTCTGGCTGACCTTTTTCGGCTCGTGCTTCCGGCAAAATACCATAAGCACCAACGACCACTGCGGGCTTGGCTCTGAAGTCTTCATGATAATGAACGGATCCATTGCCGGTAGGGATGCCCATGCGGTTGCCATAGTCACGTACCCCTTGGATTACCCGCCGTTGCAAATAGTCAGGATGCAAGGTGCCCGGTGGCAATTTGGCTTCATCTATATCTGGTGGTGCAAAGCAGAACATATCAGTTGAGATAACTGTCTTGGCACCCTGTCCGGTACCCATAATGTCCCTAAAAACACCACCACTGCCTGTCATGGCGCCGCCGTACGGTTCAAGCGCCGAAGGGCTATTGTGCGTCTCGACTTTGCCATTAATTGCCCAGCCGTCGTAAAAACGCATAACTCCGGAATTATCATCAAAAGCCGAAACAACTAAGCGATCATAGTTGGGGTGAGCTTTGGCTGCGTTCATGATGCGGTCGATTAGAGGAGACTTTTCTATATAAGTGCCATCTTCTTGCCTGACCATAACTTTAGCTTTAAAGGTTTTGTGGCCGCAGTGCTCACTCCACCAGGCAGCTATAGTTTCCAGCTCGGCATCTTTTGGGTCGCGTTCCAAACCGCGGAAATGCTGCTGAATAGCCGTCATTTCTTCACGGTTTAGAAACAATTTATCGCGTGACAGAGCATCAAGGTCAGTCTCCGATGCCTGCCGGATGGGGACAACGTTAATTGGTCCGGCTTCGCCGCTAAAAACAAGTGAATCAACTTTTTTAGTAACTACCGTTTGAACCGTATCATTTACCAGCAGCCGGTGTGTTGTTTCACGAATCTGCTCCGGTGTGGGTACGCCAAAAAAGCTATATTCCCGTGATGAATCAGCCGCAACCGGGTAAATACCTTTGTCTTTAGCTGCCTTCATAATAGAACCTGCTTCTGGATTCATGACTCCGGGTTTATAAGCGACCTCGACTGCCGTGCTAACAGTATCCTGAGACCTAACGACGCCTACCTCGGTCACTGGATCAACCAGCAGTTCATCCATGAGTCTTCGCGCATCTGACCCGCTCACTCCCTCAACACGGTAAACTTTAGCTGTCCTGACTTCGTCAAATGGGATCCCTAAACTGCGTTCGGCTTCGTCAGACACTTCATGACCCAGGTTATCGTCTTTCGGATTTTGGGGGATGACTACTATTTCATGAATGTTCATTGTTTGATTCTCTTATGCTGCATTCAAATAATCTTGGCGATTCTTAAGATGGATCTCGACATCCAGCGGCAGAGTGGCTTTTTCGACTCGCTGGGCCCACCTGAACAGTTTTTTGGCTGCGTCATCCTTGGTAGCTTCGTCCGCATTCGGCGATGGCAAATCAACCGAAAACTTGTGAGCAGCGGCAATGGGTCCAGTATCTATTTCCGGAGCTACCGCGTGGAAGGTGACGGCGCTCTCGATGGACCTTAGGTCAATCATGCGGCGCGAGGCTGCCTGGCCGTAGGTATTAGCCGTGACAATTGTAGGTGCCGGATGTGCATTCATAAGTCCATATCTGCCCGTGTAGACGATGTCTGGGAAACTAGCTGGCAACTGGTATTCATAAAAACTAGCGGTGGGCATCATCAGCTTTTTGGCTTCCTCAAGCGTGTGAGGTAAAGGCTGTTCTGGGACAATACCGTTAAAGTGCCTTACTGCATCTGCTCCCATAATAACCAGGCTACCCATAAGCATGACATTTTTAACGTTATTGGCACCGGCTAGATTTAGGAATTGTTCTTCTGCCTCTGGAGTTTGCCAGTGATTTACCCTGCTTTTGGTTAATACAACCGGCTTGATGTCCATGCCCAAATGGTTGTTGGCATGGGCGACCACATCTAAAATACCGGCTTTGCCATCACTCGTAAAAACAGTGTCGACTTCAAAATCTACTACGCCTTCATGAATAGCCCGTAGCGTGGCCTCAAGCGTCGTACCGCTACCGTCGCCCCACACTGCTGTATTGAGTATATGCTCTGTCATCTTATGCTACTCGACGGGCTTGCCAACCTATGTCATTTCTTGCTTGCATACCAGCCCAACCAATTTTGCCCGAATCCGGCCCCTCGCCCTTAAGGTCAATTATTCCATAGGCAAGTTCTGCGGCGCTATCTATATCTTCTGCGACAGCTGTCACGTACGCCACTCTGCCGCCATTAGTGGCTTCATCAGCTGTAACGGCCGCTTTTTGAACCGAGACGCCATCGGGCAACTCCGCATCAAGCCCCCAAATATAATCTCCCTTTATGGGACTGTCTGGGTAGCCTTTGGCCGCTAAGCAAACAGTCAGGGCCGACAAACCGAGGGCATGAAAATCGATGCGAGGAACTTCTAAATCACGTTCGGCGGCCGATCTAAGCAACCGGTACATATCCACACCAGCCTTAACGGCCAATGGGAACTGTACCTGTGTTTCGGGATCGCCAAAGCGGACATTATATTCAATTACTTCTGGATCGCCCTCCAGCTGTTCGGCCAGCATCAGGCCAGAGTAGAGCGCCGCCTGCTCGTATGGCACCCCGGCTTTTCTCATGCCCCACAATGATTTCTCGGCTAACTCTTCAATCTTGGAAAATTGGTAATTATTGACGATTGACTCCGGCACTGGACCATAGGCACCCATACCACCAGTATTGGGGCCTTTATCGCAGGCTAGCAGACGCTTGTGGTCTTGGGTCATGGGCAACCTAAAAATTTGATCGTTAGCCCCCACAATGACAATATCTGATACTTCCGGACCTTGATGCCTGCGCTGATAATTAATAATATCTGTGCCGGCTCCACCATAACCGCCGCCGGTTCTCATATCAAGTGTAATGCTGAGTGCTTGCTCATTACTATCTGTTATTACTACGCCTTTGCCACCAAAAGGCAGGTCTGCCTTAATGACATAGTCTTTGGCATCATGAAATTTGACGAACTCTAGAGCAGCGTTATCTGTGTCAGCAATAAAAGTCGGCGGATGGGGAATCTTGGCCTCACGCATCATTCTAATGGCGTGGGATTTCCTGCGCTCATACTCGGCCATTTGCTTGGTCGGCCCAAAAACACTGTGGCCCTCAATGCGTAAATGATCGGTAACACCAGCAATCAGTGGAGCTTCTGGCCCCACCACTACAAAAGGTTTGTCTCCACCCTTAAAGCGCGCCAAGCCATCGTTGACATCGCTTGCTATCTCTACCCTGGTTACCTCTGGCGAAGCCTCCATGGCCTGGCCAATAGCTACTTCACGTCCACCGCCACCAAGCACAAGTACTTCTGCCATAGAACCCTCCTATGTATATAGCTAGTTTGAATTAACAAACCATCAATGGCAAGCATAAGCAAGATGACTTTTGCCTTGCCAAGCAGTCTAGGTTACTTGCTCCGGAAACACAAACGATTCACCAATACCCGCTTTAGCTAAAAATCTTAAATCGGCTGCAAACTTCATATATTCTTCTCCGCCGAGTTCATTCAACCAATGATCCTTAAATATGACTTCATCGTGCATTTCGGCCTCAAAATCTACATATGCCTGACGCAAGTCGCTGTCATATGGCAACAATATGCGAGCTGCAAATAAGCCTGCATTGTAGGCCCCTGCCTTACCCTGGAAGGCTGCTAACGGTTTGCCCTCCGGCATACCTATAACAGAACCGAGGGCACGATTCATAACGTCTGGATTATCAGTAACTGCTACACCAAGTACCGGTAATAACGTATCTGAAGCCGACATGCCTTGTAGGTGAGCAGAACCTCCGGCACCATAAACGAGCACCTTTAGACCTCTGCCCTCAGCTGCCTGCGCATAGTCTTTCATTTCTTCAGGTGTCCTGTGAGCGGATAAAACTCTTTCTTCAAAATCAACATTACTACTTAGTCCTAATTTGGTTAAAGCCCTGCCCGTATAAATCATGGTCTTTTCTAAGTCACTATCTGAGCCCATAGCTATACCGACTCGTAATCGTTCGCTCATATGCTAAATTCCTTTCTGGCTTTTATTGCTAGTTGACGAGCTTCGCTGACACTATCTGCCAACACCGTTATGTGGCCCATTTTACGATCAACCTTGGTGGGCGATTTGCCATATAGGTGCAAGTGAGTTTCCGGAATAGCTAAAACTCGGTCACGACCGTTAACCTCTACCTCGCCATCCCGCTCCCCCAAGATATTTATCATCACAGCCGGCGACACCGGGTCTGCAGAGCCCAACGGCAAGCCCATGACTGCCCGCACGTGCTGCTCGAACTGCGAGGTAGCGTTAGCTTCTATAGTTAAGTGCCCGGAGTTGTGAACTCTGGGAGCAATTTCGTTGACCAGAACCTGATCTTCATCAGTCAGGAACATCTCAATCGCAAAAACGCCTAAGCCATCGAGCTGCCTCATTGTCTCGTGGGCAATTTCGATAGCATCATCTCGTATCCCATCCGATATATCTGCCGGCGCCGAAACTATGTTGCAGATATTGCGTATATGCTCTGTCTCTACCACCGGGTATTGTCTTATAACACCGGTTTTGCCGCGAGCCGCTACCACTGCCAATTCTTTACGAAATGGTACGATCCTCTCAGCATATAACGGTTGATTGCCAAATTTTGCACTGACCTGATTCCAGCCAGGAGCATCAACAACCATATTACCGCGGCCGTCATAGCCGCCGTAGCGGCTTTTGACGATAACTTTCCCGTCAAAGGCGTCAAAGACGCGGTCTAGATCCGCTTGCTCGCTTATTGGTCGAAAATCCGCCACCGGGATACCCCTGGCTTGCAGGCGCATATGTTGGCTTAGCTTATCTTTGATGTCGGCCAATGTATAGGGCGACGGCTCAACCGGAACCGAAAGATTATAGAGAGCCTCCGTGTTGATATGCTCGATTTCCCAGGTAACGACATCTACCTGTTCTGCAAGTTCATGCACGGCATCATAATCTGTCAGTGAGGCTTGTATTTGGTTGGCGCCGGCTTGGGCCGCCGGACAATTCTCGCCTGGGTCTATCACCGTAACCTCAAAGCCCATCGGCTTGGCAGCCTCAGTCAACATTCTACCCAATTGTCCCCCGCCAACTATACCTAGATGCTCGGCTGCCATATTGATCATCATTTTGCCGGAGGCGACAATACATTGCAAGCGTAGGCGTTTTATATACTGCTTATACTTGCAGTTTTATAATTGAGTGCACATAATCATGTTAAACGGAGGGGACTATGGCCGAGGTGCTGACAGAAACCAACTTTAACTTACCGGGGCAAATTGGTGAAGTTTACAGGGGTAAAGTAGACGATGTGTATACCATAGAGCACACCGGCGGCGATCTGCTGGCAGTGGTCCGCACCGATAGAATCTCAGCCTATGACGTAGTCCTGCCAGAACCTATACCTTACAAAGGTCAGGTCTTAAACGATATGAGTGCAGCCGCCCTGAGGGCTACGGCTGCGGTGGCCCCTAACTGGTTTATTGATTCGCCGGATCCAAATATCAGCATTGGCCAAAAAGCTGATCCCATTAAAGTTGAAATGATTGTGCGGGGATACTTACTGGGTAGCGCTTGGAAGAATTATAGCGAAAGGGGTGAGCGCGAAATATGCGGCATTACCCTGCCGGATGGCATGCGTGAGTTTGAGCCGTTTGATCGTCCGCTGGTTACGCCCACCACCAAGGCACTCCAGGGACATGACGAGAACATTACGCCCAGACAAATAATTGAAATGGGTTTAGCGACAAGGGTCGAGTATGAACAAATGGAGGCCCTGGCGCTTAGTTTATTTGCTTACGGTCAAGAGGTTGCCCGCCAGGAGGATCGCGAACTGGGAGACACCAAGTATGAAATGGGCCGGCTCACAACAAACGGTGTCATAGTCATAGATGAAGTCCACACCCCGGATTCATCGCGCTACTATCCGCGTGAAGAGTTTTGGGCCTATGTAAATGGCCAGACTAGTGAGCGGCCCGAGCAGCAATCTAAGGAATTTGTCCGTGAATGGCTCAAAAACCAAGGTTTTACCGGCCAGGAAGGCCAGGTTGCGCCACCTCTACCACCAGAGTTCATAGCCGAAGTTTCAGACAAATACGTTGATTTGCGTAACCGTATGCTGGGCACACCATTTGTGCCGCCTGCCGAAGGTGTCGACTTGGCCGACCGCGCCCGTGCCAACTTAGAAAATTACCTCGCAAACCTCGCCGCCTAACATAATGAGGAGTATAAAAATGAGTAACGACATTGAAACCAGATTACTCGCCGTTACACCGCTCGATGGACGCTACGGCGATAAGGTAGAGGCATTGTCTCCATTCGTTTCTGAGTATGGACTTATCCGTTACAGGGTTGCCGTAGAAGCCGGCTGGCTTAGTATGCTCGGTAGCTCTGATCTGCCCGATATGCCGCCGCTTGGCGACGAGGCTCTGACTGAGCTCAGTACTATACCCGAGCAATTTAGCGTCGAGGACGCGGCCGAGGTTAAAGCTATTGAGAAAGAAACTAACCACGATGTCAAAGCTGTCGAAATGTGGTTACGCGAACGTTTAACAGGCAATTCAACATTTGCAGACTATCTGGAACTGATTCATTTTGGCTGTACTTCAGAAGACATAAACAATCTGGCCTACGCCATGATGCTACGTGACGTGCGCAATGAAGTTCTCTCTCCCGGCATTGCAGATATAACCGGAGACTTGGCTAGCAAAGCCGAAAGTTATGCTGTTATTCCTTTACTAGCTCGTACTCACGGCCAACCAGCCACTCCAACTACACTCGGCAAAGAAATGGCGGTTTTTGAGGATAGATTACAAGCCAGCTCGGACCGCTTGGGTAATCTGGCAATTCTTGGCAAGTTTAACGGAGCATCAGGTAATTACAACGCGGTAACTTTTGCCTATCCAGAAGTTGACTGGCCTGCTGTATCTAGAAAGTTCGTTGAGGAACTTGGTTTTGACTTTAATGACACAACCACCCAGATAGAGCCGCACGACTGGATGGCTGCTTATTTTAACGAACTTGGTTTGAATAACACCATCATGCAAGACTTAGCAAAAGATATGTGGGCCTACATTTCTAGTGGAACATTCAAACTACGCGTTGTAGATGGCGAGGTTGGTTCATCCACTATGCCGCACAAGGTCAACCCGATTGACTTTGAGAACGCCGAGGGCAACTTTGGTACAGCTAATGATCTACTATTAGGATTGGCAAGAAAGCTGCCGATTTCCCGTCTGCAGCGCGACTTAAGCGACTCTACTGCCCAGCGAACCATTGCCGAAGCCGTTGGTCATACTCATATTGCCCACAAATCACTAAAACGAGGCCTCGGCAAAGTCGACCCCGATACAGACAAAATAGCTGAAGAGCTTGACGGCGAGTGGTCAGTACTGACGGAAGCGGTCCAGACTGTTATGCGTCGTTACCGTGTAAGTGGTGCTTACGAGGCAATCAAAGCTGCTTCAAGAGGAAAAGAGCTGACGGAACCAGACTACCTTAGGCTTGTGGCCCAGCTTGATATACCCGCACATGCCCGTGATCGCCTATTGAACCTCACCCCGCAAAGCTATACCGGCAGAGCATCAGATATCGCCAAGCATACTATTTAAATGTATCCACTGACTGTCAATCAGGGGTAAAATTTGCTATAGTGTCGATTGTTTCAGTATGGCAGGGTAGCTCAGCCGGTTAGAGCGCAGGACTCATAAGCCTGAGGTCGCGGGTTCGATCCCCGCCCCTGCTACCATGTACCATTCGTTACATGGCACCGCCAAACGTTTATAGGGCAAAAAGTATGACTAACATAATAGACTCAATTTTAGCTGACATTGAAGCGCCCAAAGGGCCTGAGAATATAACATCTACGTATGATGTGATTGGCGCCATCCCAAATGTCGAAGAAATACTTAAAATCGATAACTTAGGAGATATAAATTTCGTCTCGGTAATTTTTGATGAACAGCAAAACCCAGAAAAAAGCTCTGTTTTCTCGGATGGGCAGCGCGCAGACAGTGAAAGAGCCGCACTCATGCTAAAATTAATGCTTCCGGCCATGAAGTTGGTAGATACTGAGTTGCGTAAATCTAACGGTCTGACAAGAACGGCAATCAGTGCAGAAGTTGAAGACAGAGTAGTAACCACAGAAGAGGACGACTCCATTGATGGCCCCTTGCAACCGCATACTGATCCGATCGATGATACATTCCTTGGGGTAATTGGTGCGCCTACTATCCTCTGGCCAGGAGAATTTAGCGTGCCTCCAATTGAACAAGATTCCGCCCGAAGGCAAGCCTTAGCCGAACAAATAGAGACAAATAAACTTACTCCTTTTAGGGCTGAGAGCGGCGAGATTGTCAGGTTAAATTCTAATTCGGTTCATCAGTCCCCAGAAAGCGATCCAGCAATTGCTGGACAACGGAGAATCCTTTTCTTTATGAATGGTATAAGTCCATTATTAGCATAATATTAATAAAAGCCCGGCTGCAGACCGGGCTTTATCACTACCGTCGTAATATTGTTGTTACCTATTTGCTAAGTATGTCGTCGTAAGCTGTGACAGTTTTGTCACTGGTAGGTAATAGCTCGTAAGCCAATTTTTTAATGATACCCATAAGGCTTTCCCTCCTGTTTAGTTTTATGTTAGTTTTGTCATGACAATACATATCATTATACATGCTTTTGCTTTTTTGTCAATTATAATTTTAAAACAGTTTGCTTCGATGAGTCATATATGCTTAAATACTGCGGCAGGTTCTTATCAGATCTATTGCACAAGAAAGTTCGAAGACAATTCCTTGTTAAAAGGTGCGAGTCGGCTCGAGTTCGTTGGCAAAGACATATAAGTAGGTCGACTGCAGCAAAGTAAGCAAGGAAACTTACATGTACAAACTATTTGTTGGCGGGTTACCCTTCAGCCTCACAGACGAGGAACTGCAGGAAGCCTTTGCCAAGCATGGAACAGTTGCGTCAGCCGTGATCATCAAAGATCGCGACACTGGCCGCAGCAAGGGCTTTGGCTTTGTCGAATTCGAAAACGACGAAGAAGGCAAAGCAGCCGAGAAGGGCCTTAATGGCACCGATCTTGGTGGCCGTAGCATTACGGTCAACGAAGCCCGTCCCCGCGAAGAGCGACCACGCCGTGATTTCAACGGTGGTGGTGGCGGCGGTGGCAACCGCAGCTGGTAATTTACTAGTTGTTAGGTTAGCACTTCAAAGACCCCCCTCGTGGGGGTCTTTTGCGTATGTAGCTGCCAGTGTCGTCCCACACCCAGGTACCTGAACCTTACCTGTCATGCTGAACTTGTTTCAGTATCTAGGTAAGCATGGATAGGGGAAGTGGATCCTGAAACTAGTTCAGGATGACATTAGGGGTGCGGGATGACAAATGGATATTTGATAAGTTGTAAACATATGCGTTATATAGTTATTGCGTTAATAGCAATATTATAGTAAGATAAGTAGATATTATAAATAAGCTGGGTGGAAACTAGGGAGAAGGTTATGCAACGACCAGAATTTGTCGATCAAAGTTTACAATTTATAAGCGAACACACCGAGGCAGCTCGTCGGGCAGCATTGGTTACTGCTGGCGCCGCAGTTACGGTTCTGGCACTAGGCGGAGCAGCTTGGGCTGGCGGAGAAAACGGCGGCGGTCACCACGGTGGCAACGAGTACCCAACCACTACAGAGAAGGAATACGAATCAACCACTAGTACTACTTGCACCCCAACTACCTATAGAGCTACTACTACACAGGCTCCCACAACGACCGAGATTATTCCTGCAAGTACAACATCGACTACAACACCAGAAAGTACTACTACTTCTACCTTCTATGTAACCACCTCTACTACTCCAGAATCTACAACTACTCAACCCAACACAACAAGCACCGGGGAAGTAACCAGCACTACTAAGCACAATGTAGTAACTTCTACCCTTGGCAGTACAACCAGTACTTCGGAAGTAGTAATTAAAAAGAAATCTACCATGCCTTTAACTGGTAGCAATACTCCTTACGTAGCAGCTGTTGGTACTGGCATTCTTGCAGGTGGATTATTGCTTTCTGGCCGCAAAAAGCGCGGCAGTGGCAACTTAGCTTAAATTTGCCCTTTGCAGAGATAGTCCTTATCCAAGCCTTGATATAGTTGTGCGTTAGATTTTATAATATTTGGTTTGAGGAGCAGTATGGGATTACCGGGAGCAGACGTAGAAAATAGTCAGTTTGGTTTTAGTGCTGTTACTAACAGAGGCAAAGCTATCGTAAGCTTGTCGGGCGAGTTTGATGTGCTGGCGGCAACCAACTTTGAGGAAAGGGCGTTAGAAGTAGCTCACTTGCCGGAGGTTGATGACAAGGTATTGACCATAGATTTATCAGAAGTTAGTTTTATAAACTCCCGAGCATTAAAGTCTATGTTAGCCCTACAAGAAACATTAGCAGGGCAAGATAGAGCAGTTGCCCTGAGAGAACCTAGCACGCCTGTAATGCGGATCTTAGAAATGACTGAGCTCGTAGACACCTTCCCAATAGTAGACGACGCAGGCCAGCAACTTAACTAGGTCAACTTTTATTAGTGTTCAGCAGATTTAATTCGACTCAAATTGCTATTGATAACCATTGGTTTCATGGCAATAAGTTCCGTACCGTAGTAGGGCATATTCGGAACAGGATAGAGAAGGTAAAGTGGTTTGCCCAAAATATAGGCATAGGCCATTTCTATAAAGGCATTGCCACCAATGTAGTTTTTTATGCCGTCTTTGTCATAAATGGCCACTAGTAACGCGTCCATGTCCTTGACCCATTCGCAGTCCTGACGGATGGCATCTTCTTGATACTTCTGCCTCAGTTTGATCTGTTCTTTTTCATCATTGTTTTTGCCCATAAAAGACATTACGAATTTACTGGTATGGGCATCGTGGCCAAGCTTTTTCAACTCTTAGCAAAGTTCCAACATTTTCTCGGCAAACTGCATACTGCCAACAACCCCAATTTTCATACATAAATCCTTATGCAGTGAATGTACTGACATAGCCATATCATAGACCTAGAATAGCGTGTCAAGCAATTTTCTTCTGGTAAACTGTGCCACGTTTCCAAACGGCATAAACCCTGGTAATGACTCAAACAAAAGCTCGCAGACTAAAGAAAAGTCCTGGGCGACTATCATAAAAAATACTTGACTTCATATAATACCTTGTATAACATAGTAGTGTATGAATGAAGCTACTGATGATGGCATACAAGCCCAGTCCGAGACCCAAATGCGCAAAGGCATGCTGGTCTACTGCGTCTTGTTGCTGTTAAAGGATGGCAAGGTCTACACTTCTGAAATTATCCGAGCCCTGCGCCAAGCCGAACTCATTGTGGTCGAGGGCACCCTCTACCCTCTGTTAAGCCGCCTGGCTAAAGATGACTTGTTGGCATACGAATGGCAAGAAAGCGAGCAAGGACCACCGCGCAAATATTACTGGCTTACAAGTGATGGCACCAAACTTTTAACTGAGTTAAAAACGACTTACCACAAGCTGCATGCCTCTATTAATACACTAGAAAAGGGAGCTAAAAAATGAATGAAGTAAACAAGATCCATCTAGGCCGGCAAGCCTTTACTATTTCGGCTGAGGCCTATAAAGAACTTAAAAATTATCTAGACGCTATCAAAAAACAAGGTGGGGACAGTGAGGTGGTTGACGAGGTTGAGCTGCGTATGGCTGAGCTATTGTCCGAGCATGGGATCAGTGGCGAAAAGGTTGTTTTGCCGGCCGATGTAGACTTTTTAAAAGAACAGTTAGGCAACCCGAGCGATTTCAAAGATGATGGTGAATCCTCATCCCCGGCAGACAAGTCAACAGATGCCAAAAGATTATTCCGAGATACCGACAGCGCTATGATAGCCGGAGTAGCCGCCGGTTTATCGAGCTACCTGGGAATAGACGTACTATTTATCAGAATTTTGTTTTTGATTGGTGTTTTAACCGGCGGCTGGGGAATCTTGATTTACGTGGTGCTTTGGTTGCTGGTACCGGAGGCTAAGACTTCCAGCGACCGTTTGCAAATGGCTGGCAAGCCAGTGACAGTAGACAGCCTAAAAGAGGTGGTAAAACGAGCAGACGTGAAGGGCGCAGCCGACCGGGCCAACAAAACTTTGGCCGGGCCAATAAACTCTTCCTTTAGGTTTGTACTAAAACTTATTGGTATTGTCTTTGTGATTTCTGGGCTATCGCTGCTCTTCAGTCTGATTGCCGCCGAGACCTATGTACTACTGCATGGCACTACCCTACTCCAAGACAATATCTTCCCGGTTGGGCTCAGAGAGCACCTGCTTTTGGATATCAGCATGGTAGTTGTCGGGCTCATCTCTATATTTATAGTGTTGTTTGGTATGGCCATGTTCAGAAGAAAATGGCCCATCCACGCCTGGATAACTGGCATATTGATTGGCTTAATCTTTATTGGCATGGCCGCCGGTGGTGCTTTGGCAGCCGATGCCTATCCAAACATTCGTAATCGTTACAACGCCAATATACACACCACCGTTCGCACCGTTGCACCGTTCACGACCGTAAATACGCTTGGCAAAGGTATAGACATCAACTACCAAACCGCCGACACCTATTCTGTCAGCTTAAGGTACTTCGATCATCCAGACTTATCACAAGTCAAAACTACCGTACAGAATGGAACGCTATTAATTGATTCCAGCCAATTCGACCAGCACCGCAACTGCCAGACTATCTGCATTCCTGATACTTACAATGTAACAGTCACAGTCAGCTCACCCAACTCACCCCAGCTCATCCTACCAGCCGGCCCGTTTGACGACATCCCCCAGCCTATTCCCCACCTTAAACACTAGTAGAAACTAGGTCTGGGTGGCAAAGACTACGACGCGTTTGTCAAAATCGTTGGTGCCTTTTATGACATCACCGGCGCAGGTTATGAGGTTGAGTCCTGACTTGCTGGGATCAATCGGGTTAAGTAACGCCGTCATGTCTACATTACTGGCGTCATAGGTTTGGGTTTTAACTACGCTATAGTTGAACACGGTTCCATCGCCACGTTCTATCTGAATGCTGTCGCCCGGCGTTAAAGTCCCAATCCCATAAAATACGCCTTTAGTGGTCCAGCTGGAGACATGGCCATCGATGAGCGCCACCCCAGGCTGGCCGGGCTTGCTGGAGCCGTTATACCAGGCGGTATCATAGACATTGGCGGGGGAGCCAATCTGGCCGTCTTTAGTCAGACCAACGGCTTGTACCCTGGCCTTAACACTTAGCTTTGGTATGGTTAGATAGCGAGGCATATCCGGTGCCACCACATAGTTATCTACCTGTTTCTGAGGTGGTTTAACAGTGCTGGGGGCAATACCGGCGGCTATGGCCTTTTTTACCGCTTGAGCATTTTGACGCTGTTGATGGAAGGCCAGCCCTAAACCAATAACCATAAGCACTACGCTCAAACCCAGCAAAAGCCGTGGCGCATAAGCAACCCAGATATTCGGTTTCTCAACCTTCTTCTTACTTTTGGCTTTAGTCTTCTTGGGCATTATTTCCTAAAATTACGACAATTTTCATGTTCACTTCTCTCTCGCTATAACTTTTATTTGGGTAACCTCGTCAAAGCCAAATTGGGCGTGCTCCCGACCGCCACCGGACATTTTGTAGCCTGTAAACGGATTGCACACATTGATGTAGCTAAGTGTATTTTGACTGACCATGCCGGATTCTAGTTGCTGTGCTACGCGCATAAACCGATCATTGTCAGTCGTAAAAACATAGGCACCCAGGCCGTATTTAGTGTGGTTAGCCATGCGGATAGCTTGGGCCTCATCCTTAAATGGAATAATTGGTAATACCGGCCCAAAAACTTCCTCCTGCCAAACCCGCATGTCTTTAGTTATGTTGGTCAGCAACGTCGGCTCGTAATAAGCGCCCTTTAAGTCAGCAGGACGTTTACCACCAATAATAACTTTTGCACCTCTATCGACGGCGTCTTTAAGTTGTTCTTCTAATAATTCCAATTGACGTTTAGCGACCAAGGGACCGATGTCAGTTTGTTGATCTAATGCACTGCCAATTTTCTTAGATTTTACTAGCTCCGTTAGTTTGGCTATAACTTCATCAACTTTCGACTCGTGGACTATTAGCCTTTTAAGAGCATCGCATAATTGTCCGCAGTTTAAAAACCTGAACAAGTAGACAGTTTCTATAACTTTATTTATATCGATATCTTCAAAAATTATTCCGGGCGCCGATCCGCCAAGTTCCAAAACTGTCGGTATAAGTCGAGATGCTGCGATAGTATTAATCTTCGTGCCTGTTTTTGTGCTTCCAGTAAAACAGATCAGGTTCACATCTTGGTTGACAAGCAACTCGCCGACCTCAGCATCCCCATAGACCTCGCTAAAAACTCCTGAAGGCAGTACTGAATTAAGGACATCTTCAATCGCTTGACCACATAGAGGCGTTTCCTCAGAATGCTTAAAAATTATCACGTTGCCAGCTACTAGACTCTGCCCACATTGCCAAACAAAGTTTGCTAGTGGAGTATTCCAGGGCGCAATGCAGGCACTGACACCGTATGGTTCACGAAATACTTCATGAACTTCTTTATCATTTTTTAATGTAATGATTGGTTCTAGGTGCTTCTCAGCCGTATCTAGATAAGAATTGAGATAGTTCAGACCAAAATCTATGTCATCTACAGCTTCTTTAATAGGCATGCCCATTTCTTGGGACTCAAGCTCGGCGAAACGCTGTTTATTTTTAGAGAATTCATTAGAAACTTTGCGGAGTAGTTCAATCCTGCCTTTGACACCTAAATCCCGCCAGGCTTTTTTAGCGTCGTGCGCCCTGGCAACTGCAGCTATAACATCCTGCTCGGTAGAAACTTCTACCTCACCAATAACTTCATAATTTTTGGATGGATTGGTTGAAACTAGTTTACTCATAGTCACTCCTCTCCACCAGTATACTACCTCTTAAGACTCTGTTACTGTCTTTTGACTAATCAACAGCTTCGCTGGGGTCGGTTATATCGTGCGGTTCGGTGACTCTAAAATAGTAGCCAAAAGGATCCTCAAACCTAAAGTCCCACCTGCCCCACGGCTGTTTCTTAAGCGGCTCAACAATGTTTGCAAAGTCTTTTATCTCTTGATAATAACTTTGGACATCTTCTGTGGTATAGACAATCTCTACGCCATAACCACGCTTAGTGTCTTTAGGAAATTTCTTAAAATAAGATTGTTCCCAAACATGCTCGTTGCCTGGCCAAAAATTAAGAATAGTACCGCCGCGTTCCATAACCATATAGTCGCCTGTGTCTTGCTTTTGACGTTTCCAGACAACCCTAAAACCAAGCTTCTCAAAAAAGTCCTGAGCCTTGGCAAAATCTGGCACATGCAACTCAAGCTGAAGCTTATTATTTGTATCTTTAGCCATAGCTATATCATAGACCTAGAATAGCGTGTCAAGCAATTTTCTTCTGGTACACCGTACCTCTCTTCCAGACGGCATAGACTCTGGTAATGACTCTCCTGGCAACCACAATGGTAGCTTCACGGTAACGTTTGCC
>Ga0265338_10000190_pt1 | contig 115665 bp, 94 predicted proteins | sample 42126metaG_FD_193579 | JGI IMG/M metagenome (GOLD analysis project Ga0265338, IMG submission 193579) | Rhizosphere microbial communities from Carex aquatilis grown in University of Washington, Seatle, WA, United States - 4-21-26 metaG | ecosystem: Host-associated > Plants > Roots > Rhizosphere...
AGCACCTGGAGCCGGCCCTGGTCTGATCGCCCGAACCGTGTCGGGGAATCCTCTACGGATTCCCCGACACGCGCGCGTGTGAAGACGAGTGACGCACGCGCATACAAACATGTGTCGCGCAATGCCACCATTCTTCACGCTGATCTCGATGCGTGCTACGCGTCGGTCGAGCCAGCGAGACGATCCGCTCGAGCGCTCGCGAGGACAACCACGCCGGCGCGCCCCTACGCCCGGCCCACGTGCATGCCCTGAGCGCGGATACTCCTTTGCGCGGCCTTACCAGTCGCGATTGCTACGACTAAATCCAACGCGTCGCCCGCGCCCTGCTCGAACGGATCGAGTAGAGCGGCCCCGAGATTCCCCCATCCGAGCGGAGCGACGCGTCCCAATAACGCGCCGAACACGCCGGTTTGCCCGTCCCGGTCGTGCCGTACTGCCACGCTCGCGGTTGTGAGCGGTCGGGGATCGATATTGCCGATCGCGAACGCCTCCGACCCGGCGTTGTGGGGTAGGGGAAGATGGCATCAGAGGCCGTGCACGAAGAGTGTGCTGGGGTCGGCATACGTCCCGTGAGCCTCAGCACTGAACACGGCGAGCGCCTCGATGCGGCCCCTCCAATCGCCATCACGGAGTGCGTAGCCCTCTCCGTCACGCCGTTGGTCCCCCAAGGTCGCCTTGGATGTTTGAGCGAGTCCATCCCTAACCTGGTTTAGCTTAGTACTTGACAATACATAGTAGCTGGCTTAGTGTGGACGCATGACCCCGACTCACGATCCTCAGCTCCTCAAAGGCGTCCTGTCGCTGTTGTTGCTGCGCCTGCTCGCCGACCGCGAGTCCTACGGGTACGAGGTCGTTCAGAGCCTGCATCAACTCGGATTATCCGATATCTCCGACGGCACGGTCTATCCCGCCCTCGCAAGGCTCGAACGCGAGTCTCGAGTCAGCGCCCGTCTGGTTTCGTCGCGTTCGGGTCCGGCCCGGAAGTACTACCGACCCACCAAGGCCGGTTATGCGGCACTCACCGATGGCGTGTCCTCCTGGCTCTCGCTTGCCGACGTGGTCACCCCGGTGTTGTCACGCCCTTACCCGCCCCAACCAGTTCAACCAACAAAGGAAGTGTGAAATGAGTGAAACCCTGATCTGGACAGACCGGCTCCGTATCGAGCGGCGTGTGTGGACTCTCAACAGCTACTTGCAGACTCTGCCATGGCGTTCCCAGGTCGCGAAGCGCCGCGAGCTGCGAGTCAACCTGCGGGCGGCCTCCGCCGACGTCGGCACCAAGGAAGCCTTGCGACGGTTGGGCAACGTCCGCACGATCGCCGCCGATTACATCAGTGCTGAGTACGACGGACCAAGACCTTCCTGGTGGGCAGCAGTCTGCGTCTTGGAGGCGTTGTGGCTCATGTTCTGGTTGTCAAATGCCCGAATCGCCGCCTTCAAGGGGGGCGTGATCGCGGCCAATCCGCACGCCACTGGACTGTTCCACTGGCACGGTGTCGCCTATGTCTTCACCGATGCGACGTTCACGTTCGTCAACGGGAAGGCCACCGAGGTGGGCGGCACTTTGCTGCCGCTCGTCTACGTGTGCATCTTTGGGCTGGCGATCCTCGTCGGACGGCTCTGGCGTGCGGTCCCGGCATCGCGCCGCCAGTTCGCGATTGGCTCGGACGGCAAGTAGTAACCCTGACAACCGGACAGTGGACTGTTCAGCTGCGATCAAAGATCGCAGTCGACCACCCAGCATCGGCAGACTTGTCCACACGCCCACATGTGCCGTACCGGGACACCCGCGACGAGAACCCGAGTGGAGCGCGGAGCGTTTGCGTGTGTCAACGTCACGCTCTGCAGTATGTCGTTTTGCATCGCGAATGGAGCCGTGAATTCTGCCGTGTGCTTCGGTACTGAACGGGAGCAGACGGGACTGGAAGGGACTCGGGTCTTGTATTATCCCTAATCAGAGGTACTATTAGGGAGCAAATAGGGTTAGAAGAGAGCCGGGCTATCGCTCATAACCCGAAGGTCGGAGGTGCAAATCCTCCCCCCGCCACCATCGAAGCGCAGGTCAGGGCCGGTGCACCCGCACCGGCCCTTCCATGTGAGACGACGCTGCCGCGCCGCCTTGGGAGGATCGAGATGACCGACTTGCAGGCAGGGCCGGCCACGGACGTTGCCGCTGGTCGGCGAGGTCGAGGTCCTGCTCGAGGACAACCTCGCTAACGTCGAACTGTGGAGCATCGCACCAATCCGCGCCTGGCTATCACCTACTTGGATGACGGCAATCAGGACGGCGCGGGCTCGCAACTCCTACGAATCTACGGCATCTATGCAATTTCGCGATCGCTAGGAGTTGCCTACATCCATTCACCGATTGCGCACCTCGGCTATCACGGCCTTGCCGCGCTCGAGAACGACACTCCGACGGGAAGTCTCCTCGACGATCTCAACCGGGTCTTCGATATTCCTTCCGACATTGCTTTGCCGGATGAGCGACTGATTCACAACATGGTTGATGCTGACGTGGATGCCATCGCCGCCATCGACAACCTAGCAAGCGACAGCGGCGAGTTTCACTTGATACGGATCCTGTACCCGTTTCCGGTAACTGATGATAACCCTGAGCTATATCGATCGATAAGGGCTGTGTCGCCGTTCCACTACCGTGGATCCGACGTCTTCAGGCTGGCCATCCACGTGAGGCGGGGTGACCTCTTCGCGATCTACAGCGACTGGATGTTGCCCAATTCCTATTTCGTGGCGTGCATCCTGCGCTTCCAGCGGGCGCTGAGGCGGCTGGATATTCCCTTCGTGTGCGAACTGTATACCGAGGTTGCCTCAACCACTTTCGAGGTGACAGGCGATCGTCACGGCATCTACGACAGGCTGTCAGAACCAGTCACGTTCACTCCGGAGATGAACCACCTGGAAGATTTCGACGGGGTCCCGAACCTCGAGCGATACGCAAACCTCGACACCGTCGAAACGATGCGCCGCATGGCTACCGCAGACGCGCTAATTCTCAGTCACTCCTCGTTCAGCTATTTGCCTGCCCTCTTTCACGCCAATGGTGTCGTCGTTTATCACCCTTATTGGCGCTCGCCAATGAAGGACTGGTTTGTTTCGGACGATGCTGGCGCCTTTCCCGAGGCCGACCTTCTCGCTCGCTTGGAGTCGTGGAAGCGAGCATCGGGTGCCGGCTCGTCCATGATCGAAACCGGTCGACGAGCGCCGCTCCGCCCGCCGGCGCTCGCGATGAGCGGACCGATGCCGAACTCGGATTTTGACGTCGAACCGCTGCTCCGCCCGTTCGTCGAGCAATCGATGCCGATTCGTTCCGTCGTCGCGTTCGGATGCAAGGACCTCCCACCGATACTCCCGGAGGAACTTCCGGGCGTGCGTTCGACCGAGGCCGGATGCGACGCCGTCGCGCTTCGGATTGCTCGCGACAATGACGATGGCCCGACGATTGTCGACGCCGTACTGATCCCGTCAACTTCCCACGTCTCTGGAGCGGAGTGGACATCCACGCTGGAGAGCATCGCTCAACACTCTCGCGAGATGTTCGAAAGCCTCAGTGGCGACGATTTGCTTCTCGTTCCCGCCGACGTGATGAACGACAACATGCCGCGGATCGGAGACGATTTCGGTTTTCGGGCCGTCGCGGTTCTCACGCCCCGATCTCTCGGAGAAGCAGTCGACGAACACGCGTGGAAGCTAGGTCGCAGCCTTTTCGATCGCGGGTTCGTGTGCGTCGGTTCGGTCGGCGTTGGGGACGCCAATGCCCGGTGTTTTCTCGCCAGTGACGCCATTCGATCCTTCAACGGGCTCCACGTCGAGTCGCGCGGGTACATCACGATGACGACCTTCTGGGAGGGCGCTGGTTTCGGGAACCGCCTGTGGCGATACGCCTTTCTGAAGCTCTTTGCGCTGCGACACAGTTTGACCCCAGCGCTGCCCAAGTGGGATGGGGCCGAGCTTTTCGGACTCGAAGACACATCCTGCGTCGGCCTTGACCTTCCGAGAGTTGACTATCCCGGGTTCGCCGACAACGACCGCGACCTTTGGTACAAGGACGAACCTCCGACTGATATCGATGTGCGTGGCTTCTTCCAGGAGATCCCCGACTGCTGGCGCGACCATCGACCCTTCCTCAGGCATCTGTTCCAGCCGTCCCCCGAAACGGTGCATGCGCTCGACGTCTGGCGCGACGCCGTGACCGACGGCGGTCGCCGACCGCTCGTCGCAATCAGTGTTCGACGCGGCGACTATCGCGAGCTGGAGCACTCCGGACTGCCGTACTTTCGGCTCGTTCCGGAGAGCTGGTATCTCGACTGGTTGCGGGATCTCTGGCCGACGCTGCACGACCCGCTCTTGTACGTCGCGTCCGACGAGCCCGAATTCGTCGAACCTCTCTTCCAGGAATTCGAGATGATCGCTGCTCCGCTCGGCTCGGCCGCCGAACCCCTTCCGAGTCATCTCGGCGACTTCGAGGTTCTGCGGCGCGCGGACTACCTGGCGATCTGCAACAGCAGTTTTCCTCGCATGGCCGCCGTCCTCGGAGCGGACGCCCAACGGTGTTTTCTTCCGTCGTTTGCGGCGCAATCGTTCGTGCCGTATGAACCATGGATCGATCCGGCCTTCTGGGCGCGGTTCGGTTCATCGTCTACCGCGCGAGATTCGACCTTGATCGTCGGAACGGACCGTCTTGCGCGACCCTCGCCGCGCGGAGAAAACTGGCCGATGCCGACCGACAGACCGATCGCGCTCCCGGGGCTCGAAGTAAACGAAGTGAAGGACGGCTTGATCGTTTTCGACGTGGCCAACGATCGCGTCCACTATCTCAACAGCACCGCGTCGATCGTATTCGCGCTGTGTGACGGGGAGCATGACGCTCAGGTGATGGCCGACCTGGTGGCCGCGGCGTTCAACCTCGACGATCCTCCATTCGCCGAGGTCCAGTCCTGCTTGCGGAACTTCGCCGACCAGGGTTTGTTGGGCTAGCGAATCACGGCGCGCGCCTCGGCGCACTCGTCGATGATCGTCGCCAGGCGCGCACCGACCGCTTTGTGGTCATGGTGTGCCGTCACGAACGCCCGTGCTGCCGAGGCGAGGAGCTCCTGGCGTGGCGCGTCGCGAGCCAGGGCGACGACCACCTCCGCGAACGCAGCATCGTCCTCGTCGTCCGGCGTAAGGAGCAGGTGCTCGCCCGCTGTGACCGCGAGACCCTGTGCGCCCGTAGGCGTCGAGACGACCGGGCATCGGTGAGCGAACGCCTCGAGAATCTTGATCCGGGTTCCGCCGCCCGCCCGCAATGGCACCGCGGCGATGTGCGCTTGCCGGTAGAACTCCTCCACGTCGTCGTCAGCGGCGGGATGGAGCAACCGGACGGCCACGCCGCGCTTCTCGATCGCCGGGACGATGCGATGGCGAAGCCGGGCCAGCGCGTCCCGGTTCGGTAGATAGCTGGGGTTGCCGACGAACAGCAGACCGAGCGGTTCTCCGGATGGACGCGTCGACGGCGTCGGGGGGATGCGCACGGCGTTCGGTAGATGACGGAAGGGCGCGACCGCGTCGTCGGTCGAGGCAAAGAGCACGGGGTCGAACCACGAGAAGACCTCGTGTTGGAACGCGTCGTGGTGTGGCACCTCGTCGGCCAAGGAGGGATCGAGCGAAGCCAGCGACGCGCAGGTCCGCGCATCGTCGTCGAACGCGTCGAGGATCCCCGCCACACCGCGGTCGAGGAACGGTGCGGCCACCCCAGCCACGTAGGTCCCCATCACCACGATGACGTCGAACGCGAAACCTACCTGGTCGAGGATCAGTTCACCGACCGACGGGGGGCGGAAACGCGCCAGTGCGGGGAGGGGACGCGCGGCCACCCGCCGGCCGCGCTCGCTTGCGAGCCAACTGAGCGAGCTTTGGTGGTCCTGGACGCACACGGTCTCGACGACCGTGCGTGCGTGGCTGCGGACCCATCGGAGCGGCGACTGGTCGAACGGCGACCGAACGACCGCGACCGTCAGGTGATGGCGTTGGTCGATTGCCTCTACGCTCACGCCGGCCCGCATCGCGAGCCCGTTTCGATCTGCGGCCGGAACAGCCGGCGTCACGAAGAGCACGCTGGCCAATGCACGCCCTCCGGCTCCTGCGACGAACGATTAAGACGTATATATCCGATTTTGAGGCGATCGCCGTCGGGCCGCGTTGACCGTCCGGTCAGAATGTACCGCCCAAGTTCGTCCACTACCACTTGACGTGGGAACCGTGGTACTTTCTGCGAATGACCGACGATGAGCGAGACCCGCTTGATGGCGTAGAGCAGTCGCGACGGGACTTCATCAAGAAGATGGCGGTAGTCGCCTTCGCCGCTCCGGTAATCAGCTCGTTCGGTATGTCGTCGCTCGCGTCGGCGTCGAGCAAGGGCAGCAACAACCCACCGAAGCAATCGCACCCGAACCAGTCGGAACCGCCGTGCGACCCGCCGAAGCAGCCCGACCCGCCGAAGAAGCCCGACCCGCCGAAGAAGCCCGGACGCTGGTAGGTCCGACTGACGGATCTGGCCGGCTCACGTCGGACGCTGCTCAGCGCAGCGATGATCGTCCGCGACGAGGCGGAGATGCTCGGCGGCTGCCTCGCCTCCTTGCGGGGATTGGTCGATGAGGTAGTCGTAGTCGACACCGGCTCGGTGGACGACTCACCTCAGATCGCGGCGGCGCACGGCGCGAAGGTGATCCACCATCCGTGGCGCGACGACTTTGCCGAGGCGCGCAACGTGTCCCTCGATCACGCGACGGGGCAGTGGGTGCTGTACATCGACGCCGACGAACGCGTCGTTGCGGGGGATCGGCGCAGCGTGGCGCAGTTGCTGACGACCACCTCGCACACTGCCTTCCGTGTCCTGTTGAAGCCGACGCTCGACAGCACCGCGTATCGGGAGTACCGGCTCTGGCGGAACGATCCTCGCATCCGCTTCGACGGCGTCATTCACGAGCGCGTGGCCACAGCCATTCATCGCGTCGCCGACGAGGATGGGTGCGACATCGGCCTGGTCGACATCCTGATCCAGCACATTGGCTACGAGGGTGACCAGACCGCCAAACACCGACGCAATCTTCCGCTGCTTCGCCGGCGACTCATCGCCGAGCCGGAGAACCTCTTCGTCTGGCATCACCTGTCCCGCGTTCTCGATGGGCTCGGGGAAACAGACGAAGCCGAGCACGTCCTCGAGCAAGCCGTGGGGGTCGCCGCCGCGCAATCCCACGTCGACCCGTGCGGGGTGCTCGTGTACGCAGACCTCGTTGCTCGGCGACGCGACCGCGGGATGCCGGTCACGGACCTGCTCGCCGACGCGCTCGCGACCTATCCGACCAACTGCGTCCTGCTCTATCTCGAGGGACAGGTCCTCACCGAGGCCGGCGAGTACCGGGAGGCAGTCGACCGGTTCGACCGGCTCCTCGCCGTGGTGCCGGGCAGCCTGGCACCCGGCAGTCCCTCCTACGACGAACGGCTCTTCGGGGACCTTGCCCACAGCGGCCGAGCGCTGGCGCTGTTCCGAGCAGGTCGCTTCGACGAGGCCGCCGAGTCCTATCGCGCGGCCGAGATGCTGATGCCGTCGAACCCGGAGTATTCGGTGAAGCGGCAGCTGGCCGAGGCTCGAGCCGGTCGGACGAACCTCCGCTAGTCGCCCCAGCCCACCGGAATCAACCGCCATGCCGGAGGCACGATGTCATCTTGGCGGTCGTTCGGGGGCGGCATCGCCGGCCCGAACCAGCGCGACGGTGCGTATACCTCGGCCTGCGGATTCAAGTAGGCGCCCCACCAGCTGAAGGTGCTGTTGGCAATCACGTTCACGTCACACGACGTCATGAGACAGAGGGTGGTGGCGGTGTCGACGTCGACGTACTCGGCTCGTTCCAGCCCGAGCGAGCAGCGGCACCACTCGACATCATCGGAGAAGACCAAGTAGGTGACGTCGTTACCGATTGCCTCAACCGCCCGGTCGTAGTAACCGTCGCGCGCCAGGTCGCCCCAAAAGACTTCGGAACCGGGCTTCACGTAGTCCGTTCGCCGGACGTGGAGCCCCACGACCGGGCGCCGATACCGGCGGCGGTAGGCGAACAACATCGCCTCGCTGGACGCACGATGTTCGACCCGGAACCGGAGGAACCTCGAAAGTGACGCTTTGCAGTCGTCGAGGTATCGGTGTGACTGGAAGAAGCCCTCGAACATCGTCCCGTCCGGCTCCTCGAACACCTGCGCGTCGAAGTTGCACGATCCGTACCTTTCCAGGAAACGATGGTCACACTCCGGGCCGGTCGCCGGAACGTCGAGGTCGAAGCAGTCCCACAACACGGCTCCCTCGCGGGGCAGGAAGAAGTCGTAGCCATGTCGCTCCTTGATGGCGAACAGCAGACCGAGCTGGAACAACTGGTTTCCGAGCCTGCCGTAGGTGTCGCCGAACGCGCCGTTGGTGATCATCTGCCGTTTGTGACGTGCGTGCCCGCGATCAGGTGACGGCGCGGCCGGCGCGCAACGCTTCGATCCGCTCGCGCAGGACTCGGCTTTCGGGGTTGTCCGCGAGACCGCGCAGCAGTGCGCCCTCGGCCATCGCGTTGAAGTGATCGCCGAAGCGGGCGTACGCCTCGGAGCCGGCCCGTTGCGAGATCGCGATCTCGAGCTGGCGGCGGGCGCCGGTTGTCGCGCCGAAAACGTCGTACGCCCGGGCCAGAAGCACACGCAGTTCGTCTTTCTCCGGCCTCGCCGCCAGCGCGCGCTCGATGCACGCTGCTCCCTCGCCATCGTTCCCGAGGGCAAAGTGGATCCGACCAATGGCTGCGCTGACGTGCCAGGCAACATCGCCGGACTCGCGCGACGTCACGAGCGTGTCGCCCGAGCAGTCGAGCGCCCTTCCGTAGGCCGCGAGCGCTTTCTCCGCGCGGCCGGCCTCGACGAGCGCATCGCCGAGCGCACACCACGCGTTTGCCCAGTCGGGCGCCCGTTTGGTCGCGGCCTTGCACGCCCTGACGGCTTCGGCCTTGCGTCCCTGAGCAGAGACCGCGCGTGACAACGAGATATCGGCCGCGGGCAGCCAGGGCGCGTCCGGCGCGGCGAGCTCGACTGCGCGTCGATGGTTCGACTCGGCCTCGGCGTGCAGTCCCATGGCGGCGAGCGCACGACCGAGGTTGTAGAGGTGGAAGGGCTCGTCGGGCTCGTTCCGGACTGCACGCTCGAGCGACGTCAGGTAACGGCGCGCCCAGACTGCCGGGTCGCGCCGCTCTGGTCGTCGATCGTGCTGGTGCAGGATGATCGGCGAGCTCATCAGGCGAACCCCGAGACCCGAACGTCGGGGCAGCAACTGTTCCGCAACTGGACCGACATAGCGCAGATCGGGATGGAAGGGGAACAGGACGGCGGCTCGCTCGTCGAGTTCGGAGACAGCTCCATCCATGCCGAACTGGTGAACTTCGCGGGCCGTGTAGCAGACGAACCCGCCGCCGTAGACGAGCTCGCGCACGACATCCCTGCTCGCGGGGTCAAGCGTCTGCGACGAGTCGAGCATCAGGACCCAGCCGCCACTGACGCGATCGAGCGCGGCGTTTCGCGCCGAAGCCATGTCGTCGGGCTGCTCGGCCTCGACCACTGTGATCGTGTCGGCGACGTCGCCCAGGCTGGCCAAACACTCGGCCAGGGACGATCCGCCTTCACGCACGATGACGCACGCGTTCACGCGCCGCCGGTCCGTGACGATTGGCTTTCGTTCCGCGGCGGCCACGGGTGCGGCGTCGTCCGGTTGTCCTGTGATCGGCCAGCTTGTCATCGACATATGGACCGGGTGCCGGTCGATTGCCTCGAGTCGGGCGCGCACCGCGTCGGCGATCAACTCGGGACGGCAGCTGACCAGCACGTCCGCCCTCGCCCGGGCTCCCATGGCCGCCGCCTCGCCCGGATGCTCGTACAGCGCGCGCATCGCACGACGGAGATCGCGAACCGACGGCTGAGCCCATCGCTGACCCCGTAGCCATCCATCAGTGGGAGCCTCAACCAGCTCGTAGTCAACGAGGCAGGAATTGTCGTCGTTCATGAACTCGAGGTTGCCGCTCCAGCGAGTCGCGATCGTCGGCAACCCCATAGCCATGGCTTCCATGTGCGGTCGCCCCCAGCCCTCGCCGTGTGTTGCCAGCACGAACGCGTCGGCGGTTCGATACAGCGCCGGCACCTCGGTCGTCTCGACCAACCGATCGATGACGACCACCGGTGGGCCCTTCTTCGGGTTCCGCCCGAGCTGCGAGCGAACGAACTGGTCGACCTCACGGCGACAGTTGGTGCCCGGCGGCGCCAGATTGGGATCGGCCTTGAGCAACAGGGTCACATCGTCTGTTGCGCTGAACTCCTCGTACCACGCCTGCAGAAGAACGTCCCACGCCTTGCGCCCCAGCCACGCAAACACCGAGAGGAAGACGAACCCGTCGAGTGTTTCGCCGTCGAGCTGATCGAAGGCCGGCCGCTCCACGTTCGGGTCGAACAGGTCGGTGTCGAAGGTCTCGCCGATCACGTGCAGCTTCGTGGCATCGACACCGGCACGGCGGAACGAGCGCATGTTGTGCTCGCAGGGCACCCATATCTCGTCCATCTGATTGCACCGGGCGCGCCAGTCGGGCGGCAGTCCGTCGGTCTCGAACATCGTCCGGCCAATGTTGCGTATCGCCGACGGGTGCAGCCGAAACCGGTTCGCGCCGATGTGTGCGACGTGGACGAAGTCGTCGGGCAGATCGCGGTCGACGAGCGCGGCCAGCCGCTCGGCTTTGGGCGCGGGCATCGGAGCCCAACGGCGGTCGTAGGTGACCGGGTTGGCGACAACATGGAGTCCGGCGTCGTCGAGCGCCATGACCGCGGCGATCGCCTCCTCGGTATATCCCCCTTGCTCGTAGAAGTGGCTACTCCAGGCGACGGCGGGCAGCCCGCCCCGGGCCGGTGCCGACGGACGAGGAAGCCGCCACGAGCGTTCCCACTCGTTGGTCCAGTACGCGCCATCGGAGTTGCACACCACGGCATCGGACCGCGCCGCGCTTGCCCACCGGGTAGAGAACTCCCGAACCGAGCGCCGGAACTGACCTCGCGTTCCCGACAACGATCGCAGTCGGACGCGGAGCACGGATGCCGCCGAATAGGCGATCGGGAGTCCTCGCGCCCGCAGACGCAGACACAGGTCCGCGTCGGCGAGGTCGTCGCCGAGCGCTTCGTCGAAGGCGCCGATCTCGACGAACCGGCGACGTTCTGTGATCATGCCGTCGCCGGCGACTGCGGGCACGATCCGGGCCCGAGTGACCCGGTGCGCCGTCGCCGCGTCTCCCTGGTAGATGCGATACGGGATGGCATCGGGACCAAGGACGAGGCCCGCATGCTCGACGGTGTCGTCGTCGGCCACGACCTTGCTGCCGACCGCCCCGATGTCGGGCTGGCTCCGATAGCTGTCGACCAGGTGGTCGAGCCAGCCGGGGAGTGGTGACACCTCGCCCGAGACGAAGACCAACAGCTCGCCGGTTGCCGCGCGCGCGCCGGCGTTCCATCGCGCGGCGAGCGATGCGTCCGGCGCGACCGGCACCCGAATCGACCCGCCGAGCGTGGGGTCCGGTTGCGGGTGTACCACCACCAACTCGTACGGCGACGCCGGCGCGGTGTCGCGCAATCCATCGGCGAAGCGGCGCGCGTCGTCAGCGGCGAGTGGCGCAACGATGATCGAGCACAATGGCGGTTGCCCGTTGGTCTTGGGGACGGCGGCGAAAACGATCTCGGCGGCAGTCAGCTCCTCGGCCACATCTGCGGGCACGCTCCTGAGCAGGAAGTCGCTCGACTCGACGATCGCGCCGCTTCCGTCGGGCCTGAGACGCGCCGGATCCAGCCAGCCGTCGCTGACCAGGCCCATCGACCGGACGTCGAGCCCGGCGGCCTCGAGCTGGTCGAACAGCTCACGCCGAGTAGACCCGCCGACCGGTCCCGCCGGGGAGGTCGTGTCATCGGAGACCAATGCCGCGACGATCTCCTCGACGTGGCGCAGGTTGCGCGCCGCGCGCACGGTGCCGACGACCACGCCGCCCGGCCGGAGGTGCGCGGCGACGTATCGAAGAATGCCGGGCCGGTCTTCGTCGAACAGCGCAACTACAGCGGCATCGAACATTTCGTCGCCGGACGCGGCGGCGATCCCCTCGACGCGGCCGACACGGACGAAGTCGCCGTCAGGAAAGTCGACCGGTAGCTCGCCCAGCACAAGGACCCGTCGAGCGTCGGCCGGCACCAGCGCCTCGAGGTCCGAGCGGCGCGTGTTCGCTCGATGCGCTCGAAGCGTCCGGTTGTGGGAGAGCCAGTTTCGCTTCGAAGACGACGGAGCGTTTTCCTCGGCCGCGATCTGCTCGTAGCGGGCGTCGTCGTACAGCTGCTCGGCTTCCGACTTCGGGTGCAGGATGCCGATTCGGTCGAAGGTCGCGACGTTGTCCGAGACGACCCGCGCGCCGCCGTGCGGGTTCGGGTCGAACGCAGCTCGGGACTTTCGCACCAATCGCAGATGGAGCACGGTGCTCGTCTCGATCCCGTCGACAAGGTTCGTCTTCCGGATCCAATAGCCGTCCGCCTCACCCTCGATCAGGTCGCGAATCTCGGCCTTGAGAAGGTCCGACATGGTCTCGTCGGCGTCGAGCACGAGGATCCACTCACCGGATGATCGCGACGCCGCCAATTCGCGCGACGGCTCGGCGTGCCCGTGGTGCACGTCGCGGATGTAGACGTCGGCGAGACGCTGGGCGATGTCGGGCGTGGCGTCGGTCGACATCTGATCGACCACGACGATCTCATCGACGTGTGGGCGCGCGTCGGCGAGACATTGCTCGAGTCGTGCCTCCTCGTTGTACACGATGACGTTGAGCGATATGCGAGGGGCCGGCACAGTCACGCAACTTTAACTGAGGCAGCACCACCTCGTTCTGGAGTGGACGAAGACTGTCACACGCGGGCGACGGCTTGTGATCGAGTCCCGGGTAGTGGTGTGGCGGCGGTTTGGGTCCGCGTGGCGTGGGCGCCCGGTAGTGCACCCCATGGGTCGCCGCCGCGGCGGACGGCGAGAGAGCCAGTCTGTTTGCATCGCGTGTTGTGCCGTGAACGCTGCCGTGTCGTTGGGGATTGCGCGGGAGTAGATGGGACTTGACGTCACCAACGTCTCGCGACTGACAAGTCCCGCCTGGTTCCTCCGGGTTGACACATGCCGATATCGGAATATGATGGACCAGTGGCACGAGCAGCGACCACTTCGGACGTCTTCAACGCGATCGCCGAGCCGCAGCGCCGAGAGATCCTGGTGCTGCTGCGGGCGGGTGAGCGGCCGGTGACCGAGTTGGCGCAGGAGTTGGGGATGACCCAGCCGGGGGCGTCCAAACACCTGCGCGTGCTCCGGGAGGTCGGGCTGGTGCGGGATCGCAAGGCCGGCAAGCAGCGCCTGTACGGCCTCGACGCCCGAGGGCTGCGACCCGTCCACGAGTGGAGCGGCGGCTTCGAGCGGTTCTGGAACGAGAGCTTCGACCGGCTGGACGCGTACGTGCAGGACCTCGAGCAGGCAAGGCAGGAGGAGTGACCGATGGCAGCGACAGGACGGGACGCGCCGACGCAGTCGGCGATGGCCGAGACTCGCGAGATCGTGATCTCTCGGGTCATCAGTGCTCCACGGGAGCTGGTGTTCGAGGCGTTCACCGAGGTGCAGCACCTGTCACGGTGGTGGGGACCGGAGGGGTTCACCACCACCACGCGGGCGTTCGAGTTCCGCGTCGGCGGGGAGTGGGACTTCGTGATGCACGCACCGGACGGGACGGACTACCAGGAGTGGATCTGGTGGACCGAGATCGCCCCGCCGGAGCGGATCGCGCTGCTGCACGGTGGGTCCCGCGACGACCCGAACGCCTTCGAGTCGGTCGTCACGTTCGCGCCCGACGGCGCGGCGACCCGGATCGAGATGCGCACGGTGTTCCCCACCAAGGAGCTGCGCGACGAGGCGGTCGAGAAGTACCACGCGATCGAGGGTGGCCAACAGACCCTGGGCAACCTGGATGCCTACGTCACCGAGATCGTTCGGAAGGGAGTTGAGGACTGATGGCCGGGAAGGTGTTCTTCAGCGTGTCGATGTCGCTGGACGGTTTCATCGCGCCCGAGTCCGTCGAAGACTTGATGGGGCAGCAGTGGATGCGATCAACGTGCTGAGCGCGGCGAGCGCCGCACAACCCGACCGTTCGGACGACATTGCCGTCAGGTTCGGCCCGTTGGGCCGCGTCGACGCCTGCTCGGGGTTTCGTCGTACGAGTGCCGCATGTGGAGTTCACTAAGGAACGAGGACGACCTTGCCCCGGGTGTGGCGCTTCTCCACTTGCTCGTAGGCATCTTGAACCTGGTCGAGCGAGTAGGTGGCCGCGATGGGCACAGTGATCCGTCCCGACGCGACCAGCTCGACCATTTCGCCGAGTACGTCGGCACTCGCGGCGGTTCCGCTCCCCTCGGCCTTCGCGCCGATCTCGGCGGCCGCGTCGCGGGCGATGATCGTGTCGATGCGGTCGGGTTTCACGCCCAGCTCGACGGCCAGCCGCACGTACTCCTCGCCGAACGTGTCAATGAACGCGTCGACGCCCTCGGGGGCGATGGCGCGGATCCGATCGGCCAAGCCTTCGCCGTAGGCCACGGGCGTGACGCCGACCGAGCGCAACCATTCGTGGTTCGCCTCCGACGCGATGCCGATCACCGCGGCACCCTTCACACGGAGGAGCTGCACCGTGAACGATCCGACGCCACCCGCGGCGGCCGAAACCACGACGGTGTCACCGGCGCCTGCACCCACCGCGCGTACCGCCGCGTACGCGGTAGTGGCGATCACGAACAGCGATCCGGCCACCGGCCACGAGAGATCGGGGGGCTTGGGCACGAGGTGGTCCTCGGGAACCAACACGTAGTCGGCGTGGCTCGCTCGCCGGTCGGTCCAGCCCACCACCTCGTCGCCGCGAGCGAACGATTTCACGCCGTCCCCGACGCCGGTCACCACGCCGGCAAGATCGCTGCCTTCCCCTGAGGGAAAGGTCGCCGGGAACGCGGCGTGGAGCAGACCCTTGCGGATCGACGCCTCGCCCGGGTTCACGCCGGCGGCACGCACCGCCACGACTACTTCGCCCGGGGGCGGATCCGCGATCTCGACCTCGGTGACGTACAGCTCGCCGATACCGCCGTATCGGTCGAATCTCACTGCTCGGCTCTTCGTGGCTCCTCCTCGGAAATGGTCGCATCGACCGACGAACCCGTCGCGCTCGGAGCACCGCACGCGTGAGGAGACAACCGGATGCCCGGCGGCCGCATTCCGGCGCGCCGACGGTGGATCGGAACCAAGTTCTGAACACGCTCAGCGTCCACTACGGCGACCGCGTCGCCGCCAAGCGGCGATGATCATCACGATCGTTTACGAGAACACTTCGGGCAGACGACCCGAAGGTCGCGCCAACGGCGCGAAGCGACCGTCCGGTTACTGTTTCGCCGTGTCTGATCCGGTCGTGGGGACCACCACGGGTTCGTTCGTCGGCCGTGACCGCGAATTGGCGCGCGTTGTCGACATGCTCGACGAGGCGGGCGCCGGGCGCGGGCGTTTGGTGCTGCTCATCGGTGAGGCCGGCATCGGCAAGACCCGGCTCGCCGAGGAGGTCGCGGCGATCGCGCGGGCCCGCGGCATCTCCGTGACGTGGGCTCGCTCGACCGATCGTGACAGCTCACCGCCCTATGGCCTCTGGCGGCTCGCGCAGCTGTTCGACGGACCTGCCCATGAGGCTCTGTCGAGCGGATTGGAGTCCGATCAGGAGCAGCGATTCGTGCTGTTCAACGAGGTGCGCAAACGACTGACTCACGCCGCGGAGCCCGCTGGTCTTCTGCTCGTCCTCGACGACGTGCAGTGGGCGGATGAGCCGTCGCTCGCGTTGTTGCGACACGTGGTGCAGCAGCTGCGGGGCACACGGGCCTTGATCGTCGCGACGTGTCGGGACTCGTCACGATCCGATGATCCGAACGGCGAGAAGATTCGCGCCCTCGCGAGCGATACGAACGCCGAGCGACTCGAGTTGCGGGGTCTCGATCCGGGCGCCGTGAGGAAGCTGTTGGCGGCGGCCGGGCTGGACGGGTCGCAGGAACAAGCCGACGCGATGCACGCGGAAACGGATGGCAACCCGTTCCTGTTGCGCGAGGTGACGCGCCTGCTCGTCGAACATCCCGATGCATCGTCGGCTCCCGTCGGCGCGGTGCCGGGCGTGGTGCTCGACGTCACGACGCGTCGCATCGGTCAGATGACAGACGGCAGTCAGGGTGTGCTGCGCGCAGCGGCGGTGGCCGGCAACAGCTTCTCGATCGGCGTCGTCGCGCAGATGCTCGAAGCTCCGACGCTTTCGTTGCTGGAGTCGGTGGAGGAGTGCCAGGCCGCGGGGTTCCTCGTGGCCGGCGACCGTCCTGGCGACTATCGCTTTTCCCACGCGTTGGTGCGTTCCGCAGTCGTCGCGCGGCTCAGTGCGCCCGATCAGCTGCGCTTGCACAACGCCGGGGCCGACGCGATCGAGCGCTTGTTCGAAGGTCAGTTACGCTCGCATCTCGCGGAGCTCGCGCACCATCGGGTCCAGGGCTCACTCCCCGGTGATCGCCTACGTGCGGTCACCGCGTGTGAGGCGGCCGGTGATGTTGCTGCCGAGGATCTGGCTTTCGAGGAAGCGGTCCGGCTCTACCGCGAGGCGCTGTCGATCGGTCAGGGAGAGATCAGCGAGCTCGATCGCGGGCGACTCGACCTCGCCCTGGCCGGCGCGTTGTACCGGAGCGGCGACCTTCCCGCGTGGCACGACGCGGTCGTCGAGGTCGCTCGGCGCGCGGAACGCATGGGCGATCGCCTCTTGCTCGCGCGCGCCGCGCTGGCGATGGAAGCTACGGGCGACACCGAATGGGACAGTGAAATTCTTCGTATCTGCGAGCAGGCGCTCGTCGGACGCGGGTTGGCCGATGATCTTCGCGCCCGAGTGCTGAGCCGTTACGCGCAAGCCCTGATGTACCGCGGCGAGTACGAGCGGGCGCTCGAGGTCAGCCAAGAGGCGCTCGATGTCGCAGAGTCGACGGGCGATCCGGCGACCCTCATCGAGGCGTTGCGCGCCCGCCAGCTCGCCTGTTGCGCACCCGAAGGCGCGACAGAACGCGCCGTGCTGGCGGCGCGCATGCTCGAAGCGTCCGAAGAGGTTCGTAGCGCTTCCGTCGAGATGTGGGGCCGGCTCTGGCGCCTCGACACGTTGTTCGAGACGGGACAGCTCACCAGGATCTCGCGGGAGCTCGCGGACCTCGCGGTCTGCGTCGAGCGGGTGCGCGGCCCGTTGGCGAAATGGCATCACCTCGAATACTCCGCGACGCTCGCGCAAGGGACGGGTCGATTCGCGGACGCGATCAGTATCGGGGCCGACGCGTTCGCGCTCATCAACGACATGGGTCATCCGCTCGCCTTCGGTACCTACGCGGCGATCCTCGGCATGGTCGGGATGCACATCGGCTTCGAAGCTTCGGGCTCGAGCGGGCTCATGGCGACGATCCCCGCGCACCTGGCCCCCGGTTCCGGCGGGAGCAGCAGGGTGGTGAGTGTGTTTCCCGCGCTCACCTTCGCGCTCATCTCTCTGGACCAGGGTGATCGTGACGGCGCGGTGAGGGCCTACGACCAGGCCGGTCCCATTCGTTCGTGGAACCCGTCGGCCGCGCTGCGATTGTCGTGCTGGGCGCACGGACTTCCGGTCGCGATCGCGCTCGAACGGACCGACGATGTCGCGTACCTGGCCACCCGCTTCGAACCGTTTCGCGGTCGCCATGTCGCCAACGGTGCCGGCGCCGGCGTCTACTTCGGTCCCGTCGAGCTCCAGCTCGGTCGCGCGGCATCCGCGCTCGGTCATCTCGACGCCGCCGTCGCGGACCTCGAGACGGCGGCGGGCATCTGCGACGAAATCGGGGCGCCTGGCTTCTCGGTGCAGGCATCAGTCGAGCTCGCGGACGCCCTCCTTCGCCGTGATGGGCCGGGCGACCGCCGACGCGCGCTCACCGTGCTCGACAACACGAAGCCCAACGCCGAGCGGCTCGGCATGGCTCCGTTCGTCGAGCGGATCGATGCCCTCGGGTCGCGCGTATCGCCCGTCGGATCCGCTTCCGGGCTGAGCCCGCGCGAGCGAGAAGTCGCCGCGCTCGTGGGGAAGGGGCTGACCAACAGGCAGATCGCCGAGGCGCTCTATGTGTCGGAGCGCACCGCACAGAACCACGTGCAGCACATCCTCACCAAGCTGGGATTCGACAACCGGAGCCAGATCGCGGTGTGGGCGAACAAGCCGGAATGAGTAGTGCGATGAGTAGTTCGCACGATGGCCGGATCACCGCGACTGCATACCGTCGGTCTTGTCAAATATTCGCTACACGAGAGGCAGGACAGTGATGGCCTACGTCCACATCGCCGCGGCGCGCGGGTTCACGATCGACAACTTCCGCCAGGTCGCCGAGAAGCTCGATCCGCCCGCGAACATCGCAGGTCTGCTCGTCCAGGCCGCCGGCTCCGACGAGAACGGGCTCCACGTCGTGACCGTCTGGGAGTCGAAGGCGCACCTGGATCGCTACGAGGCCGAGCAGCTGTTCCCCGCGTTCCAGGCAGTCGGGGTCGCGTCGGAAGTCATGGCGAACACCGCCTTTACGATCTTCGACGCCGACGAGGTCTACGTCGGCGGCTGAGGTCCACCACCCAGCGCGGGAAGTCGTTTTGCATCGCGTCGCCGGAGGGTGCCTTAGGCGCTCTGCTCGCCCTCGTACTTGAACGAGACCTTGACCTTCGCGCGGTACGCGCTTACGACACCGTTTTCGATCACGAGGTCAAGTTCGGCAACCTCCGCGACGCGCAAATCGCGTAGCGTCTCGGACGCTCTCGTGACGGCCGCCGCTGCGGCCTTCTCCCAGCTTTCGGTGCTGGTCCCGACCAACTCGATGATCTTGTAAACGCTTTCGGCCATGAGAACTCGCTCTCTTGGTGCACTCGTAGTTGGCGATGACCCGGTGACCTGCGCTGTCGCCGGAGGCAGCGTGTCGTCGGCCGCCGTGATCGTCGTGACCGGCACAGCAAACCGCCGGGCGGCGCGGTGAGCAAGATCCTGTCGGAGCCATCCCGAGACCCTGGCGGGCAGTGTCGAGATGAGGATCTCATCGAATGTCTGTGACGCCACCGCTGCTTGCATCGCCAGCATTGGATCGCCCACGACGGTGCCTTCGGCCTTGGCCCCTGCGTCTCGGAGCCACTCGAGGACGACGCGTAGTCGGTCCTCTGCGACGCGACTGAGCTGATCTTGCAGCGACGTGTCGATCATGGCTACGCCGCCCATGGCACCCATGGCGCCGCCGATGTCCAGCGCCGGAGCCGCGACCGGGACGACGACGACGAAGCGGACGCTCCGGTCTGCCTCGATCACCCGTCGTAGGTGCGCGCTCAGAGCCAGCCCGCCCAAGGTCTGGTTGGCGACCACCAAAATCGATCCCACGTCGCCATCCTCCCGACTCTTTGACCCTACACATCCAAGTTGCCGATCTACGCGCAAGTGTCGGGCCTTCTGCCTGAGGCATGGTGTCGACGATGAAGCACGAGAGCGATCAAGATCGACTCTCGAGCGAGGCGAGACGACGACTTCAGGACGGATCGACCCGGGCGGCATCGTCACGAACCGGTTTCTCTGGCCGACGGCGCCGAGGGTACGCATGCTTCGCGGCGCGCTACGACGGCGTGAGCAAGGTTGCACTCGACGTTCCTGACTCCGAGACATGGACCGTCACGCCTCTTGATCGAAAGTCCCGAACGACGAGTAACCAAGCTGCTGTAATGATATAACAAGTGCTGATTATTATGGCTATTGCCACAATATAGAGACCGGGCAGGTACCCAAAGAAGAATAGTGCCGCACCGACCATCTCGGCCAAGTGTACGACGGTTCCGCCAACCATACGGGAAAGTGTAAGACCACTACCCATTCGAAGGGCTTGGGCGTAGCCTCTGGCGAAAACGGCCGCCGAAACGCCAGAGACCACGAACAGTTCTGCGCCTATTGAGTGGTGGTTTTGAGCTCCCATGAGTACGAGCGCACAGCGCATGAAGACCAGTGCCAACCCGGTTAGTGTGTTTATCGCTCGATAACGATGGGTTGCGTCGATAGCAATTGCTTTGAGGTTGAGCGACATTGCCACAAAAACCAAACCGGTGAGCGTGACCGCGCCCGTTCCGACGAGAATAAAAAAGTCAGTCCATTGCCCCGGTTTGAAAATATCGGCTGCGGCCACGACCAAAATTGTAACAAGTTGGTTCGGCGCCACCTCTGACCGTCGTTCGGGGACGGCCCGTTCCGGCCGCTCTCGGCCCGCCGAGCTGAGGGCCCGGGAGGCGGTGTGCCGATGGGATCTGGGGCGACCTCCGAGGATGCGCCTACAGGCCCTGCGGCCGGGGACCGATGAGAAGTTGTGTCAGCTTTGCTCGACGACGCGGTTGGTGCGCCCTCGGCGACTGCGGCGCGTCCCGGCTCGGTCCTCGGGTCGGCGCTCGCCGCTCGGGTGGACGAAATCTCGCACCGCGTGCTGGTGATGTGGCGGGAGCGTTCGCCGGCGGCTGCTTCGACGGCGACCGCCCGCGTGGAGGAGGACATCCTTTGGACCACGTCACTATCGACTGGCGCGTTGGTCGAATACTTCTTGCACGGTGAGTCGCAGAGCCGCGAACAGGCTCACGCGATCGCCGCGACAGGAAAGGCGCCGTTGCGAGACACCATCGCGCTGGCTGAACTGACGAAGCTGTATCTGTACTGGCGGGAGATCACGATCGCGACGCTCACCGAGGAAGCGCGCCGACTCCGGACCGGCGTACACGAACTCGAGTACGCGTTGGCGGTTGTTCGTGGTGCATCGGACCGCAGCGTCGTGCAGATGACCAAGCAGTTCGATACCGAACGCACGCGACTGCAGGACGAGCTGTCGGCGGAGCAGGCGCGGCTCTCGCATCTCGCCTACCACGATGCACTGACCGGGCTTCCGAACCGGCGGCTGTTCTTCGACCGTCTTTCGCATGCGTTGCACGTGCGTCGACGTGAGGGCGGCGACATCGGGCTCTTGTTCATCGACGTCGACTCCTTCAAAGCCATCAACGACCGACACGGCCATCGTGTTGGCGATCAAGTCCTCGTCACTGCCGCGCAACGACTCGTTACCGCAGCACGAGCGAGCGACACCGTCGCGCGTATCGGTGGCGACGAGTTCGTCATCCTGTGCGAGCGGCTGGATCACGCAACCCGGAACCTCGTGGCGTTCGCCCAACGCATCCGCGCGGAAGTATCGACCGGCGTGACGACGGACAAGGAGATCCTGCACGTCAGCGTCAGCATCGGTATCACAACGGCATCCGCCGATGAAGATGCCGACGAGCTCATCCGTCAGGCCGACGGCGCCATGTACGTCGCCAAACAACGAGGACCGGGCAACCACCACATCTGGGATGCTCGCCCGACAGCCGGTTCAGGTGGCGTAGGTACACCGGGCCCAGACCGTCTTGCCTGAGCGTTCTCGTCGTAGTCCCCACTCGTCGGCCATCGCCGCCACCAGTGTCAGACCTCTTCCGCCGGGGCGTCCGCCACGCACGGTGCGTCGACCTCGCGGATACGAACGCTTTCTGAGCGTGGATCGCCGTCGGTCACCTCCACGGTTACCTCGCCCGGTTGCCACGAAACCGTCGGCGTGACGGGCTCGGTCCCGTAGACGACGGCATTCGTCACCAACTCAGTCACGATGAGGGCCAACCGCGCGTTGAACTCGTCGTCGAGTTGGCGTTCGGTAGCGACCGGTTCGAGCGACCGTCGGGCACGCGCGGGGGCGCGGGGGTCGTGGGGGAGCGACACGACAAGGCGGTCGACAGCCGCCGGTCGCGCCGCGTGCGTGCTCGGTCGATTTCGAGAGGGGTCGCCCTGAGAAGACGCCATGTCGCCATTGTTCGTCTCCCGACCGGCGGCGAGTAGGGACGAACAACCGGAAGGCTCGCTTCGTTGGTCCCATCGCGTCGAGGCGCCGCGACCTCGGGCTCCCGTCGAGGGTGTACGGTCGACTTCTGCCTTGCTGAAGCGACGCCTGCTTCGGGTCGGCCGATGAGCGTCCAGCTGCCGCGGACGATCTTCGCTGCGACGACCTTCCTGGCCCATACGCCTCTTCTGCGAGCCTCTTTGCGGAGGTGACCGAGAAGCGTGACCGACTACCGCTATTGCGTGCGAGGCGAGATCGACCTCGCGGCTGCTCCCCCTTTGCGCCGATCTGGAACGGGTGATCGGCAGAGACGGGGGCGACCTCGTTGTGGACTGCACCGAGATGACGTTCATCGACTCGACGGGCGTCCATGTGCTGCTGGAGATCGAGATGGCGCTCAAAGCTCTCGGGCGAACCATGCTGGTCGCGAACATCCAGCCCGCACCGCTTCGCGTCTTGGAGATCCTCGGCCTGACCAGCTTGCTGAGGGACTCCCGCCGGTGAAGTCGTCGACCCGAGATAGAAGCGGTCCCTATGGCTGAGAGAGCTTGGTCAGCGCCTGAACGAGCGGTGAAGCTCGCACAGGCACAGGGGCGGGTTTCGGTGCAGGCCGATTGCACGCTCGATGAGGCGCTCGTGCTCATGCAGCAGCGTGCGGCCGACACCAATCACTCCGTCGACGAGATTGCGGATGCCGTTGGCAAGCACCAAATCTGGTTCCGCTAGGTGTGTTGTCCATCCAAATGCCATGTTTGCCGAGACCCGCAGCGCGACGTGAAGCGCGTTCAGGACGGAACGGTGGCTGCGGCGCGGATCCGGTCGAGCACAGGCTGGAGGTGGCGTAGGAATTCGCGCGGGTTCTCCTGCATCGGGAAGTGGCCGACACCGGGCATGACGGCGTGCGTGGAGCCGGCAATCCCTTCGTGGGCCTGGACGCCCATCTCGGTGGTCGCGCTCCAGTCGTATTCGCCACTGAGGATGTGGACCGCACAGCGGTTCGTGTCGATCTCGCCGGCACGTTCGCGCAGGTCGTATTCAGCGACGTAGTAGTGGAGGTCGCCGAGGAACGCGGGTGGCCAACCGGCCGAGTAGACCTGCGACACCTCCTTCACGTAGGCCTCGGGTGACCCCGGCGCGCACAGGCTCTCCATGAGACGCGCCTTGGACTGGTTGCTGACTTGCGGGTGCCAGAAGCCCAACGCCGTTTCGCCGAGCTCGCCGCCGATGAAGAGGCTGCCTTCGAGCGAGATGACGGCGCGGAACACATCGGGGTGGTGGAGCGCGAGGTCGAGGGCCAGGAGACCGCCGACCGAGCAACCCATGAACACCGGTCGCTCGAGCTCGAGGGCGGCACCGAGCGCGACGGGCACCTGGCGGAGGAACTCGCCCCGCAGCTGGTACTCCTCCTCCCACCACCGCCTCTCGACGGGAGGGATCGACTTGCCGTGGAAGGGCAGGTCGTACGCGATCAACTGGAAGTGCTCGGTGATCTCGGGTACTTCGAAGAGGTGCCGCCACTGCAGGCCATGGGCGCCGGCCGTGTGTTGGAGGAGCAACGGGATGCCGCTCCCCGCCTGCTCGTAGTAGATGCGATGGTCCACGCCACCGAGGTCGAGGTGGATGTAGCGCCCGACCGGGCTGTCATGGCGAGGCAGTGACCCGCGCTCCTCGGCAACCGCACCGGGTGCCACGACCGGCGGACGCAACAGCTCGATGGTTCGTTCGACGGCGGGCAGGTACTGCCAGTACCGGACCGGGTCGGCGTCGACGCGGAGCAGGCCGGCGGTCGCGAAGGGAACGACGCCGGTCGCGAAGCGCGGAGGCACCGCCTCGAGCAGAGGTGTCCAGGCGTCGATCGGTCCGCCGATCGAGACGACATCGGGGCCGGCCTCCGGAACGCTCGGTTCGATCGCGCCGTCGGTCACCGTGAAGCCGGTCACCACGTCACCGATGGTGACGCGTATGCCGCCCGTCCAATAACGAACCGCGAGACGCAGCTCGCCGTCGATAGCGGCTCTTTCGGCCAGCGCGTCGGTGTTGGGCGTCATGCTGCGGAATTTACCGGGACTCAGACAGGTACTTTCCTTGCCTCAGACCGCTGGGAGTGTGTCGGCTATCTCGCGAAGCTTGTTCTTCAGGATCTTGTCGAGGGTGCCGAGCGGGAACTCGTCGACGACGTACACCGCACGCGGCACTTTGAAGTCGGCGAGTTGCGAGCGGCACGCCTCGATGATCTGGTCTTGCAAGACCTCGGCCTCGGGTGCCGCCGGTGTCGTGATCACGAAGGCGACGACGACTTCGTCGAGGAAGTCGTGGTGCTTGCCGACGACCGCGACTTGCCCGACGCCGGCCACGGCCGACGCGATCTCCTCTACTTCTCTCGCGGAGACGTTCTCGCCGCCAACCTTGAGGAGGTCCTTGTCGCGCTCTCGATAGAAGAGGTTGCCACCTTCACCGAGCACGACCATGTCGCCGGTCTTGAACCAGTCGCCCTCGAACGCCTTCGCGTTCGCTTCCGGATTGTCGAAGTACTCGAGGAACAACTGGATGCCGCGCGTTCCTCGCAACCAGAGCTCACCGGTCTCGCCCTCCCCGCAGAGCTCGCCCGTGTCCCGATCCACCACCGCGAACTCGTAGCCGGGAGTGACATGGCCCATCGATCGCTCGGGGAGGCGGTCGGCGGGCCGGCCGTTGGTCGCATGGATGACGGTTTCGGTCATGCCGTAGGCGGCGTACACATCGATGCCGCACATCTGATCCAGCGTCTCCATGATGAGCCCGAACACTCCGACTCGGAGGCGACTCGCCGGCTTGTCGGCCTCCATCAGCGTGGGGATGACGAAGGGCATCACCGAGATATGCGTGATGTCGTTGCGAACCACAACGTCCCAAAAGCGACTGGTGGACCACTTCGGCATGAGCACTGCAGTCGCGCCGACGCCGAGCACCGAGAACATCGACCAGCTCTGCGCGTTGACGTGGAACAAGGGCAGGTAGATCAAATAGCGGTCGTCCGTCTGCAGGTCGATGTTCCTCGGGCCGACTCGGCTCGCCCAGATGGCGTTCGCGTGGGTGTGCACGACCGCTTTCGGCTTGTTGGTCGTGCCCGAGGTGAACATGATCCCGAACGGACGCAGCGGTTCGATCGCTCGGCCCGGCCACGACGCTCCGTCGCCGCGCAAGTCGTCGAACGCGATCGTGGTGTCGGAATCGGGCCGATCGCCGATGACTGCGACCCAGCGGAGGTCGCGGCTTGCGGTGCCGACGTGGCCGACGAACTCGGCCTGCGTGATCGCCGCGACGCATTGCGAGTGATCGATGAACCACCCGACCTCGGTGGGTGCGGATCGCGTGTTGGTGGTGACGGCCACCGCGCCCAACGTCGCGCAGGCCAGCCACGCGAGCAGCATCTCGGGGCAGTTTTCCGCGTGGATCAGGACCTTGTCGCCGGTCTCGATCCCTCGGTGGCGCATCCCGGCCGCGAGGTCGCGTGTCGCGGCGACCAGCTGTGCGTAGGTCCAGCTCTCGCCGTCGCCGTCGAAAGGCTCCCAGATCAGGGCGGGATGGTCAGGCTTCTTCTCGGCCCAGTGCTGCAGGAGCCAGGGGATGTCCTGCCCGTGCATCTGCAACTCGTTGATCGCCGAACGGTCCATTCCCTGCCCTCTTCGCCGTCGATAGTGCCGGGAAGCTAATCCGCTGGTCAGCGCCAGCTACCGCGCGGCGCTGGAAATCTCACGCGTTCCCTGCACCTTTGGCACCTGACGGTCGCTCCGTGCTCCAGAACGTAAGGCGTCAGGCGGAGCCCGTCGACGCGCGCGCACGCCGGGCACTGGTCGGTCACATAGCTGAGACGCAACGCCTGAGCGCTCTCGTCATCAGCGGCCGGGCCCGCGCACTCAGGACACACAACCATGCTGCGGCCATCGTTCGGCGCCGGTGGGCTCAAGACGCGGCGGGTCGACTTCCCGCACGTGACACAACGGCCATAGTTGTGTTTCCGCTTCATACGGGATGGAACCATAAGTCTGAAGCGTGGCTCGATTCGAGCGATTTATGCGCCAGTGACGGAAGAACGCTGGGTGTGGTGTTAGTACGACCTCATCGTGTGAGCTGACCACCTTGGTTGGCGCCGACCCTCCGGGCAAACTCGAGAGGTGCGGGCGAGCCCGTCGCGTCGTAGGTCTGGAGTTGCCGTGAGTATCCAGGGTCGCGGAACCGAGTGATCGAGGCCTGGCGGGTCGCTCGGTATCGGTTCCGCGCGACGTTCGGGCGGCAGTGGGGTGGCTTGCTCGCGATCGTCGTGCTGATCGGGCTGGTCGGCGGGTTGGCGATGGGCGCGGTCGCGGGGGCGCGGCGCACGCAGTCGTCGTTCCCCGAGTACCTGCGCCACGTCAATGCCGACAATTTGGGAGTCATCACCGCGTTCGACGCGCCGGGAGTGAGCAACGTCCCCTACAACGCGGGGCTCGTCGCGAAGATCGCGCGCCTGCCCCTCGTGAAGCAGGTCGGAGATTTCACGATCGTTGATCCCGACACCACGCCACTCGACGGCCATGAGATCCATCTGGCGCCCGGCGGTTCTCCGCCGAACATCGGCGGGAGCTTCGACGGTCAGTTCTCGAAGGTGGACCGCGTGACGCTCAAGAGTGGTCGGCTCGCCGATCCTCGGCGCGCCGACGAGGTGGTCATGGACGCGGGCGCGGCGCAGGCGTTCGGCATGCACATCGGCTCGGTGCTTCCGGTGGGCTTTTACACGAACAGCCAGCAGTCGCCGGGACTGCAGCCCGCCCCGGGAACGAAACTCCCGGTCCCGCACGTCAAGATCGATCTCAAGTTGGTCGGGATCGTCGTGTTCCCCTCCCAAGTCGTCGAGGACGAGGTCGACGCCCACAGCGACACTTGGATGTTGCTCACTCCCGCGCTCATGCACGAGCTCGTTCCGTGTTGCGCGTTCGTCACCGAAACCTTGATGCCGATCGTTGGCGGAAACCGAAACGCCGCGATCGTGCAGAAGCAGATCATCGGGACTGATCCGCAGCTGAAGCAGTTCAACGGTGGGGGCAGCGACATGACCGCGGTCGAGGAGGCGAAGGCCGAGCGCGCGGTCGAGCCCGAGTCGATCGCGCTCGCCGTGTTCGGAGCGATCGCCGCGATCGCCGCGCTGCTCCTCGCCAGCCAGCTGATCGGCCGGCAGATCCGCTTCGGAACCGACGAACGCGCAGTCATGCGAGCGCTCGGTGCGCGCCCGGCGACGACAGTCGGCGACGGTCTGTTCGGAGTCCTCGGCGCGGTCGGGCTGGGATCGCTGTTCGCGGCGGCCGTGGCGGTCGCCATCTCACCGTTCGCGCTGCTCGGCCCGGTCCGGCGCGTCGAGCACGTCTCGATCGGGTTCGACTGGACTGTGCTCGGCGCAGGTCTCGCCGGTCTCATTGTTGTGCTCGGCGCGGTCGCCGCTTTCGTTGCGTACCGCCAAGCGCCCCATCGGATCGCGCACCGTCCCGAGCGCGCTCGAAGCCGCGGGTCGCGGCTGGGCCGCGCGGCCGCGGAAGCGGGTCTTCCGACCTCGGCGGTGACGGGCGTTCGTTTCGCGCTCGATCCCGGCGCCGGCCGCAATGCGGTTCCGGTGCGCTCCGCGATCGTCGGCGCGGTGCTCGCGGTCGTCGTGGTGACCTCGACGGTGACGTTCGGCTCGAGCTTGCACGCGCTCGTTACGCGTCCTGCGCTGTACGGGTGGAACTGGAACTACCAGTTGCTCTCGGGTTTCGGAGGCCAGGAGGACATGCCCGAGAAGGAGGTGGCGACGCTGCTCGATCATGATCGGTACGTGAGTTCGTGGTCCGGTATCTACTTCGCCGGCGCCTTGATCGACGGCCAGCGCGTGCCCGTGATCGGGACGAACCCGGGTGCGCCGGTCGCCCCGCCGTTGCTCTCGGGGCACGGCTTCGACAAACCCGACGAGGTCGTGCTCGGCGCGAGCACTCTCGCCGCACTCAACAAGCATGTCGGTGACACGGTCGTGGTCAGCTCGGGGGCGAGCGGCAAGTCGGCAACCTTGCGCATCGTCGGGACCGCGACCATGCCCGCGATCGGCGCCAACGGCAATCACCCGACCATGGGCACCGGCGCACTCCTCGACGAGCGCCTCATCCCGCTCGGCCAACGAAACCGGCAACAGAGTGCGATCCCAGGACCCCAGGCGGTTCTCCTCCGCATCAACAAGACCGCAGCACCAACTGCGGCACTCCACTCGCTCGACGCGATCGTCAACACGTTGAACAAGAGTCCGGACGGGCCGATCAGCGGCGTGACCACCGTGCTGCGACCCGCGGAGATCGTCAACTACCGGTCGACCGGCAGCACACCCGCGCTCCTTGGCGCGGCACTCGCCGTCGGTGCTCTCACCGCACTCGCGCTCACCCTGGCTGCGTCCGTACGACGACGCCGACGCGAGCTCGCGCTCCTCAAGACGCTGGGCTTCACCCGCCGGCAGCTCGCAGCGGTCGTTGCCTGGCAATCCACGATCGCCGTCGCGATCGGTGTCGTCGTCGGAGTCCCCGTCGGCATCGTCGTGGGACGGACGCTGTGGAACCTCTTCGCCCGCCAGATCCACGCGGTGCCCGCCCCGACCGTCCCGGCACTCACCGTTGCGCTGATCGCGGTCGGCGCACTCGCCCTTGCGAATCTCGTCGCGGCAATCCCCGGATTCCTCGCAGCGCGCACCCGCACGGCGGTGCTGCTCCACGCCGAATAGGGCCAATTCTCCGGTCTCTGTGAGAATGCGCCGGATCGCCGACAACTCGTCGCGGTCTACCGAGAACCGAGGGCAAGCCGTGACGGATGAGGAGATCGAGGCGATGTTCACTCCAGGGCCGCCGTGCGCGCAGCTGCTCGGTTGGCGGCTCCTGGATCACGACGAGGCCAGAGGCTGGATCAGGGTCGGCTTCGTCGCTACCGCGCAGTTCTTGAATCCGGCCGGTCGCGTGCAGGGTGGGATGCTCGCGGCGATGCTCGACGACACGATGGGTCCGGCGGTGTTGGTCAAGAGCGGTGGTGCGCTGTATCCCTCGTCGATCGATATGAACGTCAGCTACTTGTCTGCCGCGAAGCCCGGGCCGTTGGTGTGTGAGGGCGAGGTGATTCGGCTGGGGAAGTCGGTGGGCTTCGTCGAGGGCCGGTTGATGGACGAGAGCGGACGACTTCTCGTACGCGCGACCTCCAGCGTGATGCTCGTCCCGTCGGAGCGGGTCGCGCTCTAGGTTCAGATTCTCCAGGGCTTGAGGTCGCCGGCGTCGAGGCGCTCGAGTCGTTCGAGCCATCCCGGCATCCCGACGTCGGTCATCGCGCGCCGGGCTCGGGCGACAGCTTGTGACGCGAGGTCGTCGTCGCCGGATGTGCCGCGAAGCCGAGCTGCAGTCGCGAGCTCGAGCCGGGCGATCGAACCCCACGTGGGCGACGCGATCGCGTCGCACTGTTCGACGGCGCGGGTGAGGTGCACGAGCGCAGTGTCGAGGTCGCCGGCGGTCGCGGCGAGGATGCCGAGCGCGGTGTCGAAGGGGCCGTAGAACCAGCTGATCGAGTTGGTGAAGTAGTAGCCGGAGTGGCCGGCGAACTCTGCGTGGAGCGCCGCGGCCGCGTCGGGCTCCTCCAGCCGGCGCAGACTCTCGGCGAGCACGCCGGTGTTGGCGGGCCGCGTCCACGCGGGGCGTAGTGCGTCGACCGCGACCCATTGCCGCCAGTACTCGCGGAGGCCGTCGATATCGCTGCCGGCGCCGAGGTATCCGAAGTAGGGCTCGGTGGCGGCCGGCACGATGCTGCGCACTTCGGCCCAGCTTGCGGTTGCGCCCTTCCAGTCGCCGCGCAAGTAGGCGATCTGCGTGCGCCCGTTGGCGGCGGCGAAATGCGCGCCGAAGTCTTCGGGGGGCATCGCGTCGCGCTCGGCAACGATCGCTTCCGCGTCGGCGAAGCGCCCCGCGATCAACGCCCAAACGATTCTCCACCCGCCCACCACTCCGCGATGCGAGGTGCGATAGCCGGGGAGCGCCCGCAGGCTGCTCGCCTCGAACGCAACGTCCATATCGACGATTGCCGCATCGGCGCCGTCGAGATCACCGAACACGAGGCGAGCCTCGGCGAGCTGCGCGTAGGCGTCGAGCCGGGCGCGTCCTGATTCGGCGACGGCGATCGCCAAAGCTTCCTCGCTGAATCGGAGCTGTGCGGCCGGATCGATGCTGGTCACCATGAACGCCACCGCGTTCGCGGCGACCTGGCGGACGTCCTGGGCGTCGAGCCGGACGGCCATGTCGTACGCCTCGCGTGCGACGCGCAATCCTTCGTCGCCGGGTGCGCCCCTGAGCCACTGGACGTAGCGCGCCAAGACGCCCGCGCGGAGCATCGAGTCTCCGGAAGGGAGCAAGCCGAGCGCGCCACGAAGCTGCGCCGGGCCGCGGTCGTCGCTGAAAAAGAAGAAGGTGTTCCCAGATCCGTATGCGATCGCGGCCTCGCAGGCAGTCTCGATGTCGCCGGCCTGGACCGCACGTGCGTACGCGTCCGCGACAACGTCCTTGGATTCGTCGAGCGCTCCGGATCCGTCGAGCGCGCGTCCGAGGAGCAGGAGCAAACCGGTCCGTTCCGAGTCGGCAACGTCGCCGAGCCTTGCTGCGTCGAGCGCGCGGCGAGCGAAGGTCACCGCTTCTTCGGGCGCCGCGAGCTCGAGGGCTTGTTCGGCGGCCGCGCGTGCGTACCGCACGGCGCGATCGGTTTCGCCCATCACCGCGGCTTCGCCGAAGTGGTACGCGAGCTCGCCCAGGGGCGGGTCGGGCTGCGCTTCGAGCGCGACGCCGGCGGCGCGGTGCAGACGCACCCGGCGGTTCGTGCCCAGCTCATCGACCAGCACCGTGCGCACGAGTGCATGGGCGAACGAATAGCGTCCAGGGCGGCCGGGCACGTCGCCGATCAGGCGGGCGCGTTCCGCGGCTTCGAGCGCCTCCAGCACTGCCTCGGCCGACTCGCCGGCGATTTCGGCGAGCAGCCCGGTGTCGAACTCGCGTCCGATGACTGACGCCGCCCCGAGCATCGTGTTCGTCGCGTCGGGCAGTTCCGCGAGCCGGCGGCCGATGACCTCCCGCACTCCTTCGGGCAGGCCCGCCGCGTCGAGGGTCGCGCTCGGCCGCCAGCGGCCGTCGGTTTGGACCAGGCCGCCGGTTTCGATGAGGTGCAACAACACCTCACGGACGAAGAACGGATTGCCATCGGTGTCACGCCACAGCGTTGCCGCGAACTCGCGGGCGGGGTCATCGAGATCCTGTCCGCCCGCGCGCTCGAGGAGCGCCGCAATGCCGTCGCCGTCGAGACCCCCGAGCGTCAGCCGGCTCACACCACGCTGGCGGCGCAGATCCGCGAGCACGCCGGCGAGTGGGTGCGCGCGATCAACGTCGGTATCGCGATACGTCGCGACCACGAGCACCGACGCCGGCGCATCGGCCTTCAGCAGGTGCAACAACAACAGCAGGGTCGAACGATCAGCCCAGTGCAGGTCGTCGAGCACCAACAACACGGGCGCCTCGGCCGACGTTGCGGCAATGAGACCCGCCACCGCCTCGAACAACAACAGGCGTTCGGTCTCGGGATCAGTCGCGGCGGCGGCCGGAAGCCCCTCGACCCGGCGGGCCAGCTCGGGAACGATGCGCGCCAACTCGCCACCGTGTTCGCCAACATGGCGTTCGAGTATCTCTTCGGGTGCGCTCTTCACCAGCGCGCGCAACGCTTCGCGCCACGGTCCGTACGGCGCGTCCACGTGCTCGTCGGTGCGACCGAGCAAGACCAGCGCACCTTCGGCGTGCACCGACCGGGCGAGCTCGGCGACCAGGCGCGTCTTCCCGATGCCGGGCTCACCGGCAATCATCACGACGCGCCGTTCGCCCGCCGCCGCGGCTTTCCACTCCGCGCCCAACTGGTCGAGCGCACCATCGCGTCCGGCAAACGGCCACTCGCCGCCGTCGGGTGCGAGCGCGCCCGGGAGCGGCGCCGCGAGCGCAGCCGCGGCCGGGGTCCACACGACGTCGGCCGCACCGACCGGTTCCGGAATGCCCTTGAGCTCGAGCGTGCCGAGGGACCGGAACTCGTGCCCGCCCCGACTCCCCGACAGGAGGCGCACCACTTCGCTCACCAGGATCTGGCCCGGCGCGGCCGCCGCGCACAGCCGCGAACCCTCGACCACCGGCACTCCGAACCAGTCGTCACCCTCGCGGGTGGCGTCACCGGCGGAGATCCCGACCCGCATCGCAACGCGATCAGCCGCGCCTCGGGAGGCCGCGTCGATCGCTCGCTGCATGGCGACCGCAGCCGACACCGCGTCGGAGGCGCTCCCGAACGCGAGCATCAACCCGTCACCGAGGCTTTTGACCACCTCGCCGCCGTGGGCTTCGACCTGGCGTTCGAGCAGATCGAAATGACGGCGGCGCAGATCGTCGAACCGGTCGTCGCCGAGGCGCGTCAGGAGCTCCGTCGAACCCACGATGTCGGTGAAGCAGATGACAACCGTTCCGGCCACGTTGGTCAGCCGGCGACGGCGTAGAGCTGCCACGTGTCGGGGACGCCTTTGAGCTCGTGGGCTCCGCGATCGCTGAATTCAATTCCCGAGCCGACCACGAGGTCTTTGACGGTACGTGACACGAGTACTTCGCCGGCGTCGGCGAGCGCGACCACACGGGCACCGATGTGAACGGCCAGGCCCGTTACTTCGTTGCCTCTGAGCTCGATCTCGCCGGTGTGCACGCCGGCGCGGATCTCGACTCCGAGGCCCTGCACACCTTCGCGGATCGCGCGCGCACACGACACGGCGCGCGCCGGACCTTCGAACCGGGCGATGAATCCGTCGCCCTCGGTGCTGACCTCGTGACCGCGGAACCGTTGGACGCAGCGGCGTATCAGGCCGTAGTAGCTCTCGATGACCTCGTGCCAGCGGCGATCGCCCATCGTCGCGGCTTGCTCGGTGGATCCCACGATGTCGGTGAACAGGAGCGTCGCGAGAACGCGCTCGTCGGCGACGGCGGAGCGGGCACCGGTCACGAACTCCTCGACCTCCGACACGACCTTGTCGACTTCGGCGAACCACGGAAAGTGATCAACGCCGTCGAGTGTGACCAGTCGGGCATCGGGAAGGTGTTCGGCGAGATATCGGCTCTGTTGTTCGAACATCGACATCGTGGTGCCGTGAACGACGAGACACGGCGCCTGCACGCTCGGCAGCGCCGCGTGCACGTCGGTGTCGAGGAGCGCCTCGTACATCGCGCGAACCCCGCCCGGGCTGTTCGAGAGGCGCTCCGCCTGGCCCCACAGCGCGACGGTACGGGGCTCTTCGATCCGCGAGGTGCCGAAGCCGAGCAGCGACCAGCCGGTGCCGTACCGCTCGAGCATGAAGTCGGTGAACTCTCGGTGCGCGTCGGGTTCCCAAACATCGGTGTGGCCGGGCACGCCCCCGTAGCGAACGAACGTCTCGTACAAGACGATCGCCTCGACGCGGGCGGGGTACGTCGCCGCGAACAGCAAGCTGATCGGCCCACCCTCGGAGACGCCGAACAGCGTGGCCTTGGTGCTGCCGACCGCGTCCATCACCGCTCGGATGTCGTCCATCCGATCCTCGAGGCTCGCGGCCCCCATCACTCGATCGGAGAGGCCGTTGCCGCGCTTGTCGAACACCACGACCCGTGCGAACGACGCAAGACCCTCGAGGAACTCGGTGTAGCCGGGAAGTTCGTGGAAGAACTCGACGTGAGAGACGATCCCGGGCACGAAGATTAGATCCCGCGGCCCGTCACCGATCACCTGGTACGCGACGCTCAGGTCGCCGCTCTTCGCGTAACGGGTCTCGCTGACGTCCGCCATCGACGGAATCTAGACCGTTGACCCGGCCGGAACATCGGGAGAGACCGCGCCGACCACGCCCATCTCGAAGTCAGCGACCCGCGCCATGGCTACCAGGTGACGCGCAAGTGACGCGCGGCTCCTGCGACCGTGGTCTCGGATGAGTACGGTTCCCATCACGGTTCGAACGGCCAACCTGGCGTCGAACGCGACGCGCGACGCGCGACACGTCGACGACGGCTCGACGTGACTGAGCAGACACGCGATCTGCCGGTTTGGACGGACGGCTTGCGAGCCAATCACCGACGTCGGCCGCGGCTCTTGCAGCTCAGGCGCGGTCCGTGGCCCGGCAAGTAGCGTTGCACGGATCGCGTCGCCGGACTGTCGTGTCGGAGGGTGGGTCTTGAGCACGTCGGGCTTGGTGACGATCCTGTTCACGGATCTCGTCGGCTCGACTGCGCTGTCGCAGGACGTCGGTGACACGGCCGCAGACAACGTGCGCCGCGAGCATTTCAACGTGTTACGGCAGGCGATCGGCCGGACCGGCGGCACCGAGGTGAAGTCGATTGGCGACGCGTTGATGGTGTCGTACCCGGCCGCGGCCGATGCGATCGCGGGTGCCGTCGCGATGCAACAGGGTGTCGACCTGCACAACCGGCGCAGTGAGGATCCGCGCCTCGCGATGCGGGTCGGGATCAGCGCGGGCGACGCGTCTTTCGAAGACGGCGACTGGTTCGGCACACCGGTGGTCGAGGCGTCGAGGCTGTGCACCGCGGCCGAGGGTGGCCAGATCCTCGTGACCGACATCGTGCGCGTGCTCGCCGGATCGCGCTCCCAACACGAGTTGCGGCTCGTCGGCGAGGTCGAAGCCAAGGGCCTCACCGCTCCGATCAGCGCGTGCGAGGTCGTATGGACCCCGATGAGTGAGCGCGCCACGGAATCGCGGTCGGTGCCGCTGCCTCCGGTGATCGAACAGGCCGACACGTTCGCGTTCGTCGGCCGCCGCGCGGAACGGGATGCGCTCGTTGACGCGTGGAAGGAGGTCGTGGCCGGCGGCCGAAGCGTCGTGTTGATCGCGGGCGAGCCCGGCATCGGCAAGACCCGATTGGTGAAGGAAGTCTGCCGGCTCGCACACGATCACGGCGGTCTCGTGCTCTGGGGCGGCTGCGAAGAGGACTTGGGAATTCCCTACCAACCGTTCGCCGAGGCGTTGCGCTGGTACGCGACCGCCGGACCGATCGACGACCTCCGCGATCTGCTGGGTCCGCTCGGCGGCGAGCTCACGCGCCTGGTACCCGACCTCGATCGCCTGGTGCCCGGTCTTCCCATGCCGGTGAGCGCCGATCCCGAGACCGACCGGTACCGGCTGTTCGAGTCGGTCGTCGATCTTCTCAGCTCATTGTCGGCGGCCACGCCGGTGATGTTGGTGCTCGACGACGTGCACTGGGCGGCCAAGCCCACGCTCCTCATGCTGCGGCACGTCCTGCGCGCATCGGCCGTGCTGCGGATCCTGATCGTCGCGACGTATCGCGACACCGATCTCGACCGCACCCACCCGCTCGCGGAGATGCTCGCCGATCTGCGGCGCGAGCCCACTGTCGAACGGCTCGCGCTCACCGGTCTCGACGAGCAAGGGGTCGCGGAGTTCCTCGAACGCACGGCCGGCCACGCGCTCGACGATCCAGGTCGCGCGCTCGCGGTGGCGATACACGCCGAGACCGAGGGGAATCCGTTCTTCATCGGCGAGGTTCTGCTCCACCTGGTGGAGAGCGGGGCGATCGTGGAACGTGACGGCCGTTACACCGTCGATCGCAGCCTCGATGACGTCGGTATCCCCGAAGGCGTGCGCGAGGTCATCGGCCGCCGCCTCTCGACGCTCGAGCCCGCGACCAACGAGGTGCTGAGCGCGGCGTCGGTGATCGGGCGCGACTTCGAGGTCGGCCTGCTGACGAAGCTCTCCGATGGTGGTGAAGATGCCGTGCTCGACGCACTCGAAGCCGCCGAGCGCACGGGGCTCGTCAACGCCGTACCGGGCCGCGCCGCGCAGTACCGATTTTCCCATGCGCTCGTACGCACGACGCTCTACGACGAGCTCACCACGAGCCGCCGGCTTCGCTTGCACCGTTCGGTTGCCCGCGCGCTGGTCGACCGCCCCGACGCCGCGACCCGCCTCACCGAGCTCGCGCGCCACTTCAGCGAGTGCGCAGCCCTCGGCGAAGTAGACCGCGCGATCGTGTACTGCCGGCGAGCCGGCGACGCGGCCGCCGCCGAGGTCGCGTACGAGGAAGCCGCGAGTCACTACGAGCGAGCACTCGGCGCGCTCGATCTTGCCGACGACCCCGACCCGGCAACGCGGGCCGACCTGCTCTGCCTCGCCGGCACCGCGCTCGTGACCATCGCCGATCCGCGCGGCCGCGACCTGCTCTACTCGGCCGCCGATATCGCTCGCCGCATCGGCGACACGGAGCGCCTCGCGGACGCCGCGCTCGCGCTCCACCGCGACCACGCCACCCGCGAGCTCAACGACGTCGACGAGCCGATGATCGCGTTGCTCGACGAGGCACTCCCCGCGGTGAGCCCCGGCGACGTCGAGCGTCGGGCGCTGCTCTCGTCGGCCCTCCTCATGGAGCTGGTCTGGCTGGCTCCCCAACGGTCCCGCCGGCTGGCCCTCGCCGACGAGGCCCTCGACCTCGCTCGGCAGGCCGACGACGATCGGGTCCTCGTTCGCGTCCTCAGCGAACAGGTGCACGGGTACGACCACACGGATGTCCGCGCCATCGAACGCTACGTTGCGCACGCCGCCGACATGGTGCGCATCGCGACCGCAGTCGAAGACCCGATCCTGCTGTTCGAGGCACACACCCAGCAGATTTACGGCTCGATATTCATGGGAGATCGGGCGACCTTCGACGCCGCCCTCGAATCCGTCGGATCGCTCGCCGGGCAGCTCCGTCAGCCGAGGCTCGAGGCCCGCGCGCTCGCGATGCGCATCGCACAGGAGCTTCTCTCGGGCCGACTCGATGACGCCGAAGAGAAGATTGCCGCGCTACGCGAGTACGTCGCCGCTCACAGAGTGCCGAACGACTCCGCGCACGCAAGCCTGGCGTTCCAGCTCTACTACGAGCGGGGCCGGCTCGCCGAGCTCGAACCCCTGCTCGCGCAATTGGTTGCCGATCAACCGCAAATCGTCGCGTGGCGGGCGGCGCTGCTGACCGCCTATACCAATACGGACCGGCTCGAGGACGCGCGAGACCAACTCCGAAAACTCGCGGAGAGCGACTTCGCGATGGTGCCCCGCGACAACCTCTGGGTGCCGACAATGCTCGGTGTCGTCACCGCCGCGGGCGACACTCGTGAGCTCGACATTGCCGAGCGGGCCTACCACTACCTCCTGCCGTTCCGGGGGATCGTCGCCCTCACCGGCCTGACCGCGATCCTGCCGGTCGCGCTCGGTCTCGGCGTCGCGGCCGCGGCCCTCGGGCACCTCGACGACGCGGAAGACCTCTTCGCCGAGGGAATCGCTACCGGTGAACGGTTCGGGGCACCCTCGTTCGTAGCCAGCGGGCGGGCGCGATGGGCCACTGCCCTCATCCAGTCCGGCCGGCCCGGCGACGTTCCACGCGCCAAGGAACTCGCACAGCCGGCGCTCACAACCGCCGAAGAGCTCGGTCTCGGCCGCGTCGCCGAGCTCAGCCGACGCGTCCTCGCGGTCTGATCTGCATGCGCGCCGGCGGGCGCCGAAGCAGACCGCGGCCGAGTACCTCGAGACGTGACATCCCGAACGCGCGGCGCGTCCCGGAGCACTGTGCGAATGGTCTGTTCACGCGACGACGCCCGCCGCGCGGAGCTCGCCGATCTGCGCGTCGAGGCCGAGCTCGGTGAGGATGGCATTTGTGTGCTCACCGAGCGCCGGGGAATTGCCGGTCAACGACGCCGGGGTCGCGCCGAACTGCGCGGGATGGCGGGGCAAGCGCGTCTTCCCGACCACGTGATGGTCGTGGAGCTCGAACAATCCGACCGCGACCGCGTGCGGGTCGTCGGGGAGCTCGGACGGCGACAGGATCATCGCGAACGGGACGCGCTCGGCCTCGAAGCGTGCGCTCGCGTCCGCCATGCTGCGCGACTCGGCGTGCGAGTAGCACCGCCCGATGATCTCCGCCGTCACGTCGCGGTTCTTCATGCGCTCACCGATCGTCGCGACGCGCGGATCGTCGTAGCCGTCGACGTCGAGTGCGCGGCACATCCCGGCGAAGTCGTGATCGGAGGTCGGGGTCACGATTCCCCAGCCGTCGGTGAAGCGCAGTGGCCGGAAGGCGGCGACGAAGCTCGAGAGTTGTGATCCGTCGGCCTCGAGCAGCACCTCGTTCGCCGCGGAGTCGGCCCACAGGAACGAGACAACGGCGTCCATCATCGAGAGCTCGATGTGCTGGCCCCCCTTCCCGCGCTCCCGTGCGTACAGCGCGGCGCAGATCGCCTGCGCCGCGTAGAGCGCCGTCACCTTGTCGGCGGCGGTCTGCCGCAGGAACACCGGGGTGCCGTCGGCGGGATCGGATTGGTTCGCGGCGAGGCCGCCGTAGGCCTGGATCACGGTGTCGTAGGCGCTGCGATCGCGGTACGGACCGGTCGCGCCGAACCCGGAGAGCGACACGTATACGACGTCACCGTTGATCGCGCGCACGTCGCGATAGCCGAGCCCGAGCTTGTCCATCACGCCCGGTCGGAAGTTCTGGATCAGCACGTCGGCGTCCGCCGCGAGCCGGCGCACGATGTCGAGCCCCGCCGGCGTCTGTAGATCGACCGCGATCGAGCGCTTCCCGCGGTTGCACACGAGATACAGGGAGCTCATCCCGTTGACGCTGACCCCGACCCAACGCGCGATGTCACCGATTCCCGGCCGTTCGACCTTGATCACCGACGCGCCCTGGTCGGCGAGCAGCGCGGCCGCGTACGGCCCGGTCAGCGCGATCGACAGGTCGAGGACGCGCACGCCGGCGAGCGGCCCGCTCACTCGGGGAACTCCGCGTGCAGGCGCGGCCGCCCGTCGGGACCGCTGTACGCGAGGCCGAAGCCCGGCGGGTTCGCGAACTCGGGAAGCACGACCGACGCGCGGGCCGCGTTCCATGCGTCGACGAGCGCGTCCTCGGCCGCATAGTCGAACGGATCCGTGAGCACCATCTCCTCGAGACCGCCGGGTTCCGGAGGGTGCTCGGCGAGCCAACGGGCGGTGCGGCCGACTGCCTCGCGTGCGGGCACGACGTCGCGATGGCCGAGCTGGTGATGCACGCGCGTCAGGTCGAGGACCCGGTGGGTCACCGAGGGCTGCGCGAGCAACGGCCACGCCGGGACGGCGAGCTCGTAGGGCATCGACACGATCTCGACCTCCGCGCCGAGCTCGCGCGCGCACACCTCGACGACCTGGCGCACCGTGAGCACCTCCGCGTCGCCGATGTTGAAGATCGTCCCCGCGCTGCGCTCTCGATGTTCCACCGCGGCAACGACCGCGGCGGCGCAGTTGATGGTGTAGCAGTGATGGTGCAGGGTCAGGCCGTTGTCGGCGACGATGATTCGTTGCCTGCCGTCGAGTATGCGCCTGACGATCATCCACTCGCGCGGCGCCGGCTGGTACGGACCGTAGAGATACGGGTAGCGAAAGTGCGCGGCGTTCGGATGCGCCGCGAACACGGCCTCTTCCGTGCGGACGATGCGATATCCCTTCTCGTCGAGGGCGGGATCATCTACGAGCGCGCTGTCCTCGGCGACCGGCACCGGCAGTCCGGCCGGCTCGAACAGCTGTGCGTTCGTCCACCCGCGGTACGCGGGCACACCGCCCACCGACACGAAGTGATCACACCGACCCACGGTCGCGGACGCGACCATTCGGAGCCGTCCATACATCGCGACGACTACATCCCATGTCGTCTCGGCGACCGCGTCTCGAAGCGACACGTCGTCGTACGGGTCGGCGTGGATGTGCACGAGATCGGGCGGCGTCTCAGATCGCTCGTGCTCGCCCCGGTGCAGGATCGTGACGTCGTGCCCGTGCTCGAGGAGCCGCTCCACGATCGGTATGCCGCTCGGACCCGTGCCGCCGATCATCAGGATGCGCATGACGCCACTCAGCCCATCACACCCGCGTGAGTTCGTGCCAGAACGCGCGAGCGAATCTGGGTGTTGGGCGACTACGCGGGACCCACGAGCCCGAACAGGTCGCCGTAGAAGCCCCGAAACCTCTGCGGACGCTTCAGACCGGCGGCCGACCACCATGTTCCGCTGCGACCCGTTCGGCACGGACAGTCCCGCGGTCGGGTTGCGGTCGCCGCGGGTATACCGTGCTGATACAGCGTTGCTCCGGACCCTGGTAGCGCGTCAACGATCGCGTTGCGCGAACTGGAGACTGACGTGGGAAGTCGAGGCGACAAGGCCCGCAAGCCGGGGCGCTCTCAGCACCTTTCGAAAGTTGGCACCGCGACCGAGAACGAGCGGTTGCTGCACGAAGAGCAGCACGCCGTGCTCGCGCAGATGGGCGCCGGCCGCGCCGGTCGTGGGTTGAAGAGCGTCCTTGTCGTTCTTGCCTGCGTGCTGGTCGGCGGCGCGGTTCTCGGTCTGATGGCGATCATGGTCTTCCGATGACACCACCGGAGCACGACCCGGACACGTGCTCGTGAGAATCGTGAGCCAAATCGCGCGAGCGAACCCTGAACCCGGCCTTTTCGCGCAACCAAGGGAACCAGAGATGCTTCGGACCTGCAGAGCAATCGGGGAAATCGACTTGGCGACTGTGCCCGCCTTGACGGTCGAGCTTCGCGAGACCATCGACGCATCTGAAGAGGCGCTGGTGAGCGTCGATTGTTCGGACGTCACGTTCATGGACTCGTCTGGTTTCCACGCGCTCGTGGACGCGACCGACTATGCCGCCCGCCACGGTCACACGTTGGTGATCCGCGACGCGTCGCCGTCGTGCCGGCGCTTGATGCGCCTGTGCGACCTGGACCACCGGCTGCGTATCGAGAAGGTCGCGCAGTACGTCGCCGACGCGACCAGGCTCCTGTCATAAGCGGACTTGCCCGCGTCTCGGCCGCAAGACACAGGCGACGCCTCATAACCCGAACGTGAGAGGTTCAAATCCTCCCCCCCCAATCGGTCCTGGTCAGCGCTTTGCCGACCAGGACCGTGTCGCGTCCGATCTTGACTTCTCCCGAGATGTCCAGCCGGGTGGAGGACGGGAGAAGTCCGAGCAACTCCGTGAAGGTCTCCGCGTGGCGACAACACGTTCGGAGCGGGCATTGTTTGCAGCGGTCTGCGAGAGGAACGCCAATGCGGTTGAACATCCCGGCGGGGTGGGAGGCGGTGACGCCGGAGTGGATGACGTCGGCGCTTGCCGATGCCTTCCCCGGCGTCGAGGTACAGGACGTCCGGGTCGAGTTGCGCGACGACGGCACGAACCAGCGGGCGCGTCTCGGACTTTCGTATGCCAGGGGTTCCGGACCGGCGACCGTGTTCGTGAAGGCTGCCGATCCCGAGCACACGGCGGTGAATGCGCGCATGGGAGGGGTCTTCAACGAGCCCCGGCTGTTCGCGTCCGGCGTGCCGCTGCCGATCGACCACCCTCAGGTCTACTTCACGCTCATCGACGAGCCTCACCTTGACTTCATCATGGTCATGGAGGACATCCGCGCCCGCGGTTGCGATCCTCGCGACGCGACGCGTCCTATGACGGTCGAGCAGGTTGCGAACGGTGTCCGCGGCCTGGCGAAGCTGCACAGCGCGTTTTGGGGCGACCGTCTGCGGCGCTATCCACAGCTGTCGTGGGTGGAACCGTTCGTTTCGTGGAGAGGCATGGCGGTCGGCATCGACATGGGCTTGGAGCGCGCCGGAGAGGGTGTCCCGCCCGAGGTGCAGCGCATGACCGGGAAGGAGATCATGCGCGACGTCTGGGCACCGTTCATCGCCACACTCGCCCATGGCGGGCAGACGCTGCTGCACGGTGATCCGCACATCGGCAACACATACGTATTGCCCGACGATCAAGTGGGCTTTCTCGACTGGCAAGTGCTCCGCACCGGCAACCCGTCGCTCGACCTCGGCTACTTCGTCCAGGGCGCATGTACCGTCGAGGACCGCCGCGCCGCCGAGCGGGATCTGGTCGAGGAGTACCACGTCGCGCTCGAAGTCCCGGCCGCCGAGCTCCCGTCGTACGACGACGTCTGGCGGCGTTACCGGGCATCGACGGCACACGGACTGACGATGTGGCTCGTTACCGCGGCATCCGACTGGCAGCGGCTGGAGGTCTCCCTGACGCTGGCGCACCGGTACGCCACGGCGTTCACAGACCTCGGCGGCGCCGCCGCGATCAACGATCTGACGAGCGAGGCAGCGGCTTCGCGGCGAGACGCTGCCTCGCGCTGACTGTGACTCCGCGGCTGATTGCCAGATACCGGTTATCGCCCAGGTCGTCATCGTCGACGAGTGGGAAAGCGCGGGCGCGTTCCGGAAGTTCTTCGACAATCCGACGATCCCGAGTTTGATGCAGGAGTCGGGCGTCACGGACCCTCCGGAGATGACGATCGTCGACGCCTTCGCATCGATCGATCAGTTCTAGAAGGTCAATTCGCGGCGGCTCGTGGGTGATCCACGCGGGCCCCTTCGCGCCGCTTGGGCAGGGCAGCGTGACCTACGGCCCGACGTTTTCGGCCCTTCGGCCCTGACCGGCATCGGCGCGGTTCCGGCACGGTGAGATCCGCGGTCGACGCGAGATCGGACTCACCCAGGAGGGTCGGCCATGCCGACGTTCAGCAAGTCGAGCTTGATAGCTGTCGGCATCGCGGTCGCGACGATCGGCGGGGCGGGTCTGGGCGGCGTTTCGACTCACGCGTACGCCGACGAGTCGACGGCGCCCCGCATCACGTCGGTGTCGCCGAGGGCGTTCAGCCCCAATCACGACGGGATCTACGACTCGACCTGGTTCCACGTTCATGTCACCACAGCGGAAGTCGTGTCGTTCGTCATCCGCAACGCCGACGGGCGGACGGTCCAGGGGCCGCATACTCCCGGTCTGCTCGCCGCGGGTAACTACACGTTTCAGTGGGACGGCAAGAACAACTCGGCGAAGATCGCCGTCGACGGGACGTACACGATGGTCGTGACGGCGACGCCGGTGAGCGACACGACGATGCATCCCACCGCGACCGCGACCGTGAGGCTCGACACCACGCCACCGATGCTCACTCACATCACGGGCGGCGGGAGCACGATCTATCCGTTGTGCAGCAAGTGCGGGAACACGACGTTCCGACCGAAGGTCACGGTCAACGAGAGCGGCCAGCTGTGGCTGGTCGTTCCCTATTACCCGCTTCACGAGAGTCTCGGCGCTGCGCAACCTCACGCGAGCACCGGCACGTTCCAGCTCACGTGGAACGGCCGCGACGCACAAGGCCGGGTCGTACCCCAAGGTGGCTACAAGTACTACTTCACCGCGCTGGACTCGGTCTTCAACCGCCGAACGACGCCGAATTACATCGTTCACGTTTCCCACAAGAGGTCGCCGTGACTCCCTACACCATCGAGATGCGCACACTCAGCGAGCTCGACACCGCGGTCGAGTACGCGACCGTTTCGTTCGCGGAGATCGGCCCGTGGATGCAGAAGGCGCTCGGCGAGGTCGCGCACTACCTCGAACGCAAGGGCGCGGGCCCGGCGGGGATGCCGTTCGCGCGCCACCACATGAGAAGCGACGGGCGTGTCGACGTGGAGGCCGGGTTCCCTGCCAGCACACCGACGAGCGGTGAAGGTGAGGTCGAACCGTCGGACCTTCCGGCCGGCGTCGCCGCGGTGACCGTTCACGTCGGCCCGTACGACACGATCGCACCGGCCTATGCGGCGCTCCGAGCATGGATACGAGAACGCGGGCACGAGCCGTTGGGTGACGCGTGGGAGGTCTACTTGACCGATCCCGACGCCGAGCCCGACCCGTCGACCTGGCGAACCGAGGTGATCCAGCCGTACGCGGTCGCGGGCAACTGACGAGGCGCGGCGCCGACGGCTGTGCATCATCGAGCATGAACCCGCGCCGCCACAACCAATTTACCGCGGGGGAGGGGGCTTGCCGCAAGCGACCCAAACGTGCTCACCATGACTCGTTCGCGGCGCCGATCACGGCCGGCCGCGGTGAGTCTTGGAGCGACGATGGTCGATCATGCGGTGGTGATCGCAGGCGGCGGCCCGACCGGGCTGATGTTGGCGGGCGAGTTGGCGTTGGCGGGAGTCGACGTCGTCATCGTCGAACGACGCGCGAACCAAGAGCTCGACAGCACGCGCGCCCGCGGTCTGCACTCGCGCACGATCGAGGTGCTCGATCAGCGCGGCATCGCCGATCGGTTCCTCGCGGCGGGGCAGGCGATGCAGATCCAGAGCTACGCCCGGATCCCGTTGGACATCAGTGACTTTCCGACCCGCCACCACTACGGGCTCGCGCTGTTGCAGGCCCACTTCGAGCGCATCCTGGCCGGCTGGGTCGGCGAGCTGGAGGTGCCGATCGCTCGCGAGCGTGAGGTGACGGGCTTCGCGCAGGACGACGCCGGCGTCGACGTCGAGCTGGCCGACGGCGAAACGCTGCGGGCGGACTATCTCGTCGGGTGCGACGGCGGACGCAGCGTGATCCGAAAGGCGGCCGGCATCGAGTTCCCCGGGTGGGACCCGACAACGAGTTGGATCATCGCCGAGGTCGAGATGAAAGAGCAGCCGGAGTTCGGCATGCGCGAAGGTGGTGGCATCGGCCCGGTGGAGGACACCGGGCGGGTCGGGGTCGCGCTCAAGGAACGACACGTCGAACACGCCGGCGAGCCGACCATGCGGGACCTGAGAGAGGCGCTCATCGACGCGGACGGGACCGACTACGGCGCGCACAGCCCGACCTGGATCTCCCGTTTCACCGACATGACGCGGCAGGCGGCGTCGTACCGCGCGGGACGGGTGCTGCTCGCCGGCGACGCGGCCCACGTGCATCCGCCGCAAGGTGGACAGGGCCTCAACACCGGTGTGCAGGATGCCGTGAACCTCGGATGGAAGCTGGCCCAGGTGGTCAACGGGACATCACCCGACCGCCTCCTCGACACGTACCACGCCGAGCGGCACCCGGTCGGTGCCCGCGTGCTGCACAACTCCATGGCGCAGATGGCGCTCAGCGGCACCGACGCGCGCACCGACGCGTTGCACGGCACCGTGGCCGAGCTGCTGAGCATGGACGAGCCGCGTAAGCACGTCGCCGGGATGCTCTCCGGTCTCGACATCCGCTACGAACTCGGAGTCGCGCACCCGCTGCTCGGGGGGCGCATGCCCGACCTCGACCTGCAAACTGCCGACGGTCCGACGCGCGTCTTCACCCTGCTGCACGACGCCCGGCCCGTGCTCCTCCACTTCGGTGAACCCGGCGGCTTCGACATGTCTCCGTGGGCGAATCGAGTGCGGTTGATCGACGCCACGCACGACGGTGTGTGGGAGCTACCGGTGATCGGCGAGGTCACGGCGCCCGCGGCCGTGTTGATCCGACCCGACGGACACGTCGCCTGGGCCGGGGACCTCAGTGACCCGGAGCTGCCGCGAGCACTCGCGACCTGGTTCGGCGCGGCCACTCCGCCTTAGTCGGGGTCGACGACTCGCAATCCTCGGCGCGGTTCGCTCGCGGCCAGCATGTCGACGATCTTGCCCGCGGGCGTATCGGGATGATCGAGGTGGACTTGAAGCGCGAGCAGCGAGGCCTCGTGCGCGAGCGCCAGGACCAGCCGGCCGAGCTCGTTCGGGTCGGCGGGGAGCTCGAGGTCGTACTCCGAGCCCTCGGTCTCGAGCATTCCCTTGATGAGCGTCCGCGCGGCGGCCGCGTCGCCGGCGGTGACGTCGAGCTTGATGATGGGCGGTTCGTCGGTCATGGCGACACTGTGCCCGGCCGTGACCACCGTGTCATGGCATCCACCGATCGAGCGCGCGCAAACGGCGCAACAGCCGGCAAGCGTCGAAATCTGCGGACCTTCCGGCGCACGGCTCCTACGCTGGCCGGCCATGGCCCGCTTCCACGTCGCCACGCTCACGCCGACCAAAGCCGAGCTCATCGCCGAATGGACCCCGACTCAACCGTGGGGTCTTCCGGCTGACGTTCCCGTCGAAGTGATCGGTTCCTATCGGTTCGACGATCCCGATGGTCGGGTCGGCATGGAGACCCACCTCGTGTCCGCGGGCGGCACATTGCTGCAGGTCCCGCTCACCTACCGAGACGCTCCGCTCCAGGGCGCCGACGACGCGTTCATCGTCGAGATGCAGCACTCCGTGCTCGGCGCCCGCTGGGTCTACGACGGACTGCGCGATCCTCGATTCGTCGTCATGCTCGCCGCGGTGGCCATGACCGGTCAGGGCGAAGCCCTCGGAATGGCCGTGTACGACGACCGGTGGTATATCGCGCCGAGCAACGTCCGCATCCAGGGCGGGGGCTGGACGCAGGAGCGCGTGCCGGTCGACGGTTTCGAAGTCGGAGATGGCGACGCGACGCGCGTCGTGTTGCACAACGACCGGTTCGACCTCACGGTGTTCCGGCGGCCCGCGCCCGGACCTTGCCCCGCGATCGGGCTCACCGCGACCTGGGGCGGCCGGCCGAACCCCGTCGTGCTCGCCGAGGTGACGGAACGCTCGACGTGACCTGTTCACCGGTCTCGTTCAGGGTGACGTAACGCTCGAGTCGACGGTCACCGTCTCCAAGTCGCGTCCGACGGTGATCGTTCCCGAGTAGCCGCCGTCGCGCAGGTCCTTTGCGAAGGCTTCGCGGTCACCGGGTTGGTTCGGTGGCGGAATCAGATGAGTCAGCACGACATGCGGCACTTTGGCGCGCTCCGCCATCGCGCCGAGGGCAACGGTGTCGGCGTGGTAGCTGAAGATGGTCTCGAACGGCGTGCCGGCGATGAGCGACGCGAGCGCGGTCGCGCGGCACGCCTCGTGCACGAGGAGGTCGGCACCCGACACCAAGACCTCGACCTCCGCGCACACTCGAGTATCGCCCGAGATGACGACGGCGCCGTCGGGGGTTTCGACGCGGTAGGCCACCGCGTCGGGTACCGGTTCGTGGTGGACGCCGACGGCGAGCACACGCACCGCGCCGTCGTCGCTGCGCCACACTTCCGTTGGCGCGGCGGGCGTCGCGAACGTTCGCAGGTCGACACCGACCGGCCCGGTACCGACGTGCTCGCGGCGCAGCGCGATGTCTTCGTCGAACGGGTCGAGCATGCGCCGGACGAACCGCGCCGCGCCGCCCTCCGGCGCCACGATGATGAGTGGGCCCGACGCCTGGAGTTGCTGACCGATCCAACGCGACATCGCGAGGTCGGGGAGGCCGACGACGTGATCGCTGTGCACGTGCGTCAGGAACACGGCCGCGAGAGCGCCAGGTGGGGTGCCCGCTTCCATCAGCCGCAGCACCGTGGCGCGGCCGGCGTCGAACTGCAGCGCGACGTCACCACGGCGAACCAGCGCGCCGGCGCCGGCACAGCCGGCTTGCGGAACGGGAACGCCGATGCCGGTGAGCACCACTTCGGTGGTCACGGCTGCCGGGTCTTTCCCGAGTACACCAATCTGCTCTCCCGTGGAGCCGGGCGCCGTCATCTCGCTTCGTCAGGCGCTTCCGAACAGGAGACGGCAGACGGCGTCGGCGTGCGCTTCGATCACAGCCTCCGACGACGGGTCGAGCGCGCTGAGGCGTCGGCACTCGGGTGCGAGCACGAACATCGTCGGGCCGGCTCCTGTGAGGATGTAATAGAGGTGCGGCGCGGGAATGTTCGGCACCGCACCCTTGCGGGCGAGACTCTCGAACATCGCGATCGTTGCCTCGTAGATCGGGCGCACGTGATGGTCGACGAGGTAGTCCATGCGCGGCCCGTCGGCTTTGGACTCCTGCATGATGATCCGGTGGAGCTGCGGGGTCCGCGCCGAGAAGGTGATGAACTCGCGCACGCGGAGCTTGGCGCTGGTGACGTCGTCTACCCCGCGCAGGCCGGCGGTCCGCTCGTCCATCGTCTTGTTCAAGAGGTCGAACAGTGAGTCGACCGCGGCCCGCCAGAGCTCGTCCTTCGAGCGGAAGTGGTAGTTCAGCAAGGGCTGGGTGACGCCGGCTCGCGCCGCGATCTCCCGCGTCGTCGCGCCGTCGAACGAACGCTCGGAGAACAGGTCGGCCGCCGCCGCCACGATCCGGTCACGCGTCGCGTCGGCCGACGGGCGCGGGACCCGCACCGGCGCGTCCGCTGCTGACTTCGGCATGGTCTCAGCCTAATCAATCGAACAGGGTATTGACAGATCCCTGATCGCGCGAACAATGTTGGTGTCCGATGACCGACTACCGCGCTCGCTTCGGACCGCACAATCCCGACGAGACCTACGTCGCTCACGCGTTCGCCGAGCAGCGGGTCGGTCTCGGCGAGATCGACATGAACTACGCGACCGCGGGCGATCCGACCTCGCCCGCGCTCCTCCTCATCCCGGGCCAGACCGAGTCGTGGTGGGGGTACGAGGCGGCGATGCCGCTGCTCGCCGAACGCTTCCAGGTGTTCGCCGTCGATCTCCGGGGCCAGGGCCGCAGCACGCGCACGCCGGGTCGTTACACGCTCGACAACATCGGCAACGACCTGGTTCGTTTTCTCGACGTCGTGGTCGGCCGGCCCGCGATCGTGAGTGGCCTGTCCTCGGGCGGCGTGCTGGCTGCATGGCTCTCGGCCTATGCCAAGCCCGGTCAGGTGCGCGCCGCGCTCTACGAGGATCCACCGCTGTTCTCGTCGGAAGTGCGGCCGGCCATCGGCCCCGGTATTCGTCAGTGCATCGGTCCGCTGTTCAACATGTGGAGCACGTTTCTCGGCGACCAATGGTCGATCGGTGCGTGGGACGCGATGCGCGAAGGGTCCGCGGCGCACTTGCCCGAACACATGAAGTTCATCCCGGTACCCGAAGAGCCGTCGCAGGATCTCAAGGAGTACGACCCCGAGTGGGGGCGGGCGTTCTGGAGTGGAACGGTCGGCGCCGCCTGCGATCACGAGCGGATGCTGCGCAGCGTCAAGGCTCCCGCCGTGCTGCTGACGCACCACATGCGCGTCACGGCCGACGACAGTGGCTTCCTGTTCGGTGCGATGTCCGACCAACAGGCACAACGTGTGCAAGAACTTCTTACGGGCGCGGGCGTCAATGTGCAGTACCGGTCATTCCCCGACGTCGCCCACTCGATGCACGGCACCCGGCCCGAGCTCTACGTCGAGACCGTGTTCGAGTGGGTCACGAGCATCACGGCGTGAGCGCGTCGCACATGATCGACGTGCACGCGCACTACGTGCCGCCCGGCTACCGGACCGCGCTCGTCGACAACGGCCACGCGCAACCCGACGGCTTCCCGCAGATCCCGGAGTGGTCGGCCGCCGAGCACGTTGCCGCCATGGATCGGTTGGGGATCGCGACATCGCTCCTGTCGATCTCGTCGCCCGGTGTGCACCTCGCCGACGGGCCGGCGACGCGCGATCTCGCCCGCGCGGTGAACGAGGAAGGACACCGCGCCGTCGTTGATCACCCCGGACGCTTCGGGCTCTTCGCGTCGCTTCCGCTCCCCGACGTCGACGCGGCCGTCGCCGAGATCGCGTACTGCTGCGAACACCTCGATGTCGCCGGTTTCGCAGTGCTGACGAACGTCGGGGGCACCTACCTCGGTGACATTGCGTTCGCGCCCGTCTTCCGCGAGCTCGACCGGCGCAGTGCCCGGCTGTTCATCCACCCGACTTCGCCGGCGTGCTGGGAGCGCACGTCGCTCGGGCGTCCGCGCCCGATGCTCGAGTTCTTCTTCGACACCACGCGTGCCGTGGTCGACCTGGTGCTCAACGGCACGGTCGCCGCGCATCCCGGAATCGAGTTCATCATCCCGCACGCGGGCGCGACGCTGCCGATGGTTGCCGACCGGATCAGCGTCTTCTCGCTGTTGCTGGGCACCGACCCTTCGGTCGACGTGTTGCGCGACTTGGGCCGGCTCCACTTCGACTTGGCCGGCTTCCCGATTCCGCGCCAACTCGACGCGCTCCTCACGCTCACGACGCTCGAACACTTGCACTACGGGAGTGACTACCCGTTCACTCCGGAGTTTGCCGCGGCCAACGCGGTTGAGCGACTCGCCGAGGCGGGCGATCCGCCGGGCTCGGTGCTCGACGCGTTGCGCGCCAACACCGAGCGACTCTTTCCCGCGCTGATCCGCTGATATTGGCCCACTGAGCTCCACGACAGGACGCCCATGCAACATCAACTCGAACTTGGTTACCTCGTGATCGAGGTTCCCGACCCCGCCATCCTCGATTCGGTCTTCGCCGACGTCGTGGGCCTCGTCCCCGGCGAGCAGACGGCATCGGGCGCGCACACGTGGCGCAACGACTCACGTGCCCGCCGCGTCGTCATCCAGGCCGGACCGGCCAACGACGCGGTTGCCGTCGGCGTCGAGGCCGTCGACCTCGATGCCTTCGTCGCGACCGTGGCGCGACTGCAGGCGATCGGATGCGACGCGGGCGAGGATGCCGATGCGGCCGCCGGTCGCGGGGTGGCCCGACTCGCGCGCGCCGCGGCGCCCTGGGGTTCGGATGTCGAGGTCGTGCTCGGTCTGGCCGAGGCACCGACACCGTTCTCGTCGGCGCTCGTTCCCGGCGGCTTCCTCACCGAGGGTGTGGGGTTCGGACATGTTGTGCTCGCCACGACGGCATTCGAGGAGTCGGTCGCCTTCCTCACCAAGGGCCTCGGCTTCGAGCAGTCAGATTGGCTCGAGACGGAGCTCGCACCCGGCATCAACCTCGAAGTGCGGTTCTTCCATTGCAACGCGCGCCACCACACCGTCGCGTTGGCGCGCGCGCCGTTCGAGCTGCCGCAGACGCTGCACCACGTGATGTTCGAGATGAACGAACGCGACGACGTCGGCGCGGCGTTCGACCGGCTGTGGGCCACCGACCTCGGGATTCCGAACGGGCTCGGACGTCACGACAACGACCGCATGTTCAGCTTCTACCTGCAGACACCGGCCGGCTTCCAGATCGAGGTCGGTCACGGTGCGCGCGTCATCACCGACACATGGGACGACAACCGGGAGTACGACGCGATCAGCGCGTGGGGCCACCAACCGCTGCGCCCGGCGTGACCATGGATGTAGACGTCACCATCGTCGGCGCCGGCCCCGTCGGTCTCGTGCTCGGCATCCTGCTCGCACAGCGCGGACGTTCGGTCGTGATCCTCGAGCAGTGGCCGCACGCCTACTCCTTGCCTCGCGCCGTGCACTTCGACCACGAAGTCGGCCGCATCCTGCAGTCGTGCGGCATCGGTGACGAGGTCCGCGCGCGCTCGGAACCCGCCGAGATCTACGAGTGGCGCAACGCCGAGGGCACGACCCTGTTGCGGTTCGGGCGCATCGGTACCGCACGCTCGGGCTGGCCGTTCTCGTCGATGTTCTGTCAGCCCGAAGTCGAGGCGGAGCTCGAGTCGCGGGCTCGTTCGCTGCCCTCCCTCGAGCTGCGCCGCGGCGTTCGCGTCGAAGGGCTCGAGCAGCACGACGACCATGTCGTCGTTCGCCACGCGTCCGGCACGCTTCGCACTTCGTACGTGGTCGGGTGTGACGGCGCGAACTCGACCGTGCGCGAGCTGCTCGGCGTGACGATGGACGATCGCGGGTTCTTCTACGACTGGCTCATCGTCGACGTGATCCTCGACGAACCGCGGGTCTTCGATCCGATCAATCTCCAGATCTGCGATCCGCAACGACCGACCACGGCCGTGTCGGGCGGGCCCGGCCGCCGGCGCTGGGAGTTCATGCGCCTGCCCGACGAGCGGCTCGAGGAGCTGGGCGAGGAGTCGACCGCGTGGAAGTTGCTCGCACCGTGGGACGTGCACGCGGGCAACGCGCGGCTCGAACGGCACGCGGTCTACACGTTCGCGGCGCGCATCGCCGACACTTGGCAGGTCGAGCGCGCGTTCCTCGCCGGCGACGCTGCGCACCAGATGCCGCCGTTCGCCGGCCAGGGAATGTGCGCCGGTATGCGCGACGCGTCCAACCTCGCGTGGAAGCTCGACCTCGCGCTCACCGGGCGGGCCGGAAACGCGTTGCTCGCGACGTACGACGAGGAGCGGCGGCTGAGTGCGGTCGCCGCGGTCGAGTTCTCCATCGAGCTCGGCAAGGTCATCTGCGTGCCCGACCCGGCAGAGGCCAAGGCCCGTGACGACGCGATGGCGGCCGCGGTCACCGACGAGGTCTCGGAGGTCGCCGACCTGCCGGGGATCGCGAGCGGCTTCGTCCACACCGGGTCGACGCGCGCGGGCGAGCTGTTCCCGCAGGGCAACCTCGACGGCCGTTGGTTCGACGACGTGCACGGCGCCGGTTGGCGTCTCGTCACGGTCGATCCCGACGCGGCCGATCTCGATCCGTCACTCGTCCACTGGCTCGTCTCCATCGATGGCACGGTCGTGGATGTCCGCGGTGCCGCAAAGGACCTCGCGACGTGGTTCGCCGCCAACGACGTGCGGTGGGCGCTGCAACGACCCGACTTCCATCTCTACGGCACTGCCGTCGACGTTGCCGGCGCCGCGGAGCTCGTCGAAGACCTCCGCCGGCGTCTCGCGCCGACTCGGCCGTAGCTCGGGGCGACTGCGGTCGCTGACGATCGTGACCTTCGGCCCTGATCACCGCACGATGGTCGTCGTACGTTCAACATGTTCGAGTGAAGGGAGTTGGTCATGACTGTTGACGAAGATCTGCGGAAGCAGGCGATCAAACGTGTCAACAAGCGTCGTGATCTCGGCGCTCACATCGTGACGTACTGCGTGATCAACGCGATGCTCGTCGGGATCTGGGCGATTTCCGGCGCCGGCTACTTCTGGCCCGCGTGGGTGTTGTTGGGATGGGGCGTCGGCGTCGTCCTGAACGTGTGGGACGTGTACTTCCGGCGACCCGTTACCGAGCATGACATCCAACAGGAGATCGAACGGCTGACGAAGTAACCGTCACGACGAGAAATGTTGCGATGAACCGCACCCGCCGCTGCTCGAGCAGGGCCGCGCGCACACGGGGCGCGCGGCCCTGACCACGCCCCGCGGCATCTGAAGCAGTCTTTCGAGACCGAAGGACGAAAGTCCCTTCTCTGTGACGCGGTATCGCACTCGTCTGACCCGCACGGATGCTCCGCGATGGGGCACCACCAGGTACGACGCGGACGTGACCTTGTCCTCTTTCGGGGCGACTCACGCTCGCGGAGGCTGTGCCCGAGCAGTGAAGCCCTCGGCGGAGACGAAAGGTCACACCATGAGAACGCATTCCGCGAGGCAGATCTTGATGATCATGGCCGCACCCGTGCTCGGGATCGGCATCAGCCTGGCCGCGCTGGGTGGTGTCGCATCGGCGCACGTGGTGACGTCGATGAGTGCCGATTGCTACCAGGTGACGGTGCACTTCAATGACTTCCCCGAATCCGGCGTCGAGGTGCACATCGCAGCCGACGTGAACGGACAGGTGATCAGTACCGACCGACTGGTCACGAGCACAACCACGGTCGCGCAGCTCGATATCTCGGCTGCGACCGCGCCGCTGGCCGATACGCCGGCGAACATCGACGTCGATGTGACCTGGAACTACATGGGCCCACAGCACGGGCACGAGACTTTGACCCTGACCTGCGGAACTTCGACGACGACGTCGCCGAGCACGACCACCACCCAGGCGCCAACGACGACGACGACCGAGATTCCCACCACGACCACCGCGGTCACCCCGACCACGGCGGCGCAACCGACGACGACGAGCACCCAGGTGCGCGGAACGACGGTCGTGGCAACGACGGTACCTGCGCCGACGACCACTGGGACGGTCAGTCGGCAGGGCACGACGGTGGTGGCGACAACCACGACGGTTCCCGCAGCCGGCACGTTGCCCCGCACCGGCTCGACGCCGACCTTCCCGTTGCTGTTCGGGCTGAGCTCGCTCGTTTCCGGAGCGCTGATTCTCATCCGTCAGCGCCACGCTTGGTCGCGTTGACCGGGAAGCCGCGCTCGAGACCAGGCGTGCTCACGAGTGGTCGACGACCGCGTCCGGTTGCGGCGCGGCGTCGTCGCGCAGGTCCAACTCCGGCTCGTCAGGCCCGAGCGACAGCGATCCGTAGTCGGCGGGAACCAACAGCGTCGGTTGGCTCGAGCTCGTGAGAAGTGACTTGACGACCGCGGCGTGGCCGGGCGCGAGCACTTGCGACCACGACACGATGACGAGTGAAGGGCTGAGCGCGGCTGCGGCCCGCGGCACGACATCGTGCGGGGAGCCGAATCGGAACTCGATCGGCCCGAGCAAGCCGGTGGGTACGAAACGTTCGCGGAAGTCGCGGATTCGGTCCAGCGTGTCGTAGGGCTCGTGATCGGCGTATCGCGGTACGTCCTTCTCGGTATAGGAGTGCAGCATGACGAGTTCCGTGTCGGCATCGAACGGCACCCGCTCGAGCAGCGCGCGGATGGCGGCGGTTGCCGGTTCGGCGCCTCCGAGCGGGAAGAGCACACGTTCGAGCGAGGTGGGCACGATCGCGTGCGCGGGGACCACGAGCAGTGGCTGGTGCAGCCGGACCGCCAACTCGCACGCCAACGACTCGGGCTCGAGCGCGGACGGCGTTTCGTGCCCGCCAACCACCACCAGCCTCACCTGCGCGTGGCCGGCGGTTCGCACGATCTCGAGCATTGGATCGCCGTCCATCAGCTCGAAGTCCACGTGCTCGCGTGTCGCGAGCTCGTTCACGGCGTTGCCGTTGCCCGGCGCGGCGACGAGCAACGCACGTACGCGCGATCGGCAGATGGCCGCGAAGAGCTTCGCGAATCCCAACACCGACTCGTTCGCCTGCGACCCGTTCAGCGCCGTGAGGATCACTTGGTCGCGCTCGGTCGGTTCGGCTCCGTGAGCCCGCCCGGGCCCACGGGCGGTTGCCTCGAGCCGCTCGACCGGCTTGCCCGAGCGGGTGGTCTCGGCGCTCGCCGAGTTCGCCGCGCCCGGCCGGCTCGTTTCGTCGGCAACCGACACGTCACGTGCGTCTACGGACGGACTATCAAGAGCCATCCCGTTCTCCTGGGCCGAGTTTGTACGAGCAACCTCATCGGGCTGCTCGCCGGGTCACCCAACACAGCAAACGTAGAAACGGTGACGCAGCTCTCAACAGAGCCAAAGGTCACATCGACGGTGCGATCGAGTCGCGCGCGCAGGGCCGGAAGGGCGCGCGTGCGGAACGTGCCGAACGGTCCACACTGAGAGGTCGAATGGCTCTCTCGATCGCGCAGCCGGCGCGCGGATGCTTACGGATGACGAAGAAGGGAGATGCACGCATGGGCGACACTGGACAGGCGGCGTCGATCGCGGGCCGCTTCGAGGCAGTGTTGCTCGACTGGGACGAGGTCAAGTGCGATCCCTCGAGTGACGCGAGCACCGTGCGTGATCTCGTCTCGAAGCTGTGCGCGCGCGGTGTGGGGGTCGGCTTCGTCAGTGATGCCGACGTCGAGAGCGTCGACGGTTGGCTGGATGTGCGTCCGCCGGGGCCGGGACGACTGCTGTTGGCAGTGAATCGCGGATCGGAAGTATTCGAGGTCGGCGCCGACGGCCCCCGACTCGTCGTGCCGGAGCGGCTGCATCGTCCACGGGACAAAAGCGACTCGGCGCTCGCGGTTCTCGAGCAGTTCTGGATCGACGGTATCGCTCCCGAACTTGTTCTCGTCGCCGGTAACGAGTTCGGCGCCCGGTTCGTGCGCCGGGCCGGTCCGTTTCTCGACTTGCTGCGCGAACAGGATCGACGCCGCGCGGATCTTCCGCGCGTCGTGGTGCGTGACGGCTGGTCGTTCGTGGTCGACGATTTCGACCCCGACACCGGGCGTTCGAACGAGGCCCTGCTCACGATCGCCGACGGCGTGATCGGCACCAACGGCGCGCCACTGTTCTCGCATCCCGCGGCCCGACCGGAATTGGTCGTAGCCGGCGTTTACGACGGCGATGGGTCGCTCAGCGATCTCCTTGCCGGGCCGCGGTGGGCGACATTGGCGCGTGAGCTGACGTCCGATCACTCCGTACGGCGCGTGCTCGATCTGAGAGCCGGGCTGCTCGGCGAGGATGTGGACGGCGCGGTCAAGATGGAGTCGGTGCGGTTTTCGTCGCTTGCTCGACCGGGTATCACCGTGTTGCGCGCGGATGCCGATCCGCCCGAAAGCTCCGACGCGCTGAATGCCCCGGATGGGGCGGTGATGACCGGCGCGATAGGCGAGTACGAGTGGATGGCGACCCGTGGTACCGGCGGATCGATCACCGCCGCGGCGTGGCAGGAACGTGATGCATCCAGACTCGATCGCATCGCGGCTTACGTGCCGGGGACGGACGGCGCCGAGCCGGAGCGCGCGGCGGCAAATCTTGCGAGCGCGCGGGCCACGGGGTTCGACGCGCTCCTGGCGGAACACCGCCGCGCGTGGTCGCAACGGTGGGAAGGTGCCGACATATGCATCGAGGGTGACGATCAACTCCAACTCGAAGTGCGTCTGGCCCTCTTCCATCTGATGGCCTCGGCCGCCGACCGCGGCGAGGCGGCCGTTGGGGCGCGTGGTCTCACCGGACACGCCTATCGGGGGCACGTGTTCTGGGACGCAGACCTGTTCGTATTGCCATTCCTGGCCGCGACCGCGCCGGCTGCCGCTCGGGCGATGTTGGAGTACCGGTGCAATCGTCTCCCCGCGGCCCTCGCCGCCGCGCGGGCCGAGGGCCGTCGCGGTGCGCGCTTTCCTTGGGAGTCGGCGGAGAGTGGATTCGACGTCACTCCCCGTTCCGGACGCGACCGGAGCGGCCGCGTCGTGCCGATCCGCACCGGCGAGGCCGAGGTGCACATCGTGGCGGACGTTGCCTGGGCTGCGTGCTGCTATGTCGACTGGACGGACGACCAGGAGTTCGCCACCGGCGCCGGCCGACGCATCCTCATCGAGACCGCCCGCTACTGGGCGTCCCGCATTCGTCTCGACCGCACGGGGCGGGCGCACCTTTATGGGGTGATCGGGCCCGACGAATACCACGAGCCTGTCGACGACAACGCGTTCACCAACGTGCTCGCGCGGTGGAACCTTCGGCGCGCGGCCATCTCTGCGGCGGCTGTCGACGACGACGCCGTGGAGGAGTCGGAGCTGGAGACCTGGAAACACCTCGCCGACGTGCTGATCGACGGTTTCGATCCCGCGGCCGGCTTGTACGAGGAGTTCGCGGGCTACTCCAAACTCGAGCCGTTGCTCATTCGCGACATCGCACCGCAACGGCCCATTACCGCCGACCAGTTGCTGGGCCCGGAGCGGGTGCGGCGCACACAGATCGTGAAACAGGCTGACGTCCTGATGCTTCACCACCTGCTCCCCGACGAGGTCGAACCGGGAACCCTCGGCGCGAACCTCGATTACTACGAGCCGCGCACCGCACACGGCAGCTCGCTCTCACCGGCGGTCCACGCCGCACTGTTCGCTCGTGCCGGCCGGATGGATCAGGCGCTCGACGCGTTGCGAATCGCGACGAGCATCGACACGAATGACCTCACCCGAACCGGCGCCGGCGGCGTGCACCTCGGCACGATGGGGGGCGTGTGGCAGACGCTTGCCTACGGGTTCGCAGGATTGCGGCCTTGCGGCGACGCGCTCACCGTTGATCCGTGCCTCCCCAAATCTTGGGGAGCGCTCGAGCTCCGAATCCAGTTTCATGGCGTCGCGTTGCGGCTGCGGGTGGAGCCCGACGCCATCGTCGCGACCGCGTCGTCGCCCGTCGCGTTGGTCATCGACGGTGGTCGCGTCGAGTGCGAGGCGGGCCGGACACGCGTGCAACGATCGAACCGAAAGGAAGCATCATGAGGGTCTTGGCTGCCATCGACGACTCGGCCGCCGCTCAGCCCGTTCTCGACGTCGCCCGTCGGCTCGGCGACCTGATCGGGGCCCGCGTCGAGAGCGTTCACGTGCAAGAAGACGGCAGCGGCGAGAACGCCACTTCGATCTCGCGCGCGGCGCACGTTCCGCTGCACGTCCGCCACGGCGACATCGTCCCGGTTCTCCGATCGGAGGCCGGCGAACGAGACGTCGTCGCACTCGTGATCGGTACCCGTGGCGTTCCCGCCGGGCCATCGCCGGCCGGTCACGTTGCGATCGACCTCGTCCAGTCGCTCGATCGCCCGATTGTGGTCGTACCCCCACACGCAACCGATCGACCGTTGCGCTGTGTTCTCGTTGCAGTCGAGGGTGATGGTGAGAGTCATGCTCTCGTACGACTGTTCGAGCAGTTCGGTACCCGCCCGACGCCCGAGGTGATCGCGCTTCACGTGACGGAACCGTCGAATTTGCCACCGTTCGCCGACAGTGCCGTGCACGAAGCCGACGCGTTCGCCAACGAGTTCATGATTCGCTCCGCGAGCGGCGTCGTCCCCGATCTCTCGCGCATCCGCTTCGAGATGCGCGTCGGCGACCCGGCCGACGCGGTGCGCGAGGCAGCACGCGAGCTCGACGTCGACATGGTGGTGTTCGCGTGGCACCGCGACCTCTCGGAGGGCCATGGTCGCGTCGTACGCGAGATGCTGGCCGACGCATCGGTCCCCGTCGCGCTCTTTCCCTACGACGATCGTGAGCCCTCGGAGGACTCCACGCGCGGAACCCAGAAGACGTTGAACGACGCCCGATGACGAACTCGATTTGGGCGGTTCCTCAACCGGACGCGACGGTATTCATGGGGAGCGATTGTACGAGACGTGGACGATGTACTTCGGCGTTGTCCGACGGTTCCCCGCCGAGTCCAGTGCCGTGAAGAAGAACTTGTACGCGCCCGCGGGAACCACCTGCCCTCCGTAGCCTCGCAGGGTCCAAGTCAGTTGGAACGTGCCGGTCCTGGCGTGAGGTTGCGCCGTAGGTGTCGTCCCTTGCGATCTTGGCTGTGTTGGTCTTGCCGTTCCACTGGAACGAGTAGTCGGCGGCGGCCAGGAGACCGGGAGTATGCGGGCCCTGAACGGTCTGCCGGTTCGAGTTCTGGATGACGAACGAGACGGATTCCTCTGCGGGGACGTGCACGCGGAACCAGGGACGTTCGGCCCTACTCCGCGGCTGCAATTCGCGAAAAGACTCAACAGGTCAGCGCGACGCCGGTGAAAGGCACGAACCGTGAGCATCCGAACACAGGGCCGAGGCTGGGCACGTACCGCGATCGTTGTTGCGTTCGCTGCCTCTGCGGTTGGCGGGTTCGTGGTCGACACACCCGCGCCGGCTTCCGCGACGGTGCAGCCGGCCTTGTCGGTCAGTCCCGGAGCGGGGCAGGTGTCCACGGTGGTGAGCTTGCGCTTCGGGCCGGCGAACAACGGCTGTCAAAGCGTGAAATTCCAGTCGACCGCGGGAGCCGGTGACGAATCGATGACGCTGCCGTTTGTCGGCGGCCACGGCATCCAGTACTTCGTGATTCCCAGGAACTGGGGGCACAACACGCCGGTGGCGCCGGGGAAGTACATGTTCTCGTTGCGATGCAACACGACGAACGATCCCGCAACCGCGATCACGGTCTCAACGCCGTACAAGGTGATCGCCGCGCCGTCGGCGCCGTTCGTCGGGATGGCGGTGAGCTCCGGCGGGTTGGGCTACTGGCTCGCCAAGGCCGACGGTGGCGTCGTCACGCGTGGTCACGCGTCGTTCTACGGCTCGTTGCCGGACAGCCAGATCGTCGCGTCGGCGCGGATCGTCGGGATCGCGGCGCCGGGTTCGGCTTCGGGTTACTGGCTCGTCGGTGCGGACGGCGCCGTCTACCCATTCGGTTCCGCACATTCGTACGGGTCGATGCGGGGCAAGCATCTCGACCGACCCGTTGTCGGGATCGCGGCGACGGCTACCGGGAAGGGCTACTGGGAGGTGGCCTCCGACGGTGCGATCTTCGCGTTCGGCGACGCGCGCGCCTACGGCTCCATGTCCGGCCGGGGCCTCAACCGACCCGTTGTCGGTATGGCCGCCACGCCCGACGGGCGGGGCTACTGGGAGGTGGCCTCCGACGGCGGCATCTTCACCTTCGGTGACGCGCGCTTCCACGGTTCCATGGGTGGCCATGTGCTGAACCGGCCGATCGTCGGCATGAGCGCCGCCCGCGGCGGCGGCTACTGGGAGGTCGCGGACGACGGCGGCGTGTTCGCGTTCGCAGCGCAATTCATCGGTTCGATCGGGAACGCGCACGTCAACTCGCGGATCGCGGCGATGAGCGCGATGCCGGCCGGGCAGGGCTACCGCCTCCTCGCGACCGACGGTTCGATCTTCGACTTCGGCGGGGCGCGCTTCTACGGGAACGGCGCATCGGTGCAGATTCTCCCGACGGGAACCGCGTTGATCGGCGTCGACGGCAACACGGGCGTGGCCCTCGCGCTCGACTCCGACGGGCGACCGTTGCACGCGCTGTTCAGCATCGGCGTCACCGACCACCGGCCGAACCAACGGCAGTTCCAACTCTCGCTCGACCAACGGACACTGTGGGTCGCCACGAGCCCGGTCGGTCCGCGGCAATGCGGGACCGTCACGACGCGTGGTCTGGAGACCGGCGCGGTGCGCCCGGCGTTCGGCGGAACGTGGATCGCTCTGAGTCCCGACGACACTCGTTTCGCCTACACCGGATGCCTACGTCACGACGCGAAGGTCACGGTGATCGGTCCCAACGGCGGGATCGCGAGGGTGCCGGCCACCGCGGTGCCGGGCGCTCCCGTGGGCAACATCGCCTGGACTCCCGACGGACGGACCGTGCTCGCCGAGTATCACGACGCCTCCGCCGGATGGAAGCTCACGGCCCTCACGCCCCGGGCCCATGCCGACGACGGCGTCGGCGCGATCCCGTGGGGACCGAACGTCCTGAACCTCGCCGGACAATCCGGGCTCACCGCCACGCCGAACGCGCTCTACGTCTACGGCGGCACGGCCGAGCGCGGGTTCAGCATCGATCGGTACGACTGGAGCTACCACCTGAGCTCTCACACGCCGATCGCGGTCGACCCGCTCGAAGTCGTCGTGCGCGACGGCCGCACCTATTTCGTGGGCGCGCCGCTCACCGGAGGCTTCGACACCGGCCTCTACCGACTCGAAGCCAACGGCAAGATCACCGAGCTCCGACACGGCATCGGTGAGATCGTCGCCGTTCCCGCCGACGCGAAGCGTTGACGCCCCGGCGTCGTCGAACACCGCCAGGATCGGGCACCGGACCATTCGGCGGGCTTGCGGGACCTTCGACTCTGGCCGCCGGTCGTCCGGTGTCGGATGCTCGGGGAGGTTTCGAAACGTGTGACGGGAGGTCGTGGTGAGGATCAAAGACATCATGACGAGGGACGTTGTGTCGGTTGCGCCGGAGACGCCGTTCAAGGACATGATCGAGTGGCTGGTGCAGTCGGACGTGAGTGGGCTGGCGGTTCTGGACGATTCGGGTCAGCTCGTCGGGATCATCACGGGGGAGCACGAATGAGCGACGCGCAGCTGGAGGAGCTCTCGCAAGAAGCGTGTCTCACTCGTTTGCGGCTGGGAAACATCGGCCGGATTGCGTTCGTCGTCGCCGACAACCCGGTCATACTTCCCGTGAATTATCGGCTCGCGGAACCCCCTTCGGGCCCGCTCCTCGCAGTACGCACGCGCCCCGGCAACGTCATCGACCAAGCACCGACCAATGTCGCGTTCGAGATCGATTCCATCGATCCTGTGCTCCACGAAGGCTGGTCCGTGCTCGTGCGCGGCGAGCTCCTCCACGCGTTTCCGAGCTCGACGGACTTTCGCGACGGCTACGACCCGGAGTCCTGGCTCGCCGACCGAGACGCGTGGCTGCTGATCGATCCCTGGGCCATCAGCGGCCGCGAGCTTCACGGACCCGAACCGATCTGGCACATTCACCAGGGCGGCTACGTCTAGTCCGCGCGGCCGAGCCCACCGCGCGGCGAGAGAAAGGATCACGACGATGGAGGTTCAAGGTTGTATGCGAGTGCCCGCCGTGACGTGTGGGCCGGAGACCAAGCTCGTGGAGGTGGCCCGTCAGATGGAGTGGGAGGAGATCGGGTCCGTGGTCGTCACCGATGCCGAAGACCGCATCGTCGGCATCATCACGGATCGCGACCTCGTCAACGCGATGGCGCGTGAGTTGCCCACGAGTAGCGCCGCCTGTGACGCGATGACCGGGCCCGTGATGACGGTCCACGAGCATGAGGACGTGTACGACGCGGCGGCGAAGATGGCTGCGGCGCGCTGTCGGCGCCTGCCGGTCGTCAACACGGCAGGCAAGCTTGTCGGCGTGGTCGCGATCGACGACATGGTCGGCGCGTTCTCGCACCGCACGGAAGCACGAACGGTGGCTCGACCGCTCGACTGAGGGTCGCGTCGGCGTCGAGATCGTTCGGCGAGATCACAACGTCGACCTGCGGCGGCGGGCTGCTGGACCTTCTCCGAAAGTCAGGACGCGGACGAGACGCTCGGTGACGAGAGGTCGTAGATGGTGACTCCGTCGACGGTCTTCGCCGTGAAGTGGCTCTGCACCCACTGCGAGATCTGGCTCGAGGTGCTCGAAGCGTTGGAGCCGCCCGCGCCGCCGCCGAAACCGCCACCGCGGCCGCTGTCGCCGATGAAGTAGTGGATCTCGTGCGCGCGCACGTACTGCTCGAACTGCGCGAGCGTCGGCGTGGGGTCGGTGCCGTTGAAGCCACCGATGGCCATGATCGCTTTGCCGGATGCCAGTTGGTAACCGGCCGCGGTGTTGGCGCCGACCGCCGAGGCCGTCCAGCGATAGCCGGAGCTCTTCTGCAACAGCGCGGTCAATTTGGATCCGGGAGTCGAGCTGTCGAGCAGGCCGCCGATGCCGCCGCGCGCGCTCGGCCCGTTGGCGCCGCCGGCAGTCGCGGTCCCTCCCGGTTGCGGGAACGCACCACCGTTGGGAAGCGCGCGGCGGTTCGGGAACGTGCCGTTCGGCGGGCCACCGGCGTTGGTGTTGCCTCCCGGTGCGCCGCCGAAGCGCGCGCCGCCGGGACCGCCGCCGCCGAACGCGCCGGCCGAGCTCGGCCCGGCGATCGGTATGGCGCCGGTGTGCGGCGTGGCGACCGTCGTGAGCGTGTAGGCGGCAGGCGCCGTGATGCCGATGGCCGCCGCGCTGATCGCCAGCGCGACGCCGAAGCGCCCGCGCCACGCCGGAGCTACGGCAATCACGAGTCCGATCACGACACTCACCGCGACCACGACCGTGCGAAGCGCAGGGTTCCAATTCGGAGTGCGGCCCAAGAGCTCGTACGCCCACCAACCGGTGATCGCGACGGTCAGGCCCAGCAGCGCGCGTACGAGGCGGTGTTCACGGTGCGACCACAGCAACGTCGCTCCGATACCGATGACCGCACCGATCGCGGGGGCGAGTGCCACGGTGTAGTACTGGTGGATGATTCCCTGACCAAAGCTGAACGCGGCTCCGGTCACGAGGAGCCACCCGCCCCACAGCACCAGCGCGGCGCGAGCGCGGTCAGTACGTGCGCGCCGGGCGGTGAGCACCAGGCCGCCGATCAACAGGATCAACGCAGCCGGTAACAGCCACGAGATCTGACCACCGAACGACGTGTTGAACATGCGCGTCCAGCCGGTCGGGCCCCACTGGCCCGCGGTGCCGGCCGCGCCGCCACCGACGACACTGCCCGACTCGTTGCCGGTCAGCCGGCCGAAGCCGTTGTATCCGAACAGCACGTTCCAGAAGCTGTTGTTCTGTGAGCCGCCGAGGTAGGGGCGGCTCGACGCCGGCCAGAGTTGCACGATGGCGACCCACCACCCGCACGCCGCGAGCGCGGCAAGTCCCAGTGCGATCACGTGCCCGACGCGGCGCGCGAGCTTCGGCGGTCCGGCGATCAGGTACACGAGCGCGAATCCGGGGAGCACCACGAAGGCCTGGAGCTCCTTGGCGAGGAACGCGAATCCGACGAGACCGCCCGCGGCCAACATCCAGCGCAGACGCCCGGCTTCGAGCGCGCGTGTCACTGCGTACGCGGCGGCCACGAGCAGCATGACGAGGAGCGCGTCCGGATTGTTGAAGCGGAACATCAGCGCGGCAACCGGGGTCAACGCGAACACCGCGCCCGCGATGAAAGCCGCGGCGGGGGAGAACCATCGCTTGACGGTCGCGAAGAGGATCCCGACCGCCGCGACGCCTTCGAGCGCCTGCGGCACGAGGATGCTCCACGAGCTGACCCCGAAGACACGCGCCGAGAGCTCCATGATCCAGAGCGACCCTGGCGTCTTGTCGACGGTGATGAAGTTCGACGAGTCGGTGGACCCGAAGAAGAACGCCTTCCAGCTCTTCGTGCCGGCCTGCACCGCGGCCGAGTAGTACGAGTTGGCCCAGCCCGACGCGCCGAGGTTCCAGAGATACAGCGCCGCGGTGGTAGCCAGCAGTCCGAGCAACGCGGGGCGCACCCACGCGGGGTCGGCTTCCGGGCCGCGCCAGACGCGCGCCACGCGCGAGCGAGGAGGCGTAGGCGGTTCGGCCTCGGAGTCGAGCGAAAACTCGGCGTCGGGGCGGGGCGGGGCGAGCACGCTCATCGGACAGATTCCTTTTGTGGAGTGGGATGCGCGAACAGGACGCGGTCGAGCACGATGAACTGCACGACCCAGAGGGCGGCGAACACGCTCAGGTTCGCGGCGGGGAGCAAGACGGCGCGCGTCGTGGTCGTCCAGTCGGCGGTCAGCGATGCCGTCCACGACACGGCGGCGGTCGAACCGGCCAATCCGGCGAGCGAGAGGAGCCAGAACGGTGCGACTTCGTGCAGCATGCTGCTGCGACCGGTCTTACCCCACACCCAGTGGCGGTTGGCCAGGTACGACGGCACGATGCCGCAGCACACGGCGATCACGTTGGACATCCCGGCCGGCACGCCCGCACCCAGCGTCAACGCAATGAGCAGCGCGGCGCTGAGCAGGGTCGTGCCGACCGAGACGGAGAGGCAGCGGGCGATGCGCTGCGCGAGCGGGTGCGGGGTTGCCTTCATCGGCGCCGGCCGCCCAACGCGATGCGAGCGATGCTCGCGGCCGACCAGGCCGCGGCCATCGACGCGCGCGTCAACAGTCGATGGCCGAGCGCGGTGCCCGACTCACCGCGGTCGCGCGAGGTGAGCTCGACGTCTCCACGACCGGCGCCGAACCGCCGCAACATCCGGGCAATGCCGCGGAGGTCGTCGATCGCGGTGCGCGTGACGTGCACGCGGCTGTCGGGGTCGTCGACCCAGTCGACCGGTACCTCGTGGATGCGAAGTCCGTTGCGCTCCGCGAGCAGCAACAACTCAGTGTCGAAGAACCAGCCGTCGTCTTCGACGAGCGGCAACAGCCGCCGCGCGATGTCGGCGCGCAGTGCCTTGAACCCGCATTGCGCGTCGTGCACGCGCGTTGCGAACGCGCCGCGCAGGATCGAATTGTAGGAGCGGGAGATGAGCTCGCGCTTCGGGCCACGCGTCACCGAGGAACCACGTGAGAGCCGCGATCCGATCGCGATATCGGAGTGCCCGGACACGAGCGGCGCGACGAGCGGGAGGAGCGCGTCGAGATCCGTCGACAGGTCGACGTCCATGTAGGCGACCACCGCGGCGTCGCTCGCCATCCACGCGGCGCGCAGTGCGAGGCCGCGACCCTTCCTGTCGAGGTGCCGCGCGTCTACGCCCGCGGTGTCGCGGGCGAGACGCGCGGCCTGGAGCCAGGTCCCGTCGGTCGACGCGTTGTCGACGATCGTGATGCGCCAGGAAAAGGGAAACCGCTCGGTCAGGTAGTTGTGCAGCGTCGCGATGCTGTCGTCGAGGGTGGCGGCCTCGTTGAAGACGGGGACGACGATCTCGACGCACGGCGCGAGGTCGTCGTCGCCCTTCGCCCAGTCGCCGACCCGAGGCGCCGGCGACGCCATCGGCTCGACCTCGTGGTGTCGCGTGTCGTGCATGCGACCGAAGATCGTCCCCGGCCGTGAGCCGGGTCTGTGAACCGATCAAGAGCTGATCAAGTTTCCGCGCCGAGCGCAGCGCTCGGGAGCTCAGGCGTTCGCGATGACCTCGAGAATCGCGACGCTGTCGATCGAGAGCGGGGCCTGCTCGGAAGCGATGATGTTCCGGCGCGCCAGCTCGGCTTCCGCGTTGGCACGCGTGTCGAACAGCTCGACCGAGATACCGCGCACCTCGTCGTCGGTCTGCAACCAGTAGCCGGCGACGAAGCCCTCCGCGCGTTTGACGCCGGGGACGACGTTTGCTTCGAGCTCGCTCATGGCCTCGTGTTGCCGGCCGGGCTTGAACGTCACTTGCACGACGATGGCATGCATTGCCAACTCCCATCCACATGGGCTCCCTGGCCGTCGGCCAGCTCTCGACCTGTTCGTCGCCGTGTTCCCCTCGGATCACAAGCCGAGCCCGATGGCTCCTTTCGGCTTGACTCTCGCCCGACCCCTCCGCGGGGCCGAGACGTTCCCGACGGATTATCAGGAGTTCTTGATGATTCGCCCAGCCCGGCGCCAGTGTCTTGCCGGTAGCCTTGGGATCGGTGCGACGACTGTTGCTGGTCATGTTGGTGCTCGGAGTGCCGGGCGTCCTCTCCCAGGGCACAGCGGCTCGGGGCGATGTGCCGATCCTGAATGCCCGGATCGCGCACGCGACCGGGACGTCGACGAACTGGGCCGGCTACGTCGCCGCGGGCGAGACCTTCACCGACGTTCGGGCCTCGTGGAAACAGCCGGCGGTCACGTGCCTGTCTCCCATTGCGCAGGCATCGGCGTTCTGGGTCGGTCTCGACGGCTTCGCTCCGAGGTCAACGTCGGTCGAGCAGATCGGCACCGACTCCGACTGCAACGGCCTGCACGATCCTTCCTACTACGCCTGGTACGAGGTGGTGCCGGCACCGTCGGTTCCACTGCCGGCTCACGATGTCGTCCACGCCGGCGACATGATGTCGGCCGATGTCAGCGGTCGCGGCGCCGTGTACACGTTGCGATTGAAGGACTGGACCGCCGGGTGGCATTTCTCGACGGAGCAGACCTCGACCGCGGCACTCGACAGCTCCGCCGAGTGGGTGGCCGAGGCACCGTCGGCGTGTACGCGGTTCTTCTGCCGGGTGCTGCCTCTCGCTGATTTCGCGACAGTGACGTTCAACAATGCCGCCGCAACCGCCACTACCGCGAAGCAGCCGGCCAATATCAGCGCCCTCTCGCACGACCAAATCGTGATGGTGACGGACTCCGGCTCGACGAAAGCGCGGCCGTCGACGCTGGTCAACAAAGGGACGAAGTTCACGGTCAGGTGGATTCGGACCTGACGCCGAGCGTTCACTTGCTCGCGCCATCACCTCACGGACGAGCTTCGTAGACCCCTCGACGCGATCGACGCCATCACGAGCGCGCTCGTCGAGCCCGATCGGTGACCCGATCGCTACTCGAGCGCGTCCAGGTCTGCGTGGAGCTTGGCGACGTCGAGGCCGAAGGTGTCGGCTCCGTGCTCGACGATCTCGTGGGTGAGAACGGCCCAGGCTTCGTCGCAGTACTGCGCAACGAACGGCCACGTGACGACGACGATGTCGCCCCATGTCACGCACAGCAGACCCTGGGCCGTGTATCCGACGGCGACGATGCAATGGCCGCCGTCGATCGAGGAACCGTTCACCACGGTCCACGGCACCAACTGCCCGGTCTGTTGCTGCTTGACGAACTGCTGTTGGGCCGACACCGGGCACTCGATGCCGAGGTACGCGTTCCCGAGGTACGCGATCACCTGCTTCAGCTCCGTGGTGTTCCCGTAGTCGAAGGGCGCGTACTGGCTGATCTGGTTCGGTCCGGCCGGCATGTGATGGAACAAGCCTTTGCTGCGCCAGCTCTGGAGCACGTCGGCCATGACGCAGCCATCGTTGTTCGGCGAGAAGTAGTTGTACTGCGACTCGATGATCGCGAGACCGGGGCGCGGGTCGTTCGTGTGCTCGATCGCGTTCTCTCTCGCGATCACGTGATCGACACCCGCGATCACGCAGTTGTTCAGCGCGTCGTTGCCGTCCATGCGCCACGGGATGGCCTGCAAGACCGGGAGTGTCCCGAACGTCGCGGGAGGCGCAGGGAAACCGGCCGCGGTGTAGGCCGTGACGTGGGCCAGCCCGGCGGGTTTCACCGCGGCTCGCTTGCCGAGCTTCAAGTGCGAGACGTCGTAAGTGGCGAGATCGTCAGCGGTCTTCACAGCGCGCTCCTCATCTCAGTTTCCGCGGCGTCGAGGGCCGGGCGCGCCGAGCGACCGCGGTTCAGATCCCCCTTTATCGGCGCGCACCGGGGCCACCGAAGCAAACGGCGCAGGACCCGCCCCCACGGCGGCGCGCCCGGATGGCGAGCCCGGCTACGTCCTCTGCTCGAGCGCGGCAACAGCTTCGGCATCGAAGCCTTTGACGACGAGCCAGACGCCCAGCGAGAACTCGAAGATCGCGACCGGAAATGCAGACAGCCCGGCCAAGCCGCCGTGTTGCGCGACGGCGCCGAACAGCACGGCGAGGTAGCCCGCGACGAGAACGGGCGCTCCGATGAGCCCGATCCGGGAAAGCGCTCGAGGGACCAGGCGCGACTGATACAGCAAGGTGCCCAGCAGCAGGTCGTTCACGGCCGGCATGAAGCTCTGTCCGAGAAGGAAGATGCGGTTGTAGAGCGTGACGAGGACATGGCTGGTGACCAACGCGTCTGCTCCGGAGCCGTCCCTCCGCAACGTCACGACCGACAGCAGGAACGCGACGCCGAGGAAGATCGTGCTGGCCTCCAGCACTCGGGATGCGACGAGGCCGAGCGCGAAACCTTCGTTCTGCTTCTTGAGCACGGGGAGCAGTACGACCGCGGTGCCGATGCCGGCGAGGGCCACGATGATCTCGAGAAGACCGCCGAACATGGCGCCGGTGTCCGGGCCGGCGCCGGTGACGTAGTGCGCACCCTTTACCGGGCCGTAGAGCGCGAGCGTCGGGATCGAGACAAACGTGAGCAGATAGAGGATGCCCGCCCTCAGGGAGACTTTCCTGGTTGAAGCTGCCGTTGAAGAGGGAATCGTCGCAGTCGCTGCGTTGGTGCTCATGTGATCTTCGCCGATCTTCGGCTGTCAGGGTCAGGACGCTTGCGCTTGCCGTTCGGACCAGAGCGCGTAACCGAGCCAGGCCAACGCCAACCCCACCGGCACTGCGATCTTCGGCTGCGACGCGTTGGGAAGCAGTGCCGCTACGGGTGCCAACGCGGTCCCGACCGCGAGGAGCACGCCCGCCCAGCGCGGCAGGATGCCGGCGCGGAACGTGGCGATGCCGAAGAGCACGCCGCCGAGGATGTAAATGGGCGCGGTCAGCGTCCACAGTGTTGCGAGCGATCCGAGGTTCATTCCGCCGGCGGAGCCGGTCAGCATTCTCATCCAGCCGGCGACGAACGCCGGATCGTGTGTCGCGATCTTCGGCAAGATGAAGGCTTCGACGAAGCTGAAGCCCATGATGAGCACCAGCCAGAGACTGAATACGACGAAGCCGATCAGACCGAGCCAACCCGACTTTGTCGCTTGCCGGGCGTAGAGCCCCGCCAGGCCGAGCACACCGAAGAAGCACATGGCGCAGGCGAGAACGTGAACGATTTCCCAGCGGGTGCTGGTGACCGACGAAGGGATGTTCGGCGGATGGAATATCCCGACGAGCACGTAACAGGTCCCCGCGAGCAGAGCTGACAAACCCGCCAAACGGATGAGCTGCGAGGTCGTGATCGTCGCGCTCGACCCGGCGATTGCCGGCGCGTTGTCGGCAGAACTGTGCTTTTCCAGCGACAACGACACGCAGGCTCCTCTGAGGTCGAGACGCAAGGAGCCACGTGGCCGCTCGACGGGGCCAGTGTCTGAGCGCACAGCGTGCGCTCAGACACGACGGTACTGGAGAATTTCCGTCGCCACCACGACTCATACCGCCCATAACTCTCGGGCGCGCTCGCGCCGCGAGCGTCGTGGGCGCTACGAACGACCGGGCTCCGCGCCTTCGAACCGGCCGAGGCCGTAGTCGCCGGCGATGGTCGTTCGGTGCATGGCCCGAGCCGTCTCGGGAGGCATCCCCGACACCGAGTGGAGCAGCCGCCAGTTGTCCCAGATGAGCATGTCGGTCGGCTGCCAGTGGTGGAAGTAGCTGAGGTCTTGGGCGGCGTCAACGATCTCGTCGCACACGGCCGCGAGGAGCGCGTCGCCGTCGCGATCCTCGTGACCTTCGATGCCTTGCGCCATCCAGCCCGAGACGTGCAACACCTTCTGACCCGTGCTCCGGGTCCAGACCGCGGGGTGCAGCGCGCGCGGCCGCCCCTCGTACTCCTTCATCACGTCGACTGCGCTCGCGGCCGGTTCGACCTCGACGAAGTCGGCGGGCCGGCCGAACCGGAGGTTGCCCATGATCACGTCCATCGCGTAGATCACGGTCTTGTCCTCGATCCGGTCGCGCACCGCGGGCGAGATCGCGTCGTAGAGGGCGATCCCGTCGACGAAGCCGGTCAGGCCGCCGTCGGATGCGACTTCGATCGACCGCAGCACACCGGCGCGGTTGAGCTGGTCGTTGTAGCAGTGGTCGAAGTGCCACGGCAGCCACGATGCCAACAGCCGACCGTCGAGCCGCACCGCGCCCGGCTGGTTGGGCTCGTGACGCATCTCGATGACACCGAGCATGTCGTCGTCGCTCCCGGCGCGGGGCACGGCCTTGCTCGGGTGATCCTTGAGTGGACCGAACACCTCGCTGAGCGCCACCTGCATCCGGGGCGTCGGCTCGACGTTCTCGAAGATCAGCAGCCCGTGCTCTTCGAACGTCTCGTTGACGTGCGCGCGCAGGCCGGCGTCGCGCAGTCCGTCGAGGGTGACACCACCGATACGGGCACCGAAGGTGAGGTCGTCGCGGATCGGCCGGACGGTCATGGTCATCGTCATGACGGGTTCGCTCCTCGTCAGGCGGGCTCCGCGCCGGAACCGGCCGACCAAACGATGACAGACGCGCGCCGCCGGCGTCGACCGCGCACCGCCGCGCGGACGAAGTTGCGTCGAGGGGCAGTCCCTGCCGCCGGGGGGCTGGGAGGCGGGGGCTCGCGCCCACACTCGGCAGCAGGAACGCCGAAGAGAATCAACGCACCGGGGTGCGGAAATCTTCCGGGGACGGTGGGCGACGTGTGGGCCGCCCGAGTCATTCGACGAGGCCGGTGCGGAGCGCGAACGCGATCGCTTCGGAGCGGCCGCGCACGCCGAGCGTCCGGTAGATCGCGGTCGTGTGGTGCATCGCCGTCTTGGTCGAGATCCCGAGCGTTGCCGCGATCTCGCGGTTGCCGTAGCCCGCAACGACGAGACACAGCACCTCGTGTTGCCGGCCGGTCAGCCCGACGCCGGAGCTCGATTCGGTGGCAGCGGTCGGTGGAAGCTCGTCGGCGTCGAATCGTTCGATCGCGCGCTGTACATAGGCCCGGGCCTCGTCGAGGGCGGTCGCGGGCGCGAGCTTCTCACCTGTGCGCACCTGAGCATCGAACCGCTCGGGCCCGAGCGTGGCGCGCGTCTGCGCCAGGATCGCGTCGTGCGACTCGAGTTGCGTCGCCGACATGTTGAGCGAGAGCACGGCGATGTCGTTGCGAACCGCGCCGTGAAAGTACGCGGCGACGTCGCAGTCGCCGCACGTCGCCGCAACTGACAGCATCGTCATGAGGTTGTATCCGACGACGGGCGATCCCGGCAGCGCTCGTGCGATCTCGAGCGCCTCGGCTGCCCACACCAGCGCGCCCCGAGCGTCGTGGTCGGCCACTGCATCGCCGACCATCATCGCGAGCAGCAGCCCCTCGTAGAGCGTGAGACCGGTCGCGCGTGCGCAGCGTAATGCCTCCTCCGTCGGCGGCACATCGGGTGCGATCTCCGGGTGCTTGCGCCGCAGCGGCATGAGCATCATGGTGGCGATCACGAGTGTGCGCTGATCGCCGTGGCGCCGGGCCCGGGCGACTGCCGACCGGCCGAGCGCGACCGCGCGTTCGTCGTTTCCCATCAGCGTCGCGAGCATGCCCGACCAGGCCTCGAGCCGGCCGAGCCACCGCTGCTCACCGGCGCGGTCCGCGAGCTCGAGTCCCTCTTCGGACGCTTCGTTCGCGTCCGCGACGTTCCCGGTGTACGGCACGGCGAGCATCCGGTAGGCGAGCGCGCGGAGGATCGTGGCCGTGTGGTTCAGCTCGCGGGCGAGTTGCTCGCCGCGTTGCATACGGGAGACCAAGACGTCGCGATCGACAGTTCCCCCTTGCTGCAAGCCGAGCCGCCCCGACCACAGGAGGACATTGGCGAACGCGATCGACGCGGCGCCAGCCGCGTCGCCGAGCTCGAGCGTGCGTTCGACCAGCCGCTCCTGCGCGGCGTAGTAGCCGCGTGTGCTCCAGAGGGGGACGAGGCCGGCGACGAGATCGATCGCTTCGTCGGCGCGTTCGAGGCCGAGTGCGGTCTCGAGCGCGGCGACGAGGTCGTCGTGGTCGGCGCGCAGGAGGTTGAGCCAGAGTGCCTCGGCGTCGGACTCCACGCCGATTGCCGCGTCTCGCGCCTGCCGTGCCCGCAGCGCGAGGTGTGTGGTGCGGACCGACACGTGTTCGCCGCTGCGTTCCAGCTCGTCGCGGCCGAACACGCGGATCGACGACGGTAGGTGGAAGCGCGCCGGGTCGGAGCCGGGTATCGGATCGACCAGGTGCAGGTCGACCAGCGCGGCCAGCCGGTCGATCGCGTCGGCCGACGCCATCGGGCTGCTCAACGCCTCGACCGTGTCGAGGTCGAACGTTCCGGAGATCACCGACAGGCGGCGCAGCATCCGCTGTTCGTCCGGCGCGATCAGTTGGTACGTCCACGCAATCGTGCGGCGGAGCTCGTGATGGCGTTCGGGCGCGTCGTCGAGCCGGCGCCGGAGCACGTCGAGGCCGGCGGTATCGAGACGGCGGAGAAGTTCCGCGGCCGGCAACGTCGCCGCGCGGGCCGCGGCGAGCTCGATCGCGAGCGGGAGCCCTTCGAGTTGGCGGCACAACTCGCCGACGGCGCCCGCGTTGCCGTCGTGCAGCTCGAAGCGCGAGTCGACGGCCGCCGCCCGCTCGCAGTAGGCCGCGACTGACGGACTCCGGACCAGCACCTCGGCATCCGACTCGCCCGGATCGGGAACTGGAAGCGGTTCGAGTCGGCGGACCTGTTCGAGCCGCAGCCGCAGCGGCGCCTGGCTCGTCACCAACATTTGTGTGTTCGGGCATCGATCGAGCAAGTCGCCCAATGCGGGCGCGGCGGGCAGTACGTGCTCGAAATTGTCGAGCACCATGAGAACCTCGTCATCCCCGAGACGGGCCGCGAGCGCGTCGGCGACGCCGACGTTGGGAACGTGGGCCAGGCCGATCGCGGCGGCGATCTCGCCGAGCACCAGCTCGGCATCCGCGACGCCGGCCAGCGCGACCGCGACGATGCGCCGCCCGGGCCGGCCACCGAGGACGTGCATCACCTCGATCGCGAGGCGGGTCTTGCCCACACCGCCGCGTCCCGTCAGCGTCACCAGGCGCTTGGACGGGTCGCACAGCGTTTCCAGCAGCTCGGCTTGCTCGACCGATCGCCCGAACATCGGCGTGGTCAATTGGAGCTCGAGTGCCAGGACGCCCGCGGCCCTCCGCGTTGCCGGGGAACCGTTCGGCGCTGCGGCGTGATCTTTCATCCGACTCCGATAGGGCAATTGCCCGATGCGCTCGAACGACGCGGATATTAATGATGCTCCAACGCGAGCGATGTTGGTGTGTTCGGGAATGGAGACGCTTCCCGCCACCGGATAATGTGGTGACGGCGGATACGGGGGGCTTTGCATTGAGGTTTGGCCGACAGACGGTGGCGTCCATTCGGTCGCGCCGAGGACGGCGAGCGCGATTGAGTGCGCGCGTGCTCGTGCCGTTGCTCGTGTTCGCGAGCGTGGCAGTTGTCGGACAAGGGGCGGCTGACGCGTCGACACCCACCGGCATGCTCGGCAACACCAGCGCCTACTCCGTGGTGGGGACCACCTCGGGTTCGGCCTGCTCGGCGGGCGACTTCGCGGTCGGCGCCCAGATCTGGGTCGAGGGCCGCGGCTACACATCCGGCATCCAGTTGTTGTGCGTCGATTCGTCGGGCAACACCGTTCCGGCCGGGGTGGCCGGCCCCGGTTACGGTGCGACGGCCGATTCGACGTGCAACCCCGGCGACCTGGCGGTCGGTCTCTACGGCACCTCGGGAGACATTCAGGACTCCATCGGCATCGTGTGCAACGGCCCGTCGGGCGCCTACGACGCCGCGATGATCGGAGGCGGGGGAGGCAGCCCGGCCGGTCCCACGTATTGTCCGGCGGCGAACGCGCTCACGAGCGTGACGGTCTGGTCGGGCGACTACTTCGGCGGCACCGTCGACTTCGGCATCCAGGGATTTTGCGACCCGACTGACACGAGTCTGTCGATCTCGCCCGGGGTGAGTCCCCCGACCGTCAACGCGACGAGCCCGTTCGGCACGAGCGTCTCGTTCGCGACTCCGAGCGCGAGCGACAACGCCGGCCCGCTCGCGGTGACGTGTGATCACACGTCCGGTTCGACGTTCGGTATCGGTCTGACGACCGTCACGTGCAGCGCAACCGACTTCGACGCGATGCCGTCGACCGTTTCGACGGCGATCGCGGTGAACGTGTTGTCGATCACGCCGCGACCGCCGGTTCTCGACTCCGCCTCGGCGGGCAACGCGTCGGCATTGGTCGCGTTCGAGCCCCCCGCTTGGGACGGCGGGAACGCGATCACGAGCTACACCGCGTCGTGCTCGTCGACGGATGGGGGAACGGCCCGTTCCGCGACGGGGCCGCAGAGCCCGCTCAGCGTGCAGGGACTGTCGAACAACCACACGTATCGGTGCGTCGTGCGCGCCACGAACTTCGTCGGTACCAGCGGGCCCTCGAACGCTTCGAGCCCGATCACGCCGGGAGTCGTCGAGACGTGTTTCACCACGCAAACCTGCGACGGCGCGGCATCGAGTCCGTCAACGTCGTCGAACCCGCCGGCACTCGTCGACGTGAAGGGCGTCGTCACCGGTACGGTCGGAACGATCCTGCTCACCACCGCCCCGAGCTCCACCTTGCATTGTCCGGGGTCGGTGGTCGGCGGCTCGAGCGCCACCACGCTGACCGACACGGGCTTCTCCGGCAGCCTGACCGCCACCGTGAAGCTGCTCGCCGTCGCGACCGGCAAGGGCAAGGTCTGTTACAGCTCCGACGTTCCGTTCCTCAGTGAGACCAACCCGACTGCGCCGGAGCCCGGAACTGCGTTCCTGTTGTCGTGCACGGCCGTCGGGAACGTGGCGCCGTGTGTGCTCTCGATCACCTCGGGGGCCAGCGCGGTCATCGCGAAGGTCTTGGTCCCCGCCGGTGACCCGACGTTCAGCGTGGTGCTCCCGACAGGCCGGCTGGTGTGGCCCTCCACGTTCCCGAGCGGCACGGTCGGCACTCAGTACTCGACTCACTTGTTGTCGAAGGGCGGCAAGGCTCCGTTCCACTGGAGCATCACGTCGGGCAAGCTCCCGCCGGGGCTGTCGATCAGCGCGCCGACCGGAACGGTCACCGGCAAGCCGACCGCGGCCGGGACCTTCAAGTGCGTGGTACGCGTCACCGACTCCGAAGCCAAGCCCCAAACGGCGAACATCTCGGTCTCGATCACCATCAAGTGAAGGTGTCGTGACCGCAGGGTCACGCCGAGCACCCGATCAACGGCTCACGTGGAGAGGCATCGAGCGAGCAGCTCCGTGAGGCGCGAGCGATCCGCGTTCGAGAGCGGGGCGACGACCTCCAGGAGCGCGGTCCGCACCTCGCGCTCGCCTTTCTCCACAAGTGCGCGGCCCTTGGGCGAGATGACGACGCGCACGGCTCGGCCGTCTTCCGGGCTCGTCGCCCGGCGGATGAGTCCGCGTGCCTCGGCGCGGTCCACGAGCCCGGAGACGCTCGACTTCTCGAGGCCGAGGTGCTCGGCGAGCTGCTGAATGCCGGGCTCGCGATCGCGCAGCACTCCGAGGAGGCGCACCTGCGTCAGGGACAGGTCGTGGCGGGCTGCGATCTCCGCGAGCCGGCCCTGCACCTCGAAGGAGAGCTGTGCGAGGCCGTCGACGAGCGCGAATTCCGATTCGATCGGCTGGCGCGTGCTGGATGTGTGCCCTCTGACCATTGCGCGACTCTAGCGATAGTTCGTCGCACGAACTAATATAGTACGTGACGCCAACTAATTGTCCGGAGGACACGTGCACGCTGCCGTCGTGAGCTCGTTCGACCGACCGCCGAGCTATGAAGTCGTTCCCGATCCGGTTCCGACCACCGACGACCAGGTGGTCGTGAAGGTCCTCGCGGCCGGGCTGCATCCGCGAGTGAGATCCGGCGCGAACGGGTCGCACTACTCGAGCAGCGGGCGACTGCCGCTCGTGCCCGGTATCGATGCTGTCGGTCGGACGCCGCAGGGGGAGCTCGTGTACTTCGTCGCGAGCGACGACGTCGCGGGCACGATGGCTGAGCGCGCGGTCGCCGACCGTCGTCGCTCGATCGTGCTCTCGCCCGATGCCGATCCGGTCGCGGTGGCCGCCGGGATGAATCCGGCGATGTCGTCGTGGGTGGCGTTGCGGCGGCGCGTCGCATTCCGTCCGGGGCAGCGCGTTCTCGTGCTCGGCGCGACCGGCAACGCCGGGCAGATGGCGGTGCAGATCGCCGCGCATCTCGGTGCCGGCCGCGTGGTCGGGGCGGGCCGAGACGCCGAACGTCTCGCATCGCTCGAGGCTCTCGGCGCCGACGCCGCGGTCTCGCTGAGCGGCGATCCCGACCGGGTGGACGCGGAGCTCGGGGCCGCTTGCGCCGACGTCGATGTCGTCGTCGACTACCTCTGGGGCGCTCCTGCCGAGCACGCGATGCGGTCCCTCGTGCGACATCGAGCGGACCGGGCGCAGGAGCTCGCCTGGGTGCAGGTCGGCTCGGTCGCCGGACCTGATGTCGTGCTCGCTTCCGAGATCCTTCGCGCCGCCAACCTCCGTGTTCTCGGCAGCGGCCAGGGCTCCGTGTCGACCGCAGACATCGTCTCGGAGCTGCCGGCGCTCGCAGCCGAGATCACGAGCGGATCGCTTCTCGTCGACGCCGTCCCCGCGCCGCTCTCCGAGGTCGAGACCGCGTGGATCGATGGGGCGCCGCCCGGCCGGCGTCTCGTCCTGATCCCTTGATCCTTTGATCCCTTGATCAAGGCTGCGAACGTTTGCGCTCAGGGCGAGGGACTGGCGAGAAGACCGCTGCTCGCCGCGATCCGCTCGATGGTCCAACAGCCGTTCGGAGCGACGGATCGAAGCTGCGATTCGAGCTTGTCCCGTTGGCGCTGGTCGATGGCCAGGTAGAGCACATCGACCGGGCCCTGGTGCCCGTGCCCGCTGGTGGCGGTGACGGGCCAACCCGCGCCGCGGAGCGCGGGCACGAGGTCGGGGTCGGGGTCGTTGCTCGAACCGCTTCCGTGGAAGCACCTTCCCGTACTCCGCCACGGAGGCGGCGGTTCGGGTACCGAGCTCGTGTGCGGATACTTGCATTCCGAGGATCCGCTGTTCGATCCGGCGATTCGTGCACTGCCTCCGGCGCTCGTGGTGCGCCTGCCCGACGGGGCGGGAAACTTGGTGCAAGCCAGCATCGCGTACTCGCTCGAACACACGGTGCCGTCGAACGCGAGTGCGAACCCGATCTCGACCCGCCTGCCCGAGCTGGTGCTCATCGAGGTGCTCCGCGCGCATCTCGCCTCGTCGCCGGCGGCGGATCACGGCTGGTTGGCCGCGCTCCACGATCCCGTGCTCGCGCCGGCCCTCACGTTGCTGCACGAGTCGCCCGACAAGAAATGGAGCGTCGCCGAGCTCGCATCGCGCGCAGCCGTGTCTCGTTCGCTCCTCGATGATCGATTCCGCACGCTGCTCGGCCGATCTCCCATCCGGTACCTGACCGAGTCGCGCATGCACCTCGCCGCGGAGCTGCTGACCACCACCGACGTCAACATCGTGACCCTCGCGCGACGCGTCGGCTACGACTCCGAAGAGGCGTTCAGCCGGGCGTTCAAGCGCGCGCGGGGCCTCTCACCGAGCCACTGGCGCGCCGCCCACACCACGACCGGCCGGGCGAGTGCCGACCCACTGAACCGCTGAACGCCGACGTCGTCGGGTCGCGCGTCGAAGCTCCTACGCTTGGGTCACCTTCGCTGACAGCCGTTCGCAGGACGGTCGCTCCGTTGGCTGCCAGGAGGTTGGGTGTGGACCAGCTCTGGAAGTGTCTCGACGGCAACGAAGCTGCGGCACGGGTCGCGTACGCGCTGAGTGAGGTGATCGCGCTCTACCCGATCACCCCCGCGACGCCGATGGGAGAGCACTGCGACGACTGGGCGGCGGCCGGCCACTGCAACCTGTGGGGCGTCGTCCCCGATGTCGTGGAGATGCAGTCGGAGGGCGGCGCGGCCGGTGCGCTGCACGGTGCGCTGCAGAAGGGCGCCTTCGCGACGACGTTCACCGCGTCGCAGGGTCTGCTCCTCATGATTCCCAACATGTTCAAGATCGCCGGCGAGCTGACCCCGGCGGTCATTCACGTCGCGGCCCGCACGATCGCCACACACGCGCTGTCGATCTTCGGCGACCACAGCGACGTGATGCACGCACGCAGCACGGGCTGGGCGATGCTCTCCGCGGGCTCGGTGCAGGAAGCGCAAGACTTCGCGCTGGTAGCGCACGCGGCAACGCTGCGGTCGCGGGTGCCGTTCCTGCACTTCTTCGACGGTTTCCGCACCTCGCACGAGATCGACAAGATCGCGACGATCTCGGATGACGAGATCGCCGCGCTGATCCGCGAGGATGACGTGGTCGCGTTCCGGTCGCGGGGCATGACGCCCGATGCGCCGGCAGTGCGCGGCACCGCGCAGAACCCCGACGTGTTCTTCCAGGCGCGCGAGGCGTCCAACCGCTTCCACGACGCAGTGCCCGGAATCGTCGCCGACGTCTTCGACGAGCTGGCCGAGCACACCGGCCGTCGCTACGGCCTGTGCGAGTACCACGGCGCGATCGACGCCGACCGGGTCGTCGTCGTGATGGGATCGGCCGCCGGGGCGTTGGAGGAGACCGTCGACGACCTCGTTGCGGCGGGCGAGCGGGTCGGCATGGTGCGCGTGCGGCTCTTCCAGCCCTTCCCGAGCGCGGCGTTGGTCGCGGCCCTGCCGCCGTCGGTGCGCTCGATCGCGGTGCTCGACCGCACCAAGGAACCGGGCGCGGTCGGCGAGCCGCTGTACCTGTCGGTGCTCGCGGCGCTGACCGAGGCCATGGACTGCGACGAGCCGCCGTTCGCGCGCTCGCCGCGGGTAACCGGAGGTCGCTACGGCCTCTCCTCGAAAGAGGTGACACCGTCGATGCTGAAGCCGGTGTTCGACGAGCTCTCCGCCGAGCACCCGAAGCGTCATTTCACCGTCGGCATCTACGACGACGTCACGCACCTCAGCCTCCGGATCGACACCGACTTCTCGCACCCGCGCCCGACCGGAGAGGTCCAGGCCATGTTCTTCGGTCTCGGATCCGACGGCACGGTCGGCGCCAACAAGAGCTCGGTGAAGATCATCGGCGAGCACACCGACCTGTTCGCCCAGGGGCACTTCGTCTACGACTCGAAGAAGTCGGGCTCCGTCACCGTGTCGCATCTCCGCTTCGGCCCGGAGCCGATTCGCTCGACGTACCTGATCGACGGCGCCGACCTGGTCGCGTGCCACCAGTTCGGTCTGCTCGAGCACGTGCGCGTCCTCGATCATGCTCGGATCGGTGCAACCTTCCTGCTCAACTCGCCCTTCGCGGCCGACCAGGTGTGGGACCAGCTCCCCGTCGAGGTGCAGCGCAGGCTCATCGCCGACGACATCACCCTCTGGGTGATCGACGCGTTCGAAGTCGCCCGCCAGGCCGGGATGGGAGACCGCATCAACACGGTGATGCAGCCCTGCTTCTTCCAGCTCGCGGGCGTGCTGCCGCCCGACGTGGCGATCGCCCAGATGAAGGCGGCGATCGAGACGACGTACGCCAAGCGCGGCCGCGCCGTTGTCGAGCGCAACTTCGCCGCGATCGATCTCGCCCTCGCCAACCTGCATCGCGTCGACGTGCCGTCGGTCGCGACCAGCCTCCGCTCGATCGAGGTGACGGCGCCCGACGACGCGCCGAGCTTCGTGAAGCAGGTCACCACGATGTTGCTCGCCGGCGACGGTGATCTCCTCCCGGTGAGCGCGCTCCCCGTCGACGGCACGTTCCCCACCGGCACCGCCGCCTACGAGAAGCGCGCGATCGCGAAGGAGATCCCGATCTGGGATCCCGACGTGTGCATCGACTGCGGCATGTGCGCCATCGTCTGCCCCCATGCCACCATCCGCATGAAGGTGTTCGACGACGACGTGGTAGCCGGCGCGCCGGCGGAGTTCGTCAGCAAGCCGTTCCGCTCGAAGGACATCAGCGGCTTCCACCTCACCATCGGGGTCGCGCCGGATGACTGCACCGGTTGCGGCGTGTGCGTCGACGTGTGTCCGGCCAAGAGCAAGACCGAGATCGGCCACAAGGCGATCAACATGGAGCCGGTCGCGGCTCATCGCGACTTCGAGCGCCGGCGCTGGGATCACTTCCTCACGATCCCGCAACTCGACCGCGACCTGTTGCCCCACGATTCGGTGAAGGGCTCGCAGGTGCTCGAACCGCTGTTCGAGTTCTCCGGCGCCTGTGCGGGCTGCGGCGAGACGCCGTACATCAAGCTCGTCAGCCAGCTCTTCGGCGACCGCATGATCGTCGCCAACGCCACCGGCTGCTCGTCGATCTACGGCGCCAACCTGCCGACGACTCCGTGGACCGCCAACTCCGAGGGCCGCGGGCCGACATGGAACAACTCGCTCTTCGAGGACAACGCCGAGTTCGGGCTCGGGATGCGGCTCGGTGTCGATGCCGAAGACCGCTACGCGAGGTTCCTGCTCGAGCGGCTCGCGCCCGCGGTCGGCGACAATCTTGCCCGCGCGATCCTCGACAACCCCCAGGAGACCGAGCCGCAGATCGTCGAGCAGCGGGCGCTCGTGTCGCAGTTGCGCGACGTGCTCGGGCGCGCGGGCGGCGCCGACGACGCGGACGCGGCGCGTCTGGCAATGGTCGCGAGCAACCTCGTGCGCCAGGGTGTGTGGCTGATCGGCGGCGACGGCTGGGCCTACGACATCGGCTTCGGCGGCCTCGACCATGTGCTCTCGTCGGGCCGCAATGTGAACGTGCTCGTGCTCGACACCGAGGTGTACTCCAACACCGGCGGTCAGGCGTCGAAGGCCACCCAGCGCGGCGCGGTGGCGAAGTTCGCGGCCTCCGGGAAGGGCACTGCGAAGAAGGACCTCGGCGCGATCGCGCGCGCCTACGGCAACGTCTACGTCGCGCAGGTCGCGATGGGGGGAAACGAGCTCCAGACGACCAAGGCGCTCCTGGAGGCCGACGCGTGGCCGGGCCCGTCACTCGTGATCGCGTACAGCACCTGCATCGCGCACGGCATCGACATGTCGAAGTCGATGACGCATCAGAAGGACGCGGTGAAGAGCGGCTACTGGCCGCTGTACCGGTTCCAGCCGACCGAGACCGACGACGGCCAACCCTTCAAGCTCGACTCGAAGAAGCCTTCGATTGCCGTGCGTGATTTCATCGCGACGGAAGCCCGATACGCGATCCTCGAACGCACCGACCCGGCTCGCGCTCGCGAGCTGTCACACCTGCTCCAGTCGGACATCGACGAGCGCTGGCGGTACTACGAGCAGCTCGCGGCGATGCACCGCACCGTTTCACACGGCGGTCACGTCGATCCCGCGGTCGCCCAAGAGGTGGAGAACGACGCGGGGTACCGCTACGAGAACGAGGACCCGGCATGATCGACCTCTCGACCCGGTATCTCGGCCTCGACCTGCGCACCCCGATCGTCGCCTCGGCTTCGCCCCTCAACGGTGAGCTCGCGACCGCGCGGTTGGTGGAAGAGGCGGGCGCGTCGGCGATCGTCGCGCCGAGCCTGTTCGAGGAGGAGATCCTCCACGAAGAGATCGAGCTCAACCGGGCGTTGGAAGCCGGTTCCGGGAACTTCGCCGAGGCGCTCGACTATTTCCCGACCGTCGAGGGCTTCGCGACCGTGAGCGATCGCTATCTGGCGTTGATCGAGGGACTGAAGGCGCAGTCGTCGGTGCCGGTGATCGCGAGCCTCAACGCCACGAGCAACAGCGGCTGGGCCCGGCACGCCGCGCTCATCGAGCAGGCCGGCGCCGACGCGCTGGAGCTGAACCTGTATCACGTGTCCGCGGATCCCGAGCGGGGCGCTGCCGACTGGGAGTGCGCCGATCTCGACATCATCCGTACCGTGCGCGGTGCGCTCGGCATCCCGCTCGCGGTCAAGCTCAGCCCCTACTACTCGGCGATGGCGAACTTCGCCCGGGGTGTCGTCGACGCCGGTGCCGACGGTCTCGTGCTGTTCAACCGCTTCTACCAACCCGACCTCGATCTCGAGACGCTCGAGGTCGTCAACCGGGTGGAGTTGAGCCAGCCCGGAGAGCTGCGCCTGCCGCTGCGCTGGATCGCGATCCTGCGCCCGCAACTCGGAGCCGACGTGTCGATCGCCGCGACCTCGGGGATCCATGCCGGGGCGGATGTCGTGAAGGCGATCATGGTCGGCGCCGATGTCGCGATGCTCACCTCGGCCGTGCTCCGGCACGGGCCGGAGCGTCTCCGCGTCGTCGAAGCGGAGTTGACGGCCTGGATGGCGGAACACGACTACGAGGCGGTGCGCCAGATGCGGGGGAGCGCCACCCAGGCCACCTCGGGCGATCCCGCGGCCTTCGAACGGGCGAACTACGTGCAGATGCTGCACTCCTGGTCGGCGCCGGGTGTGTAGCGCGCGGGGCAGACCCCTTGCGGGACGCCGGGGAACTTCGTAGTATACCGAGTATGCTACTTCGAGAACACGCCCGATGAGCGTCCGTCACGCCCTGCTCGCGCTGTTGAGCGACGGGCCGAAGTACGGGCTGCAGCTTCGCCAGGAGTTCGAGGACCGCACGGGCGAGGTGTGGCCGCTCAACGTCGGCCAGGTATATACGACGTTGCAGCGACTCGAGCGCGACGGGCTCGTCGAGTCGGACGGCGACGGTGAGGACGGCCCCCAGCGCGGCTTCCGGATCACCCCGGAGGGCGCGGCGGAGTTGGCCACATGGCTGCGAACGCCGCCCGACATGACGTCGCCGCCGCGCGACGAGTTGGTGATCAAGGTCCTGGTCGCGCTGCGGCTGCCCGGTGTCGACGTGCGCGACGTGGTGCAGGTGCACCGGCGCTACGTCGTGGAGCTCATGCAGCAGTGGACGCGCCTGAAGGACGACGCGGCCGAGCACGAGGTCGGGTTCTTGCTCGTTGTCGACGCCGAGTTGTTCCGGCTCGATTCGGTGATCCGGTGGCTCGACGCCGCCGATGGCCGCCTCGCGCGGCTCGCGGCGGATCCGCCCCCGCCGCCCGGTCCGGCGTTGGCGCCGCGCTTGCGCCGGCGCTCGGGGGTGCGGCGATGAGCGCGCTCGAGCTGCGAGACGTGTCCAAGGTGTACGGAGAGGGTGCGAACGAGGTGCACGCGTTGCGCGGGGTCGACCTGTCGGTCGAGGCGGGCGCGCTCGTCGCGGTGATGGGCCCCAGCGGCTCGGGGAAGAGCACCCTGTTGACGATCGCAGGAACGCTCGAGGTTCCCACCGGCGGCGAGGTGCTGATCGACGGCGTCTCGGTTTCGGCGATGTCCCGCAACGACCGGGCCCGGTTGCGGCGGCGATCCATCGGCTACGTGTTCCAGGATTTCAACCTGTTGTCGGGTTTGAGCGCGGTGGAGAACGTCTGCCTGCCGATGGAGCTCGACGGCATCGGGGCGCGCAAGGCGCACATCGCAGGCATGGAAGCACTCGAGGAGCTCGGGCTCACCGATCGCGCCTCGAGTTTTCCCGACGAGCTCTCGGGTGGCGAGCGCCAACGCGTCGCGATCGCGCGCGCCGTCGTCGGCAAGCGGCACCTCCTGCTGGCCGACGAGCCATCGGGTGCGCTCGACTCCGCCAACGCCGAAGGGGTGATTCGCCTCATCCGCGCCGCGTGTCAGCGCGGTGTGGCCGGTGTCGTCGTGACACACGACGCGCAACTCGCGTCGTGGGCCGACCGGGTGGTGTTCATCCGCGACGGTCGCGTCGTGGATCAGACGATGCCGCCCGCCGGCCCGGAGTCGCTGCTCGCGCCCGAAGCGAAGCGGTGAGCCTCGCCCTCGAGGAGCGACCGGCGCCCGTGGAGGCGGCCGGCTCGGGCGGTGGGCCCGCGCGACGCGCGGTCTTCCGGTGGTCGTGGCGGTTGTTCCGGCGTGAGTGGCGCCAGCAGGTGCTGGTGTTGGCGCTGGTGCTGTTCGCGGTGGCCGCGACCACGGTCGGAGTTGCGCTCGCCGATAACGCGGGTCAACCCCAGGACGCGAGTTTCGGGGCCGCGAACAGCGTCATGACGTTCTCGGGTGACGTGCACGCCAATGTCGCCGCGGCGCGGCGCGCATTCGGCACCGTCGACGAGATCGATCACCAGAGCATCCGGATACCCGGATCGCTCGGCTCACTCGATCTGCGAGCACAGGACCCCAACGGCAAGTTCGGACATCCGATGTTGCGCCTGGTCACCGGGCGCTTTCCGACCGGCGCGAACGAGATCGCGATGACCACCGGCGCCGCCGCGACGTTCAACGTGCACATCGGCGACACGTTGGTTGCCAACGGTCGCACTCGCCGCGTCGTCGGTATCGTCGAGAACGGCCTCGATCTGAGCGACCAGTTCGCGCTCGTCGCGCCGGGCCAGGCCAACCCGCCCGCACAAGTGACGATCTTGTTCAATGCCACGCGCGCGCAGATCGACAACTTCCGACCGAGCGGCGGCGCGACGAGCATCGGGACGCGCAGCTCGCTGGGCAAGACCGCCGCCGCGGTAGTCGTGCTCGCGCTCGAGACCATCGGGCTCTTGTTCGTCGGCCTGGTTGCCGCGGCCGGCTTCGCCGTGATGGCCCAGCGCCGCCTGCGCGCGCTGGGCATGCTGGGCGCGCTCGGCGCGACCGACCGGCACGTGCGCCTGGCCATGGTCGCGAACGGCGCGGTCGTCGGCGTGGTGGGCTCAACGGCTGGAGGCGTCGTCGGACTGCTCACGTGGCTCTTGCTCGCGCCCCGTTTCGAGACGCTCGTCGGGCACCGAGTCGACCGCTTCCACCTCCCGTGGTGGGCGGTGTTCGCCGCGATGGTCCTTGCCGTCGTGACCGCGGTCGTCGCCGCCTGGTGGCCGGCGCGCTCGGCGGCGCGATCGTCGATCGTCGCGTCACTGTCGGGCCGGCCGTCGCCCCCCAAACCCGCGCACCGATTCGCCGGCGCCGGCGGGCTCCTGCTCGCCGTCGGGGTCGGCTGCCTCGCGTTCTCCCATCGCAACAACTCAGATCCGAACGCGTTGTTCATCATCGCCGGAACGGTCGCAACCACGTTCGGGATGTTGTTCGTCGGACCGCTGTTCATTCGGGGGCTCGGACGGGTCGGCCGGCGCGCGCCGATCGCGTTGCGTCTCGCGCTGCGCGACCTGGCCCGCTACCAAGCTCGATCGGCGGCGGCCCTGGGAGCCATCAGCCTGGCCCTCGCGATCGCGGCGACCGTCGCCGTCAGCGCGGCCGCCGCGGCGATTCCCCCCGCCGAGGCAAATCTTGCGAGTAATCAAGCCGTCGTGTATCTCAACTCCGGCAACGGCTCGGGCCCCGACGGATCTGCCGTCGTACCCGAACGCACCGCCGCCGAAATTCACTCGCTGCAAATCCGTGTCGACGCGCTCGCGACGTCGCTGCACGCGCAGGCGGTCATCCCGATCGACGCCGCGATCGATCCCAACTCGCCGACGGTCTCGGCCGACTCACCCGACTCACCCGGCGGACCCGGCGAACCCGGCGCGGGTGGATCCGTCGCCGTGGCGCCGTCCGGATCGGCCGGCGGCGCCGTGGCCCAGATCCCCGCCACCTTGGGGAAAGTGACCACCGTGCAGCACGGGGCCAACACGGGCACCCAGATCACCGGCGATGTCCCGCTCTACGTGGCCACGCCCGAGCTGCTCGCGCACTACGGAATCCGTCCGAGCGCCATCAACGCGAACACCGACCTCGTCACCGGACGAACCGACCTCGCCGGCTTCTCCGTCGTCGCGCCGGGCGGCCCTACTCCTTGCGATTCCTCTCAACCGAAGTGCCGGGTCAACGGAGCCAAGCCGGCGCCCGGGCCGGCCGTCGACAAGGGCCCGGACAACTGGCGGCCGGCCATTCAGAGGTTCGAGCTCCCGACGTACACCTCGGCGCCCGACACGCTGCTCACCACGCACGGGCTGCAGAGGTTCGGGCTGAAGTCGGTGACCGCCGGCTGGTTCATCCAGGCCCGGTCGCCGCTCACCACCGCCCAGATCAACTCGGCGCAACGCACGGCGGCCGAGGCCGGTCTCACCGTCGAGACCCGCGAGAAGAAATCGTCGACCGCGGGACTGCGCAACGGAGCCACGGCAGTGGGCCTCCTCGTCGCGCTCGGCGTGCTCGCCATGACTGTCGGCCTCATCCGCAGCGAAACCGCCAACGAGCTGCGAACGCTCGCGGCAACGGGGGCGACCAGCACCACCCGGCGTTCGATCACCGGCGCCACCGCGGGCGCCCTCGCACTCCTCGGCGCGGTGCTCGGGACCGGCGGCGCCTATCTCGCGCTGATCGCCTGGCACCGAAGCGATCTGCATCCGCTCACGCAGGTCCCGTACGTCGACCTCGTGATCATCCTCGCGGGCCTGCCGCTGCTCGCGATCACCGCGGGCTGGTTGCTCGCGGGACGCGAGCCGTCCGCCATCGCGCACCAGCCCCTGGAGTGAACGGAGTGGCAGTGCCGAGCCGCGGTCAGCCGGCGAGCGCGTGGCGCCCGCCTTCGAGCCAGGTTCTGAGGGTCGGGTCGAGCGGCGATGCGGCCCGGTCGTACATCGCGAGGTCTTCAACGGTAAGCGTGTCGCGCCAGCGACCATTGGTTCCCTTGTAGAAGAAGCGCGCGGCGCCGCCGTGAAAGCTCTCTGACTCCGGATCGCCAACGGCTCGAGACTCTTCGCGCATGGCGTCGATGCCGACGTCGGCGACCAACGCGGGCCACACGTCCTCGGTGACGTCGATCTCGAGGAACGCCGCGATGCGCCGCATCTCCGCCTCGGTGTCGGACAGGAGGTCGCCGTAGTGCACGAACATGATGTTCGGAACATCGCGTGCGGCCCACCACGTGGCCAGATGATGGTGGTGCGACCAGAACGGCCAGCCGTCCGACTCCCATTCGAACCAACCCTCGGCGATCCAACGCGCCCACAGCTGTCCCGGTGTCGGGGGGCAGCGCGGAAACGGTGGCCCCGGCCGATCCGCGTCGTTGAGCACCTCGTACATGTGGTCCGTATACGACGAGTAGTGGTTCCACAGCGACATGAACACGTCGCGCGTGTCGCGCCCGACCACCAGGTACTTGGCCTGCGGGAAGTAGCGCACGCCGTCGGCGGCGAGATGACTCTTCATGAACCGCCGGTGCCGCTGAGCCTCGATCTCCGCCATCAACGTCTCGACGGGCCCGTGGAAGCGGGCATCGATCCACGGTGACGCGCTCGTCAGATCGATCGGACCCGGCCCGAGCACCAAGGCGGCGACGATCCGCTGCGTCCACGTCGTGCCGGCCTTGTAGGCGGTCGTGATCACGATGTCGTCGTCGCGAGGCACCACGCCGTCCCAGCGGGTGCTGTCGAGATGATGATTCCGATACTCGCGGGTCCGCTCCGGTGCGCGGCCGATCACGCGCGTGCCCGCTGATCAGCCGCCACCGCGCGACGAAGCCGCGGCCGCGCGGCGACTGTGCATCGCTCGCACCTTCGGACCGATCGAGCTGCGAAGCGTGCGCATGAACGCAACCCGATCCACGGCGGCGTAGACCGAGGCGTAGAGCTTCGGAGGCACCCGCGGGAGCAATGGATCGCGGCGGGCCCGGAGGAGCGTGAAGAACGCCGGACTCGGCAAGTCGGCGTAACGGGTCACGTGCTCGAACCATTGCGCGCTGAAACGGGCCTCGGACTGCGGGCGTAGCAGCGCGGCGCGCCGGGTTGCTTCGTAGGACGCGAACGCCGCCTGGGGTGTCTGCATCCGTTGGAGCTCGGCGGCCAGCGCGATGGCGTCTTGCATCGCGAGCCGGGTTCCGGACCCGATCGAGAAGTGGGTGGTGTGGGCCGCGTCGCCCACCAGCACGGTGTTGCCGGAGTGCCAACACTCGTTGGTGACGGAGCGGAAGTTGAGCCAGGGGAGCGGCTCGTCGTCGCGACCGAGGTGCTCGAGCGGTGCGCCGTCGAGCTGCTTCGCGAAGATGTCTTCGAGCACGCGGATGCCGCCCGGCCCGGAAGCCGTGTCGAGACCGAGGCCGGCCCAGGTCTCGGGCGCGCACTCGACGATGAACGTGCTCATGTTGTGGTCGAACGAATAGGCATGACACCAGATCCATCCGGCGTGGGTGTTCACGAACGCGAACGTGAACGGATCGAACGCTCTCGGCGTTCCCAACCAGACATACTTGTTCCGGCCGACCACCGTCGAGGTCCCGAACGCAGCGGAGTCGCGCTGGCGCAACGTGCTGTTCGCGCCATCGGCCGCGACCACCACGTCGGCGTCGAGCCACGCGGACTCGCTCGTGACCGTTTGGTCGAACCGGACCCGCACGCCGAGCTCCGAGGCCCGCGCAACCAGGATGTCGAGGAGCTTCGAGCGCCCGATGCCGTAGCCGGATCCCTCGTGCTCGACGACCGCGCCCTCGAGATCGAGCAACTGCCCCCGCCACCTCGCGGCACCTTGTGCGATGCGCCGGGCCGTCTCCGCGTCGGTGGCGCGCAGGTCGTCGAGGAGATCGTCCCAGAACACCACGCCCCAACCGCCGGGCGTTCCTGCTGCTTTGCGTTCGAGCACCGTCACCTCGTGACCGGAGCTCGACTGCTTCATGAGGATCGCAAGGTACAAACCTGCGGGACCCCCACCCACGCACACGATCCTCATGCGACCCGGCCTCCCCACCATCGTCGCCCCGCAACCTAGATGGCGTCGGGCCGGCGTGCCCGTTCCGCGGCGTCATCGTCGGACGCCGTGTGCGGAATTCTCACCGGATAACGCTCGAAGCGGAACGAACCGACCAAGAAGACGGTCGAGCGTCGTGGTCGGAACGTGCGGCTACGCCGGCTGGTCGTCCTGCGCGGCGCGCAGCCGCTTGGCCAAGGTCTGCAGCAGGTTCCACGCGATGGTCGCGTTCTGTTGCACGAGCGGTCGGAACTCCCAGTAGGTGAGCCCGTAACACACGAGCTCGTCGCTCGCGGTGATCGTCGCCGATCGGGCACCCTCGTCGATCAGGGCGATCTCGCCGAAGTAGTCGCCGCTCCTCAGCGTCGCGCGCACCCGGCCGCCGACCGAGACGGTGGCCTCGCCCGACTCGATCACGAAGAACGCCGCGCCACCCGCGCCTTCCTTGGTGACGGTCTCGCCCGGCGCGAATCGGCGTTCCTTGAACAGTGCCGCGATGCCCTCGACGTCGCGCGGGCTCATGTTGGCGAAGAACGGCACGCGCTCGATCACCTCGACCGGCCCGCTCGGCGCGCTGGTTCGGGGTGACGATCCCGCCCGCGTCACCGCCCGGCACTGGAGCAGGTACAGCCGGCCGCCCGCGAACGCCCACTCGATGTCGCGCGCGGGCCCGTAGACCTCCTCGCACTTTTCCGCGAGCGCGTTCATCTGCGCCAGCTGGTCGTCGTCGAGGCACAGCTGCTCGACGCGCTCGGGCGCGACCGTCTCCTCGAACGTTCCGCCGTCGGCCGCGGCCCGGATCGCGATCTTCTTGAGGCCGGCCGTGCGTTCGAGCACCGCACCCGCGCGGTCGATCCGGAACGTGTCGGGGATCACGCGCCCGGCAACGACGACCTCGCCGAGTCCCCAGCTCGCTTCGATCAGCCGCTCGTCGGCTTTGTTGATCGGGTTCTGCGTGAACATGACCCCGGCGACGTCCGGATCGAGCAATGACTGAACCACGACGCCGATGCTCGGTCGGGCAAAGAGGCCCACCCGCTGGCGGTAGGTGATGGCGGAGTCGGAGTTCGCCGACCACCAGATCTCGCGCACCGCCGCGCTCAGGTCGTCGACCGACGGCACGTTGAGGAGCGTGAGGTGCTGGCCGGCGAAGCTCGCGTCGGCGCCGTCTTCGTCGGCCGCCGACGAGCGCACCGCGAGCGGCGCGGCGAGTGGGCGCGCGGCCTCGACGAGCTGCTCGATCGCCTGCTCCTGCCCGGCGGCGACCGCGTCGACGAACGCGCCCGACAGTGCGAGGCCCGGCGGGGTCGGCAGCCCGGCCCGCGCCGCCGCGCCGAGGCCCGTTGCCTTCGCGCCGAAGCGCGCCTCCTCGCGTGCGTCGACGAGCGGGACGACTTCGGTCACGCGTGAACCGTCACTTCGCCGGCGTCGCCGTCGACCCGCACGCGCGCGCCGTCGGGGATGCGGTCGGTCGCGTCGCGCGTCCCGACCACGCCGGGGATGCCGTACTCCCTGGCGACGATCGCCGAGTGCGACAGGAGACCGCCGGCATCGGTCACGATCGCGCCGAGGAGCGGCAGCAGGATGTTGAACGCCTCGGTGGTCGACGCGGTGACGAGCACGTCGCCCTGCGCGATGCGATCGAACTCGGCCGGCCCCGAGATGCGCCGCGCCGGCCCCTCGTACACCCCGCCGCTCGCGGCGAGGCCGCGCAGCATGTTGTCTTCGTGGGGCGCTTCCGAGCTCCCGAACAGCTCGCCCAACGCGATGCCGACGGCCTGCATGACCCGGGCGACGCCGGGCGGGAGGCCGGCCGGGTCGGGCGGCGGGGGCGGCGGCGGCCCGAGCAACGCCGGCGCCTCCTTGGCGGTGTGCGAGTTGCGCTCCGCGAACCGCTGCGCGAGCTCGTCGGCCGAGGGCTCGCTCGCGCCGGTGACCAGCGCGCACATCTCGCTGAAGCCGGCGTCGACGAAGTGCTCGGCGTCGTGGACCCGGCCCTTGTTCTCGAGCCGGCGGCCGGCCGCCAGCACGGCCCGGCGCATGATGCCCGACGCCCAGATGTCGCTGAAGACGCCGCGTTCGTCACGGAGGCGGTACATGAGGCGCGCCTCGCCGAGCAGCTCGTCGAACTCTGCGCGATGTTCCTCGGGCACCTGCGCACGAATGCCGGCGATGCGCGCGTCGACGTCGTCGGTGTCGTTCCCCGCGCCGCCGACCGAGGATCGGATCGAGCGCAGGAGCGCGTCGGGGAGCTCGAGCGCGTAGCGCCCCGAGATGTCGAAGCCGTCGAGCAGGCGACAGCCGACGAGGTCGAGATACGCCGACACGGCCGGCCCGACCTCACCTCCCATCCCGCGCAACTCCGCGAGCGTCTTCCCGGGGTCGCCGTCTGACTCGAGGAGCGCGCGGGCGGCCGGGTCCTGCGTGATCGCAGCGATGAGCCGTTCGAGCTCGCCCGACGCGCCGGCCGAGACCGGCGCCGCGCCGCGCAGCATCGCGAGCGCGATGGCCGGCGCCACGTCGGTCCACGCCCCGAGATGGGCCAGCAGGTCGCCGACCGGCAGCATCGCCGAACCGGTGAAACGCATGTGCTGGAAGATCATCTGCGAGTGATGCTCGCGGCAGCGCGTGAGATACGCGACGAGCTCCGAGTCGGAGAGCGCGTCGGCGTCGACTGCCTGCAACTCGCGGTGCGTCTTGATCGCGGCCGGCTTGAAGGTCTCGTCCCACTCGCGCAGCTGCTCGCGCCAGACCTTGCGCTCCCACACTTCCTCGGCGCGCGCGAATCGCTGCGGGATCTCCTCGTCGGGTGCCGGGCGCATGAAGTGGTAGGCGAAGCCGTTGACGTATGCGGTCTCCATTCCGTAGAGCGGAGTCCCGTAGAACGCCATGAACTCGTGGGTGCCCCGGCCGAACGGTTCGGGGTGCATCTCCGCCCAGTACCGCGTGACCGGTCGCGGGAAGTGCACCGGGTCCAAGCTCCACGACCCCGGGCCGGGAGCCTCGAAGTGCATTTCCTTCGCACCGGATTCGGACATTGTTGATCTCCCCGAAGTCGTCGGCGACCGTTTGTCGTCGCGCCGTGAGCGCAAGTCTCACCGGCCGTGAGGCGTTGCGGCAAGCGCCGGCCTCGCCCAGTTATTGTCGGGCGATGGTTCGCGAGGTCGTGACGGGGTATTGCTGGCCGCAATCAGTGGGCGCGGGCGAGCAGGTCGGTCTGCACCTGTCGTCGGCGGGCGACCGGCCGGTGCGCGTCGAGGTGGCGCGGGTCGGCGCGCAACGCGAGATCGTGTTCAGCTCGCCGCCGGAGGGTGTCGCGGCGGGAGCGCACGAGACGCCGAACGATGCGGCCTCGAAGGGTTGCGGCTGGCCGGTCGCGCTCACGCTCGACGTCGACCCGACCTGGCGGTCGGGCTACTACGAGGTCGTGATGGAGATCGACGTCGGCGAGAAGGTGCGGCGCGACTACGCGTTCTTCGTCGTGCGTCCGGCTTCCGGCACGCGCATCGTGCTCGCGCTGGCCACCAACACCTGGTACGCCTACAACGACTTCGGCGGGCCGAACCTGTACACCGGCGGCACCCACGTTGCGATGCAGCGCCCGATGGCGGCCGGCTATCTGTACAAGCCGCCGGGGAAGGGGCGGCGCGTCACGGGCACCGGCGCGCCCGATCCGCAGAACGCCGCGCACGTTGGATACGTCACGCTCAATCACCTTTCGGGCTACGCCGGGTCTGCGGGTTGGCCCGACTGGGAGCTGCCGTTCATCGAGTGGGCCGAACGCGAAGGGTTCGAGATCGGTGTGTGCACGAACGCCGATCTCGAAGAACACCCCGAGGTGCTCGACGGCGCGCACTTGTACCTGTCGGTCGGGCACGACGAGTACTGGTCGAAGGGAATGCGCGACACGGTGGAGGCATTTGTCGCGCGCGGCGGCAACGCGGCGTTCTTCTCCGGCAACACGTCGTTGTGGCAGGTGCGCATCGAGGGTGACGATCACGACGTGATGGTGGGCTACAAGGGCTTCTTCAAGGACGACCCGCTCATGGGGACCGACCGCGAAGCGGAGGTGACGACGTTCTGGTCCGACGTGGTCGTCGGTCGCCCGGAGAACCACATGACCGGCGTCTCGTTCACCCGCGGCGGCTATCACCGCATCGGTCGCAACGTGACCGCCGGCCTCGGCGGCTACACCGTGCACCGCGCCGGTCACTGGATCTTCGCCGGCACCGGTCTCGGCTACGGCGACGTGCTCGGCGCCGCGGCGACCGCCGTCGGTTACGAGTGTGACGGGTGCGTGTTCACGTATCGCGACGGGCTGCCGTACCCGACCGGCGAGGACGGGACACCGGCCACGTTCGAGATCCTGGGTACGTGCCCGACGCAGCACTTCACGCGCGAGACCGCGCCTCGTCCGCCCCGGCCGGGCGAGCCGAGCGAGCTGGAGTACATCGCGTCACGCGTGTTCGGTACGCGTGACCCCGAGGCGATGGAACGCATACGCCACGGCCACGCGCTACTGGGTGCGTACACCAACGACGCGGGCGCGACGGTGCTCACTTCGGGGTCGACCGACTGGGCTCACGGGCTGGCCGCGCGGGACCCGCAGATCGAGCAAATCACCCGCAACGTGCTGACGCGGTTGGGGTAGGCGGCTCCACGCAGCGTGGCGCGGCCGGGAGAAGTCCTTCGGTCGCGTCCGATTCAACACACGGTGAAGAGCTCGAAGGTGCGGTCGAATCCTTTGAGGTGGTCCTCGGTGGCGTGCGGTCGGTAGGTGAGGTCGGATCCGATCGTGAGATCGACGACCGTTCGCGAGACCACGACCTCGCCGGGAGCCGCGGCACTCTGCACGCGCGACGCGAGGTGCACGGCGAGTCCATGGATGTCGTCGGCCCGGCGTTCGATCTCGCCGGTGTGCAGGCCGGCTCGGAGCTCCAACCCGAGGCTGCGCGCGTGGTCGCGCAACTCGACCGACGCTTCGACGGCCCGCCCCGGTCCGTCGAACGTCGCGACGACGCCGTCGCCGGTGGTCTTGACGACGGCGCCCCGCCGCCGGCCGATGATCGTCGCCGAATCGGCTTCGAACCGGTTCAGTTGTCGCCGCCAGCCAACGTCGCCGGCCTCACGCGCGGTACGCGTCGAGTCGACGATGTCGGTGAACAGCACGGTCATCAACATCCGCTGGGGCGAGGTCGTCGCCACACCCAGCTCCTCGCGCACGAAACGTTCGACGTGGTCGAGCGCGTCGTGCTCGGCTTCGCCGCTCCACGAGTAGATCCTGTCGTAGGGCAACTCGACGAAGGTCCCGTTCGCCACGTGCTCGGCGACGAATCGACCCAACTCGGGCGGGTAGCCGAAGTCTCCGCGGTTGTGGACCACCAGTGTGGGGCACGACACGAGCGGCAACGCGAAGCGGACGTCGGTGAAGCCGAACATCCAGAATCGCTGTTCTGCCCGCCGGGGTGTCGCGACGCTGCGCTCCCAACGGGCCGCGGCGGTGCGCAATGTGTGCTCGTCGGGAGCGCCGTCGACCGTGATCGACAAGAACCCGCCAGTACCCCACTCGCGACGACAGAGGTCGAGCAGCTGCCGCATGAACTCGGTGCGCGGACCGTCCGATCGAATCGACTCGTCGGTAACTGCGAAGGGGCGCGCCCACGCCTCACGGCAAACCAGCCCCGCCACCCGATCGGGGTGCATCGCCGCGAACAGGATCCCCAGAGGGCACGCGTCGGTTCCGACCATGATGACGGCACGATCGCTCCCCACCGCGTCGAGCACGCTCCGCACGTCGTCGATCGCGTCCTCGAACGTCGTCAGCGAGCGGTGGCCGTCGGAGAGACCCTCGCCCCGCTTGTTCATCATGATGAGGCGCGCGAACGACGGGACCCGTTCGACCACCTCCCGATACCACGGGAGTTCCTCGCTCATCCCGATATGGCCGATCATCCCCGTCACGACGAGCACGTCGACCGGGCCATCGCCGTACACGGCGTACGCGATGTCGAGTCCGTCGCTATCGGCGTATCCAAACCTGGGCTCGATCACGACGGCGAGTCTCGCGCTACCGGCTGTGCGCGCGCCTTTGCCGCTTCGGTCGTTCGCGTCGGTGCTCGGCCGGCCGGTGTTCCGCCGGCATATTCGGCGGAAGTATCGTCTCGAAATGACTGCCGAGCCCGTCAGGCTGTCGGAGCTGGTCGCGACACTGTCGCTGGTGTCGGATCTCGGCATGGGACGACCGGTGGAGCGCGTCCTGCGCCAGACGGTCATCGCCATGCGGCTCGCCGAGATCGCGGAAGTCCCGCCGGAGGTCAGCGCCGCGACCTACTACACGTCACTGCTCACTTGGGTGGCCTGCGCGACCGACACGAGTGAGCTGGCCGAGCTGTTCGGCGACGAGACGACGCTCTACGCCGACTCGCACGACGACGATCTGGCCGGCGTGACGATGGCCGTGTTCGTGGCTCGACACCTCGGTCACGGTAGCTCTCGGCTGCGCCGGATCGGGATGGTCGGCAAGTTCCTCGCCTCGGCCGGCCGCTCGGTGCAACAAGTGATGGAGTCGCACTGCCAGTCGGCGAGCGAGCTCGCACACCGGCTCGAGCTGGGCGACGACGTCTGCGCGCCGTTGATCCAGGCGTTCGAGCGGTGGGACGGCAAGGGCGTTCCCGGTCGCGTCAGCCGGACCGAGCTCGGGTTGGCCATTCGTCTCGTCCATCTCGCCGACTGCATCGAGGCGTTTCACCATTCCGGAGGCGTCGACGCCGCGATCGAGGTCGCGAGGACCCGGCGGGGCACCCAGTTCGATCCGGATCTCGTCGACCGCTTCTGCGCGCAACCCGGCGTCGTGCTCGAAGGGCTCCGCTCGTTCCAGGCGTGGGACCAGGTGATCGATCTCGACCCCCGGTTGGGTCAACCGCTGACCGGCGAACAGCTCGACGCCGCGTTGTACGCGCTCGGTGACTTCTCGGACCTCAAGGCACCGCTTCGCATCGGCCATTCGCGAGGAGTCGCAGAGCTGGTTGCCGGAGCAGCCGCGACCTCGGGGATGCCCGAAGCGGAAGTGGTGAACCTGCGGCGGGCCGGAGCGATCCACGACGTCGGCATGGTCGGTGTGATCAGCGCGGTCTGGAACGCGACCGAGCCGTGGACGGTCGCGCAGCAAGAGCGGGCCCGCACCCATCCGTATCTCACCGGGCGGATGTTCGCCCGCGTTCCGGCGCTCGCACCTATCGTCGCCTGCGCGTCGCAGCATCACGAGCGTCTCGACGGGACCGGCTATCCGCACGGGCTGGCTGGGAACGCGCTCTCGATGCCGGCGCGGCTGTTGGCGGCGGCCGACGTGTACCACGCACTGCGCGAGCCCCGACCGCACCGACCGGCCCTCGACGGAGACGCGGCGGTGGCCACGATGCGCGAGGAGGTGCGCGCCGGACGGCTCGACGGCGATGCAGTCGCGGCCGTGCTGACCGCCGCGGGCCATCGGGTCAGCCGGCGCGCCGCGCTCCCGGCCGGACTGACTCGGCGCGAAGTCGACGTGCTGGTGCTCCTCGCGCGGGGGCTGTCGAATCCGCAGATCGCCGAGGCGCTGACGATCAGCCGCAAGACCGTGTCGTCCCACGTCGAGCACATCTACACGAAGCTCGGCGTGACCACGCGCACCAGCGCGGCGTTGTTCGCGATGCAGAACGGACTCGTCGAACCGCCCGGGACCTGACCAAAGATCGGGTAGTTGCCCGATGCCGGCAACCGAGCCGCTGCCGTAGAACAGCGGTATGGACATCGCCGATGCATCGCCGTCAACTCCCCAGTTCGCCGTGGCCGGGTCGTTCCTCGAGGCGCTCGCCGCCCGCGACTTCGGCCGGCTCGGGGCCACGCTCGACGACGACGCCACGCTGAAAGCCCTCCTCCCTCGGGGCTTCGACGAATGGCGGGGCGCGGCCGAGATCCGGTCGGCGTTCGAGCGGTGGTTCGGCGACGCCGACGAGTTCGAGGTCGTCGACGCGTCGGTGGGTCAAGTCGGCCCCCGGCTCCAGTTGCGCTGGCGCGTGCGGGTGCACGGGGGTCGTTTCGGCGCCGAGACCATGGTCGTGGAACAGCACGTGTACGCCGACACCGCGGTGACCGGACGGATACGGAGCATGTCGTTGCTGTGCTCGGGCTTCTGTCAGGCGCATTTCGATGTCTGAGGCGATCGCGGCCCAGGAGGCCTGGGGCGCCTGGGACGACACCACCCGCAACGATCCGTATCCGCGGTTCGAGTCGATGCGAGCCGAGTGCCCCGTGCACCAGGTTCGCCTCGCCGACGGTCACGACGCGTGGCTCGTGCTCGGTCACGACGCGGCACGCGAGGCACTCAAGGACCGCCGCCTGTCGAAGGACATGGTTGCCGCGCTCCAGCAGGATCCCGACGTCGTGGACGCGGGCCTTCCCGGCCCCGCGTTCGCGCGGCACATGCTGAGTGTCGATCCGCCCGACCACACCCGGTTGCGCCGGCTCGTGGCGCGGGCGTTCGCGCCGACGCGGGTCGCCGCGCTCGAACCGTCGATCGAGCGCATCGCCCACGAGTTGCTCGACGCGCTCGAGGCCACCGGGCCGGACGCGGTCGTCGACATGGTCGAGGGCTACGCGCACCCGCTGCCGTTCCGTGTCATCTGCGAGCTGCTCGGCGTGCCCGACGACGAACGGGCCGGCCTCCACCAGTCGTTCCGCACGTTGTTCCAACCGTGGAGCGGTTCTCCGCCGCCCGCGGCGGTGGCCGCATCCGACGCGATCGTCGCGTCGCTCGAGCGGCTCGTCGCGACCCATCGAGCGCAGCCCCACGACGACCTGGTCGGCGTGCTGGTGACCGCGAGCGAGGACGACGACCAGTTGACCGAACAGGAGCTCTTGTCGAGCCTGTTCCAGTTGATCGTCGCCGGTCACGACACGACCACGAGCCTCATCGGCAACGGGATCGTCGACCTCGTCGACCATCCCGATCAGCTGCGCCGGCTGGGCGACGACCTCGACCGGATGCCGGCCGCGATCGAGGAGCTGATCCGGTACTCGGCGCCGGTTCCGCATGCCACCTTCCGGGTCACGACCGAACCGCTCGATCTCGCAGGCGTGCGCATCCCGGCGGGCAAGCAGGTGCTGATCGGCCTGGGCGCGGCCGACCGTGATCCAAACTTCTACGACGACCCCGCCCGGCTCGACATCGCGCGCGAGCCGCGCGCGCACCTCGGGTTCGGGCACGGCATCCACTTCTGCCTCGGTGCGCCGCTCGCGCTGCTGGAGGCTCGCGTCGCCTTCGGCGCGCTGCTCGGCCGCTTTCCCGGGCTCCGCCTCGCGGTGGACCGAAGCGAGTTGCGGTGGACGCACGGCGACGGCCTCGTCCTCCGTGGCCTCGACGAGCTTCCGATTCGCCTCGGCGCAGCCAACCCGTGCACGAACATCCACATACAGGAGAAGGTGACCGAGTCATGACCGAGTCCACGAACCCCGCCGGCCCCGCCGCCGACAGCAAGGTGCTGATCTGCCTGAACCACGGCGCCGAGGAGCCGGAGAACGTCCTGATCGGCTACCTCGTCGGTGTCGAGGCGTTGCGAGCAGGAAAGCAGGCGCTCATGTTCCTCACCAAGGACGCGATCCACGTCGCGACGCCGGGCTTCGCCGAGAAGATCGACGTTCCCGGGGCCCCGCCGGTCGCGGCGCTCCACGAGGAGTACACCGCGCTGGGCGGCCGGTTCTACGCGTGCCCGGTCTGTGTGAAGACCCGCAATATGCAAGACGCGGCTTGGGTCCCGAACGCCGAGGTCGCGGGGGTGCCGTCGGTGTTCGAGTACACGCAGGGCGGCGCGCTGGTGTTCAACTACTGATCGTCACGACCTCGAACGCCGGCGGCACTTGGCGAAGGCGACGATCGTGTCGAACTCGGTGTCGGTGAGCGGGAGCACCGAGAGGCGGTTGCCCTTGGCGAGCAGGCGGCACTCGGCGAGCTCGGGGAGCGTTCGGAGCTCGTCGAGCGAGACGAATGGCAGCGCGCGTACGGGCGCGACGGTCACCCAGTCCCAGCGAGGATCTTCGCGTGTGCTCGCCGGGTCGTAGTAGTTCGCATCGGGATCGAACTGGGTCGGATCGGGTTCGGCGGTCTTGACGACCTTGCAGATGCCGGCAACTCCCGGCGGCTTCGCGTTCGAGTGGTAGAAGATCGCCTGTTCGCCGCGCCGCATCTCGCGCAGGTAGTTGCGGGCCTGATAGCTGCGGATCCCGTCCCAGCCCTCGCGCCCGACGCGCACGAGGTCGTCGTACGAGAACACGTCGGGTTCGGATTTGAGCAGCCACCGTGCCATGTCGTGACGTTACGCGTTCCGCCGGACGCTGACACGGGTGGGATCTCGCGGTCAGGGTTGTCGATCTCCACTGATCTGGGACAGGCTGGGAGTCCGTCGACCGGAGACTGGAGAGCCGGAATGAAGAAAGACGCGAGGATCGAGCTCCTCCGCAACGTTTGGCTCTTCGAGCGATGCACGAAGAAGGAGCTCGAGGCGATCGCGACGCTCGCGACACCCGCCGATCTGCCGGCGGGCCAGGTGCTCGCGACGCAAGACGAGCAGGGCGACCAGTTCTTCGTCGTCGTCAGCGGAAAGGCCGAGGTCACTCGGGAGAACGTCGCGATCGGGACGTTGGGGCCGGGCAGCTTCTTCGGTGAGATGTCGCTGCTCGAGCGCCTGCCGCGTGTCGCGACGGTCACCACCGTCGAGCCGACGACGGTGCTGGTGCTGACCGCCAACGCCTTCGACAGCCTGGTCGCGTCGATGCCTTCGGTCGATCGCAAGATGCTGATCGTGCTCGCCAGCCGGCTCCGCGAGATCGAGAGTCGCTACGTCCCGGTCGACGCCCGGGTGGTCACGGACATCACCTGAGGGCGCGCGTGATGCGCGAGTGATGCGCTTCTCGGGTGATCGTGGTGTCGTCAGGTCATCCGCGCCCGTTTCCGGGTTCTGTGCCACATGAGGAGCGCCTCAATGAAGCTCATTGTCGAAGCCAGCTTCCCCCACGAGCCCTTCAACTCGTACGTCCGCGCCGGTTCGGTCGGCGCCAAGATCGGCGAGACCCTGGGCGCGATCAAGCCCGAAGTCATCTACTTCACCGACAGCGGTGTGGGACGCGGGCTCATGATGATCATCGAGATCGAAAACGCATCGCAGGCACCCCACGTGACGGAGCCGCTGATGCTCACCTTCAACGCCGAGGTTCACTACCGGCTCGCCATGGCGCCCGAGGAGCTCGCGGCTGCGGGGCTCGAGAAGTTCGCGACCCTCTGAGGACGCGCCGCCCGCGTTCGGCGCCCGTATTCAATGGTGCAATCGCATTCCTTTCCGGGCAATTGCTCTTCGCCGGGTGTGACAAGGAGGTGAACAGGAGCGGCCGCGCGGGGTCGCCCGCCCGCGCATCGGGCAGTGGAATGCGTAGATTCCACGCGAGGAGGCGCAGCCATGGAGAACACCACCCGCGGCTTTCTCGGTAGAGCGCACCGGAATCGCGACGCGCGGCTACCACCGGGCCAGTACGACACGGGCAACCAGTGGCCGGTGCTCACCGCGGAGGTCACCCCGCGCCTCGACCTCGCGACGTGGACGTTCCGCATCGAGGGACTCGTCGAGCGTCCGACGACATGGACCTGGGACGAGATCCACGCGCTCCCGCCGTCGACCTACACGGGCGACATCCACTGCGTCACGACGTGGTCGAAGCTCGGCGTCAACTTCACGGGCGTCTCGGTCGACACCCTGCTCGAGATCGCCGGTGTGCAACCCGCCGCGACGCACGTGCTCGCGTTCTCACACACTCCGTACACGACCAACCTCCCGCTCGAGGACGTGACCGGTGGCAAGGCGTGGGTGGTCTGGGACTTCGACGGTCGACCGCTCGAAGCCGTGCACGGCGGGCCGGCGCGGCTCTTGGTGCCGAATCGCTACTTCTGGAAGAGCGCGAAGTTTGTTGCCGGGCTGCGCGTCCTCGACCATGACGAGCCCGGCTTCTGGGAGCAGAACGGATACCACGACCGCGGCGACCCGTGGCTCGAAGAGCGTTACCAGGGCGACTGAACGGCCGCCGTTTCGCGCGAATCGGCCTCCGGCGCGGAGAAGAACATGCCGGCGCCGAGCACCGCTCGACGCGTGCTAGATGTTGGTCTCGTCGGCGGGAACGTCGGGGAGGGCCGGCGAGCCGCGCGGGGTGTCGATGTCGAGCTCTCGGAAGCCGAGCGTGTACGACGCCATCGACAGTGATCCCATCGCGTAGCCGTCGACGAGGACGTCGGCGGTCTGGCCGGCGGCCGACGCGAGCCCGGCCAGATACAGCAGCGGGATGAAGTGGTCGGGCGTCGGCACCGCGAGCGCGAAGTCGGCGTGCTCCTGGAGCCTCACGACGTCGGCGGGCGCGGTCGTCATGATCTCGGCCGCGGCATCGTCGAAGCTCTGAGCCCAGTCGAACGCGGCGTCGGGCCGGCCGGGATCGATGCGCCTCAGGTTGTGCACGACGTTGCCGCTGCCGATCACGAGCACACCGCTCTCGCGCAACGGGGCGAGCTTCGCGCCGAGCTCGAAGTGATAGTCGAACGACTCCGTCGCGTTGATCGAGAGCTGCACGACCGGGATGTCGGCCGCCGGGAACACGTGCACGAGCACCGACCAGGTGCCGTGGTCGATGCCCCAGCTGTCGACGTCGGTCCCGATCCAGGTGGGCTGCACGAGGTCGGCGATCTCCTCGGCGAGTTGTGGGTCGCCGGGCGCGGGATACTCCACCGCGAACAGCTCTTCGGGGAAGCCGTAGAAGTCGTGGATCGTCTTCGGCTTCGACATCGCGGTGACTGCCGACGCGTTGATGAACCAGTGTGCCGAGATCGCGAGGATCGCCCGCGGGCGCGGAGTCTCGGCACCGAACGCCCGCCACGACTCGGTGTAGTGGTTGTGGTCGAGCGCGTTCATCGGGGTGCCGTGGCCGAAGAATGCAGCGGGCATCGTGGGCATCGGCTCCACGCTACGCATTCGCGGTGGCGGATGCGCCTGCGGGGCTCGGGTGCCCGATCGGTTGCGCACGCGGGCGTCGGGTAACACTTCCCCGGTGGAGCCGAGCCGCACGACCGCTTCGGGCCCGGAGCCGGGCTTCGTCCAGCGCACGCTCTCGTCGTTCCGGTCGCGGAACTTCCGGCTGTTCTTCGTCGGTCAGACGATCTCGAACACCGGCAATTGGCTGACGATGGTCGCCCTCACGCTCCTCGTGCTCCACCGCACGGGAAGCGGGGTCGCGGTGGGCCTGCTGTCGGCCTGCCAGTTCGGGCCCATCCTCTTGCTCTCGGCGTGGGCCGGTGTGATCGTCGACCGCACCGACAAGCGAAAGCTTCTCGTGTGCACGCAATCGCTCGAGATGGGCCAGTCATTCGCGCTGGCCGCGCTGGCGTTCATGCATCACGCGCCCCTCGCGGCGTTCTACGGCACCGCCGCGGCCGGCGGCTGCATGTTGGCGTTCGACAATCCCGTGCGGCGGACGTTCGTCAACGAGATGGTGCCGAAGGAGGACCTGCCCAACGCGGTGACGCTCTACAGCGCGATGGTGAACATCTCGCGCATCGCCGGACCGGCGATCGCCGGAGCGCTCGTCGTGACCGTCGGCTACGGATGGTGCTTCACGATCGACGCCACGTCGTACGTGACCGTTCTCGTCGCGCTGGGCATGATGCGTTCGGCGGAGTTGCGGCGCGTGCCGGTGACACCTCGCGGCGCGGGGCAGATCCGAGCCGGTCTCGGGTACATCGCCGGCATACCCGACCTCTGGATCACCTTCGTGATGGTCCTGATCGTCGGGACGATCAGCTACAACTTCACGGTCGTCTTCCCCCTGTTCGTCGAGAAGGGATTGCACGGCAGCGACGTCGCGTACACCCTCGTGTACTCCGCGTTCAGCGTGGGAGCGCTGATCGGTGCGTTCCTGGTCGCGAGACGCAAGACCGTCTACGTCCGGACCGTCGCGCTGGGCGCGGCCTGCCTCGGCGCGTCGATGCTCGTGCTCTCGGCGGTGCCCGACGTCGCCGTCGCGATCGTCGTGGCGGCAGTGGTCGGGGCGGGCAGCGTCGCCTTCATGACGTCGGCGACCGCCATCGCGCAGATCCGCTCCGATCAGCACATGATCGGGCGGGTCCTTGCCATCCAGACCGTGCTGATCATCGGTACCACGCCGATCGGCGGCCCGATCCTCGGCGCGATCTCCGACGCGATCGGCGCCCGCTCCCCGGTGTTCATCGGTGGCATCGGCGCGCTCGCCGCCGCGGGGTTCGGCGTGCTCGCGGCCCAACGCTCGGAAGCACGCGAGAGAGCCCGACAACGCTTGGAGGAGAGCTGATGCCCGACCCGACACGCACGTTCGACCCGCACCGCGCCGCGTTGCTCGTGATGGACTACCAGAACGGGATTCTCGATCGCGTGGCCGACGCGGGCGGGCTCCTCGCTCGCGCCCGCGACGCGATCGCGGCCGCGCGCCACAGCGGTATGCACGTGGGCTACGTGCGCGTCGCGTTCACCGACGCCGACTACGCCGCGGTGCCGGGCACGAACAAGACCTTCACCGCGCTCGTGGCCGGGCGCTCGATGCACGCCGACGCGCCGGAGACCGCGGTCCACGACGACGTCGCCCCCGAGCCCGGCGACATCGTCGTGCGCAAAACCCGCGTCGGTGCGTTCTCGACCACCGACCTCGACGATCAACTTCGCGGGTACGAGATCGACACGTTGGTGCTCGCGGGCATCAGCACGAGCGGCGTGGTGCTCTCGACCGTGCGCGACGCCGCGGATCGCGACTATCGCCTCTCCGTGCTCGCCGACGGCTGCGCCGACACCGACCCCGCCAACCACGAATTCCTCACGCAGAAGATCTTCCCGCGTCAGTGCGACGTGATCTCGGTCGCCGATCTCTCGATCTGGTTGGCGCGGTCCTGAGGCCGGCCGATCCGGCGGCTCAGAGCGTGGAGGAGTCGGCGGGCCGGCCGAGCAGGATCCGGCCCGGGAGCTCGCGCGACGCTTCGTTGACCTGGAAGTGCGCGGTGGCGGTGTGCGCGTCGCGGAAGCGCCGTTGCAGCGGCGCGTCGTCGTAGATCGCAGTGCTCCCCGCGAGGTCGTACATCGAGCGCACGACCGCCGCCGACGTTCGTACGGCGTGGGTCGCCGCCAGGCGCAGATCGTTGCGCAACGAGACCGAGACCGGCGCGTCGGCCCGGGCCGCCTGCCACGCCGTTTCGACCGCCTCGTAGTAGAACGCGCGCGCGGCCCGCAGTGATGCGTCGGCCTCGGCAACCGATCGTTGGGTCGGTCCTCGCTCGGCGAGCGTGCGCCGTGATCCCTGCCCGGTCTTCACGGTGGCGAGCGACAGCAGCTCTTCGATCGCGGCGCGAGCGTTGCCGAGCGCGGCGGCCGCGACCGACAGCGCGAAGAACCCGAAGATCGGGAAGCGGTAGAGCGGGCGGTTCACGACCGGACCGTCGAACAAGGAGAACACGAACTGCTCCGGTACGAAGACGTCGTGGGCGACTGCGTCGTGACTGCCGGTGCCGCGCAAGCCGAGGGTGTTCCAAGTGTCGAGGATCTCGAGGTCACCCGTTCGCAGCGCGACCACGCTCGGCCGGGGAAGCTCGTCGGCAGCCGGGCTCTCGGCCTCGACCAGGCAGCCGGCGAACAGCAGATCGGCGTGCGTGATCCCGCTGCAGAACGCCCACCGGCCCGAGACGGCGACGCCGCCGTCGCGCGGTCGCGCGCGTCCCGTCGGCGCCCACACTCCGGACGCGATTGCCTGACCGTCGCCGAACAACTCGCCGCGACCCGCGTCGGGAAGGTACGCGGCGAGGAGGCTCGAGGTCATCGCGATCGAGACGCACCAGCCGGCCGAGGCATCACCGCGCGCGATCTCTTCGGCCGCGCGCAACGACACCTCCGGCGCCAGCTCCAGGCCTCCAACCTCGGCCGGCTCGCCCGCTCGGAGGAGCCCCGAGTCGCGCAACGCAGCCAGCAGGTCGTCGGGGAGTCGGCGCCCGCGCTCGGTCTCGGGCGCCAGATCGCGCGCCAGTGTCGCGATGGCCCGGGCGTCGGCCTCGATCCCGACGCCGGGCCCGGGCGCGTTCTGCAGTGGGACCTCGGACATGGAGTCGCTCGTTTCGTCGGCGGTATGCGTCGCCGTTGTCTCGACGTTAGATCCGGGAGCCCGGCCGCCACGGCTACGGCACCGCACGCTCCGCGCGGAGACTGGCGTAGGCGAACGCGCCGCCCAGCGCGGGCAGGAACAGTGACAGGCCTCGCCACAGCAACGTTCCCGCGAGCGCGGTTGCCAACGGGACGCCGAAATGGTGGAGCACGGCCGGAACGGCGATCTCCACCGCGCCCAACCCGCCGGGCAGGAGCGGTACCCACGACGCGACGGTGCCGGCGACGTACGCGAGGATCACGAGACCGAAGTCGGCGTGGGCGTGCGCCGCGTGCAACGCGATCCACAGGCAGGTCGCGTCGGCGATCCACCACCCGGTCGACGCGGTCGCGATCCCGACCCGATGCGCGGGCGGCCCGAGCAGACGGACCAATCGCGCGTGCTCGTCGACCCCGGCCGCGTGCAACTCGTCGCGCGTCATCTTGCGGTGATGGGGCACCCGCCAGATGGCTTCGGCGACGAGCTTGCCAGTGATGGGGCGCCGGGCGAGCGTCGCGACGGTGGCCGCGATGACGGCGAGCACCACGGCAATCACGACGAGGCGGGTCGCGTCGACGGGGTCGGGATGCCCGACCGCGTCGACGACCGCGGAGGCAACGGCCGCGGTGATGACCAGTGCCCAGAACTGGAACCAACCCGCGACGAGCAACATCGTGAGGGCGTGCTGGCGGCCGACGCCGCGGCGTCCGAGCTCGTGCACCGACAGGGCCATCCCCTCGGCCGGCGACGCCGGCAGGAGGCTGCCCAACCCCCACATCACCATTGCGACGCGCGCGGTCGTGGGCCAGCCGAGCGAGTCCTGGTCGCCGCGCAGCAGGCGCAGGAGCCAACCGCTCAGGGCGTAGCTCGACATCTCGACCACGAACGCCGGCACGAGCCAGATCCGCGACGCGTGCCGCAACTGGCGCGCGGCGTCGCGCATCCCGCCGCTGGCGACCACGACCGCGTACACGAGCAGGCCGCCGACCACCAGCGCGGCCAGGTAGCCGAGCCACTTCCTCGCTGATCGTGGTGGTACGCCGTCGGTATCGGCCTCGGCGCGGTGGCGCCGGGGCCGGCCTGCATCGCCACCGCCGTCGCTGCCCATGCGCCCCGACGATATGTGGTCGCCGGATCGAGTCCGGCCCCGCACGGTGCCGAACGGTCGCGACGCACATGGCGTGACGTACGATCCTCACCGTTGTCAGCTGACCAAACGCCCGACTCGAGAGAGGCTTGGCTGTCGTCGGTCCTCGATGCCGAGCGGCGGGGCGAGCTCCTTCTCGCTTTCGACCTGGTGGAACGCGCGCTCGTGGAGTATCCGGGCGACGTCGAGCTGCAGTACCGAGCGGTGCTCGCGCTGGCGCGGTCGGGCTCCACGACCGAGGCTGCTCGCCGGTTCGAGGAGTACGAGCTCGGCGCCGTCGACGACGAGGACACGTTGGCGCTCTCGGCGCGCATCAAGAAGGACGCCGCGCTCGCCGCCGACGGTGAGGAGCGCCGCCGGCTCGCGTTGGACGCAGCCGACGCGTACCGGACGATCTACCGCCAGACCGGCGGGTACTACCCGGCCGTGAACGCCGCCACCTTGAGCTTCCTCGCCGGCGATCGCGACGCGGCCGCCGTGCTCGCGGGCGACGCGCTCCGAGCCGTGGCCGATTCCGGCGACGACTCCTATTACGCGCTGGCGACCGAGGCCGAGGCCTATCTCCTGCGCGGCGATCCCGCGGGCGCGCACGCCGCGCTCGAGCGGGCGGCCACCGCGAACGCCGGTGACCTCGGCGCCCTCGCCACGACTCGCCGGCAGTTGCGCATGATCTGCCTCGCGGCCGGGATCGACACCGGCATCCTCGCCCTCGTCGCCGGTCCGGCCGTCGTCCACTTCTGCGGTCATCGAATCAGTGACGCCCCGAATGCGCCGTTCCACGTGAGCGACGAACAGGCCGTCGCCCGTGCGATCGCGAGCGCGCTGGCGCAGCACAACGTCGGGTTCGCGTACGGCTCACTCGCGAGCGGCGCCGACATCTTGTTTGCCGAAGCGTTCCTCGCTCGCGGCGTCGAGCTCCACGTCGTGTTGCCGTTCGCACTCGAGGAGTTCGTCGCGTGCTCCGTTGCCCCGGCCGGCGACAACTGGGTCGAGCGGTTCTCGTACTGCATCGGGCAGGCCTCGTCGGTGACCTACGGAACGATCGACGCGTACGCGGGCGACGACGTGCTCTACAAGTACTGCTCGGAGATCGCGATCGGCCTCACGTTGGTCCGGGCCCGTTACCTCGACGCGGAGGTGCACCAGTTCGCGGTCTGGGACGGTCTTCCCGCCCGCGGTGAGGCCGGAACCGGGATCGACGTGGCGCTCTGGCGCAGTGCCGGCCACGCGGTCACCATCGTGCCGCCGACCGGGGTCGAGGAGATGCCGCGCCCCGATCTGCGCGAGGCGGCCGTGTCGGTCGCGGCGGCCGTCGCCGACGACGGGCCACTCAAGCCGAGGCCGGGCGCGGCCATGGCGACGATCGACGACTCGTTCGCAGGGTTGACGCGCGCGATCGACGGCGCGCCGCCGCGTACTCCGGCGGGCCCGAGCGCCGGCGAGGTCCCCGAGCGGCCGCACCGCCTGGTGCGCGCGATGCTGTTCGCCGACGTTCGCGGGTTCTCGAAGCTCACCGACGAGCAACTCCCGGTGTTCGCCGCGCACGTGTTCGCGTCATTTGCCGAAGTGCTCGACCGCCACGGCGAAGTCGTGGAGTACAGCAACACCTGGGGCGACGCGCTCTACGCCGTCATCAGCGACGCGGTGTCGGCGGCGGCGTGCGCACTCGATCTGCAAGACGCCGTCGATCGACTCGACCCGGAGGCCGTCGGACTGCCGGCCGACCTCTCGCTCCGCCTCGGCGGGCACGTCGGCCCGATCTTCCCGGTGACCGATCCCGTGCTCAACCGGCGGTCGTTCGTCGGCTCGCACGTGAACCGCACCGCGCGGATCGAGCCCGTCACCCCGCCGGGCGCCGTCTACGTCACGTCGCCGTTCGCGGCGGCGCTCGAGCTCGCCGGCGGTCATGCGTTCGCGTGCGACTACGTCGGGCAGCGACCGGCCGCGAAGGACTTCGGCGTGCTGCGCATGTACCGACTGCGCCGGACGAGCTCGACGTCACCCGGCTGACGCGCCCGATGCGGACCGGAGAAATCGCCTGCCCATAAGGTGAGCCCGGCGGTCTCCAGGCGACGGGAGCAGGGCGCGGACATGGCAGGACTGGCGGTCGGAATCGTCGGCGCGGGCGGGGTCGGTGTCGCGACGGCGTCCGCGCTCGTCATGCGCGGACTCGCCGGGCGGGTCACGGTGTACGCCCGCAACGGTGACGCGGCGCACGGCCTCGCCCTCGACTTCATGCACGCCCGCCCGCTGCTCTCCCAGATCGAGGTGCGCGGGTTCGGTCTCGACCAGATCGACCGCGAAGACATCATGATCATCACGGCCGGTCACCACACGACGCCCGGCGAGAGCCGGCTCGACGTGTTGCACCAGAACGTGCAGGTGATCGACGAGGTCGCGAGCGCGATGGAGGCCGCCGAGCTGCCGAAGATCGCGATCGTGGTCACGAACCCGCTCGACGTCATGACCGAGTACCTGACCCGCCGGTGGATCGACCGGCCGGTCGCGGTGATGGGTTCGGGAACGGCGCTCGAGACGTTGCGGCTGACCGACGCGATCGCGCGCGAGTGCGGCGTCCACCCCCGCAGCGTGCACGCGTGGGTCGTCGGCGAGCACGGTGACTCGTGCGTGTTCCTGCTCGACTCTGCCGTGGTCGGCACCCTTCCGCTCGTCGAGTTCGCCGCGCAACGAGGGATCGCGCTGACGCCCGAGCGCCTGGTCGCGATCGAGCGCGAGGTGCGCGACGCGGCGTATCAGATCCGTGATCTCAAGGGTTCGACGGCCCAGGGCATCGGTCTCACCGTGAGCGGGCTCGTGCACGCGCTCGCGCACGAGATCGGCGCGCTGATCCCGGTGTCGGTACGGGTTGGCGACGGCGTGTGCGCGAGCCTTCCGTGCGTGCTCGGGCCCGACGGCCCGAGCGCCCCGCTCATGCCGCAGATGACCGGGACGGAGCGCGGCGCCTGGGAGCACTCGCTCGAGGTGCTCGCCGCCGCGAACGAGCTGCTCGCGATCTGAGCGGCCCGATCCGCGCTACGACGGGTCGAGCTCGAGGCGGGCGGCGATGGCGGCGCCGATCTCGAGCGACGCGGTGGCTGCCGGAGAAGGCGCGTTCAACACGTGCACCGCGCGCCCGACCGAGTGGATCGCGAAGTCGTCGATGAGCTCGCCGTCGGCGCCGATCGCCTGCGCCCGCACGCCCGACGGTGCCGGCGCCAAGTCGGTCCGCTCGATCTCCGGCACCAGCCGGCGAACGGCGGCAGTGAACCGCCGGATGCTCAGCGAACGGGTCATCTCGTCGAGGCCGAACCGCCAATGCCTGAACGCGAAGCGCCGGAAGCCGGGGAACGCGAACGTGTCGCGCAGGTGCCGGGTGTCGACCTGACGCCACTCGTACCCCTCGCGCGCGAACGCGAGCACCGCGTTGGGTCCGACGTGCACGTGGCCGTCGATCCCGCGAGTGAGGTGAACCCCGAGAAACGGGAACTGCGGGTCGGGAACGGGGTAGACCAGACTCCGCACGAGGTGCGCCCGCGTCGGCACGAGCTCGCGGTACTCGCCCCGGAACGCGATCACGCGCACGCCGCCCGCGCCGTCGGGCCCGCTGATCGCACGCGCGACTTCGTCGGCGTGCAGTCCCGCGCAGGTCACGATCCGGTGCGCCTCGATCGGACCGCCGGTCGTCTCCACGACCACTCCCGAGGCCGTCTCCGACCCCGACACCACGGCGCATCCGAGCCGGATCGACGCTCCGGCCTGCTCGATGTCGGCCGCGAGCGATCGGCACACGTTCGCGTAGTCGACGATTCCGGTGTCGAGCACGTGCAGCGCCGAGATCCCCGCGACGTGCGGTTCGACCTCGTGGAGTTGACCGGCCGTGAACACCTCGGTGCGCACACCGTTCGCGGCGCAGCGCCGATGCAGCTCGTCGAGTCGCTGCCGGTCGGCTTCGTCGAGCGCGACCACGACCTTTCCGCACACGGCATGATCGATGCCCCGCTCTTGGCAGTACTGCACCATCGAAGTGCGGCCGGCGGTGCAGAACCGCGCCTTGTCGGAGCCGGGTTGGTAGTACACGCCGGCGTGTATGACTCCCGAATTCCGGCCGCTCTGGTGTGCGCCGACGGAGAGCTCCTTCTCGAGCACGACGACCGACCGGTCGGGGTGCGCGCACAAGACGGCCCGAGCTGTCGCCAGCCCGACGATCCCGGCCCCCACGACGATCACGTCGGCTCGCTCCATCCGGACACGCTATTCGGTGCCGTCCGGGTGCAGCCGGGTCGAAGGTGCGCACCGGGCCCGGTGCAGCCGGGTCGAAGGTGCGCACCGGGCCCGGGATCGGAAAGACTGACCGGCCAGTAACCGAAAGGCCACAAGGAGTGCCTCGATGTACAAGCAGATCGTTGTGGGAACCGACGGGTCGGCGGGGGCGAACGTCGCCCTCGATGCCGCCATCGAGCTCGCCCGGTTGACCGGCGCGACGCTGCACATCGTCAACGCCCACCAGTTCGCGACGGCGCACCACCTCGCGGCCGCCTCGCAGGTCGGCATCCCGGCCGTCGACATCGTGGAGTCCGAAGAAGTGATCCGGCGGGAAGCGAAGCGGGTGTGCGACGAGGCGGTCCAGCGAGCCGCCGATGCCGGTGTGAGCGCCGAGGCCCACAGCGTCGTGGGCGACGCGGCCGACGGGCTCCTCCGGGTCGCGGACGACACCGCCGCCGACTTGCTCGTGGTCGGCAACCGCGGGATGTCCGGCGTTCGCCGCTTCGTGCTCGGCAGCGTCCCGAACCGGCTGTCGCACCACTGCGCGTCGAGCCTGCTCATCGTCGACACGAACGAGGCCCGCGCGTAGGAGCCGCGGCGCGCAACTTGCCGCACCGGGCCCCGCGTGCTGCCGGCGCCCGGTCGCTCGGCGCGCGTACTCATCTTGGATGAGGCGCGGGCGTCGTCGTCGAAGTGAGCGTCGTACGCACTGCGCATGGAACGCGCGCGCAGCGCGTGACACGATTCTACGGGATGGTCGACGAGGGGGTCAGTCGCAGGCGGGTCCTGGCCGGGGGCCTGGGAGCCGCCGCCGCGCTCGGCGTGTCCCGGTCGAGACTGCTCGGCGCCGCCGAGCAGACGCTGCGGTCGGTGTCGGGTTCGGCCGCCGGTACGGAACCGAGCGCGGTCGAGAACGTCGTGTTGGTCGACGGGCTGGTGGCGCCGATCGGGTTGGGACTCTCCGACGTGGTGTTCGGCTGGCGGGTGCCCGGCGCGAGTCGCGGGGCGAGGCAGCGCGCGTATCGAATCGCCGTGACCCACACCGACGTGACCGGTCGGGTGCCGGGGAAACGGGTGTGGGACAGCGGCCGGGTGCGTTCGGCAGCCGACGCCTTCGTGCCCTACGGCGGCCGGCCGTTGAAACCGGACTCGGTGTACACGTGCCGGGTGCAAACCTGGGACGGTCCGGGCGAGCTGACTTCGGGGTCGGCGTCCGGGACGTTCGAGACCGGTCTCGACGACCGGCACTGGCGCGCCAACTGGATTCGCCGGCCCGCGAGCTCCGACCTCGAACCCGACGAGTACACGTACGCGCGCAAGCAGGCGCTCCTCGCGGCCTCGCCGATCGTGCGCGCCCGGGCGTACGTGTCGGGGGACCAGCAGTACGAGATGTGGGCCAACGGGGTACGGGTCGGGAAAGGTCAGGCCTACTGCTATCCCAACGCTCGGTACTACGAGACGCTCGACCTCACAGCGGTCCTGCGCGCGGGTGGCGCGAACGCGTTCGGACTGTTGTACAGCTGGGACGGCGCGACCAAGGGTCATCCCGCGGGCGCGCCCGGGGTGATCGCGCAGGTATCGGTGCTGCACCAGGACGGCACGATCGAGACGATCGTCACCGACGGATCGTGGCGGGTCCGCAAGGGTGCGTGGCTCGCCGGCACCCAGCGCGACCTGGAAGGCGACTTCGTCGACTACACCGAGAACATCGACGGGCGCGCGGTCCCGATCGGCTGGGACACGCCCGGCTTCGACGACCGCGCGTGGCAGCCGGCAACCGTCGTCGCGGCGGCGGGGGCCAAGCCGTGGACGCACCTGGTGTCGGTCAGGACGCGGATCGTCGAAGAACCGGTGCGCGCGGTCTCGTTGACGCGTCTCGCGTCGGGCGCCGTGGTCGCCGACTTCGGCAAGGTCTACGCCGCGGTCCCGACCGTGCGCTTCCGGCACGGCACGCCCGGGCGGGTCGTCAATATGCACGCCGGCTACCTCCTCGACGAGCCCGTGAAGGGTGAACCGTTCGTCGGTGCGCCCGGGCACGTCTCGGTGACGCGCGGCACCCAGCACACCGACATGAGCTACTCGTACGTCCAGCGCGGCGGCGCCGAGCAGTTCCATCCGTTCGACTATCTCGGGTTCCGCTACTTCCAGATCGACGACCCCGGCGAGAACCTCGCGGCCGACGACGTCGTTGCATACACGCGTCACGCCGCGGTGCCCGACGAGCACGCGGCAACGTTCTCGTCTTCGAACCCGACGATCGACGCGATCTTCGAGCTGGGCCGCCACTCCGCCCTGTTCACCGCGCAGGAGCAGTTCATCGACACGCCCACCCGGGAGAAGGGGCCGTGGTTGTGGGACGGCTTCAACGAGTCGAAGACCGCGATGGCCGCGTTCGGCGAGCAGAACCTCACGCGCAAGTCGTTGCTCGAGTTCGCGGCGTCGCAGGGCCGCTACTGGCCGAACGGCGCGATCAACAAGATCTACCCGACCGGCCTCGGCGCGCTCGACATCAACGAGTTCACCGAGATCTACCCGGAATGGGTGTGGCAGTACTGGATGCACACCGGCGACCGCACGCTGCTCGAGATGGTCTATCCGGTCCTCTTGAACCTGTCCGACTACGTGCGGCGCGCGGTCGACCCGCGAACGGGGCTCGTCACGAAGCTGCCCGCGACGAACGTCTATTACCCGTTCCCGACGGTCACCCGCATGAACGTGTTGGGCGCCGACGTGTTCCGGCGAGTCGCCGACGTCGCGGCTGCGCTCGGCCGGCCCGCCGACGACGTCGAGCGCCAGCGCGCCCGGCAGCTGGCGCTCACCGACGCCATCAACGCGCACCTGACCCGACCCGACGGCACCTACGTCGACGGGCTCTCGATCGGTCGTCACCAGATCCCGGAGGCATCGCAAGACACCAACGCGTGCGCGCTCGTATACGGCGTCGTTCCCGCAAACCGTCAGGCGTCCGTCGCGGCGTACGTCGCGAGGTTCGGCATGGGCTCGCCGCCGCGCACCGCGACGGAAGTGCTCGACGCGCTCGCGTTGGGCGGCCGCGTCGCCGACATGGTTCGGATCCTCGGCGACCACGCGCACGACGGGTGGGCCAACATCCTCGCCCGCGGGGGCACGTTCACGTGGGAGGTGTGGCAACCCTCCGACGTCATCGGCGACAGCATGTCGCACGGTTGGGGCTCGAACGTGCTCGTCACGATCCAACGCGTGCTGCTCGGCGTCACCCCGACCGGCGCCGGCTACAGCACGTTCACCGTGTCGCCGCCGGCGGTCGGGCCGACCCGCGCGAGCGGCACGGTCCCGACGCCCCACGGCCCGATCGCCGTGGCGTGGCAACGGTCCGCGGCGCCGGGCGCGCGTTTCACGATCGACCTGACCGTTCCCCGCAACACGGTCGCGACGCTCACACTCCCGGGCCTCGCGGCGACCGACTTCGGCGCCGGCCGCCATCGCCTCGAGCGCACGCTGCGCTCATAGATCCCGGTCGTCGGCGGTGTAGGAGCGGCCGAGCACCGACGCGTCGCGCAGCACCGAGACCGGACCGTCTTCGCTCACCGCGATCACCGTCGCGCGCGGGTCGTCGAAGCTGTAGCGGCGACCCGACGTGTGGCGAGTGCCACCGAGTGCTTCGACGGCCGCTTCCGCGTCGTTGCTCGGCACCAGTCGCACGCCGAGCCGGCGCAACACGCCCTCGGCGTCGAAGATGGCCGCGCCGTCGATCTGCGCGAGCGCGTGCCGAAGCGGAGCGAGGTGCGACGCGCGGGTGATCCGGAGCGGCGGCGGTGTCGGGAGGCGCTCCTCGACGCGGGGACCGGGTTCGGTGTCGGGCCGATAGATGAGCAGCGCGCCGATGCCCCTCGATCCAAGGTCGTGTACGGCGAACTCGAGCATCGCCTCGAGCACGCCGGGATCTCCGTGGTCGGAGCTCGCGGTCACGGTGTCGAACCAGCTGCTGACCGGAGGTTCGTGGTGCCAGGTGAAGCCCTGCCACCGCAGCACACCGAACGGGCCGACCACTCGCACGGCTCCGGTGGGATGGCGTTGCACGATCGTCGCTCCGAACGCGCCCGCGAGCACGACGAGATCTCGCTCCGAGCCGGCCGGGCGGTCGAACACCATCCACTCGCTCGTGCCGTCGGTGCGGCGCACGATCCAGCTCGACAGCCCGTCGGCGAACCTCCGCGCGTCGGTGAGCGGCTGATCGACGGGACCGTGGGTGATCTCCAGCTGCGCGCCCGCTTCCCAGGTCGCGGGATCCGAGGTCGGTTCCACGATCGCGCCGCAGCTCGCGACCTTGCGTTCGTGCACGACGGGGCGGAGCGCGTGATCGATCTCGTCGATCAGCAGCGCGCGGAGCGCCTCGGTGCCGGCGAGGCGCAGTCCGCTCTCGTCGAGCTCCTCGGCGAGGCGTCGCAGTCGCCCGGAAGCGGCGTCAGGCATCACCGGCGACGCTATCGGCACCACGCGTCGCGCGAGCGAACGTGGTTGATGATGCCTGTGAGGGTGCTGTTGTCGCCCAGGTAAGAGTTTCGACAGCGTCGTGTGAATTTCCGCGCCGCGCCTCGCAGCGACGTGGGTCTCCCGCCCTAGGTTGCCCCACTCTCGGACTCCCCGCATCCATCCTCGACCAGGAGCTTGCATGAGAATCCTGAAACGCACCCTGTGTGGAATCGTTGTCGTCGCGACGATCGTCGTGCCGTACGCCTGGATCACGGCGACTGCGGGCACGGTGTGGCATCCGTCGGCGGATGCGTCGATCTCGTGGGTGTGGCAGTTGCAGGGCACGCCGAGTTTGGCGGGTCACGCGCAGATGTATGACATCGACGGGTTCGACAACACGG
>Ga0265338_10000191_pt1 | contig 115408 bp, 115 predicted proteins | sample 42126metaG_FD_193579 | JGI IMG/M metagenome (GOLD analysis project Ga0265338, IMG submission 193579) | Rhizosphere microbial communities from Carex aquatilis grown in University of Washington, Seatle, WA, United States - 4-21-26 metaG | ecosystem: Host-associated > Plants > Roots >...
GCTGATCGTCGACGGCGACGCGCACGTGATCTTCGCGAACCGTGCGGCCGAAGCGTTGCTCGGCGCGGCGAATGGTCTTCGTTCGGGCCGCGACGGACTGAGCCACCGTCGATCGTGACGACGCACGCGCTGCGCGCATTGATCGGCCGCGCAGCGAACGGCGACGCGCACGTGCGCTCGCACGGCGCGTTGCTGATCGAACGGCCGCCCCCCGACGCGCTGCTGCATGCGCTGGTCTCGCCGCTCGATGCGCGTCGTCGCCTGCCCGATACGTACGATACGCACGGAGAAAAACACCGCGTTAAACGCGGCACGGCCATGCTCGTGCTCGTCGACCCTCAGTCCTCGCGACGCGGTATGGAGACGCGGCTCGCCGCCCAGTTCGGGCTTACGCCCGCCGAAGCACGCGTCGCCTGCGAAGTCGGCAAGCGGCGTGCCCCGAAGGACCTCGCCGATACGCTGCGGACCCATGCTTCGACCGTGCGCACGCATCTGCATCACGTGTTCGCCAAAACCGCCACGCGACGCCAGGCGGAATTGATGCGGCTGCTGGCGCAACTCGCGATCACGCGTGGGGGCTGAGTTCGCTGCGCTCCCTCAGCAAACAAAAACGCACACGAAAACGCCCGCGAAACCGCCGCTCGAAGAACGGCGATCGCGCGGGCGCGAGGTGCGACGCGAGTGCGTCCGCGAGCGACTGGATCAGCCGCCGAGATAGGCGCGCTTGATCTCGTCGTTGGCGAGCAGGTTGTCGGCGGAGTCGGCGAGCACGACGCGTCCGGTCTCCAGCACATAGCCGCGGTCGGCCACGTGCAGTGCCTTGTTCGCATTCTGCTCGACGAGGAACACTGTCACACCCTCCTCGCGGATCGCGCGGATGATGTCGAAGATCTGCGCGATCACGAGCGGCGCGAGGCCGAGCGTGGGTTCGTCGAGCAGCAACAGGCGCGGACGGCTCATGAGCGCGCGGCCGATCGCGAGCATCTGCTGCTCACCGCCCGACATCGTTCCGGCCCGCTGCTTCGCGCGCTGATTCAAACGCGGAAACAGCTTGAATACGTGCTCGACACCCGCCTCGATCTCGTGATGCGACGAGAAAAAACCGCCCATCTGCAGGTTCTCGAGCACCGTGAGGCTCGGGAACACGCGACGGCCTTCCGGCGAAATCGCCATGCCGCGCCGCATGATCTCGTGCGTCGGCAGGCGCGTGATGTCATCGCCTTCGAACGACACGCGCCCCGACGACGCGCGCGGCGTGCCGCACACGGTCATCATGAGCGTGGTTTTTCCGGCGCCGTTGCTGCCGATCAGCGTGACGATCTCGCCCTTGTTCACTTCGATCGACACGCCCGCCAGCGCTTCAACCGCGCCATAGTGCGTATGGACCTTTTCCAGCTTCAGCATCAGTCCTCTCCGAGATACGCCTTGATCACGCGCGGGTCGTTGCGCACTTCATCCGGCTTGCCGATCATGATCGGTTTGCCGTGCTCCATCACGAGAATGCGGTCGGACACGCCCATCACGAGGCTCATGTCGTGTTCGATCAGGAGTACGGAAATACCGAACTCGTTTCGCAATCCGTCCACCATCTGCTGCAGTTCGATCTTCTCCTGCGGGTTCAGACCGGCTGCAGGTTCGTCGAGCATCAGAAGGTGCGGCTCGGTGATCATGCAGCGCGCGATTTCGAGCCGTCGCTGATGGCCGTACGAAAGCGTGCCCGCCTCGCGATTCGCGACGCTCGTGAGGCCCACGCGATCGAGCCACTGTGCGGCGCGCTCCAGCGCCGCGCGCTCGGCGCGGCGATACGCGGGCGTCGTGAGCAGGCCGCTCAGGATGTTGCGGTTCACCTTGAGGTGCTGCGCCACCATCAGGTTTTCCAGCACCGTCAACTGCTTGAAGAGACGAATGTTCTGGAACGTGCGCACGAGTCCGCGCCGCGCGACCTGATGACTCGGCAGCCCCGTGATCGCGTGACCCTGCAGACGGATATCGCCGCCGGTGGGCTTGTAAAAGCCGCCGACGCAATTGAACACGGTCGTCTTGCCTGCGCCGTTCGGGCCGATGATCGCAAAGACTTCGTTCGCGCGCACATCGAAATCGATGCCGTCCACGGCGAGCAGTCCGCCGAAGCGCATCTGCAACCCCGAAACTTTCAACAACTGTTCTGCGCTCATCGCGGCAACTCCACATGCGGACGGCTCGCGGGCAGCAGGCCCTGCGGACGCCACATCATCATCAGCACCATCACGAGACCGAAGATCAGCATCCGGTACTCGGCAAAGCCGCGCGCCACTTCGGGCAGGACGGTCAGCAGGATCGCGGCGAGCACGACGCCCAGTTGCGAACCCATGCCGCCGAGCACGACCACGGCGAGAATCAGCGCCGATTCGATGAAGGTGAACGACTCGGGCGTGACGAGCCCCTGGCGCGCCGCGAAGAACGCGCCCGCGAGACCCGCGAACGAGGCGCCGAGCGTGAACGCCGAAAGCTTCACCCGCGTCGGGTTCAGGCCGAGCGAGCGGCACGCGATCTCGTCTTCACGCAGCGCTTCCCACGCGCGGCCCATTGGCATGCGCAGCAGGCGGCTCGTGACGAAGAGCGTGAACGCGACGAGCACGAGCGCGAGCAGGTACAGGAAGATCACCATGTGCTCGCCGTTGTACTCCCAGCCCATCAGCTCATGGAATGTCTTCGCGCCTTCCACGCTCGCGTGCCGCGCCATTTCGTAGCCGAACACGCTCGGCTTCGGAATGCCCGAAATGCCATCGGGACCGCCCGTGATGTCCGTGAGGTTGTTCAGCAGAAGACGGATGATCTCGCCGAAGCCGAGCGTGACGATCGCAAGATAGTCGCCGCGCAGACGCAGCACCGGAAAGCCGAGCAGGAAGCCGAACGTCGCCGACGCGAGCGCCGCGATCGGCAGGCACTCCCAGAACGTGAAGCCGAAGTACTGATTGAGCAGCGCATACGTGTAGCCGCCGACCGCATAAAAGCCCACGTAGCCGAGATCGAGCAGACCCGCGAAGCCGACCACGATATTGAGGCCGAGGCCGAGAATCACGTAGATCAGCGCGAGCGTGGCGACGTCCACGGCGCCGCGCGAGCCGACGAAGGCGAACCCGAAGCCGAACGCGAGCAGCACCCAGATCGCCACACGCTGACCGCGTGCGCCGGGCACGGGCAGCGCGGGCAGGCGCACGCCGCTCGTCGCGCGCACGAAGAGCGGCTTGATCAGCTGGAACGCGAAGACGACCGCCGCCGCGATCCAGACCGGCCGCCAGTGCTGGTGCAGCACGACCTGATAGCCGTCGAGCGTCAGTTGCAGGCCGAGGATCGGCGCGGTGAGGATGATCGTCGCGAGCGCGGCGGCGAAGGCGCCCCTCAGCGTCTGTGACGAGGACACGCCCGGAACATTTCGGGCTGCCAGGGAAACCGGAACAGGTTGACTCATGACGTCCTCACACCTTTTCGACGTCCGGCTTGCCGAGCAGGCCGGTGGGACGGAACAGCAGCACGAGCACGAGCAGGCCGAACGCGACGACGTCCTTGTACTCCGCCGGCATGTAGCCCGACGCGAACGTTTCGGCGAGACCGAGCAGCACGCCGCCGAGCATCGCGCCCGGAATGCTGCCGATGCCGCCGAGCACCGCAGCCGTGAACGCCTTGATGCCCGCGATGAAGCCGATGTACGGATTGAGCTTGCCAATCGTGAGACCGATCAGCACGCCGCCCACCGCCGCAAGCATCGCGCCGAGCACGAACGTGAGCGAGATCACGCGGTTCGTGTCGATGCCGAGGAGGTTGGCCATCTTCATGTCTTCGGCGCAGGCGCGGCAGGCGCGGCCCATGCGCGAGCGGCTGATGAAGAGCGTGAGCGCGATCATCAGCACGAGCGTCACGCCGACGATCAGCATGCGCGCGTACGAAATCGTCACGCTGAAGTTTCCGCCCATGTTGAAGTCGAGCGCGCCGGAAATGAGTTCCGGCACGGACACGTCGCGCGCGCCCTGCCCGATCTGCACATAGTTCTGCAGGAAGATCGACATGCCGATCGCGGAGATCAGCGGCACGAGGCGCGGCCCGCCGCGCAGCGGCCGATACGCGACGCGTTCGACCGCGAAACCGTAGAGCCCGGTGACGAGCACCGAGACGATGAGCGCCGCGCCCAGTACGAGCGGCAGCGGATAACCCGCGGACGTGCCGATCGCCGTAAGCGTGACGAGGCCCACGTAGGCGCCGATCATGTAGATCTCGCCGTGAGCGAAGTTGATCATGCCGATGATGCCGTAGACCATCGTGTAGCCGATGGCGATCAGCGCATAGATCGCACCCAGCGTGAGCCCGTTGACGAGCTGCTGGGTAAATTGCGGAAGAAAATCATTCATGGAAAAGCCTCGCCGCGATGAGACCGGCAAAACCGGTCAAACCCGGATTCGAAAACGCCCCGCCCGTCACGACGAGGAGCGGGGCGTCCGGGTGATGCGCCGGAATCAGTTGGCGGCGGTCTTCGTGGCGTCCTTGTGCCACGTGAAGACGACGAAGCGGAACGCCTTCAGGTCGCCCTGTGCGTCGTATTCCACCTTGCCGATCGGCGTGTTGAACGCGTTCTTGTGGATGTAGGCCGCGACCTTGGTCGGGTCGGTGCTCTTCGCACCCGCGATGCCGTCGGCGATCACTTCAACGGCTGCGTACGCCGGCATCTGGAACGGACCGTTCGCGTCGCGCTTCGCATCGGCGAACGCCTTCACGAGCTTCGCGTTCGCGGGATCGGCCGAAAAGTCGGCGGGCAGCGTGACGAGCATGCCTTCCGAAGCCGGACCGGCGATAGCCGTCACGTCCTTGTTGCCGACGCCCTCAGGCCCCATGAACGTGGCCTTCACGCCCTGCTCGCGCGACTGGCGCAGCAGCAGGCCCATTTCCGGGTGATAGCCGCCGAAGTAGACGAAATCCACGCCCTGCGATTTCAGCTTCGTGACGATTGCTGAGTAGTCCGAATCACCGGCATTGATGCCTTCGAACACGACGACGGGGATGTGCGCCTTGTCGAGCGCGGTCTTCACCGACGTCGCGATGCCCTGGCCGTACGACTGCTTGTCGTGCAGGATGGCGACCTTCTTCGGCTTGACCTTGTTGATGATGTACGCGGCAGCGGCGGGACCTTGCTGGTCGTCGCGGCCGATCGTGCGGAAGATGAACTCGCGCTTCTTGCCTTCGGTCAGCTGCGGTGCCGTGGCCGACGGCGTGACCATCACGACGCCTTCGTTTTCGTAGATGTCCGAAGCGGGAATCGTCGAGCCCGAGCAAACGTGGCCGACCACGTACTGGATGTGCTGCGAGACGATCTTGTTCGCGACGGCGACGGCCTGCTTCGGCTCGCAGGAGTCGTCCATCAGGACGGCTTCGAGCTTCGTGCCATTCACGCCGCCTGCGGCGTTGATCTGCTCGATGGCAGTCAGCGCACCCGCCTTGACCATGTCGCCGTACTGCGCGACCGGACCGCTGAACGGACCCGCAATGGCGATTTTCACGGTATCGGCTTGCGCGGCTGCACCAAAAGAGAGCAGCGCGGCGGCCACGGAAAGGGAGGTAAGGCGGGACAACATCATCAGGAGCTCCTCGTTTGTTTTCGGGTCAACCGGTCAGACGGGAAGACCAGCGCAAACGAACGGCACTCCAGGAAACCGGCCATGGAGAACGACCATGACGGGCCAGAAAAAAAGACGCAACGGGGCCCGGCATGTATCGACCGCTTGTTGCGGCCGAGTTCGGAGGAATTGCATTGGATACAACCCCTGTTGCGCAAGCGATCCGCCTGCCCCGTTCACTGCATTTCGTACCGGAAATGTGGTCCGGCCTGAATCAGCGACCGGCGGATACTATCAATAAACCCTTGCCAACGCAACCATGGATTTTGTCGGCATTCGCCTGAATAGGGGCCAGTCAATCGCCGGCGGCGAAAGGGAAGATCGTTGAAAACGCGGGGAAAATCGCATCCGGATGCGGCCGTAATGGGCCCCCATGCCGCGGGCGACCGGCCGGCGCGGCTCTCCGTGGAGATGATTTCCGGACTTGCCCTGCGATTCAACGCGGGTTAAGCAGAAATAATTGCATTCGATTAATCGCGATGATTATCTCATAACAACTTGTCTATTCAAGATAATCCGGAAAACCTCGATTTCGAGACTAAAGTTTCCTATGGAAAACCCTAAATACGGAACACACCATCCCGTTGATTGACAAGACAAATCTTCACACAAAACCGGTTAATCAGGACACCCACGGATGTCAGATTCGCGCGATAACCTGCCGCTCCTCTCCCTCATACCGTTCCGATACGAAACCAGGAAAATTTCCGGCCACCCGGCGATTTTTCTCAAAAATAAAGTCCGACTCTGAATCCCCTATGCGCGAACAAAGCGTCGCGACATCGCGCCAAAATGCTTTGCGCGCGTCGCCGCAGCCCATCTGAAGTGGTATCCTCGCTCCCTCGCCGCCGGACCCATGCACCATCACAGCGCGCGCCGCTCGAAAAGCGTTGCCGCGCGCCCTCCGCCGGCGACGCCGCGCCACGCGGCAAGACTATCCAGCTATCCAGTCCAGAAATGGAGTTTCGGGGGAGATCCCAGGCATGAAGTCGTTCAAGCTGGCCGCGAAGGCCGCCACCCAAACCGTCATCGGCAGCGCAATCGCACTGTCGCTGTTCTCCGGCGCCGCTCACGCGCAAACCGCCAGCGTGGAAGTGCTGTCGATCGTCGAACACCCCGCGCTCGACGCAATCCGTGACGGCGTGCGCGACGAACTGAAGGCCGCCGGCTACGACGCAGGCAAGAATCTGAAGTGGGAATACCAGAGCGCGCAGGGCAACACCGGCACCGCCGCGCAGATCGCCCGCAAGTTCATCGGCGACAACCCGAGCGCGATCGTCGCGATCGCCACGCCTTCGGCACAAGCCGTCGTCGCCGCGACGAAGACCGTGCCTGTCGTGTACTCGGGCGTGACGGATCCGGTCGCCGCGCAACTCGTGAAGACGTGGTCGCCGACCGGCACCAACGTCACCGGCGTCTCCGACAAGCTCCCGCTCGAACAGCAGATCGCGCTCATCAAGCGCGTCGTGCCGAATGCGAAGACCGTGGGCATGGTCTACAACCCCGGCGAAGCGAACTCGGTCGTGGTCGTGAAGGCACTCAAAGTACTGCTCGCGAAAAACGGCATGACGCTCAAGGAAGCCGCCGCGCCGCGCACCGTCGACATCGCACCGGCCGCAAAGAGCCTGATCGGCAAGGTCGACGTGATCTACACGAACACGGACAACAACGTGGTGTCGGCCTACGAGGCGCTCGTGAAGGTCGCCGACGACGCGAAGATTCCGCTCGTCGCCTCCGACACGGACAGCGTGAAACGCGGCGCGATTGCGGCGCTCGGCATAGACTACAGCGACCTCGGCCATCAGACGGGCAAGGTCGTCGTGCGTATCCTGAAGGGCGAAAAGCCCGGCGCGATCGCATCGGAAACGAGCAACAAGCTGCAACTGTTCGTGAACCCGGCCGCCGCGCAAAAGCAGGGCGTGACGCTGTCCGCCGATCTGCTCAAGGACGCGACCACGGTCGTCAGGTAAGCCGCTTCGCAACAGGCGAGCGCGGCACGCGCTCGCCTGTTGCGAACATGCCGCGAACCTGCGGCAAGTAGAAAACCGGCGTGCCTGAGCAAGGCGCGCACGGACGCGAAGGCACCCCGCCCCCGCGCGAACGCGCGTCGTTAACCGGCCAATCCGGTGCGCCGTAGCGGGAGACCGCAACAGGATTTTTTCTCATGTCCCTTTACTCGCTTCTGGGCGCCCTGGAAATCGGCCTGATCTTCAGCCTTGTCGCCCTGGGGGTGCTGATTTCATTTCGCATCCTTAACTTTCCCGATCTCACCGTGGACGGCAGCTTTCCCCTCGGCGGCGCCGTCGCGGCGACGCTGATCGCCGCCGGCCACGATCCGTTCCTCGCCACCGCGTGCGCGATGATCGCGGGCGCGATGGCCGGCTTCGTCACGGGCTGGCTCAACGTGCGCCTGAAAATCATGGACCTGCTCGCGAGCATTCTCATGATGATCGCGCTCTACTCGATCAACCTGCGCGTGATGGGCGCGCCGAACGTGCCGCTCATTTCCGAAGCCACGGTCTTCACGATGATCCAGCCCGCGTGGCTGCCCGATTACGTGCTGCGCCCGCTCGCGCTTCTCGTGATCGTCATCGTCGCGAAGCTCGGTCTCGACTGGTTCTTCTCGTCGCAGTACGGCCTCGCGCTGCGCGCCACGGGCGCGAATCCGCGCATGGCGCGCGCCCAGGGCATCGCCACGGGGCGCGCGACGCTCGCCGGCATGGCGCTCTCGAACGCGCTCGTCGCGCTTGCCGGCGCGCTCTTCGCGCAGACCCAGGGCGGCTCGGACATCTCGATGGGCATCGGCACGATCGTGATCGGTCTGGCCGCGGTGATCATCGGCGAAAGCATCCTGCCCGCGCGCCGCCTCGTGCTCACGACGCTCGCCGCCGTGCTCGGCGCGATTCTCTATCGCTTCTTCATCGCGCTCGCACTCAACAGCGACTTCATCGGGCTCAAGGCACAGGACCTCAACCTCGTGACCGCCGTGCTCGTGACGATCGCGCTCGTGCTGCCGCAGACGCGCAAGAAGCTCTTCGGCCGCAAGAACGGGAGGGCATAAGCGATGCTCAGCGCACAAGACCTCAGGCTCACTTTCAACCCGGGCACGCCGATCGAAACGCGCGCGCTGCGCGGACTCACGCTCGAAATCCCGACGGGCCAGTTCGTCGCCGTGATCGGCTCGAACGGCGCGGGCAAGTCGACCTTTCTCAACGCGATCAGCGGCGACCAGATGGTCGACGCGGGCAAGATCACGATCGACGGCCAGGACGTCACGAAGAAGCAGGCATGGGACCGCGCGCACCTCGTCGCGCGCGTGTTCCAGGACCCGATGGCCGGCACCTGCGAAGCCCTCACGATCGAGGAAAACATGGCGCTCGCGATGGCGCGCGGCAAGCGGCGCGGCTTCGGCCCGGCGCTGAAGAAGCAGGACCGCGAACGCTTCCGCGACAAACTGCGCCTTCTGAACCTCGGCCTCGAAAACCGGCTCACCGACCGCATCGGCCTGCTTTCGGGCGGCCAGCGCCAGGCGGTGAGTCTGTTGATGGCCTCGCTGCAACCGTCGCGCATCCTGTTGCTCGACGAGCACACGGCGGCGCTCGATCCGAAGACGGCCGCGTTCGTGCTCGAACTGACCGCGCGCATTGTTGACGATGCGAAACTCACGACGATGATGGTCACGCACAGCATGCGCCAGGCCCTCGACTACGGCCAGCGCACGATCATGCTGCACCAGGGCCAGGTCGTGCTGGACGTCTGCGGCGACGAGCGACGCGGCCTCGACGTGCCGGACCTCCTGCGCATGTTCGAACAGACGCGCCACGAAAAGCTCGACGACGACGCCCTGCTGCTCGGCTAAACGTCGAGCCTCGCGCCCCGGCATCGGCAAGCCCGTCGGCCTCACGGCCGGCGGGCTTTTTTTTCGTTCGCGCCGCTTTCATGCCGCGTTCGCGTCGCTTTCACGTCATATGCTGCTTGTGTTCAGGCAAATTCGGCGCAACTGTACATGGTCAGATCGTGTGCGCGGGCCGACACTGGTCGTTCGCCATCGTTGCCGCTATTACCGTTATCACCGCTTTCACGCTCACGCCCGCGCTCTTCGCGAGAACCGCCGCAAACAGGTACCCAAATGAACGACACTTCGCTCCAATCCGATCCGATCGCGACACCCCACACGCAAACGGCGCCGGTCCCCTGCCCGGACGTCGAGTCGCTCGACGGCATCCTGCCCGACGAGCCGCTCCTGATGATGGGCGCGGGCCCCGTGCCCATTCCGGCCGCCGTCGCCAAGGCCAACTCGGTCGTGATCAATCACCTCGGCGACACGATGGCGCGCGTGATTCATCAGGTGAAGGCGATGGCGCGCTACGTGTTCCAGACGCATTCGAACTGGGTGCTCGGCGTGGCGGGCCCGGGATCGGCGGCCATGGAAATGGCCGTGTCGAATCTCGCGTGGCCCGGCACGCGCGTGCTTTCGATCGTCAACGGCTTCTTCAGTCATCGCATGGCCGAGATGGCGCAGCGTGTCGGCGCCGACGTCACGACCTTCGACGTGCCCGACCGCGAAATCGCCTCGCTCGACGCGCTCGCGCAGGTCATCGATCGCACGCGGCCCGCGATCGTGACGATCGTGCACGGCGAAACGTCGAATACGGTCTGGAATCGCCAGTTGAAAGAGGTCGTGCAACTGGCGAAATCGGCGGGCGCGCTTGTCGTCGTCGATGCGGTCTGCACGCTGAGCACGATGCCGCTCGACATGGACGCGTGGGGCATCGACGTCGTGATCACCGGTGGACAGAAAGGGCTCTCGTCGATTCCGGGCGTTTCGCTGATCGCGTTTTCGGACACCGCGTGGGAGCGCGTCCGCACGCGCACCGTGCCGAACACGCACTGGTGCCTCGACGCGACGCTGGCCGAGAACTTCTGGCACAAGGCGGGCTATCACTACACGGCGCCCGTGTCGGGCGTGCTCGCGCTGCATGAAGCGCTGCGGCTCGTCTGCGGCGAAACGCTGGAGAAGCGCTTCGCCCGCCATCAACGCTGCTCGCTCGCGCTGCAAAACGCCGTCACGGCGCTGGGCCTCTCGCTCTATACGCCCGAGGACTGCCGCCTGAACTCCGTGGTGGGCATCGCGCTTCCGCAAGCGATCACGCCGCGCGAAGTGTGCGACCGCATTTCGCAGCAGTATCAGGTGGAGATTTCCGGATCGTTCGGTCTGCCAATCGTTCGTATCGGGCAGATGGGCGAGCAGTGCCGCGAACATAACCTGTTCCGCACCGTGCATGCGCTCGGCCGCACGATCCGCGATCTCGGCGCGAACATCGACCTGCCCGCGGGCGTCGCGGCGCTCGAGGAATCGCTGCTGGCAGGCGGCGCGCGCGACACGCGGCGTTAAATACGGCTTCGCAGGCGGCGCGCGCTTCTCACGCGCGCCGTGCTCGCACGCAGATAAAAGCCGGCGACTGTTCGAGTTCGGCGTAGAGCGCGGGCGCCACCGCCTTCATGTCCGGCGACGGCCTCGGCTCGACCAGCCTGTCGAGCGTCCAGCCGCTTCCGGTCAATCCGTTGACGATATCCGCGAGCGGGCGCCTGAACGCTTCGATATAGGGCTTCGGCTCGCCGAAACCGCCCCAGTGCAGGCCGAACCGCGTCGTCTCGAAGTAGCTGCGCGAGCCGCGCGTGCGCGTGTCGATCCAGTCGCGCATCGGGTGCGCCATCGAAAAGACGAGCAGCGCGCCCGGCTTCGCCACGCGATGAAACTCCGCGAACGTCGGCGCGAGCGTTTCCACATAGTCGAGCGCGAGCGAACACACGATACGGTCGAACGTCTCGTTCGCGAGCCAGTGGAGCGGCTGACCCAGGTCGCCGGACGCGATGTCGACGGCCAGGCCCTCGCAGCGCGAACGCGCGAGTTCGAGCATCGCGGGCGTCACGTCGAATGCGTGCACGCGCGCCCCTTGCGCCGCCAGCTGCGCGCTGAGAATGCCGGGACCGCATCCGGCGTCGAGCACCGTCCGGCCCGCCACGTCGCCGAGCAGCGCGGCGGTGGCCGGCCGCTCGTAGAGGGCGTTGTGCGGCTTCTCCGGCACGCGTTGCGCGTAGCGGTCCGCGAACTGCGTGTAGTTCGCGCGTCCGGGGAGTTCGGCGGGATCGGAGGAAAGGGTCGGTTTGTCGGCGGGCATTGTGTAATCGTGTGTTCGGGCGCGGCGGGAATGCGCGAAAGCGCTATTGTCCGACGTTTTGCACGCGCAAGCCTTTCAATTGCCCTGAGCCGCACAGGCCTTTTGCAAGCGCGCGCCACGCGGCAAGCCAGGCCAAGCCAAGCCAGGCTATCATCGCGCTCTTGCGCAAATCAGGCGACACCGGCCCCGCGCCCCATCCAGCCAACCCAGACCGACGATGTCCCACATTCCCTTCGATGCCGTGCTCTTCGACTGCGACGGCGTGCTGGTCGACTCCGAACGCATCACGCACGTCGTGCTCGTGCAGATGCTGGGCGAACTCGGCTGGACGCTCGACGTCGAGGACGCCATGCGTATCTTCGTGGGCAAGGCGGTCAAGGACGAGGCGGCGCTCATCGAGGCCCACACGGGCGTCATGATCGACGACGCCTGGCTCGAACGCTTTCGCGCGCGCCGCAACGACGCGCTCGCGCGCGATCTCGTCGAGATTGCGGGCGCCCCCGCCGCCGTGCGCGCCGTGCATGCGGCGATGGGCGGACGCATCGCGGTCGCCTCGGGCGCGGACCGCCGCAAGGTGGAACTGCAACTGCGCAAGGTAGGCCTGCTCGACTGCTTCGACGCGCACGTCTACAGCGGCCACGAAATGCCGCGCAGCAAGCCGCATCCGGACGTTTATCTCGCCGCGGCCGCCGGCCTGCGCGTCGCGCCCGCGCGCTGCGCGGTGATCGAAGACACGGTGACGGGCGCGCGCGCGGGTCTCGCAGCAGGCGCGACGGTGTTCGGCTACAGCCCGGCCGGACCGGGCCACAGCAGCGCCGCGGCGCTGCGCGAAGCGGGCGTCGCGCACGTTTTCGCGGACATGGCCGACCTGCCCGCACTGCTCGCGCGCTGGCGCGCCGGATGTCTCCCCGAATCCATTCCGTAAGCCGCGAGACTTTCCCGCGCTGCAGGTGACATCCCCGCGTTGCTCACCCAGGAAGCGCCCGAACGCCGACTCGACTACCATCCGATGATGCCGTCGTCAGCCGGAAAAGATAGTTTGCTACCGAATCGACCTGGGCTATCATCCCGCCGATGTCCAATCTTCATACTTTACGTCTGAACGTCAGCAGCACGCTCGTCGTTGCCTCGCGCAGGTGGCGCCGCACCATTCAGGGAGCGCTCGCCGCGTACAACGTGTCCGAAGCCTGCGCGGCGCCGCTGCTCATCGTGGGCCGGCTCGGCGAAGCGGTGCGCCAGGTCGCGCTCGCCGAACACGTCGGCATCGAAGGTCCGTCGCTCGTGCGCCTGCTCGACCAGCTCTGCGCCGCGGGCCTCGTGCGCCGCGACGAAGACCCCGACGACCGCCGCGCGAAAACGATCTCGCTCACCGAAACGGGCCTCGCCGTCACGGAGAAAATGGAGGGCGATCTGCGCGCCCTGCGCGAGCGCGCGCTCAAGGGCCTGACGCGCGCCGACCTCGAAGCGACGCTGCGCGTGCTGAACGCCTTCAACGCATCCGATGCGGCCGACGCCGCGCCTCACGACTGAACGGCGTCATGACCTACCCCTCGCTACGCGACTGGCTGTTCTCGGTGAAGACGTTCGCCGCGTCGATGCTCGCGCTCTACCTCGCGCTCTACTTCGATCTGCCGCGTCCGTACTGGGCGATGGCGAGCGTCTATATCGTGTCGAACCCGTTCGTCGGCGCGACGCGCTCGAAGGCGCTCTATCGCGCGCTCGGCACGGCGCTCGGCGCGTTCGCCGCGATCGTGCTCGTGCCGCCGTTCGTCGAAATGCCCTTCACGTTCAGCGTGATCGTCGCGCTGTGGACCGGTACGCTGCTCTACTTCGCGATCTCCGATCGCACCGCGCGCAGCTACGTGTTCATGCTCGCGGGCTATACGATGCCGCTCATCGCGCTGCCGACCGTCACCGATCCCGCGACGGTATTCGACGTCGCAATTGCGCGCGCCGAGGAAATCACGCTCGGCATCGTCTGCGCAAGCGTCGTGGGCAGCGTCGTGCTGCCAAGCCGTCTTGCGCCCACGCTGATCGAACGCGCCGACGCGTGGTTCCGCGATGCCGCGCTCTACGGCCGCGAAACGCTGTCGGGCCAGCTCTCGGGCAAGACGCTTTCCGCGTGCCGGCAGCGGCTCGCGAGCACCGTCTACGGCCTCGAATTCCTGCTGAGTCAGCTCGGCTACGACCACGCGCATCCGGAGATCGTCGCGCGCGCCGAGACGCTGCGCGGCCGCATGCTGCTCTTCTTGCCGATGATCTCGGCGCTCGCCGATCCGGTGATCGCACTGATGCGCGACCTGCAGGTGCGCCCGGCCAGCCTCGATGCGCTGCTCGCCGACACCGCGAAATGGTTCGACGCGCCGCTGCCCACGCGCGCGGCGGACATGCGCGACGACGCGGGCGACCCCGCGGCCGACGCGCTGCGCGAACGCATCGCGGCCTTGCAGCCCGCGCGCGAAACGCTCGCGACGTGGGAAGGCGCGCTGCTCTCGAACGCGCTGTGGCGGCTTCGCCAGGTGATCGACGTGTGGCAGGACTGCCGTGCGCTGCGCGCGCTTATCGCGCACCAGTCGGGCGCGTGGCGGCCGCGTTACCGGCACTGGCGCCTCGGCGGCACCGAGCGTTTCTTCGATCGCGGCATGATGCTGATCTCGTGCCTCGTGCCGGTGAGCGCGATCGTCGTCGCGTGCACGCTGTGGATCAGCTCGGGCTGGCACGACGGCGCGGGCGCCGTCTCGCTCGCGGCCGTGGCGTGCTGCTTCTTCGCCGCACTCGACGAACCCGCGCCGATGGTGTTCCGCTTCTTCCTCTCGACGTGCGCGAGCGTCGTGTTCGCGGGCCTCTATCTGTTCGTGGTGCTGCCGCACGTTCACGACTTCGAGATGCTCATCGTCATTTTCGCGGTGCCGTTCATCCTCGTGGGCACGCTGATTCCGCGCCCGCAGTTCAACATGGTGACGATGCTCGTCGCGGTGAATACGGCCACGTTCATCAGCATCCAGGGCGCCTACGAGGCCGACTTCCTCGTGTTCCTGAACAGCAATCTCGCGGGCGTCGCGGGCCTGCTTTTCGCATTCATCTGGACGCGTGCGGCGCGCCCCTTCGGCGCCGAACTCGCGGCAAAGCGCCTGTTGCGTTCGAGCTGGCAGGACGTGGCGCTCTCCGCGTCCGTGACGCCGATCGCCGACCAGCGCAACTTCGCCTCGCGCATGCTCGATCGCCTCATGCAATTGATTCCGCGTCTCGCCGCCTCGGACGAGCATCGCCATCCGTCGATCGAAAGTTTCCGCGACCTGCGCATCGCGCTCAATGCGCTCGATCTGCGCCGCTCGCGCCACAAGCTCGCGGGCGACATGACCGACGCCATCGACCGCGTGCTGGCCGGCGTCAGCGCGCACTACGCACTCTGCGCGCAGGCGAGCGAGCGCCAGAGCGCGCCGCAGACGCTGCTCGACACCATCGACGACGCGCTGCGCCGCATCGCCGCCGACACGCGCAGCTTCATCGCGACGCCGCTCGCGCCCGGAGAGCAAGCGCAACGCGCGAGCGCCTCGCAGCGCTGGCTGCGCGACACGCGGCACGCGCTCGTGGGCCTGAGGCTCTCGCTCTTTCCGCAAACGGGTACGCAGCCGCCCGAACTTTCCGGCGAGGCCAACGCATGATCCCCCGTTCCTCCGTACTCCTTTCGACTCTCGCATCATGATCGGCGAAATCGATATCTTCGGCGTATTCGTGCCGACCGTGCTCGTGTTGATGCTGATCGCGTACCTCATCAACAGCGTGATCCGCATGGTGCTCACGCGCATCGGTTTCTACCGGTTCGTCTGGCACCGTTCCATTTTCGATCTCGGCATTTACGTCTTCGTGCTGGCTGCCGTGATCGTCGTTTCGCATCGTTACACGCCCAACTAACGTGAAAAAGACCTGGTTATCCGCAGGCAAGATCCTGCTGACGCTCATCGTCGTCGTGGTCGCCGGCCTCGTGCTGTGGCGCATCATCAATTACTACATGTTCTCGCCGTGGACGCGCGACGGCCGCGTGCGCGCCGACGTGATCCAGGTCGCACCCGATGTCGGCGGGCTCATCACGACGGTGAACGTCGCCGACAACCAGCAGGTCAAGCAAGGCCAGGTGCTGTTCGTGATCGACCAGGCGCGCTACGCGCTCTCGCTGCGCCTCGCGCAGGCCACGCTCGAACAGCGTCAGGCGACGCTCGCCCAGGCGAAGCGCGAATACGCGCGCAATCGTTCGCTCGGCAATCTCGTCGCGAGCGAAACGCTCGAAGAAAGCCGCACGCGCGTCGAACAGGGCGAAGCCGCCGCCGCCGACGCGCAGGTCCAGGTCGACACCGCGCGCCTGAACCTGCAGCGCACGACGATCGTGAGCCCCGTCGACGGCTATCTGAACGACCGCGCGCCGCGCGTGGGCGAATACGTGTCGGCGGGCCGCCCGGTGCTCTCCGTCGTGGACATGCACTCGTTCCGCGTGGAAGGCTACTTCGAGGAAACGAAGCTGAGCGGCATTCATATCGGCGAGCCCGTGGACATCACCGTGATGGGCGAGCCGCATGCGTTGCGCGGGCACGTGCAGAGCATCGTCGCCGCGATCGAAGACCGCGACCGCTCGCAAAGCCAGAATCTGCTGCCCAACGTGAATCCTGCGTTTAGCTGGGTGCGGCTCGCGCAGCGCATTCCGGTGCGCGTCGCGCTCGACGAAGTGCCCGAGGACTTCCGCATGATCGCGGGCCGCACGGCGACCGTCGCGGTACGCACGTCCGCGAACCAGCGGAACCGCGCAGCGAACGCGGCGAGCGGAGCAGCCGTCGCGGATGGCGCGAGCGGCGCGGTGGCTAAAAATACGAAAAGCGGCACGAAAAGCGACACGAAAAGCGCCGGCGCCGCAGGAGCCTCGCAATGAAAAACCGCCGTTACTGGCGCACGTTCGCGCTCGCGCCGATGGTGGCCGCGCTCGGCGCGTGCATGAACGTCGGCCCGAACTATAAGCTGCCGCAGGACGCGCTCGTCAACGCCCCGCTCGCGCAAGGCCCGATCGCCGGCGCGCAGAACGCTCCCGTCACGTCAGGCGACATGCCCGCCGACTGGTGGCGTCTCTACGACGACCCGGCGCTCGACAATCTCGTGCAGGCAGCGTTGCAGTCGAATACGACGCTGCGCGTCGCGGCCGCCAATCTCGCGCGCTCGCGCGCGGCGTTTCAGGTCGCGAGCGAACAGGGCGGCTTCTCCGGCGGTGCGAGTGCGGCGTTCGTGCGCGCGCAGGAAGCGGCGGAACAGTACCTGCTTTTCAGCAAGCTGCCCGTCCAGAACGAAGGCACGCTCGGCGTGAACGTCTCGTATGAGATCGACCTGTTCGGCAAGCTGCGGCGCGGCGTGGAAGCGGCGCGCGCCGACGACGAGGCCGTCGAGGCCGCCGCCGATCTCGCGCGCATCACCGTGGTCGCGGATGTCGTGCAGGCTTACGTCGAATCGTGCGCGGCCGGCGAGGAACTCGGGATAGCGCGCGAATCGCTGAAGCTGCAACAAGAGCGCGTTGCGCTCACGAAGCGGCTGCGCGACGCGGGCCGCGGCAACCAGCCCGACGTGACGCGCGGCCTGACCCAGGTGCAGACGACCGCAGCCGATATCCCGCGCTTCATAGGCCGCCAGCGCATCGCGCAATACCAGCTCGCGATGCTGCTCGCGCGCTCGCCGTCCGACCTGCCGCAGGCCGCGCTCACCTGTGCGCGCCTGCCGAAGCTCACGCAGCCGATTCCGGTCGGCGACGGCGCGGCGCTGCTCAAGCGCCGCCCCGACGTGCGAGAAGCCGAGCGCCAGCTCGCGGCCTCGACCGCGCGCATCGGCGTCGCGACGGCGGCACTCTATCCGTCGATCAGCATCGGCGCGGGTGCGGGGACGCTCGGCCTCGCGAGCGACCTGTTCACACCGGCGACCAATCACTGGTCTTTCGGACCCCTGATCAGCTGGTCGTTCCCGATCAACGGGCAGCGCGCGCGCGTGCGCGAAGCGGAAGCCACAACCGGCGGCGCGCTCGCGCACTTCGACGGCGTCGTGCTCAACGCGCTGCGCGAAACGCAGACGAACCTCGCGTCCTATGCCGCCGACGACCAGCGCGCCGAGGCGCTGCGTCTCGCCTATGCATCGGCGCAGCAGTCCGCTGATGAAACGCACCGCCTCTATGCGGCAGGACGCGAACCGTTCCTCTCCGATCTCGATGCGACCCGCACGCTGACCTCCGTGCACGCGCAGGTCGCGGCGGCTGAGAGCCAGGTGGCGATCGATCAGGTGAAGCTGTTCCTGTCGCTCGGCGGGGGGTGGGAGAACACGCAGGCGCAAACTCAGGCACCCGCGCAGGCGCGGACCCAGGCGCAGTGATGCGGGGATGCGGGCGTGTCGCGAGCTTGCGCGGCACCCCGCCCTGCTCTTGCTGACCAGGCTGGCAACGTGCCCGCGCTACGCGGGCACGTGTGTTAGCGGGGTGTCGGGTGAGTCCGCACAGCACAACATCGCGACTGCCCGAAGCTCACCCCATGGCGATGCGCAGCACACGACGCGCACGCCCAACCACGACAACACAACGCCCCTTCAAGCGCGCATCAGGCAATCAACGACCACCGCGATACAGCGGCGGCGAATAGCTGCTGACCGCGCCGCCGCTTTGCGACGAGCCTTCCGTTGCCGCGCCGTAGCCGCTGGTCTGTCCGCCGTTCTGTGCGTCGACGCGCGCCTGCGCTGCCTGGAGCTGGTCCGGGTAGTACAGGTCCTTCTGGTTGGCGCGATAACCAGCCTTTTCGAGCTGGACGAGTTCATTACGCACCTGGGCACGCGTGACAGGCCCGTTGTCGGGTTGCGACTGCGCGAACGACATAGCGGGAACCGCAAGCACGGCGGCAAGGGCGACGGCCCTGATTAGCGATTTCATGGCAATACCTCCAATGAGTTGAGTACCGGCGCAGCTTTTTTCCGCATCCGTTGATTACAAGTTTAGGAAGGTGACGCTCGCAGATAAATGCCAGCTAGCCGAAATCACTGTTTTCGGAGAACGGGACAATCGATCTCATAGTCAGCGTCAATATCGCGCAGCCGCGTCGCTTATAGCCTGCGCTCATGGGCTTCTGCCGCGCGGTAATAAGGGGCACGCGCGAGCAGCGCGCCGCCTGGTGGCGCATGATTGGAACTCCACCGTCGAGGGGAGCACCATGGCCACCTGGAAACCCGATCCGACCTTTTATCCGTCCGCCCGCATGGCGGCGGACGCACCGATGGAAACGCTCGCGTACGTCGCGAGTTTCGACCCCACCCGCACCGTGCCCGATTCGCTCGACGTCGTGGATCTCGACCCCGCATCCGCGCAATTCGGGCAGATCGTTCACCGGTTGCCCATGCCCAACGCGGGCGACGAACTCCATCACTTCGGCTGGAACGCCTGCAGTTCGTGTCTGTGTCCCGACGCGCCGCATCCGCATTCGGAGCGCCGCTATCTCGTCGTGCCGGGGCTGCGCTCGTCGCGCATTCACATCGTCGATACGAAGCCCGACCCGCGCCGCCCGAAAATCGTGCGCGTGCATGAGCCCGGGAGCGTCGCGCAACGCGCGGGCTATACGCGACCCCATACCGTGCATTGCGGCCCCGAAGGCATCTACGTGAGCGCGCTCGCGAACGCGGCGGGCGAAGCGCCCGGCGGTCTCTTCCTGATGGATCACGAGACCTTCGACATTCGCGGTCAATGGGAAATCGACCGGGGTCCGCAGCAGCTCGCCTACGACGGTTGGTGGCATCTCGGCTTCGACACCGCCGTCACGAGCGAATGGGGCCTGCCCGCGACGTTCGAAAACGGCCTCGTGCCCGAGGTGCTGCTCGGCGGACAGTACGGACACCGTCTGCACTTCTGGGATCTGCATACGCGCCACCACAAACAGGTGCTCGATTTCGGCGCTGAAAACCAGCTCGTGTTTGAACTGCGACCCGCGCACAATCCCACGCGTCCCTATGGTTTCGTGAATTCGGTGATCAGCCTGAAGGATCTCTCGGCGTCGATCTGGCAGTGGTATCTCGACAAGGACACGTGGGCCGCGCGCAAGATCATCGAGATTCCCGCCGAGCCCGCCGATCCCGCGCGGCTGCCGCCGATGCTCAAAGGCTTCGCAGCCGTGCCGCCGCTCGTCACCGATATCGCACTCTCGCTCGACGACCGCTTTCTCTACGCGGCGTGCTGGGGCACGGGCGACCTGCGCCAGTACGACGTCTCCGATCCCGAGCACGCGCAGCTCACGGGGTGCGTGCGCATCGGCGGTGTCGTCGCGCGCGCGTCGCATGCGCGCGAGCCGGGACGGCCGCTGAACGGCGGTCCGCAGATGGTCGAGGTCAGCCGCGACGGACAACGCGTCTACTTCACGAACTCGCTCTATGGCGCGATCGACGAGCAGTTCTATCCCGAGGGCATCGACGGGTGGATGGTGAAGCTCGACGCAGCGCCTCAAGGCGGGCTCGCCTTCGACGAGCGCTTTTTCATCGACTGGCCCGACTCGCATCGTCCGCATCAGATCCGGCTCGAAGGCGGCGACTGCTCGTCGGATTCGTACTGCTACCCCTGAGCGCGGAGTCCGGCGTGAACGGTCTCTTTGCCGCGCACTGGAGCGCCTGGGCCGTAGTCGTGGGCAGCGGCGTTTTTCACGGCGTCAATCCCGCGATGGGCTGGCTCTTCGCAACCGCGCTCGGCCTTCAGCGCGGCAGCCGCACGGCGCTCCTCGCCGCGTTGCCGCCCATCGCGCTCGGGCACGCGGCGGCGATCCTGCTGTTCCTGAGTTCGGCCGCCGTGCTTCGCGCGTGGCTGCCGGCGGGTGGCCTGCACTGGATGCTCGGCACGCTGCTGATCGCCTGGGCCGCGTGGCAGCAGGTATTCGGGCACCGGCATCGGGTGCGCGTGGGCATGACGGCGGGCTTCGCATCGCTCGCGGCATGGTCGGCGCTCATGGCGACGCTGCACGGCGCGGGTCTGATGCTGATGCCCGCGATGTTGCCGTTATGCGGCGGCGCGACGTCCGTGGGAACGACAAACACGCTCATGGTCTCGCTGCAGTTCACCGCGCTGCATACGCTCACGACGCTCGCCACGACCGCGGCCATTGCGCTCGCGGTCTATGAGTCTCTCGGACTCGAAGTGCTGCGGCGCGGCTGGATCAACTTCGACTGGCTCTGGCGCGGCGCGCTCGTGGCAACGGGGACGCTGGTGATCGCGGCGGGCTAGACGCCACGCGCGGCAAAGCGAATCGATGCGGTAAAACGCGGGCGCATGTACCATACGTCGCCTGGCATCGTGGCGCCGTCGCAGCACCAGCGACGCACGCCCGCGCCGATATGCACACGACACACACACTTATAAATTCCGCACGGGAGAAACACCTATGAAAGTCGCCGTCATGGGCGCGGGCGCAGTGGGCTGCTATTACGGCGGCATGCTCGCGCGCGCGGGACACGACGTCGTGCTGATCGGCCGTCCGTACCACGTCGAAGCCATCGAATACGACGGTCTGCGCCTCGAAACGCAGCAGTTCGACGAACGCATCGGCCCCCCGCATCTCACGGCCAGCACCGACGCAGCCGCCGTGACCGGCGCGCAGCTCGTGCTGTTCTGCGTGAAGTCGACCGATACCGAAACCGCAGGCGCCTCCATGAAACCGCATCTCGCCGCCGATGCGCTCGTGCTCACGCTGCAGAACGGCGTCGATAACGCCGAGCGTCTGCGCGGCGTGATCGACCAGGACGTGGCCGCGACCGTCGTCTACGTCGCCGCCGAAATGGCCGGCCCTGGGCACGTGCGGCATCATGGACGCGGCGAACTGGTGATCGAGCCGTCGCCGCGCAGCGAGGCCGTCGCGCAGACGCTCGGCGCAGCCCAGGTCGGTGTCGAGATTTCCGCGAACGTGCGCGGCGCGCTGTGGGCGAAGCTGGTCCTGAACTGCGCGTACAACGCGCTATCGGCGATTGCGCAACTGCCCTATGGACGGCTCGTCGAAGGCGAAGGCGTGCGCGATTCGATGCGCGACGTGGTCGACGAATGCGTGGCGGTCGCGCAGGCCGACGGCGTGACGCTGCCGCCCGACGTGGATGTCGCCGTGCGCCGCATCGCCGAAACGATGCCGGGGCAATACTCGTCCACCGCGCAGGACCTCGCGCGCGGCAAGCGCAGCGAGATCGATCACCTCAACGGGTATATCGTCCGGCGCGGTGTCGCGCTTGGCGTGGCCACGACCGCGAACCGGCTGCTGCACACGCTCGTGCGCCTCATCGAAGACAAGACGGGCAACGCCGGGTGACGTACATCGCTGCGCGGCGCGCAGCGATGTACGCGGACGCGCGTAAAATCGCGGTGCAATCCACCTTCAGGAGACGCCGCCATGGCCAGGCTCGTCGTGCTCTACAAGAAGCCTGCCGATCCCGCCGCATTCGACGCGTACTACATGTCGACGCACGTGCCGATCGCGAAACAGATCCCCGGCCTTGTGCGCTATGAGATCAGCACGGGCGAGGTATGGACGCCGCAGGGCGCGTCGCCGTACCACCTCGCGGCCGTGCTGACCTTCGACAGCTTCGACGCGTTGCATGCGGGCCTCGGCTCGCCCGAGGGCCAGGCGGCGGCGCGCGACATTGGCCGCTTTGCCCCTGAAGGCGCCGACATGGTGATGTTCGATACCAGGGACGTGTAGAAACGTCGGCGCTCGAATGCGCGCGGCGCGAGCATAAAGCCGGAAGACGCGCCGATGAAATCCCCCTTGCCAATTGATCAGTGATCCGAAGTAATTCAGCGACTCGCACGAGCGCCCTCGCGGCATCCCGTTCCCTGCCGGCCCGCAAAGACCGAACAGGTAAAATCCTGCGATTCCGTCCGCGCAAGCGTTTCCAGCCGAGCCGTTGAAACCATGAATCCGAGCGAATTTACCGACCTTCCCGCCAACGCCACGCGCGGTGCCCTCTCCATCGAATACCAGTGGATCGGCGTGGAGCGAGCCGACGCGCCGCTCGCCGTCTTCCTGCACGAGGGCCTCGGCTCGATCGCGATGTGGAAGGACTGGCCGCAGGCGCTCTGCGAACAGCTCGGGATGCGCGGGCTCGTCTGGTCGCGCCCCGGCTACGGCCGTTCGACGCCGCGCCCGCACGACGTGAAATGGCCCGTCGATTATCTGTCCCATCAAGCCCGTGACGTCTTGCCCGCGCTGCTCGACGCGCTCGGCGTGAGCGCCCCGCAACGCGAACGCATGTGGCTCATCGGTCACAGCGACGGCGGCTCGATCGCGCTGCTCTACGCCGCAGCCTTCCCGCAGGCGCTGGCGGGCGCGGTCGTGGTCGCGCCGCACGTGTTCGTCGAGGACATCTCGGTCGAAGGCATCGCCGAAACGAAGCTCGCCTACGAAACGACGGCGCTCCGCGACCGGCTCGCGCGCTATCACGACGACGTCGATTCGGCGTTCTACGGCTGGAGCGACATCTGGCTCGATCCGGCATTCCGGGCCTGGAATATCGTCGATCAGATCCGCACGATCCGCGCGCCGCTGCTCGCGGTGCAGGCACTCGACGATCACTACGGGACGATGGCGCAGATCGAGACCATCGGCGAAGCGGTGCCGCATGCGCGCGTGCATGCGCTGGCAGAAGGGGGCCACTCGCCGCATCGCGACGCCGAACAGGCGCTCAACGACGTCATTGCGCAATTCGTGCTCGATGAGCGCGATCACGCGATTCCGGCCTGAAGCCACCACCCGAAACACCCCGGCATCCCGTGCGACGCCAGGTCACGAGCCCGCCCCGATGCATCCGGCATCAAACCCGGCACGCCAGGGCAAATCCCCAGATCGCGCCATCCGTTTGGCGCTGGGTTGGCGCCCTGCATTGATGATATCGTCTGAAAGGGCCGCTGGAACTGGCCGCAATCGCCCGTCCCGCGGTAGCATGCGACCGGCCGGTTTGCACGGCATGCCGGCGGCGGGCGGGGGTATCGCGGCAAGACGAGAAGCGCCCCGGCAGCGGCGCAGCGCGGATGACCTGGCGGCATACGATCGCCGGCTTCAACAATGAGCGATTTCACGCAGATGAACGGACCGAGAATTTCGCTGCAGTCGCGGCTGCGGCGGGCATGGACGTCGATACGCCCGTCGATCGCACGCGCCTTCGCGCCGGCGCTACGCAACCTGCAGTACGTGAAGCGGCGCATGCAACCATTCGCGCTGGTGGCCGTTTTCGGCTTTCCGCTTTACTACTACGTCTGGCACGCGCTTTTTCCGCAACCGTACGAGAATCTCACGCTCCGGCTGATCGGCTCGGCGCTGTTCCTGCCCGTGCTCGCGTTCGACCGCTGGCCCGCCTGGGCGAAGAAACTGCTGCCGTGGTACTGGTACGGCATCACGCTCTATGCGCTGCCGTTCTTCTTCACGTTCATGCTGCTCAAGAACAACGGCAATGAAGTGTGGGTCGAAAGCGCGCTGATCGCAGCGTTCGTGATGGTCCTGCTGCACGACTGGCTCATGCTCGTGCTGCAGTTCGTGGTGGGCATCGGCCTCGCCGTGATCGCGTACTGCCTGACCACCGATCCCATCGTGTTCGGCACGATTTACCTCACGCACCTCACGATTTTCTCGTTCGCCATCGCGATCGGCGCGGCGGCGAACTACGACCAGGAACGCATCCAGATCGAACAGGAGCGCGCGATGCTCGCCACCGCGGGCAGCGTCGCGCACGAACTACGCACGCCGCTCGTGGCGATCCGCGTGGGCGCCGCCGGTCTATTGCGTTTTCTGCCGGGTCTGCTCGATACCTATCTGCTTGCGCAGCGCCATCGTCTGCCGGTGCCGCGCATCCGCACGGCGCATCTGCGTTCGCTTCAGGGCGTGGCGGGCCGCATCGAACAGGAAGCGCACTATTCGAACGCGATCATCGACATGCTGCTCGCCACCGCGCGCTTCACGGGCGGCAACATGCAAAACGCAACGTCGTGTTCGATCGTGCATTGCGTGGAGATGGCGCTCACGCGCTACCCGTTCCGCGAGGGCGACCGGCGCCGCGTGCACTGCAACCTGCGGCCCGATTTCACGTTCACCGGCTCGGAAATGCTGACCGTCCATGTGTTGTTCAACCTGCTTAAAAATGCCTTCCGGCATATGGGCCACATTGAAAGCGCATGTATTTCGATTCGGCTCGAACCCGGATTGCGCGCAAATCGCCTGATTTTCAGCGATACGGGCACCGGTATCGCACCGGAAGTCTTGCCGCACATCTTTACCCGCTTCTATACTTCGTCAACGACCGACGACGCCACGCTCGGCGCAGGAATCGGGCTCGCATTCTGCCATGACGTCATGCAGACGATAGGGGGAGCCATCACCTGCTCGTCGGTGCAAGGCGAGTACACTGAATTCGTTTTGACATTCCCAGCGCCATGACGAAAGCCATCAAGCCGTTCGCGTACCCCACCACCGTCGCCTTCATCGACGACAGTGCCGCGTTTTTGTCGAATCTGAGCCTGCAGCTCGATCCGCTGCTCGCATTCCAGATGTTCGGCTCGCCCTCGGAGGCGCTGAAGTTCCTCAATGAACGCCCCACGCAGCACCAGGCGGCGGAACTGATCTTCAGCCCCTATCTGGACCGCACCGAGGAAAACGATGCACATCAGGTCGTCGCGATGCGCGTCGATGCGATCCGCAGCATCGTGCATCAGCCCTCGCGGTTTCAGTCCGTGTCGGTCGTGGTCGTCGATTACGACATGCCCGAACTGAACGGGCTGGAGTTCTGCCGGCGCATTTCCGACCCCGCCGTGAAGAAAATCATGCTCACCGGGAAAGCCGATGAGCGCGTGGCCGTGCGCAGCTTCAACGAGGGCATCATCGACCGCTTCATTCGCAAGCACGACGTCGATGCCGTCGAGATGCTGAACCAGGCGATCTGCGACATGCAGGATGCGTATTTCGAGCAGGCGGGCGCCTCGATCCGCGATGCGCTCTGCGCCGTGGAATACAGTTTTCTCAAGGACGCCGCGCTCGCCGGGCACGTCGAAGGCATCTTCAAGTCGCTGGGCATCGTCGAGCACTATCTCTCGTATCAGCCGCACGGCATGCTGATGTTCGACGAAGCAGGCACCGCGTACCTGCTCGTGATCCATACCGACGAAACGCTGCGCGGCGTGCGCGAGATCGCCGTCGAGCAGGACGCGCCAGAGAGTTTCTTCGCCGAACTCGACAGCCATCGCAGCGTGCCCTACTTCTGGCGCACCGAAGGCTACTATCCGGCGCAATGCGCCGAATGGCAGCCGTACATGCATCCCGCATCGGTATTCGACGGCGAACGCCGCTATATCTATGCGATCGTGAAGCAGCCGGCCGGGCTGGCACTCGACGCCATCCTCCCGTACGACACGTACCTGCGCCGGCTGGACGGCGAAGTCCCGGCGGCGTGAGACGCGCGCACTGCGCGTTCACGCCGCGTTGCCATCAGGCTCAGGCCGGCGCGGCGGCCTCCATCGCGAGCGGCACGGCCGGCCGCGGCTGACGCGCACGCGCCGCGCCGCGTCCCGCCAGACGCCGCGTGGACGGCCAGTTCCGCATATCCACCTCATCGCGAATCGTCTCGCACACGTCGACGAAGCGCTCCAGTTCCGGCTCCGAGAGCGCTGCGTTCAACGAAATCCTCACGAGCGACCGGTTTTGTGCCGTCGCGGGCGCGCAGAACACCGAACCGAAGATGCCGCGTGCTTCAAGCGCATCGCGCAACGCGATGGTCTGCTGCTCGGGGCCCGCTTCGAGCGCGACGATCTGCGCTTCGCTGCCGTTGAGGTTGTAGCCGAGTTCGGTGAGCCGCGCGCGCACATAGCATGCGTTCGAGACAAGACGCATGCGGCGCCAGTCATCGCGTTCGATCACTTCGAGCGTGGCCGCGAGCCCCGCTACTTCGTGAGGCAAAAGCGTCGAACTGAAGATCGCGGGTAACGCTTCGAACTTGAAGTACTCCTGAAATCTTCTCGAACACGCGATGAAACCTGCGCGGCCCGCAAACGCCTTCGCGAGGCTGGCCGTGCGGAAATGCACGCGATCAGTGAGCCCCAGTTCGACGACGAGCCCCGCGCCGTGCGGTCCGTGCGTGCCGAGCGAATGCGATTCGTCGACGACGAACACGCAATCGTGCTCCGCGCAAACCTCCGCAATGGCCTCGAGCGGCGCGACGCTGCCGTTGTTGCTGTACACCGAATCGACGATCACGACGCCAGGACCGTTGCGCTGAATGCGCTGTTCAAGGTGATCGACGTCGTTGTGAAGGAAGCTGATCGGCTTCGCCCCTGCGCTTCGAATGCCTTCCCACAGCGACATGTGCGCCATCATGTCGACGTAGACCGGCGTCTTTTCGTCCGCGATCGACTGGATGAGCCCCGTATTGGCGGCAAATCCCGACTGGCACAGCACGCCGGCTTCCGCATCCATATACGCGGCAAAACGGTTTTCGAGCCGCAATTGCGGGCACTCGTCGTCGTGAAGGAAAATGCCCGACATCAGGAGACCGTTGCCCTCCGCGCGCATGCTGGCGCACACCGCGTCGATGATCTCGGGATGACGTGCAATCGAAAGGTAGTCGTTGCTCGAAAGGTGCAATGCGTCGCTCCCCGGCGTGCGACCCATCATGATGTGCCCTCCCGACCAGCTCTGGTGCACACGTTCCTGGTAATAGCGGTCGACGCGCGTTGCGAGAAAGGCCGGCAATGCCGCGTCGTTGTGATGTGCATTACGCCAGTTGCTACCAACTTTCATCTTAGGCTCCTTGTGGTTAAAGGCCGCCCTCCCTAAGGTGAATTGCTTCATTAGAGGTCCCTGGGAATGGCTGGCCGGAAAGTCGCCCATGCGGCAGCGCCGCGCACGTTGAGACAACGTGCGCGGCGCCCCGGTCACGGGCTGATGAATGCGGGTGAAGCGAAGATGGACGACCGCGTCCATCGCAATGCGGGAAAGACGGGATTCATGCCAGCGGCACCGGCGTGCGTTCGTAAACACGACGTGGATGCGCATGAGGCTGAACAGGGGCGTCATGACGCCTGCCCGGCCGCGCAACGTCGGCGGCGATATCGCTTGCGGCCGTTGGCCGCCATGAACGGACGCCCCAACATCCGCACGAGTCTCGCCTCGCGTGATCGCCAGTGTTGACGAAGGAAGAGGCGCACGATCGATGCAGCGGGTGCACCGGTAAGACTGCGCCGGCTATGTGCGAGCCGCGGCGTTCAGCGCCGAACGCCGTACGACGCACATGATGCGATTCTGATAATTATCCTTTAAAAATCGCAAAATTTCGGGGCATCTGGACTGCAACTATGCGGATTGCATTCAGAAATTTAGCGTGCAGCGTTTATTCGCCACGAATGAAGTGTTGATCGATCTATTGCGCATATATCCCAGCATGGAGCGTGCCTGCCCGGATGCGGTGCGTGGCGTAGGGCACCATTCGCGGTGATGCGTTTTCGACTTCGCGGTACTCGCAAGCTGGATAAAACGTGTGATGAATCAGATTTTGTTTTGGCCCGACATTACTCATTGATTCGTAGTGCGACATAGCTCGAATCAGATTCGCCTATTTAATGCCGAGTACCCGATCCAGCGATAACCAGCCGCCACCGCGAGCCACCATATAAAGCAACAAGCCGGCCCACGAAAGATGCGTCGGCCACGCATCCGGATAGACGAACACTTCGATCACCGTCGTCATGCCGAGCAACGCGAGTGCCGCGCCGCGCGTGAAAAGGCCCAGCACGAGCAGCAGTGGAAAGAAGTGCTCCGAATACGCCGCGATATGGGCGGCGATCTCCGGCGGAACGACGGGGATCTTGTATTCGTCACGAAAGAGCGCGTACGTGCCTTGCGTGATCGTTAGCAATCCGGTCACCTTCGTGCGGCCCGACATGAAAAAGATCGCTGCAATCGAAAACCGGCAGATCAGCGCGAGCAGCGAGTGTCCGATAACCCGGCCGGCCAGATCGGCGGCGGCGTTCCAGCCTGCGCGCAAACGCGCGAGCGGCGAAGCGGCAGTGATGCGGGTCGTGTTCATTTCAATCTCCATTCAATCCGGAATGCCCGCTATCTGGGTTCCGGGACATTGACCGCGGCGCCGAACGCGCCATCGGCAAACAATTCGGCCATGAGACCCGCGAGATCGAGATCGGCTTCGATGTCGAGCGCGCGCTCGAAAGCCTCTTCCAGCTTCGCCCCGGCCGCGCATGCATCGAGCAGCGCACAGCCGCCCTTGCCCATCGCTCGCCACTTCACGCGGCCACCGGCGCGCAGCAGCAATGCGCCCTCGGCATGCCAGTCGAATTCGTCGGGCAATGGCGTTTGCTCGCGATTCGCGCGCCAGATCGTATAAACAGGTTGCGCGTCGAACCACGCCCAACGCGCGCTCGCGTGCGGAAGCAGGACGGTACGCATGAAATCGCCAGGTGAAAGACGCGCGACTTCGGAGACGGAAAGCGCGATCTCGTCCGATGCGGCATGCGCCTCGATCCACAAGCGGTCGAGGCGTGCCACACCGGCGAGATAAGGCAGTTCGCGCGCCGGTTCGAAGACTTCGAGAAACGCAGGAAACGTCGAGCCGTAGAACAGCAGACGCGCGTCGTCGGGTGGCGTGGTCTGCGCGTAGATCGCCGCCGCCGAGCGAAACCAATCCTCACCGACGAGCCGCAGCACAGTCGGAAAGTTCGCATGCAAAGCGTCGATGCAGCCTTTGAACACGGTGTTGCGATAGACGGCGAAGCCCGGCTGGGCGGCCACGGCCGCCGCGCGCGGATCGTTTGGCGGGGCGCCATACAGCGCACGAATGAAACCTTCCTGGAACGCCGCGAGCGAGGTGTTCATGCCGCGGCCTCCACGCTTTCATCAGCCCCCGCGAGGATCGACTGCGCGTGGTTACGCTCGGCAAGCAGCGCCGCGAATTCGGGGATGCAATCGTCGCGCTCGATCAGCGTGGGCCGCGCGCCGATGCGCTCGATCACGCGCCGGTAGAGCCTCCACACGGGCGCGGCGATGGGCGCGTCGTGCGAGTCGATGAGCAGCGGCGGCTGCACCTGTACGTCGACACGATGACCCGCGAGGTGGATTTCCATCACGGCGTCGCCCGGGAATGCGTCGAGCCATTCGAACGCATCGAAACCCATGTTGCATGCGCTCACATAAACGTTATTCACGTCGAGCAGCAATCCGCAGCCCGTCCGCCGCACCAGTTCGGCGAGAAAGTCCTGCTCGCTCCACTCGTGGCCCTCGATGCGCAAGTAATGCGATGGATTTTCGATGGCGATGCGCCGTCCGAGTGCATCCTGCGCGCACGCGATGTTCGCCTCGATGCGCGCGAGCGCTGCGCTATTGCGCGGGAACGGCAGCAGGTCCGGATGATAGCGACCGCCCCACGCCGACCACGCCAGATGCTCGGACACGAATGCGGGCTGCACGCGATCCGCGAGCGCGCGCAGACGGTGCAGATGCGCAAGGTCCGGCGCGCGATCGGCGGCGAGCGACATCGACACGCCATGCAGCGACAAGGGATGCCGCTCGCGCATCGCATCGAGCCACGCAAGGCGGGGGCCGCCCGCGACCATGTAGTTTTCGGGGTGAACCTCGAACCATAAACCGGGTGCGTCGCAGTTACGCGCGTCGTCGTAGTGCTGCGGCTTGAGGCCGAGTCCAGCGCCGCATTGGGCGGGCATGTTCATGATCGTCGGGCGGCCGTGCGCGTCAGGATTGCATCGCCGCGAGCGAGCCGTGACCCTTCGGCGTCTGAATCGACGTGCAGGTGCCGGCCGGGACGTTCTTCCAGTGCATGCCGTCGTAGTCCATCTTCTGCGAACCGGCGCAGGTCGTCCCCGCGCCTGCCTTGCAGTCGTTGTGGCCGGCCATTGCTACGCCGTAGCATTTCTCCACGCCGCCGCCCTGGGCCTGGGCGACGGCGGCGCCCGAAGCGAGCGTTGCAAGGATCATTGCTGCCGCAGAAAACTTAAGAGTACTCATGATATAGGCTCCATCAGTTGAAAATCGGACAGTTTCCAGACCCACTCGCGGAACGATGCGCGAGCGATCTGCCTGTAAATACGAAGTGGCGCGCACGGCGGTTACATCGCAATGCGATTGCTCGCCAGAATATTTTTTTGCGGTGCGTTGTAACCGGAAACGTCCGCGAAACGAATAGCCGGTGCGGGCACGCGCTCACGCCGTGAATCACAAAGTAGCCGACGCCGAAAACCTTCGAAAAAAAAGCGCCGCAGCCCGTACTTGACTAACAATATGAAGGGCCGCGACTATTAACAGGGACGTTCCCCCCCGCCACCGGAGCATCGCCATGACCCGCCACGCGCTATATGTCGAACTGAAAGCCCGTCCCGGCAAGGAGGACGAACTCGCCGCCTTTCTGAGCGGCGCGAAACCGCTGGTCGATGCCGAGCCCGCGACGCGCGCATGGTTCGGCGTGCGTTTCGACGATCAGACGTTCGCAATCTTCGACGCTTTCGACGACGAAGCCGGCCGCGACGCGCATCTGAGCGGCGCGGTAGCGGCCGCGCTGATGGCGCGCGCCGCCGAACTGCTGGCCGAAGCGCCGCAGATCCGCCGGGCCGGCGTCCTCGCCGACAAGCTGCCGGCCTGATGCGCGCCGCGTTGCGCTCGCGTCCGCATTTTGTTTCGTCTGCGCTGTAACCGGAGTTCGCGATGAACCGAACTACGGGCAACGAGGCTGTGCGCCACACCGAGGAGCGATTGAAGGCGCTGTTCGTGCGCGGACTCGACGGCGACACGCGCGCCTATCACGCCTTTCTCGCCGAACTGAGCGCGCATCTGCGCGGCTTCCTGCGCAAGCGCCTTTACTGGCTGCAGGACGACGTCGAGGATCTGGTGCAGGAAATCCTGCTGGCCGTTCACAACGGACGGGCCACGTGGCGGCCGGACGAGCCGCTCACGGCATGGGTCCACGCGATTGCGCGCTACAAGCTCGCCGATTTTTTCCGTGCACGCGCGCGGCGCGAGGCGCTGCAGACGCCGCTCGACGAAGAGCTGGAGATCTTCGCGACCTCGGACACCGACGCCGCCGATGCGAGCCGCGATCTGGGCAAGCTGCTCGATCAGTTGCCGGACCGCCAGCGTCTGCCGATCGTGCATGTGAAGCTGCAAGGGCTTTCGGTCACGGAGACGGCAAAGCTGACCGGGCTTTCGGAATCGGCCGTGAAAGTGGGCGTGCACCGGGGACTCAAGGCGCTCGCGATGAAATTTCAGAACGCATCATGAAGACAGAGAACCTCATTACGCTACTCGCGACAGGCGCGGTGCCCGTGGATCGCCACGTCGTCGCGCGCCGCTTCGGCTGGGCGCTGATCGCGGGCGGCATCGGCTCCACGCTGCTGATGGCGCTCGTTTTCGGCGTGCGCCGCGACATCGCGACGGTCGCCGCCACACCGGTTTTCTGGCTCAAGGTCGCGCTGCCGTTCTTCATCGCAGTGGGCGCGCTGCTCGCCGCCGCGCGGCTCGCGCGGCCCGCCGGCAAGCCGGGCATCGCGTGGATCGCCGCCGCGTGGCCCGTGGCCGCCGTGTGGGCCGGCGCGCTCGCGCTCCTCTCGCTCGCCTCGCCCGATGCGCGCCTGGCGCTCGTCCTCGGGCAGACGTGGCGCGTGTGCCCGCTCAACATCGCGCTGCTTTCGGTGCCGTCGTTCATCGCCGTGATGTGGGCGCTGCGCGGTCTTGCGCCCACGCGTCTGCGCGCAGCCGGGTTCGCGGGCGGACTGCTCGCGAGCGCCACGGCGACGCTCGCCTACTGCCTGCATTGCCCCGAGATGGGCGTGCCGTTCTGGGCCGTCTGGTATGTGCTCGGCATGGCGATTCCGGCGGTTATCGGCGCGTGGCTCGGGCCGAGGCTGCTGCGCTGGTAAAACCCGCCAGCGCAGCGGGTTTGCCGGGATCTTCACCTGCTCTCCGCGATGACGGCGCGCCCCCCGGGCACGGCGCTTGCGTCTGCACTGACGAACACCGGACCCGGCGCGAATTGAAGCGTGCACACAGCGGCGACGGAAATGCGAAGCGCAGGACGCTGACGGCAAGCGCGTCCTCGTCACCCCAGGTAGAGACCCATGGTTACCGTATTGCTCGTCGACGACGACGCCAACGCGCTCAATGCACTCAGGGAACTGGTCGGTCAGGAAGGCTACAAGGTGACGACCGCCATGGACGGCACGGACGCGCTGCGCACCGCGCTAGCCAATCCGCCCGACATTGTGATTTCCGACTGCACGATGCCGCATATGGACGGCGTTACCCTGATGCGCGAAATGCGCCGCAGCCACTTGTTGGCGAAGGTTCCACTCGTGCTGGTGTCCGCGCTGGTGGCGCCGCCGCCGGACGCCGATCTGGTCGGCTTCCTGCGCAAGCCGTTCGCCGGTGCGCAGCTGATCGACATCCTGCGTCGCGTGCATGCGCCATAAGCCGTGTACGCCGAATTTCGTGATCCTGATTACATCCCATGAAACGGACATGACGAGGCACGCGAGATGCGCCAGTGAAGGTGCAGGCAGATACTGGACATCGACATGAAATCTTTACACCAAACCCTCCCGGCACTGATGAGCGTGATCTCGCTGACCGGTCTCGTAGCGATCGAATGCGCGCTCGTGGCAGGCGTGCTGCTCTTTTTGCATATCGAGTGAGTTTGCGTGCGCCCCTGCAAGACCTGAAAGGAGATCGATCATGAACGCCTATGCAGGCCGTTGGCACGATGAACGCGTCGCGCAGCGCAAACGCGAAATCCAGCGCGCCCAGGAGCCGCCGGGCGGCGAAATGGCCGTCTACGGCACCGAGCCCGACCGGGACCATAGCTGCGGCGAACTCTCGCCGCGCGGCAAGGAGGTGTGGCACTTTGGCGCCGGGCTTGATGGCGGAGGAAAGAGCAAGTGAAGTAACTGGGCGCTGAACTCGCGATGCGATTCTGATTCTTTGCCCGCGTGTTTGCCCGCCCGCGCCCGGTCGGGGCGGGCGGGCACGCGTCACCGCGATGGGTCGTACGGCACCGCGTGAACCACGTCGCTGTAGTCCGGGGTACTGCTGTTGTAGCCCGGGCTGTTCGCGCCTGGAGGCGTGCCCGGTGTGGCGTCCGGGCCTAGGCGCGTGCCGCCGCCCGTGCCTGTCATGGTCGGCGGACCATAGTCGCCTGTATCCAGTGCGGTGCTGGGGGCCGCGTTCGCCGTGGCGGGTGGCGTGTAGTTGCCCGTGTCCGGTGTGGGGGCAGGTCGCATTTCCGGTGTGGCCGGTGGGGCGTAGCTGTTCGTTTCCGGCATCGGCCCGGGTCGCATTTCCGGTGTGGCTCGTGGGGCGTAGCTGCTCGTTTCCGGAGCAGTGCGTGGTGTCACATACACCGGTTCCGGTGCCATCGCCCAACGTCCGTCCACGCCCGCCGAGCCTCCACCGATCGGTCCCCCAGCGCCGCCAGCACTCGCGCTGCCGGTACCGGTGGCCCCCGCGGCGGCACTACCTGTGCCAGTGCCGCCTGTGCCAGCATTGCCGGCGCCTGCGGCGCCCGTGCCCGCGCTACCGGCGCCTGTACCAGCAGCACCCGTACTACCCGCGCCCGTGCCACCAGTGCCTGCGCTACCCGCACCTGTGCCGCCAACGCCAGCGCTACCTGCACCTGTACCACCAGCGCCAGCGCTACCCGCACCTGTGCTGCCAACGCCAGCACCACCACCAGCACCACCAGCACCAGCACCAGCACCACCAGCGCCAGCACCACCCGCCGCATAAGCCGCACCAGAAAGCGCCAGAGCCACCGCCCATGCCACTGCCTTCATCGTCGATCGATCCATCGTCGTCCCCCTTTTTCGTGCGAGGCGCCACGAAAACGCGTCTCGCCCACGCGAAGCCCTGCCGCGCGTACGCCATCAACGGCGCAAGCGATGTGCCAATGCGCGCATCGGGAAACGAACGCCGGAGGAATTAGTCAGCCCAACCCGGACGATCAGATCACCTTTGAGAACACGACGAACAATGAAACAAGCCACCGCCATTTAATTCGCAATACCAGGTAATAGGCACGGCACGGCGCAAAACACCGCGAATGCGGCAACCGTCAGGTTTGCGTGGACTGTGGATACCCGCCGTTGCGCAGGAACGCGTTGGCGAAGAACAGCACTTGATAGCGGATCGCGTTGGACCAGTAAGTCCACGTGTGTCCGCCGGGACGCTCGGCGTAGTCGTGCGCAACGCCGAGTTCGACGAGCCGTTCGTGCAGCGTACGGTTCGATTTGACGAAGCCGTCGCTCGCGCCGCAATCGATGGTCAGGTCGATATGGTCGCGCTCGAAGTCGCTTGCGCTCGCGATGATCGCGTTGTTGTTCCAGAACGCGGCGTGCTGCGCCGGATCGCCGAACACGCGATCGATGCCGGGCTCGTCTTCGCATGTACGCGGATCGACCGCGCCGCTAATGCTGCCCGCGGCGCCGAATGTCTCCGGCCGGTTGAGCGCAATATGCAGCGCGCCGTAGCCGCCCATGCTCAGGCCCGTAATGGCGCGCCCGTATTTTGCGGCGATCGTGCGCAGATGCGCGTCGACCCAGCCGACCACTTCGGTGCCCACGTAGGTCTCGTACTGGCTATGCCGGTTGAACGGGCTGTCGATGTACCAGCTTTCGTGGCCGCCGTCCGGCATCACGAGGATCACGTGATACCGGTCCGCGAGCCGGCCGATGTTGGTGTTCGCGGCCCAATCAGTGTAATCGCCACCCGATCCGTGCAGCAGATAGATCACCGGATAACGCCGTATGTGCCCGCCGCGCGCGTAATCGTCGGGCAGCACGATGGTGGCGTCGAACGACTGCCTCATCGCGGCGCTCGGAATGGTCACGACCCTGGACTGAAACGCCCAGACGGGACTGCTGAAGAGCAGCGTCAAAACAAGCCAGAATGCGCGGGCTTTATGCATGAAGGGTCGCTCTTGTCTTTTTCTGCCACGATAGCGGCCGGTAAAAACGCTTCGAACAACGCTTCGGACGACTCTAGCAACGCCTACTTACAGCCAAATTTCAGTCGAGCCTACGATTTGTCAGGAATGCCGGCCCGTTCGACCCGTTCTGCACATGCGATTCATTCACGACCCTGAACAATAACGTCCCGGGACAAGCCCGGGACGCAAGCACTTTTAACAGCGGCGTTCAACAGCGACCTTGGACAGCGCTTCGCTTATCGCGCCTGGGCTCGCAGCGTCTTCGCGGCGGCGACCATGTTCGTGAGCGCCGGAATCACTTCTGCCCACTGGCGCGTCTTGAGCCCGCAATCCGGATTTACCCACAAACGCTCAGCCGGAATACGCTCGGCGGCTTTTTGCATCAGTTGCACGATATGCGCCTCGCTCGGGATATTCGGCGAGTGGATATCGTACACGCCCGGCCCGATTTCGTTCGGATACCTGAAGTTATCGAACGCATCGAGTAATTCCATATCCGAGCGTGAGGTTTCGATCGTGATGACGTCGGCGTCCATATCGGCGATCGACGCAATGATGTCGTTAAACTCCGAATAGCACATGTGCGTGTGGATTTGCGTTTCATCCTCCACGCCGTTCGCGGTGATGCGGAACGATTCGACGGCCCAGCGCAGATACTCGCCCCACTGCGCGCGACGCAGCGGCAATCCTTCGCGCAGCGCGGCCTCGTCGATCTGGATCACGCGCACGCCGGCCTTTTCGAGGTCGAGCACTTCTTCGCGGATCGCAAGCGCGAGCTGATGGCACGACACCGAACGCGGCTGGTCGTCGCGCACGAACGACCAGTTCAGGATCGTGACGGGGCCCGTGAGCATGCCCTTCATCGGCTTGTCCGTGAGCGACTGCGCGTAGGTGATCCATTCGACCGTCATCGCCTTCGGGCGGCTGATATCGCCGAGCAGGATGGGCGGCTTCACGCAGCGCGACCCATACGACTGCACCCAGCCGAACTGGCTGAATGCGTAGCCGTCGAGTTGCTCGCCGAAATATTCGACCATGTCGTTGCGTTCGGCTTCGCCATGCACGAGCACGTCGAGGCCCAGCTTTTCCTGCTCGCGCACGCTGCGCCCGATTTCGGCGCGCATCGCGGCCTGATAGCCCGCATGATCGAGCGCGCCGCTCTTGAACTGGCTGCGCGCCTGGCGGATTTCCGCCGTTTGCGGGAACGAGCCGATCGTGGTGGTCGGGTACGCGGGCAGCTTGAGCCGCGCGGCCTGCTTCGCCGCGCGCTCGGCGTAGGCACGCTGACGATTGCCATGTTGCGCGTCGATACGCGCGAGCGCGGCCTTCACCGCCGGGTTGTTCACGCGCGGCGACTCGCGGCGCGCTTCGATGGCGGCGGCGTTTGCGGCGAGTTCGGCGGCGACCTTGTCGTGTCCCCTGTTAAGCGCAGTGGCGAGCACCTTCAGTTCGTCGAGCTTTTGCAGCGCAAAGGCGAGCCACGAACGGATCTGTGCGTCGAGCTTCTCTTCGCTCGCGAGATCGACGGGCACGTGCAGCAGCGAACACGACGGCGCGATCCACAGGCGCTCGCCCAGTTGCTTTGCGAGCGGCGTGAGCCATTCGAGCGCGGCGTTCAGGTCCGTCTTCCAGATATTGCGGCCGTTGATCGCGCCAACCGAAAGCACGCTGTGCGCAGACAGCTTTTGTGCAGCCAGCGCAACTTCGGCACGTGCGTTGATCGCGTCGATATGCAGGCCATCGACGGGCAGCGAACACGCGAGGTCGAGATTTTCCTGAAGCTGGCCAAAATAAGTCGCAAGCAGCAGTTTGACGCCGCGTTCTTCGAAACCTTCATAGGCCGTGGCAAATGCGGCGCGCCATGCGGGATCGAGTTCGGTCACGAGAATGGGTTCGTCGATCTGCACCCATTCGACCTCCAGCACTTTGAAATAATCGAGCAGCGCGCGATACACGGGCATGATGCGCGGCAGCAGCGCGAGCTTGTCCGAGTCGTCGCGCGCCTTGCCCAGCCAGAGATACGTCAGCGGTCCGATGATGACGGGCTTCGCTTTCACGCCCTGCGCGCGCGCCTCGCGCAGTTGCGCCGAGAGGCGCGAGATATCGAGGTTGAACTGCGTATCGGCCGTGAATTCGGGGACGATGTAGTGATAGTTCGTGTCGAACCACTTCGTCATCTCGCCGGCCGCCACACCGCCGCAGCAAGCGGCGTGTTCATCGCCAGCGGTCGCCGAGCGCCCGCGTGCGACGCGAAAGTAGTTATCGAGCTTGTCGCCGTGAAAGCCCTGCACGCGCTCGGGCAGATTGCCGAGCGTGAAGCTCATGTCGAGCACCTGGTCGTAAAACGAGAAATCGCCGGCCGGCACGAAATCGAGCCCTCTCTGATTGTCCCAGTGACGCGCGCGCAGTTCGGCGCCGAGCGTCATCAGTTCGTCGCGCGAGGACTCGCCCTTCCAGTAACGTTCGAGGCCGAACTTGAGTTCGCGTTTCGCGCCGATGCGCGGAAAACCGAGGTTGTGCGTGGTGACCATGGGCGGTGCCATCCGAAAGGGAGAATAAGAGAATGCGAACTGGCACCGATCATAGAGCTATTCGTCGATGAAATAAAATGGCATTATTTCATCCTTCCATTAGATTCCTTCATCGATTGATCGCCGGTACCGCACCATGCTCGAACGCATCCATCTCGTCATCGTCCGCGAAGTCGCGCGCCAGGGATCGCTCACCGCAGCGGCGGGCGCGCTCTTCCTCACGCAATCCGCGCTGAGCCACACCGTCAAGAAGATCGAGCAGCAACTGGGTACGCCGATCTGGGATCGGGAAGGCCGCGCGCTGCGGCTCACGCAGGCGGGCGAATATCTGCTCTCGCTCGCGGAACGCCTTCTCCCTCAATTCGAGCTTGCCGAAGAGCGCATGAAGCAATATGCGGCGGGCGAACGCGGCACGCTGCGCATCGGCATGGAATGTCACCCGTGCTATCAGTGGCTGCTCAAGGTGGTGTCGCCGTATCTCGCACGCTGGCCCGATGTCGATGTCGACGTGAAGCAGCGGTTTCAGTTCGGCGGCATCGGCGCGCTGTTCGGTTACGATGTCGACGTGCTCGTCACGCCCGATCCGCTCAACCGGCCCGGCCTGAGTTTTGAACCCGTGTTCGACTACGAGCAGGTGCTCGTGGTGGCCGAAGGCCATCCGCTTGCGAGCGTGCGCTATGTGAAACCGGAGCAGCTTGTCGACGAAACGCTCATCACGTATCCGGTGGAAACGGACCGGCTCGATATCTACAACCAGTTCCTGCGCCCGGCGGGCATCGCGCCGCGCCGTCACAAGACGATCGAAACGACCGACATCATGTTGCAGATGGTCGCGAGCCGTCGCGGCGTGGCCGCGCTGCCGAAATGGCTCGCCGAGGAATACGCCGACCGCATGCCGCTCGTCAGCGTGAAGCTCGGCAAACACGGCATTGCCAAGCAGATCTTTCTCGGCACGCGCGATGGCGATGCGCTCGTCGATTATCTGAATTCATTCGTCGACTTCGCGCGCAAATCGAACTGGAAAGCGCCGCGTGTGCGGCGCTGATGCCGATGAAGCCGGATCAGATCGATGCAGACCCGGCTCCCGGGGCTTCCACACTTCAATGCTTCAGGCAAGTATCGGCGTTCGCCCATGTGCAGACGTCGAGCCCCGTGTGAATAACCGGCGGTACCGTCTTGCCTTCCGCGAGATCGCGCATGACCATCGCGGCCTTATAGCCCATTTCCTCCGGCCGTTGACCGACGAGCACATTCACCTTGCGCTCCTTTAGGGCCTGCAATTCCGGCCCGAGCGTATCGGCCGAGACGATCGCGAACTTCCCGCTCTTGATGCGGTCCATGATCGGCGCGACGACCTGCGCATACGCCTGCGGCGCAAAGAGCGGCCAGCCGCCCGCAAGCAGGAACGCGTCGAGACCGGTGGGGTTCGCGGTCAGCGTGTCCTGCATCATCTGGTTCGCCTTGGCGGCATCGTCGTTCACGTAGAGCGGGCACGCACTGATTTCATGCCATCCGTTCTCGCCCGCGAGCTTCGCAATCCCCTTCTTGCCGGAGAGCACGTCGCGCGCGCCCTGGGCCCGCTGGTTGATATTGTCGGCCGCCGGATTGCCCATCACGATGCAGATATTGCCACCCTTCGGCATCAGCTTCTTCAACTGCTCGCCGAGCTTCGCGCCCAGTTCGTAGTTGTCGGTGCCGACGTAGCTCTTGCGCAGCGACGCATCCTTCGGCAGCAAGTCCGCATCCGCGGTGATGATCGGGATCGACGCGTGGCGGCGGCGCAATACTTCCGCCACGGCCGGGGCATTCGCCGGCGAAATGGCGATCGCCGCCACGCCCTTCGTCAGCAGGTCGTCGATGATCTGCACCTGCGCGCTCTCATCCGCGGCCGTCGCGGGGCCCGTGTAATAACAGTTGTAGCCTTGCTTTGCAAGTTCCTTGTTCGCCCGCTCGCATCCCTGATGCATGAGGTCGAAATACGGGTTGTCGAGACCCTTCACCACCAGCGCCAGAGTCTTATCGGCTGCGAAGGCGGGAGAGGCCAGCATCGCAAGGCCTCCGATCGCAGCAAGACACCTCCACCATTTCTTCATTGTTGCCTCCTGTTCGGCACCGGTTCGACGGCGCCCCTGTCTGCCCGCTCGATTTGCACAACGATCCCCGGATTAGCCCCTCATCGGGCTTTGGTTTTTTCGCGGAACCTCGCGTTCTCGTGAATCTTCGCGTCCGGCCGCGTTCGCCTCGTGCGGCGCGGGCCATCGCCCCTCTCGCGGCCCGTGCGCCCGAAGACGTTTCACTCTCCTTGCCGCTCGCCGCCGAGCCGGTTGAACAGCACGGCAACGACAATGAAACTGCCGACAACGGTCCCCTGCCAGAACGCATCGACGCCGAGCAGGATCAGGCTGTTGCGGATGACTTCGATGAGCGCCGCGCCGACGACGGTCCCGAACGCACTGCCGACACCGCCTGCGAGATTCGTTCCGCCGACCACCGTCGCGGCGATCACGCGCAGTTCGTCGCCAGTGCCGAGGCCCGTCGTCACGGCGCCGAGCCAGCCGACTTCGAGAATCGCCGCGACGCCCGCCATGAGGCCGCAGAGCACATAAACCGAACAGATGACGCGGCGCACCGGAACGCCGGTGAGATTCGCGGCATGACGGTTGCCGCCGATCGCGTAGACGTAGCGGCCCCAGCGCGTCCAGCCGAAAGCGAACCAGAAGAACACGACGAGCAGAATGAGAAACCACACCGGATTGGCGACGCCCAGCGTCGAGCCGCCGCCGAGCGCGAGCAGTTTGCTGCCGTCGGGGCCGAAATCGAAAATGGTCCGGCTGCGCGAAATCACGAGCGCGAGACTGCGGCCGACACTGAGCATCGCGAGCGTCACGACAAAAGGCTGCATGCCGAGATAAGCGATGAGCAGACCGTTCACGAGACCGACGAGACCGGCCGTCAAAAGCCCCATGCCGATGCCGGCCCACATCGGATAACCGGCATTCATGACCACCGAAAGCACGATGCCGCTGATGCCGATCGTCGAGCCGACCGAAATGTCGATGCCGCCCGTCACGATCACCGCCATCATGCCGAGCGCGACGATCGCGACAAAAGCGAAATTGCGCGTGACGTTGAAAAGATTCCCCGAGGTTGCGAACGTCGAAGTCGCAATCGAAAGTGCGATGCACGCGATGATCGTTGCCAGCACCACCCAGAACACCTGGCTCGCGAGCAGCCCGGACCAGCGGGTATGCGTCCTCGCGGCCTGCGGATCATCGAGCAAAGTCGGCATAGGGGTGGGCCTTTCCGGCACGTCGTTCAATTTCATTGCTCCCGTGCAAGGCAGATTCAGGCGGCGGCGATGGCTCCGGTGATGAGGCCGGTCACTTCTTCCGGCGAGGACGCTTCGGTCTTTTTGTCGGCGACCTTGTGCCCGCGCCGCATGACGACCACGCGATGCGCGACGGCGAAAACGTCGGGCATGCGATGGCTGATCAGAATGACCGCGATGCCATGCTCGGAGAGTCGCCTGATGAGATCGAGCACTTCCGCCACTTGCCGGACGCTGATCGACGCGGTCGGCTCGTCCATGAGCACGAGCCGCGCTTCGGAAAGCCGCGTGCGCGCAATCGCGACGGCCTGCCGCTGCCCGCCGGACATTTGTCGGACGAGATCGCGAGGCCGCGTTTCCGATTTAAGTTGTTTGAAAAGTTCGCCGGCGCGGCGGTACATCGTCGCGTGATCGAGCATGCGGAAGGGGCCGAAACCGAATCGCAATTCGCGGCCGAGGAAAACATTGGCGGCAGCCGTGAGGTTGTCGCACAGCGCGAGATCCTGATAGACGACCTCGATTCCGCGCGCGCGGGCATCGACCGGCTTGCTGAAATGCACCGGCTTCCCGTCGATGAGCATTTCGCCGTGCGTCGGCGGAAAGTTGCCGGCAATGACTTTCACGAGCGTCGATTTTCCGGCCCCGTTGTCTCCCATGAGCCCGACCACCTGGCCCGGCTCAAGACTGAGCGTCACGTCAGTCAGGGCGTGAATGGCACCGAAGTGCCGCGAAACGCCTTTGAGTTCAAGAAGGCTCATGGACTGTCGCGCTCACCTCCCTCGGAGTCGCCCATTACGGCGGCCGGGCGGCCGATAAACATGCAAGCCGGGTAGCTATTTTTTTAGTGCACGATGTTGTTTTTAGCAAGGCACTTTCTGGCTGCGGGTTCTGCCGACTGTGTGACCCGCTACGTGTGCGCCTGCCGGAGTGGCGACGAATCTCCGTGTGTTGCCGCGGCGCATCGAACCTGACGATTTGCCTTAAACCCGAATGAGTCACTATATTGACGTAATCCGGCTCGCGGCATTACGCTGGGTCAGCCACGATCAACCAGGGAAAACGCTTGGAAATGCCCGATAAAAATAGCAGTCATGTCAAGCTGGAACTGGCTAATCGCCTGTTCTTCAGGCTTTACCAATGCAGCAACATGATGCACAAGACAGGCACTCGGGCGATCGAGGACGAGGGGCTGACCACGCAGCAGTGGGCCGTGCTCGGCGCTTTGTCGCGAAACGAGTCGGCGCACGGAATGAGTGTCGGCGATCTGGCGCGTTACCTCATGGTGAGCCGGCAGAATCTCTCGGGATTGATCAGCCGGATGGAACGGGACGGCCATCTGACGACCGTCGCCGACGAGCGCGATCGCCGTTCGCGACTGGTGCGGATGAGCGAGTCCGGCCGCCAGGTGTGGACGCACGATGCGATACCGAAGATCAACGCCTACTACGATGCCGTGCTGCGCAATTTCTCGGTCGACGACATGACGCACGCGCTTCACTATCTGCTCAAGCTGCTGGATAACATGAAGCAGATCGACGAAGAAACGCGCGCGGGCGGCGAACCGGACGACGATCCAACTGCGTGATGCGGCGCCGGTTCAATGGCGTATCGGCGTAGCGCGCCGACGATAGCTAGCAAGTCGAAGGCTTGATCCCCGCGTTGCATCCCGTTGCGAATCCCGGCTTCATGGCGCGTTACGCGGACGCCGTCGTTTCCCACCAGTGCGAAAATTCGCAGAACTACCTGTATTGCGACGTGTGCGGGGGCGGCGGCCCGCTGGCAACCGGCTTCACCACTTGAGGAACGGCATGGGTCGAATTCATGATTAGCAATCCAAGGTATTTTGACGGTCACCACCACTGCGATAGCGTGGCCGCCGACGTCATCCGCCGAACAGCATCACGAGGCCCATGGCCGTGTCCCATTGCACGGCGGTCGGCGCGGGATCGGGATTGACGTTCAGGCCGCAGGTCGTCGCGAGGCCGTCGAACGCCGAGCCGTTGTTCGCCGACGCCGGCGAGAACTGATAGACGATTTCGCTAAAGCCAGGCGCGCCCGGATTCGCTTCGGCTCGCGTGCTCCAGTCGGTCGCGGCGAACAGGCCCGCCGGTCCGGGAATCATGATCGGGTGCACGAGCAGCGCAATCGGAGCGCGGTCAGCGCGCAAAGACCCACCGCCGCCGAAAGAAACCTGTTCGGCAGGATGAGGAAAATCTGGCTGAAGCTGGAGAAGTGCTGGTCGCCCGAATAGTGCTGAAGATTCGCGTCGGTCGTGAACGAGATGACCGTATTGAAGATCGTCGACGGTTCGAGCTTGCCGCGGCCGAGCGGATTGAGCGGCATCCGCGGTTGCAGCGACAGCACGAAGAAGCCAAACACGAACAGCGCCGCGTTGAAAACGAGCAGCGCGACGGTGTAGCGTTTCCAGTCCTGCGCCTTTATGCGCAGCGATACCGCGTATTCAGCGGTGTGACCAGGGTATAGGCTCGCGCGGGTAAAAATTGCGTAAATCCCGGGCGTCGATGTGCATAGCCGGTATCAACGACACCGCCGGCCCATATATCACAACGTGATACGCGACCTATAATGAAGCTGGGGCTCTGTGCCGCTACGGCAGGAAGCTGTGCGTGGCGCAATACGCAGTCGATTGAAGCGCCGCAGCAAATGGCCCGGCCTGCGGCAATCGGAAATAATGACCACGGAGGCAAATCATGGGCGGCAATCTTTCCAACCCGGCGCCACTCGGACTCGCCGGGTTCGCATTCACGACGTGGATGCTCAGCATGATCAACGCTGGCTGGTTCAATGCCGATTCGATGGGCCTCGTGCTGGCGCTGGCATTCGCTTTCGGCGGTACTGCGCAGATGATTGCGGGCGTGCTCGAATATCCGCGCGGCAATACGCTAGGAACCGTGGCATTCCTCAGTTACGGCGCGTTCTGGTGGTCGTTCGCACTCTTCATCGCGCTCCTCGGCGCCAAGGTTCCTCCCGCGTTCGTGGGCTGGTATCTGCTCGTGTGGGGCGTGTTCACGTTCTACATGTGGATCGGCTCGATGCACACGAGCACGTCGGTGCAACTCGTGTTCCTTGCGCTGTGGATCACGTATCTGCTTCTTGCGATCGGCGCGTGGACAGGATCAGCCCTTGCTACGCATCTCGGCGGCTATACGGGCCTGATTACGGCCATCCTCGCGTTCTACGCGTCGGCAGCGATGGTGATCAACGAAAGCTTCGGGCGCACGGTGCTGCCCACGCATCCCTACGTATCGCCGCCGCATCCGCAGGCCGCCTAGCAGCTTGACGAAGCGGTTCGACCAGGACGTTTGACGAAGAGGTTCGAAAACGGCGGCGCGGCGTTCCAGAAGACGCCCGACGCCAGCGTGGCAGCGCAAGATCCTCAAGGGAGGGAGTCATGTCTGAGCATCTGACCTTTCCGGTGCCAGCAAAGCAGGCAAAAAGCGCGTGGATCGATGCGGCCCATTACGAAACGATGTATCGCCGTTCGACTGAAGATCCCGAGGGATTCTGGGGCGAGCACGGCAAACGTCTCGACTGGATCAAGCCCTACACGCACGTCAAAGACGTGTCGTTCGCGAGCCAGGACCTGCACATTCGATGGTTCTACGACGGCACGCTGAACGCGTGCAGCAACTGCCTCGATCGTCATCTGAAGACGCGCGGCGATCAGGCGGCCATCATCTGGGAAGGCGACGATCCCGCCATCAGCCGGACGCTCACTTATCGTGAACTGCATACGGAAGTCTGCAAGTTCGCGAACGCGCTTAAATCGCTCGGCGTAAAGCGCGGCGAACGCGTGACGATCTATATGCCGATGATTCCCGAGGCTGCCGTTGCGATGCTCGCGTGCGCCCGCATCGGCGCCATTCATTCGGTGGTGTTCGGTGGCTTCTCTCCCGAAGCGCTCGCCAATCGCATCCGCGACTGCGGCTCCAACATCGTGATTACGGCCGACGAAGGCGTGCGTGGCGGCCGCACGATCGCGATGAAAGCAAGTGCCGATGCGGCGATGGAAAAATGCCCCGAAGTCGCAACGTGCGTGGTGGTCACGCGCACCGGCGGCAAGATCGAATGGCGCGAAGGCCGCGATCACTGGTATGAGGATCTGATGAAGAAGTCCTCCGCCGACTGCCCGCCCGAAGAAATGAACGCCGAGGACCCGCTGTACATCCTCTACACGTCGGGCTCGACGGGCAAGCCGAAAGGCGTCGTCCACACGACGGGCGGCTACCTCACGTATGTCGCGCTGACGCACCAGTACGTCTTCGACTATCACGACGGCGACATCTACTGGTGCACGGCCGACGTCGGCTGGGTGACGGGGCACAGCTATATCGTCTACGGTCCGCTCGCGAACGGCGCCACCACGCTGATGTTCGAAGGCGTGCCGAATTACCCGGACAGTTCGCGTTTCTGGCAGGTGTGCGACAAACATCGCGTGCAAATCATTTACACCGCGCCGACCGCCATTCGCGCCCTGATGCGCGACGGCGATGCGCCCGTCAAAAAGACTTCGCGCAAATCGCTGCGTCTTCTGGGTACGGTGGGCGAACCGATCAATCCGGCCGCGTGGCTCTGGTACTACGAAATCGTCGGCGAAAAGCGGTGTCCCGTGATCGACACCTGGTGGCAGACGGAAACGGGCGGCATTCTCATCACGCCTTTGCCGGGCGCGATGACGCTCAAACCCGGCGCGGCCACGCGGCCCTTCTTCGGCGTGCAGCCCGCGCTCGTCGGCGAGAACGGCGAGGTCATCGAGGGCGCGGGCGCCGGCAGCCTGTGCATGCTCGATTCGTGGCCGGGTCAGATGCGATTCGTCTACGGCGACGCCGAGCGCATGCGAACGCAGTACTTCAGCCAGTTCGAGGGCAAGTACTACACGGGCGACGGTTGCTATCGCGACGAGGACGGCGACTTCTGGATCACCGGACGCATCGACGACGTCGTCAATGTCTCGGGGCATCGGCTCGGCACGGCCGAAGTGGAAAGCGCGCTGGTGTCGCATCCCGACGTGGCCGAGGCCGCGGTGGTCGGCTTCCCGCACGCGCTCAAGGGACAGGGCATTTACGCCTATGTGACGCTGAAGGCCGGCGTCGAACCGGCAGAGGCGTTGCGCCAGGAACTCGTGGGGCTCGTGCGCAAGGAGATCGGCGCGATTGCGAGCCCGGACTTCATTCAGTGGGCGCCCGTGCTGCCGAAGACGCGCTCGGGCAAGATCATGCGCCGCATTCTGCGCAAGATCGCCGATGGCGACTACGACAATCTCGGCGACGTCTCCACGCTGGCCGATCCGCGCGTGGTGAAGGAATTGATCGATCACCGGATAGCGCATTGAAGCATTGACGCGGCAAACGGTGCCGCCGTCGAAACAGGCAGCGGCCATTTCGGCGGCGCAATGCCGTTCGCCTCATCGCATCGATCGCATCGATCGCATCCATCGCCTCATCGCATCCATCGCATCCATCGCGCGTCACCGTGACCCGCAGGAACGTAGCTGGAATCGACGTGGCCTCCCTGCCGCCGCTCCGGTTTTCGCGTTCGAACACTTCGCCCAACGCACGCCGAAGATCGTCGGCGCGTGCGGCGCGGCCGTCCCGTGCCGCGTGCCTTTCCATTTCGTGAAGCCACGTTGAGTAACCGGCGATTATCGCGGCGACCGATTCAGGCCATCATGGGCTCAACATCGAATCTGGTCAGGAGACAATCGTGCAACGACCCCTGGAGGGCATCCGCGTTCTGGAACTCGGTCAATTGATTGCCGGCCCGTTTGCCGGAAAAATGCTCGCCGAATTCGGCGCGAGCGTCATCAAGGTCGAGCCGCCCGGCACCGGCGATCCGCTGCGCAAATGGCGCATGCTGCACGACGGCACCTCGGTCTGGTGGGCCGCCCAGTCGCGCAACAAGCAATCCCTCACACTCGATCTGCGTTCGCCCGAAGGACAGGACGTGATCCGGCGTCTCGTATCGGAAACCGACGTGCTGATCGAAAATTTCCGGCCCGGCACGCTCGAAGGCTGGGGGCTCGGTTGGGACGCGCTCAGCGCGATCAATCCGGGGCTCGTCATGCTGCGCGTCTCCGGCTACGGGCAGAGCGGTCCGTATCGCGACCGGCCCGGCTTCGGCGTCGTCGCCGAGGCGATGGGCGGCCTGCGTCACCTGAGCGGCGAACCGGACCGCACGCCGGTGCGCGTGGGCATTTCGATCGGCGATTCGCTTTCGGCGCTGCATGGCGTGATCGGCGTGCTGCTCGCGCTGCGTCATCGCGAGGCGCAAGGGGGCAAAGGCCAGGTCGTGGACGTGGCGCTTTACGAATCCGTGTTCAACATGATGGAAAGCCTGCTGCCGGAATACTCGGTGTTCGGCGCCGTGCGCCAGCCCGCGGGCAGCAGCCTGCCCGGCATCGCGCCGAGCAACGCATACCGTTGCAGCGACGGCAAGTACGCGCTGATCGCGGGCAATGGCGACAGCATCTATCGCCGCCTGATGGATCTGACCGGACGGCCCGACCTCGGCAACGATCCCGCGCTCGCGCACAACGACGGACGCGTCGCGGACGTCGCACGCATCGACGAAGCCATCGGCGCATGGTGCATCCACCATACGCTCGACGAGGTGCTCGCGGCGCTCAACGAAGCGCGCATTCCGGCGGGACGCATCTACGACGTGGCCGATATCGCGGCCGACCCGCATTACAAGGCACGCGGCATGATCGTCGAGGACACGCTCGCGGACGGCACACCGGTCAGCGTGCCCGGCATCGTGCCGAAGCTCGAAGGCACGCCCGGCACGATCACGCACAAGGCGCCGGCGCTCGGCGAACACACCGACGAAGTGCTCGCGTCGATCGGCATCGACGCGCAAATGCGCCAAGCGTGGCGCGAGCGCGGCATCATCTGAACGGAGACACAGCGTGACCCAGCAAGGCAAACGGTTGTTCATCAACGAAGTCGCGCCGCGCGACGGCTTCCAGAACGAAGCGACTTTCATCGATACCGGCGACAAGATCGCGCTGATCGACACCCTGAGCCGGTGCGGCTACGCGAAGATCGAGACGACGTCGTTCACCTCGCCGAAAGCGATTCCCGCGCTGCGCGACGCGGAAGCCGTCATGCAAGGCATCTCGCGCGTGCCGGGCGTCGTGTACACGGCGCTCGTGCCCAACGTGCGCGGCGCGGATCGCGCGCTCTCGTGCAACGTGGACGAAGTGAATCTCGTGATGTCGGCGAGCGAAAGCCACAATCGCTCGAACCTGCGCATGTCGCGCGAGGAATCGTTCGCGCAGTTGAGCGAGGTGGTCGCCGCCGTGCGCGGCAGCGGCGTGGCGATCAACCTGTCGCTCTCGACGGCGATGGGCTGCCCGATGGAAGGCGACGTCCCCGCGCAGACGGTGCTGGACTGGATGGATCGTTACGCGCAACTGGGCGTGAACGGCTTCACGCTCTGCGATACGACCGGCATGGCGCATCCGGCGCAGGTCCGCGATCTCTGCGAGCGCGCCAGCCAGGCATTCGGCGCGCTCGAACTTACGCTGCACTTTCACAACACGCGCGGCATGGCGCTTGCGAATACGCTGGCGGCGCTGGAGGCCGGCATCGTGCGATTCGACGCGTCGCTCGGCGGCCTCGGCGGATGCCCCTATGCGCCGGGCGCGACCGGCAACGTCTGTACGGAGGAACTCGTGCATATGCTCGAACTCGACGGCTACGATACGGGTGTCGATCTCGCGGGTATTCTCGAAGCCGCGGCGCGGCTGCCGGTGCTGATCGGCCACGACGTGCCGAGCCAGATCCTCAAGGCTGGCCGCCGTCTCGATCTTCACAAGAAACCGCAGTCCGCGCCGCAAGCAGCGTCATTCCCGACATGATCGACCACCTCGACCATCTGGTGCTCACGTGCGTAGACCCGCAGGCAACGGTGCGTTTCTACACGGAAGTGCTGCAAATGCGGCTCGAAACGTTCGGCGCCGGGCGGATGGCGCTGCGCTTCGGCAACCAGAAGATCAACCTGCACGTGCGCGGCGCCGAATTCGAGCCGAAGGCGCACGTGCCGGTGCCGGGCGCGCTCGACCTGTGCTTCATCGCGGACGTGCCGCTCGACGACGTCATCGCCCATCTGCACGCGCTCCAGTGCCCGGTCGTCGTGGGGCCCGTCGAGCGCACCGGCGCGACGCAGAAAATCCGGTCCGTCTACGTGCGCGACCCGGACCTCAACCTCATCGAAATCTCCGAGCTGATCTGATCTGATCCGCCAGCACGCGTGCCGGCCCGTACCGGCACCCTTTCGCGCGCGCGGCGAATGCCGGACAATCCCGTTGTCCCCACGCCCTCCCGCCCGCCGCACATGGTCAACCCACTTCACTTCGACCTGCAGTCGCTGCGCGTCTTCCTGCTCGTCGCCGAGCACGGCAGCCTCACGCGGGCGGCCGAACACGGCCAGCTCACGCTATCCGCGGTCAGCAAACGCATCGCCGAACTCGAAAGCGTCACGGACTGCGCGCTGTTCGTGCGGCGCGCGCGCGGCGTCGATCTCACGCCCGCGGGCCGCGCGCTGCTCGATCACGCAGCGCGCGTCGTCGACCAGGTGAACCGCATGGCCAACGAAATGAGCGACTACGCGTCGGGCGTGCGCGGGCATGTCCGCATGTGGGCGAATACGTCGTCGATCGTGCAGTTTCTGCCCGTCGATCTCGCGGGCTTTCTCGGCGAACATCCGGGCATCAAGGTCACGCTCGAAGAGCGGCTGAGCCACGAAATCGTGGACGCGCTCGCGGCAGGCAAAGCCGATATCGGCGTATTCGCCGACAACGTGCCGTCGCCCGGCGTCGAGCGACGTCTGTACCGGCGCGACGAACTGGTGCTGCTCGTGCCGCGCGGCCATCGCTTCGCGAAGCGCGAAATCATCCGTTTCGCCGAAACGCTCGACGAAGATTATGTGGGCTTGAGCGACGGCAGTTCGCTGCTCACGCGCATGACCGAAGCGGCGTTCGCGTCGGAGCGCTCGCTCAAGCTGCGCATTCAGGCGTCGAACTTCGATGGCGTTTACCGCATGATCGAGGCGGGACTCGGCATCGGCGTCCTGCCGGCCGACTCCGTCACCGACGAACGCGGCAAGACCGGCGTGGCGCGGGTGAAACTCGCCGATGCGTGGGCGATGCGTACGCTGTGGGTCGGCGTGAAGGCCGGCGGCACGCCGAGCACGGATATCGTGAGCCTGTTCGACTATATGTCCGACCGGCGCGCCGCGAAATGACGAAAGCCGCGGCGGCATGCACGCGGCTTTCGATATCGGCCTTGTTGCTTTAAGGCGCGTTTAAAGCACCGCTTTAAACCGCGCCTTTAAACCGCGCCTTTAAACCGGATTAATCTCGTCCTGACCGCGCCGCGTGGTGAGCGGCCCGAGCGCGCGCAGCGCGATGACGACGATGGCAAGCGCCGACGAAATCACACCGAACATCGCCACCGGACCATGCTGGTTCAAAACCGGCAGCAGGACGAACGGCAAGACGCCGCTCACGAAGCGCGAAAGCGAATACGTGCTGCCAATTGCCGTGGAACGCACGCTCGACGGGAAAATCTCGGCCTGATAGACGTGATACGCGTTGCTGAACACGTTCGACGCGCAGGTCGTCAAGACGCCGAAGGCCACGATCAGCGTCCCGTTACCGGCATACGCGAAACACAGGCCGAACATCGCCATCGCGATCAGCGACGCAATGACAAGCGTGCGGCGCTCGATCCATTGCAGCAGCGGAATCGAAAGCAACGAGCCGATCGGGTAGCCGAGGAACGACAGCGCGACGAACAACGTGCTGCCCGTCATGTCGAATCCGCGGCTTTTCACGACCATGCCCGCCAGCGTACCGAAGCCGTAATAGCCGAAGCCCTGGAACAGGTGCAGGATCGTGAGCATCAGATAACGCCTGTTATAAGGCGCGCGCCTGAGCACGGCGACGCGCTCGCCGAGCGTCAGCGGATGCTGGCGCACCGTCCCGGCGAACGAGGCGGGCATGCCAACCCCGGCGCTTTGCGCGAAGCGTTGCGCCATCGCGTACGCTTCCTTGTCGCGTCCCTGGGCGAGCAGCCAGCGCGGGCTTTCGGGCAGACGATGCTGCACGGCGAGCACGATCAGCGCGCCGAGGCTGCCGATGACGAGAATCAGGCGCCAGCCCGCGATACCGGCCACATGCAGCGGATTGAGCCAGACCGCGAGAAAGCCCACGAGCGGCACCGCGACGAACGACGTCGTGTAAGCCCAGGCTGCGAGGCGTCCGCGGCGGTCCTTCGGCAGAATTTCGGAGAGGAAGCTGTCCGAGATCGGATAGAGCGCGCCCACGCCGATGCCGGTCAAGAGGCGGCACACGACGAGCATGCCCGCGCTGACCGAAAACGCCCCGAGCAGCGAAAACGCGCTGTACCAGACGAGCGTGAGAACGAAGGCGCGGCGGCGTCCGATGCGGTCCGCGAGACTGCCGAGACAGAGCGAGCCGATGAACATCCCGATGAACGCGGAGGCCAGCAGGAACTTGAAATCGGCGCTGTGACCGTCGATGCCGTACTCGTTTTGCAGCGCCGAGCCGATCGAGCTGACGAGAAAAATCTCGAACATGTCGAAGAACAGCCCGATCCCGATGACCCACACGACGAAGCGATGCAGCGCCCCGACGGGCAGGTCGTCCATGAAGCTGCCGAGCGTGACGGCTTGCGACGGTGCGCTGCGGACGTCGGCGATGTCGTCGACGGGCGGGCCGGGCCGCGCGCCCCGCGCCGCGTTGGCGCTCTGATTCAGGGAATGACTGCTCATCGTGTCTCCTGCTATCGGTATGGTGTGATTCAGCCGGCCGCGTCGCGCCGCCGGAAAACCCGCCTGTTGCGGACGGGAAAACGCACACCGAGTGTGGGGGATTTTCGGGGCCGTGATAATTGCGCAAGCCTCAAGCATTCTTTCCCGTCGAGAAAGGCTGGACGGGGGGAACACCGACGCCTGCGCGCAGGGCGGATCACGTTGTCGCAGGCAAAGTTACAACACCGCACACCCGCAAACGTTGACGGCAGCAAACCGGATTCGTTACCCTCTCGCCTCTGATGGTTCCCGTCACAGGGATCAAATGGGAACGCAGTAGAAGCACGCGCTTCGGAACTGCGGCTGCCCCCGCAACTGTGAGCGGCGAGTCCGCGCCAATCATGACCACTGGGTGACCGGGAAGGTCGGCGCCGGACAGCGACCCGCAAGCCAGGAGACCTGCCATCGACCGAGGTCCAAGCAGCCGCACCGGGCGGGGTGTCCCGATGCGCCAGCGCCGCATTGGTGCGTCGCAAGTTGCAAGGACAGCCCGACCTCAGGACCTGTCACATGTCCCCCATGCTGGAATCCGCCCCCTGCCAGGGAGCGTCGTGCCGCCGCGTCAGCGGCCGGCATCGTCGAAACGCGCGAGCCGCTCGCCGATACGTTACGTCTGCCGTTCTTTCCGATTCAGCCGGCCGAGCCCTGCAGTAGCCGCCCAGGGCCGCCGCCGACATCGATCCGGACCTCGCCAGACCCCTAACCCATTCGAAGAGCCACACATGAAGTTCCGCCGTTTCATCGTCACGTCCGCCGTCACCGCTTGCGCCTGGCAGAGCGCCCAGGCAGCCGACGCCGCATCGTCCGCGCAGCTCGCGCAACTCGCGCAACAACCGCAGCAGCCCGATTCCGAATTCGCGCTGCCCGATATTGTCGTCGTCGGCGACGCGCAGCATCTGCCGCAGTCGTTCGACCAGCGCTACGCGACCACGCAGGTCCTCACGCGCACGGACCTCGATCGTCTTTCCCCCGTCGAACCCAGCATCGTGCAGGCGCTCGCGACGCTGCCCGGCGTCACCGTCTCGCAGAGCGGCGGGCCCGGCGCCATCGCATCGGTCAGCATTCGCGGCTCGGCGGGCAACCAGATCGCCGTGTTCATCGACGGCATCCGCATCGGCTCGGCCACCACGGGAGAGGCCGAATGGGCCGATCTGCCGACCGCCGCGTTCGATCGCGTCGAAGTGATCTCCGGCCCGGCGGCGGCCTCGTTCGGCGCGGATGCGATCGGCGGCGTCGTGCAGCTTTTCACACGCCACGCGTCGAATCTGCCGAACCAGACCACGGCCTCGTTCGGCGGCGGCTCCAACAAAACGTTCGACACGCAGTTGCGCACGTCCGGCACGATCCCGTCGACCGGGCCGCTTTCGGCGCTGGGCGGCCTCACCTACTCGCTCGGACTGCACGACTACAACACGGCCGGTATCGACGCGACGAAGCCGGGTGCCTACGGTCACGAGGACGGCCGCAATCCGTACCACGCGCAGAATCTCGATGCGCGCCTCGGCTACGCGCGCGACAACTGGTCCATTTCGACCTTCGCGCTTTATCACCGCTCCGATCTTTCATACGACGATGCGGGCGGCGACGACCGGCAACTCGATCATCAACTGACGACCGGCATCGCCTTCCATCTGGACATCACGCCGTACACGCAGTTCGACCAGTCCTTCGGCTACACGACCGACCGCCAGTTCCTCTACGCGAACGACCCGACGATTCCGACCGATGAAATCGATTCGACGCGCCTCAGCAGCTCGACGTCGATCACACATCAGGAGACGGGCCACACGCTGTTCGGCCAGCGCCTGAGCGGGGAAACGAAGCTCGCGTACGACTTCACGCGCGAGCAGGCGTACCTGCCGATCGACGTCCCGAGCGGCATCCCGGCGCGCAACGATTCGGCCGTCTCGCTGCACCAGTCGACCACGTTCGGCCCGGTGACGCTCTTTCTCGCGGGGCGTCACGAGATCGTGCAGGGCCAGTCGGTCAACACGGGCAACGCCGCGCTCGCGTGGGCGATCACGCCGGTCTACACGGCGCGCGTTTCGTACGGCAACGCGTTCCGTCTGCCGACGTTCAACGATCTGTACTATCCGGGCTACGCGAATCCCAATCTTCAGCCCGAGCGCAGCAACACCGTCGAAGCGGCGCTCGATGCGAACACCGCATTCGGCACGTTCACGGCAGCGGTCTACGACACGCGCGTTCACGATCTCATCTCGTACGATTCGCAGACCTTCCTGCCCGTGAACGTCGGGCGGGCGCACATTCAGGGCCTCGACTTCTCGTACAAAGGCACGCTCGGGAACTCGACGCCTGTGAGTCTCGCGGTCGGCATCCTGAATCCGCAGAACGTCACCGACCAGACCTGGCTCAACCGGCGTCCGCGGCAAACGGTCAGCCTGAGCGTCGATCACGTGTGGGACGAACTGCATCTGCATGCGCTCAGCACGGGCGTCTCGGTGCTGTACGGCGGATCGACCTGGGATGACCAGTTCAACACGCTCTATCTGCCGTCGTATACGACGGTCAGCCTGCGCGCGTCGTACAAGGTCAACGCACATCTCGCGCTGTCTGCGTCGCTGTCGAATCTGTTCAACCGCGATTACATGACCGCCTATGGCTATAACTCGCTCGGGCGGACCGTGTTCGGCAAGGTCAGCTACACGTTCTAGGCGCGCTGATTGAACCATCGGGTGTAGCGGCGCTTAACCGCGCACCCGATACGTACCCGGCGTGCTGCCGGTCCAGTGGCGGAACGCGCGATGAAACGCGCTCGGATCGTCGAAGCCGATATCGCCCGCAATGGCCGCAATCGTGTCCTGCGTGCCGATCAGCCGCTGAATGGCGATGTCGCGGCGCAGTTCGTCCTTGAGCGACTGGAACGACGTGTCTTCCGCGGCGAGTCGCCGGCACAGCGTCCGCACCGAGCAATGGAGGCTTTGCGCGGCTTCGTCGATCGTCGGCAGATCGGGCAGCATGCCCGCGAGATATTGCCGGACGCGATGGCCCACGAGCTGCTCGCTGAACGATTCGAAGATCCAGTCGCCCGGCGAACGCGCGAGAAAGTTGCGCAGATTGCGTTTGCTCTGGCGAATCGGCATGTCGAGATACGCCGCGCCGAAACGCATGAGCGTGGCCTCGCAACCGAAGCGCACGGGCCCGGAAAAAAAGTAGCGGTGATCGAGCGCATGCGGCGGCTGCGGGCACGCGAATTCGACCTGCAAAAGCGGGATCTTCTGCCCGATCAGCCACGAAGAGACGCCGTGCGCGAGCTTGAGCATCAGTTCCTGGCCGAGCGGTCCGATCGGTCCGTATTCGGCGTTCGGGCGCAGTTCGACTTGCGCAAGCGGACCGCTGCGACGCGATTCGAGCCGGAAATCGTCGAGCACGATATGGAAAAACTGGCCAAAGCGGTGCAGCGCCGTGTCGAGGTTGCGCGCATCGAGCAGGCTCAGGCAGAGAAACTTGAGCGTGCCGCTGCGAAAGGGACGGCTGAAGATGCCGGGCATTTCGTCGTCGAGTTCGATTGCAAGCGCCTGATAAAGCGCTGAAAACTGCTCTTCGGTGACGCGCGCGCCGGGCTCGCCGAGCAGCTCCGGCGACACGCCCGCCTGCTTCAGATAGCGGTGAATGACCTCGTCCTTAGCCCCGGCGGCCGCAAGAAAACCATTGACGAGGGAGATGGGAACGGTGGCGCTCGGCGCTTGCATGCGGGTTTCGTGTAATGGAGTGGGCCATCGGCGTGCGAATGCGGCATTGTAAAACGGCCGCGTATTCGTCAGGTCCGATACACGCAACACTTCACGCAACACTTTGCACACGAACGTAAAAGCCCGGCTGCGCGAGCGAACCGGGCTTCCCCTTCATCAAACACCACCGCGCCATCGAATCAGAAATTGAAGTTGTCGATATTCTTCGCGTCGAACGTGGTCGGCGGCCCGAGGATCACTTCACCCTGCTTGCCGATCGTCCGCTTGCCGAGCTTGCCCGCCTCGAACGATTCGCCCTCCTTGCCCGTGATGTTGCCCGAAGCGAGATTCGCCGCCGCATACGATGCAAGATAGCCGAGCGCACCCGGGTCCCACAGCTGGAACGCCTGCACGGTGCCGTCCTTCACGAACGCACGCATCTGGTTCGGCGTGCCGAGGCCGGTGACCGCCACCTTGCCCTTGCTCGACGACGACGAGATATAGCGCGCCGCCGCCGCAATCCCCACCGAAGTCGGCGCAACGATCGCCTTGAGGTTCGGATAGGCCTGCAAGAGACCCTGTGTTTCGACGAACGACTTCTGGTCGTCGTCGTTGCCGTATGCGATTTTCACGAGCTTCATCTTCGCGTATTCGGGCTTTTTCAGTTCATCCTGCATCCACTTGATCCAGGTGTTCTGATTCGTTGCGTTCGGCGTGGCCGAGAGAATCGCGAACTCGCCTTCGCCGCCCATCAGCTTCGCCACGAGCTGAATCTGGCCGCGCCCGATGCTTTCCGCGTCCGCCTGATTCACGAAGATCTGCCGGCCCTCGGGCGCGGTATCGGAATCGAACGTCACGACCTTGATGCCTTGCCCCATCGCTTTCTTCAGATACGGCACGAGCGCGTTCGCGTCGTTGGCCGCGATGACGATCACGTCCTGGTGCTGCGTAATCATCGTGTTGATGTACGGCACCTGCGACGACGCGCCCGCGTCCGAAGGCCCGACCACCTTGCCGACGCCCTTGAATTCCTTGATCGCGGCCATGCCGCCGTTATCGGCGATGACCTCGTACGGGTTGTTGATCTGCTTCGGAATAAAGGCGATCTTCAGCCCCTCCTTGATGCCGGCGGCGTGCGCGGCCGCGCCGCCGCCCAGAAGCATCGCGCACAGCAAGGCCGTGCACACGTGACGTACTGGCTTGAACATAGCAATGTCTCCTCCGTGGATACCGGACGCCTGTCCGGCTGTTTGACTGCCTGTTTGACTGCCTGTTGGTGCCCGACTACTTCCTGATGACTTGCTGCCTGACTGCAACGACATTCACGCCGAACGCACGAGCGCGCGTCTTTCGCGCACCATGCGCCAGCGCGCGGCGAGATTGGGAATCAGCACCGAAGCAAGCAGCAGCGCGCCGGTGACGATGGTGAGCGTTTCGCTCGACACGTCCGCGAGCGTGAGCGCATTTTTCAGCACACCGACGATAAGCAACGACAGCAGCACGCCATACATCGATCCGCGTCCGCCGAAAATGCTCACGCCGCCGAACAGCACCGCCGCGATGACCGACAATTCGAACCCTTCGCCGTTATCTCCGCGCGCGCTCGTGAAGCGCAGCGTATAGACGATGCCGGCGAGTGCGCTCATCGCGCCCGACATCACGAATAAGCGCATCTTCAGCTTCGCGACGGGGATGCCGGAAAACGCCGCGGCCGTGCTGTTTGCGCCGATCGCGTAGAGGCTGCGGCCGAACGCGGTCGCCTGAAGCAGCAGCGTGAACAACACGGCGCACGCGGCCACGATCACGAACGGCAACGGAATGAACGTGCCGCCCAGCGTATTCATGCCGAACGCCGTATACGCGGGCGGAAAATCGGCGACGGCGCGGTCGCCGAGCAGCACGTAAGCGAGGCCGCGAAAGAGCGCGAGCGTGCCGATCGTCACGGCAAGCGAAGGAAGATTGAGCCGCACGATGACGAGCCCGTTGACGAACCCCGCGAGCGCGCCCGCGCCCAGCACGAGCACGATCACGACCGGCATCGGCAAGCCCATGTGCCAGAGCACGCCCATCAATGCGCTCGATACGCCGAGCACCGACGCCACCGAAAGATCGATTTCGGCGGAGACGATGATGAGCGTCATCGGCATCGCCATCAGCGCGACTTCGGTGAGATCGGCGAGGATGTTGCTGAGATTGTCGCCGGTGAGAAACACGGGCGACAGCACGCGTCCTGTCGCCAGCGACACCACGAGAATCGCCACGAGCAGCGTCTCCCAACTGAGCGGCAAGCCGGGCTTGCGCGTGAGCAGCGCGGAATCGGGTTTAGCCATGATCGCGTTTCCTCATCATGCGTTTGGCGACGGAGCGGGCGAGCAGCGTGTCGAGGGCGATGGCCGCGACGATCAGCGCGCCCTGGATCGCCTGCTCCCAGAACGGCGAGACGTGCAGCACGACGAGCGCGATGCTGATGACGCCGAGCACGAGCGCGCCGAGCGTCGCGCCGAGTATCGTGCCGACGCCGCCCGTGATCGCGACGCTGCCCACGACGGCGGCCGCGACGACCTGCAACTCGATGCCTTTCGCGGTGCTCGATTCGACGGTGCCGAAGCGCGCGAGCCACAATGCACCCGCGAGCCCCGCAATGCCGCCGCAGATCAGAAAGCCCGTGGCGACGCGGCGCTCGACGTTGATGCCCGCCAGCCGCGCGGCTTCGGGGTTCGAGCCGATGGCGTAATACTCGCGGCCGGGCCGGAACTGCTTCAGATAAACCGAGAGCGCGATCAGCAGCACGATCGCGATGAGCGCGAGCACCGGAATGCCGAGCACGGCGCCGGTGGCGAGCCGCGAGAACGCATCGGGCAGGCTCGTCGCGTTGATCTGTCCGCCGTGGACCCACGCATAATCTGCACCACGAAATATATAGAGCGTCGAGAGCGTGGCGACGAGCGACGGCACGCGGCCTACCGCGACGAGCAGCGCATTGATCGCGCCCGCGACGAGACCGATGGCAAGCCCCGCGCCCAGCGCGACGACCACCGGCATGTGCGGGAACGCGACGTAAAGGCTGCCGACCGCATACGCGCTGATGCCGACCGTCGAGCCCACCGAAAGATCGATGTGCCGCATCAGGATCACGATCGTCATGCCCGCCGTGAGCAGGCTGACGATCGAGACGTTGAGCAGCACGTCGCGCAGATTTTGCAGATTCACGAACTGCGGCCGCGCGAGCGCCGTGCCGCCGACGATCAACAGCAGCACGACGAAGAGCGTCGTCTCGCGGCTCTTCGCGAGCGCTTCGGCAAGCGCGCCCGCGCCGCGGCGCGCGGCCGGCACGTCGTCGTCGCGGGCGAGCGCGTGATGATGAGTGGTCGAATGGCGCATCATGCCGCGTGCCCCAGATGGATATTGGCCTGCCCGAGCGCCGCGCTCATGATGCGCTCCTCGTTCGCGTCGGCGCGCGCGATTTCGGCGGTGATGCGGCCTTCGTGCATGACGAGCACGCGATCCGCCATGCCCAGCACCTCGGGCAATTCGCTCGATATCATCAGCACGGCCATGCCGTCGCGCACGAGTTCCGATAGCGCGCCGTAGACCTCGGCTTTCGCCCCCACGTCGATGCCGCGCGTCGGTTCGTCGATGATGAGCACCTTCGGCCCCGTCGCGAGCCACTTACCGAGCACGACCTTTTGCTGATTGCCGCCCGAGAGCGTGCCGGCCGGCGCATCGAGATCGTCGGCTTTCAGGCGCAGACGCGTGCCCCACTGCCCGGCGAGCTGCGTTTCGCGGCCCGCCGAAATGAGCCCGAAGCGCACGAGCCGGCCGAGCACGGTCATCGACGCGTTGCGCGCAATCGACAGTTCGAGCGCGAGCCCCTGCTGACGCCGGTCCTCGGGCACGAGCGCCAGCCCGGCCCGCACGGCCGCCGCCGGTTCGCCCATGCGCAGCGGCTTGCCCGCGATCTGCACCTCGCCCGCGTCACAGGCGTCGATGCCGAAGATCGCGCGCGCCACTTCGCTGCGCCCCGCACCGACGAGACCCGCAAGCGCGACGATCTCGCCCGCGCGCACGTCGAACGCGATGTCCTTGAACACGCCGCGTCGCGTGAGGCCGCGCACGCGCAGCAGCACGTCGCCGGGCGGCACGTCGGCCTTCGGATAGAACGTCGCAAGATCGCGGCCCACCATCTTCGCGACGATCGCCTGCGTCGTGAGCGTCGACGTCGGCGCATCGAAGACCTTCGAACCGTCGCGCATGATCGTCACGTGCTGCGCGAGCGCGAACACCTCTTCGAGCCGATGCGTGATGAACAGAATCGCGGCGCCGCGCTCGCGCAGCTTGCGCGCAATCGTGAAGAGCCGCTCGACTTCGGGCAGCGAAAGCGCGGCGGTGGGCTCGTCCATGACGAGCACGTTCGCGTTCAGCGACAACGCCTTCGCGATCTCGATCACCTGCTGGTCCGCAATCGACAGGCCGCGCACGAGGCGATCCGGTTTCAGATCCACGCCGAGCGAGGCGAGCAGCGCCGCGACGTCGCGATGCATCGCGTCGTAGTCGATGCGCCCGAAGCGGTCGAGCGGCTGACGCCCCATGTAGATGTTCTCGGCGATGGAGAGATCGAAGAAGAGCGTCGGCTCCTGATAGATCACGGCGAGGCCCGCATCGCGCGCCTGCGCGGGCGTCGCGAACTGACGCTCCGCGCCGTCGATGCGCAATTCGCCGCCATCGGGGCGATACACGCCCGCGAGTATCTTCACGAGCGTCGATTTGCCCGCGCCGTTTTCGCCGAGCAACGCATGTACTTCGCCGGGCCATAGCGTCAGGCTGCCGTCGATGAGCGCGCGCACGCGCCCGAACGACTTGCTTGCGTGCTGCAATTCGAGCCTCGGCGTGTCACCGGCCGCTGGATTCGTTTCCACGCGCGTCTCCCTGTTGTAATGCGCGATAGCCCGCGCTAGATGTGGTAAATCCGTTCGGCGTTGCCGCGAAAGAGCGCGGCCTTTTCGTCTTCGCTCGCGCCGCTCACGATCCGCTCGTACGCATACCAGAGGTCCGTGTAGCTCGCGAATTGCCGGTCCACCGGAAAATTCGATGCGAACATCGACCGATCCACACCGAACGCGTCGATCGACTCCAGCACATAAGGGCGCAGGCTTTCGAGGGTCCAGATGTGATCGAACATCGCGAGTCCGCTGATTTTCACCGCGACGTTCGGGCACGCCGCGAGCGCGCGCAGCCCCTCGCGCCACGCGCGATATCCTTCGACGCTGTCGCGATCGACGAACATGCCCGCGTGGTTGACGATCATCGGCACGTCGGGATGTTCGTGCGCGAGCACCGCGGCCTCACCCATCTGCGACGGATACAGTTGCAGGTCGAACGACAGGCCGTAACGCGCGAGCAGCGCGAAATGGCTGCGCCATGCGGGATCGCGCAGATAGTGACGGTCCACGTAGTTATAGAGCGGGTCCGCATGCACGTTGAGAATCTGGCGGATGCCGCGCATATTCGGAAACGCCGCGTGCGCTTCGAGCACGGCCTGCGCGTTCGCGGCGCTCAAATCGGCGGAGGCGACGATCGCATTGGGAAAGCCGTGCGCGTCCTTCGCATCGGCGAGCCCTTGAAGCCAGCGTGTTTCTTCCACCGGATCGGCGGGATCGTGGTTCGCCTCGACGTGCACGACTTTCAGCACGTCGAGGCCGCGCGCGTCGTTCAACAAATCGGCGGGCAAATAGTTGAAACGCAACGCCCGTGCGTCGCCGACGAACGAGATGCCCGGATTTGCGAGCCACGGATAATGATGCGTATCGAGGTCCCAGAAGTGGACGTGCGGATCGACGACTTGCATGGCAAGGCTCCTCCCCGTTCAAGGCAGATGGAATAGCGGCACGAGCGGCACCTGCACGGGCACGTTGCCCTCGCCCACCTCCATGATGTCCGCCATGAAATCCCACCATTTGCGCATGACGGGCAGATGCGCGAGCGCATCCATCGACTGATCGTCGCGGCGCTTGAGCACGGCGAAGAGATGGTGCGTCGTTTCGTCGAGAAAGATCGAGTAGTCGCTCACGCCCGCATCGCGCAGCGCCGCCGCCAGCTCGGGCCAGATTTCGCGGTGCCGGCGCGCGTACTCGTCCCGCTGTCCCGGGTTGAGCGTCATGCGAAACGCCAGTGTCTCCATGATCGTGTCTCCGTTCCTTCTTCGGGTCCGCCCTGCGGTTTACCTCTGGTTTCCGTGGATTTCCCGGCAGATTCCACCGACTATAATTGCCGCATCGCCAGCCGACCGATAGCCATTCAAACCATGACCGGCGTCGCGCGATACCCAAACCGGATCGCCGGGGGCCATGCATCATGAACCATCAGACTGCCGCCGTCGCGCTCGTCAACCGGCTCCGGTTCAAGCACCTCGCGCTGCTCGTCGCGCTCGACGATACGCACAACGTCCATCAGGCCGCCGATATCATCAACGTCGCCCAGCCGAGCGCGAGCCGCATGCTCAGCGACATCGAAGAGGCGTTCGGCTTCCGGCTTTTCGAGCGCAACGCGCGCGGCATGGAGCCGACCGCGCCCGGCGTCGTGACGCTCGCCTATGCGCGGCGCGCGCTCGCCGATCTCACGCGCTTCGCCGACGACCTCGACGTCAAGCGCCGCGGCGGCCACGGCCAGCTCACCGTGGGCGCGATCATGGGCGCCGCGCCCGATCTGCTCGCGCAGGCCGTCGCCGCGCTCAAGACCGAACGGCCCTTGCTCAACGTTCGCATCCTCGGCGAAACGAGCGACCAGGTCGTGCAGTTGCTGCATCGCCGCGAAGTCGAACTCGCGCTCGGCCGCCTCACCACGCCGCTCCAGCACAACGATTTCAGCTTCGAACCGCTCGCGCGCGAAACGCTCGTGCTCGTCGTGCGCGCGCGGCATCCACTCGCGCACCGCGAACACGTCACACTCGCCGAACTGATGGACTGGCCCTGGGTTGCGCAGCCCATCACGAGCCCCGCGCGCGAACTGTTCGAAGGCGAACTCGCGCGCGCCGGGCTCAGCACGCCCGTCAACCTGACCGAGTCCGCGTCGATCTTCGCGACGCTGCAACTGCTCGAAAGCTTCGACGCCGTCGCGATGCTGCCCGAATCCGTCGTGCGCGATCACGTGCGCGGCCGCCTGCTCGTCGTGCTGCCGCTCGAAATCGGCAAGAGCCTGCCCGGCTTCGGCGTGCTCACGCGCAGCAACGAACCGCTCGCGGAGCCCGCCGAGCATTTCGTCGGCTTGCTGCGCCGGTTCTCGCAACCGTTCAAGGCGGACGAAGCCGTTCATCATCGTGCCCGCGCAAAGACGCCTCACCTCACCGGAGATCACTGAAGGTTCACGAAGAGACCGCCATCGACGAGCAGCGCCGCGCCCGTCACATAGCGCGCGCGATCCGAGGCGAGAAACACCACGCATTCCGCGACGTCATCGGGTTCGCCCAGTCGTCCTAACGGAATGCGTTTTTCGAAGTACGCGCGCTTCGCATCGTCGGCGAGGTCTTCGGCGTTCAGGTCCGTTGCGATCGTGCCCGGCATCACCGAATTGCAGCGGATGCCATACGGCCCGAGCGCAATCGCGCACGACTGCATCAGCGAATGCACACCGGCCTTGGTCGGTGTGTAATGCGTCTGCATGCCGCCGCCGACGAGCGCGCTGATCGAACTCGTCGCGACGATCGCGCCGCCCGTGCCCTGCTCCTTCATCTGCCGCGCGACGGCCTGCGTCACATAGAACGCCCCGTTCAGATTCACGCCGATCGTGCGTTCGAGCACGGCCGGCGGCATGTCGAGAAACGAATGGAACGGACAGATGCCCGCATTGCTTGCGAGCACGTCCACGCGGCCGAACTTGTCGACGGCCTGGCGCACGAGATCGACGCCGGTCTGCGGCGCCGCCACGTTGCCCTCGACCGCGATCGCGCGCCGCCCCATCCGCCCGATTTCTTCGAGCACGCCGGAGATCGCCGCGCGCCGGCCATATGACGCGTCGTTGTCCCCCCAGTAATGGATCGCGACCTCGGCGCCCTCGCGAGCGCTCGCGAGGGCGATGGCGCGGCCGATGCCGCGCGAACCGCCGGTGACGATCACCACCTTGTCCTTGAGCAGCACGTCGTTCTCCTCGTGGCGGCGCACGCGCCGATTCGATCAGTACGTATCGGCGCGCATCAATGGGTATGGGGACGCGCGAGCGCGCAATCCGGATTCAGCCGCACGCCGAAACCGGGTGCGTCCGGCACCTTCATGCGGCCGTTCACGGGCACGGGCTCGTCGAGCAAAAGCGGCGTGAACATCGGCACCACTTTGTCGGCCTTTGGCGCCATCATCAGAAACTCGGCGAACGGCGAGTTGTGACGCGTAACGACGAAGTGATAGCTGTACACCGACGAACCGTGCGGTACGACGAGCGCGCCATGTGCATCCGCAAGCGCGGAGATCTTGATCAGTTCGGTCATGCCGCCGCACCAGTTGACGTCGGGCTGGATCAGATCGCAGCAGCCCATTTCCAGCAGCATGCGAAAGCCCCAGCGCGTCGCCTCGTGCTCGCCTGTCGATACCATCATGCCGCGCGGCACGTTGCGGCGCAGTTCGGCATAGCCCCAGTAGTCGTCGGGTGGCAGGCATTCTTCGAGCCACTTCAGACCGTATTCGTGCGCGGCCTGCGCGAGCCGCGTGGCGTAGCGCACGTCGAGGCTCATCCAGCAGTCGTACATCAGCCAGAAGTCGTCGCCCACGCGCTCGCGCATCGTGGCCAGCAGTTCGATATTCTTGCGCAGGCCGTCTTCGCCTTCGGCCGGGCCATGCAGCAACGGCAGCTTGCCGCCGATGAAACCCATCTCCTTCGCGAGATCGGGACGCGCACCCGTCGCGTAGAACACGAGTTCGTCGCGCACCGGACCGCCGAGCAACTGATACACGGGCTCCTCGCGCACCTTGCCGAGCAGATCCCACAGCGCGAGATCGACGCCCGAAATCGTGTTGAGCACCACGCCCTTGCGCCCGTAGTAAAGCGTCGCGTAGTACATCTGATCCCACATCTTTTCGACGTCGGTCACGCGCTGGCCTTCGAGGAAGCGCGCAAGATGCCGCTCGACGATAAACGCGCCGATCTCGCCGCCCGTCGTCACCGCGAAGCCGACGGTGCCGTCGCTCGCTTCCACTTCCACGACGAGCGTGCCGAGCACGTCGATGCCGAACGAACGCCGGCTCTGACGATACTCGGGATAACGCGCCATCGGCGTCGCGATGTGATCGTCGATCCAGTGGCCATCGGCCTGATCGTGATAGTCGGCGCCGCCGCCCCGCACAGTGAACGCGCGCACATGCTTGATGGTTGGCACGGCCATGAAGCGTTGCTCCTTGACGTGAATTGCCGCACGCCGCCCCTGCGGGCGGGCCGGATCCGGCCGCTCAATACGTCGAGCGCCCGCCCGAGAGATCGAAAACGGCACCGGTGCTGAATGCGCAATCGCCGGACGCAAGCCAGACGATCAACGACGCCGCTTCTTCGGGCATCAGAAAGCGATTCATTGGAATCTTCGAGAGCATGTACTCGATGTGCTGCGGCGACATCGAATCGAATATCTCGGTCTTGGCCGCCGTGGGCGTCACGGCGTTGACGAGCACGTTCTTCGTGGCGAGTTCCTTGGCGAGCGATTTCGTGAGTCCGATGAGCCCCGCTTTGGATGCGCTGTAGTGCGAAGCATTCGGATTGCCTTCCTTGCCCGCCACCGACGCAATGTTGACGATGCGCCCATAGCCCTGCTCGATCATGCGCGGCACGACCGCGCGGCAGGTCAGGTAGCAGCCGGTCAGGTTCACTTCGATCACGCGGCGCCACACGTCCACGGGCAGTTCCCACGTGAGGCCGTTGCCGCCGGTGATGCCCGCGCTGTTCACGAGCGCGTGAATCGCGCCATGCGTCGCGGCTGTCTCGCGCGCGGCGGATTCGACGCTGGCTTCGTCGGTCAATTCGACCGTCACGACCGAGACCTTGCCGAGTCCGAGCGCCGCGAGTTCGCCGCGCGAGCGTTCGAGCCGTTGCGCGTCGATATCCCAGAGCGCGACGTGCGCGCCCGAGTGCAGGGCGCGTTGCGCGACCGCGTAGCCAATGCCGCGCGCACCGCCTGTGATGACCATCACGCGGTCTTTGAGGTCGAGCTGGTTCATGCGGCGTCTCCTGAATCTGCATTTGGCTTTTGGAATCGAACGTTGCCCAACTAATATAGGCGTGACGCGATAGCCGAACAATTCGAAAGACGCATGACGCGATAGCAAAAGCGGATCGCTCAGTATGTGGGACGTAGGGCGCACACATGTGCAACGACGGGCGCATACGCGACGCCCCGCTGAGAAGAAGCAACGCCACGCCGGGTTTGATGCTCGGGAGCCAAGGTGGCGTAGAACACCATCGGCACGGCGATCCGGGATGGCTTCCCCGTTTGCGCCCGTCGCGCGGATATTCGCGATCGGCTCGATAAGCCCACCCCGAACAACTTATCTATGGCAAAGCAGTCTTGCAGCGTCCAGGAATAAGGACAGACATAGCACGAGAAAAAGGTAGCCGAACATCACGCGCATCACCACTTTATATCGCCGCCACTGCTCGTCTTTTTCGTTTAACCTGGTCGCCTCAAAGTCATCGAGTCCAAATTTTTCCCCAACTATTTTTTCAATTTCTTTTAGCGCCTCCTCATCGGTCTCGACCATCTGGGCATTTCTAAAGTCGAGAGCCCAAAAGCATGCCGTATACAGAAGCGCTGTAAAAGTCACCAAAATCACGGCAACCAGATTGGGGTCGCTGTCGGTATGCATTTTCACAACCAAAGCACCGACCAGCCCCAGACCGGCAAAGAAGTATCGAATGGAATCCAGTCGCTGTTTTGCGTGATATTGAAACTGACTTCTCGTGTGCTCCAGGAGCGTTTTGACATCAACTGAAAGCGGCTTTTCTTCGATTACTACAGGCATCGCCAGCTCCCCTGTTCATGAAGAAGGGTTAACGAACTTCCTTTATGGCGGATTGAACAACATCAAAATAAGACTCGCGCAGTTCTTTGGCGTTGTGAAGGACGGGCCGACCCTCCTTTTTACTTTCCGGACCTCGAACGATAATTTTTTCTACTCGATCGCCCAAGGCCAGATCGACTGCTTTCAGATGCGCGGCCGAATCATCGATGAAAAATATTTTTGCGCCATCGAATTCATCGCACACCAGTTCAACCTGCGCGACTTTTCCTGTGCGCCCCACGTGAAATATCTCGACCGGCAGAAGTCGATTGGCCCGCAAAAAATCGCGACATCGCTCGACAGCATACCAACCGCTGCGAGCGGTAAGGATAAAGAACTTCGCCTCACGGTTAGCTTCCTGCGCCTTTTCCAGCAGAGGTCCAGGCGCTATTGGAATATTCATGATCCATAATGCGGCTTGATGAACCAGATGACGTTGATATCGGGGTTCCATACCCTCACAACGGATGTCGAGTTGATGCGCGGCCCGGACGGTGAACGTTCTCTCTTCGTCAGAAAGCGGTGCTTTATATAGACGATCCTCATTTGCGCTTGCAATAACGCCGTCAAAGTCAAAGATATATACGGCGTCCCGAGCCACGGAAACGCGCGTCGGATAGTTTGATGCAGCGTCGGGCTCAGCCATCCGCAAAGCGGGGTCAAGGGTTTTCGTGGTGTTCATTCAATATATCCCGGTCTTTCCGGCCAATCAGAGGTTTAGCCAACACAATTTATCTGCTGGTGACACACAATGGGGGATAGATCATTGACGCCTCTCGTGAGTCCCGTGCCTTTTACATTATCCGCCGCGTGCAAACCGGTTCGCCGGATGCGCGCAGCGTTCGCGTCGTCATTCGCCCATGACGTTACCGCATACCCGCCCGACTCTCCCGCACCCCACGCCCGGGCCTCCGACGCAACAGAGTCCGCAAAGTAACCGAATCGGCATACCCCACTTCGCCAGCGATCGCCTCGATGTCGTAACCGATAGAGACAAGATACTGCTTGCGCTCGATCCGCAAATCCTGAAAGAACGCCCGCGGCGACTTGCCGAGCACGGCCTCGGTACGCTGCTGCAACGTGCGCAGCCCGACGGACAGCGCAGCCGCCGCAGCCTGAAGCGAAAACCCCGACGAAAGATTATCGCGAGCCCATCGCTCGAATCGCGCAACCCAAGGATCGGCCTGCGCGAGATGATCGGGAATGATGTATTCGGCCTGCGATGAACGCTTGTCGATGAGCATGAAGCGGGCAACGAGCGTCACATCCAGCGGCGGCGCGGCGAATCCGCGGGCAGCGGCCAGTTCGTTGGCCATCGCGAAGGTGTCCAGCAGCACCGTGAGCCCGGTGTCGAACAGCCCATCCAGCGCGAAGATGACGAGTTTCATGTCGCAAATGATGCCATTAATGTCATTTACGAATATAGCGTCGTACCTGGCGGACGTCTACACTGCACGGCAATGCAGTGGCGGAACCTGCGATCAGTCTGCCGGTACGCACGCTGGCGTCGGGTTGCGTTTGCAGTCAGGAAAAAACAGGAGAAAGCATGAGCCGTTCGATACAAGCCGACCTCGACCGTCCGATCTGGACGGCCCTCACAACGAAGCAGGCGAACCTGGGATATGGCGATGCGCTGGCCCGTCGATACCATCCCGACGTGGCGCCTTTTGCCGCCCTCGCCTCCGAAACGCCCGCTTCTTACCAGGCGCTCCGCCAGCTCCTTTTGCCTGGCGAACAGGTTGTTCTGCAATCCGAAGAATTGATCGAACCGATCCACGGTCTTCAGATGACATACCTTGGCGCGCTCCATCAAATGGTCGCGCGGTCCCGCGACGCGGACGGCACGAATGAACGGGAATTCATCCGGCTCAGTAGCGATGATGTGAACGACATGCTCGATCTGGTCCAGAAGACCCGGCCCGGCCCTTTCGGCAAGCGCACTCGCGAAATGGGCAACTACATCGGCATTCGCGAGCGCGGGCGACTCATTGCGATGGCGGGCGAACGCATGCACGTCGGCGGATACGTTGAAATCAGCGCCGTTTGCGTAGATGAAGACCATCGCGGAAAGGGTCTCGCCGGCCGGCTCGTGAAAGTCTTGTGTCGAGAAATCGGGCAGCGCGGAGAAACACCATTTCTCAACGTGTTCAGCAACAACGTCGCTGCGATCGGGTTGTATCAGCGTCTTGGCTTCGAATTGCGCCGCGAGTTTCATCTGACCCGCATCGGACATGCCGATCCGCATTCCGCTTTTCCTGAGTCAGCGTAAGGAACCGCCACGACTCAAGCATTACCGCGGCTAATCTGAGGCCGCCGTCACGGGATGCCGACCGCCCTATCCCGATTCAAGGCAAACGGGCACGTCCGCAGCGGTCTGCGAACGTGCCCGTTCAACTCAAAGCCGGTCGATCGACAACGCGCCTTAACGCATTCCGCCGCTGGCGACGATGTGCTCGCCCGTCAACCATTTAGCGTCGTCCGATGCGAGGAACACCACGGCCGACGCGATATCGTCCGGCTGCCCCACGCGGCCGAGCGGCGTCTGGCTGATCGCAAAGGCTTCGAGATCCGATCCCATCACGCCCGCGGTGTGCGCGCCCTCGGTCTCCACCACGCCGGGATTGATCGCGTTCACGCGGATCTTCCTCGGTCCCAGTTCGCGTGCGAGCACGCCGGTGATCGCATCCACCGCGCCCTTCGTCCCGCTATAGACCGCGCTCGTCGCCGGTGTGACGGTCGTCACGACCGAACTGACGTTGACGATGCTCGCGCCTTCGCCGAGATGCTTGACAGCCGCCTGCGTGATGAGCAGCACGCCGAGCACGTTCGTGTCGAACTGCTTGCGGTAATGCGCTTCCGTGATCTGTTCGATCGGCGCGAACTCGTAGATGCCCGAGTTATTGACGAGGATGTCGAGGCGACCGTAAGTTTCGATTGCCGTATCGACGATACCTTGCGCGTCGGCGGCCTTCGAGACGTCGCCGCCGGCGGTAACCGCCTTCCCTCCGGCCGCCGTAATCGCGGACACGACCGCATCCGCGCCCGCCCTGCTGCTCGCGTAGTTGACGACGACCGACGCGCCTTCGGCCGCGAGCGCCTTCGCAATCGCGGCGCCGATGCCTTTCGACGCGCCCGTGACAACCGCTACCTTCCCTGCAAGTTTGCTCATGATCTTTTCCTCAAAGTAAATCGCACGAGTGACTGGAACCGGCGTCCTCATTCACACCAAGCTGAAGCAATCGGTCGCCATTGAGTGTGAATGTAGGGGCGCGCGCCGCCGCGATAAAGCGGCCTCGCACGAATTCACTGGCAGGATCAGCCGAACAATCGGAGTAAGCGGACGCATAAATTCCAGGCATATCGACTGCAGCGGCGAATGCTGCGCCAATATCACGGAGGCAGACAGATTGTGGCCGAACCCCGGCTGACGATGCCCATTCGGCGCCTGACGCAGGCTGACTCAGGGGTTCTTCGCGAATCGAAAATAGAAGGCTGCAAACACGAGGACAATGCCGATGTTCACCATCAACCGTAGCCAGAATTGATGCTTGAAGAACAGCACATCGACACCGACGACAACGCCGATCAACACCAAAACGTAAAGCACGACAGACGCGTTTCTCAACATCGCGGTCACCGGGTCAAAGACATCGGGCGCTACGTCCCATGGCGTCGCCGGATTTGCCCCGGTTCGCGAGGCAACAGGAGCAATTTGCAGCGTTTGGCATATGCTAACTCATCAGTTTATTTCCCGGGTTCCGGGAGAGTGTCGCATTGCCGGGCAACGCACCGCCAAAAAACATGCTCATGCGGCGCATTGTCGAAGAAACTGGGCGTTGCCTCCCACAACGAGGCATTCTGCAGCCTCCCCTCCGGAGTTTTACAATCGTTGGCTGCTTGCTCGACGGATTTCGCGGCGTCCTCAAGGCAACGCGGATTACCATCCGAACAGAGTGACGCTGCTTCCTGTTCGCAGGCAGCATAAGCACAACCACCACTGAGGCACAACGCGGCTGAAATTATCCGGAATGCCTTTTTAATGGGGAGGTTCGTACAAAAGCGCGAGCCTGGAAAAGCCCGCTCAGGCTTGAGCTGAGCGTTCGCGGTAGACTCCCTTGGCAGATTCGCCATTAACTGCGTTAGCAACGTCTTGCAACGGGAATCGGCGCAGCCTGCGCGGATGGCGTCTACGGGTTGCTCGGCGCGCTCGGCATCGCGGGCATGGCAACGGCCTTGCCGATGCTGAGTGTGGCTCTGAAAATCGGCGGTGGCGCGTTTCTCGTCTGGCTGGCCTGGACCATCGCGCGTGAAGCGCCCGCAGTCCCTCAGGACTCCCAGGCGGCACCGCGCACAACGGTTGCCCGCGATTTTCTTACGACGTTTGCCCTTACGCTGTCCAACCCGATGACCATTCTGTCGTTCATCGGGATCTTTGCGGCGCTCGGACCGCTGTCGGGTTCGCACGACGGCCCTGAATGGTCCACGGTATCGCCAATGGTCGGCGGGGTGTTTGCGGGTTCGGCGGTCTGGTGGTTGTGCTTGAGCACCGCGACCACCACGCTACGCCGAGCGATGCCTGCCTCATTGATGCATCGCGTTTCACGCATGTCGGCCATCGTGATAGCCGTGTTTGGGAGTATCCAGACGATCGCGGGAGTGTCGGGTCTTATTCAGGCTTACTGACTCGCCAGAATCCCATGAGCGGCCTCACTCCCTCCCCTTTCAATCCGCAATAAAAAAACGGCGGCCGCTTTCGCGCGCCGCCGTCCATCAAGCGAGAATAAAACCGCCAACACTCAATCGCGATTAGCCCGCAACACGGTCAGCGCGGCCATATTGACGATCCGTCGCACGGTGGAACTCGAAGTCACAATATTCACCGGCGCATTCACGCCGAGCAGGAACGGCCCCACCGCCACATTGCTGCCCGCGCCCGTCTTGAGCAGGTTATAGGCGATATTCCCCGAATCGACGTTCGGGCACACGAGCAGATTCGCCGCGCCCTTCAAGCGCGAATGCGGAAGAATGCGTTCGCGCAGCGATTCGTCGAGCGCGCAATCGCCGTGCATTTCGCCGTCGATTTCCAGATCGGGCGCCTGGCTGCTCACGAGCTTGAGCACTTCGCGCATCTTCGTGCCCGAAGCCGAGCTGCCCGAGCCGAAATTCGAGCGCGAGAGCAGCGCGATCTTCGGCGAGAGATTCAGCCACGCCATCTGTTTGGCGGCCGCGATCGTGAATTCCGCGATCTGTTCGGCGTTCGGATTGTCGTTGACGTGCGTATCGACGAGCGCCACCGTGCGCTTGTCGAGCAGCAGAATGTTCATCGCCGCGTAGATGTTCGCGCCGCGCTCCTTGCCGATCACTTCGTCGATGAAACGCAGATGGTCGTGATATCCGCCCACCGTGCCGCAGACCATGCCGTCCGCGTCGCCGAGGCGCACCATCATCGCGCCGATCAGCGTGAGGCGGCGGCGCATTTCCACGCGCGCCATTTCCTTCGAAATGCCGTCGCGGCAACGCAATTCCCAATACGTCGTCCAGTATTGATGGAAGCGCTCGTCGTACTCCGGATTCGTCACTTCGACGTCAACGCCCAGGCGCAGGCGCAGGCCGAATTTCTCGATGCGCGCGAGCAGCACTTCGGGGCGGCCGATCAGGATCGGATGCGCGAGCTTTTCATCGACAATCACTTGCACCGCGCGCAGCACACGCTCTTCTTCGCCCTCGGCGAACACGATGCGCGATTTGCCGCCTTCGCGTACGAACTGTTTCGCCGTCGCGTACAAGGGCTTCATGAAGGCGCCCGAGTGATAGACGAACTGCTGCAGTTCGTTCGTATAGGCTTCGAAGTCGTCGATGGCGCGCGTCGCCACGCCGTCTTCCATCGCGGCCTTAGCCACGGCCGGCGCGATGCGCAGGATCAGCCGCGAATCGAAGGGCTTCGGAATCAGGTACGTCGGACCGAAGCGCAGGTCGTATGCGCCGTATGCGGCGGCCACCGAGTCGTTCGGCTCTTCCTGCGCGAGCTTCGCAATCGCATGCACCGCGGCAATTTCCATGTTGCGCGTGATCGTCGTCGCGCCCACGTCCAGCGCCCCGCGGAAAACGTACGGGAAGCACAGCACGTTGTTCACCTGGTTCGGGAAGTCCGAACGGCCCGTCGCCATGACCACGTCGTCGCGCGCGGCAAGCGCCACTTCCGGGAAGATCTCGGGCGTCGGGTTCGCGAGCGCGAGAATCAGCGGCTTCGCGGCCATCGTCCTGACCATCTCGGGCTTGAGCACGCCGCCCGCCGAGAGGCCGAGGAACACGTCGGCGCCTTCGATCACTTCGGCGAGCGTGCGCGCCGGCGTGTCCTGCGCGAAGCGCTCCTTGTCCGGGTCCATCAGTTCCGCGCGGCCCTTGTAGACCACGCCCGCGAGGTCCGTGACCCACACGTTTTTCATCGGCAGGCCCAGATCGACCATCAGGTCCAGACACGCCAGCGCCGCCGCGCCCGCGCCCGAGGCCACGACCTTCACTTCGCGGATGTCCTTGCCGACGACCGTCAGGCCGTTCAGGAACGCCGCCGACACCGTGATCGCCGTGCCGTGCTGGTCGTCGTGAAAGACGGGAATCTTCATGCGCTCGCGCAGCTTGCGCTCGACCGTGAAGCAGTCCGGCGCCTTGATGTCTTCGAGGTTGATGCCGCCGAAGGTCGCTTCGAGGCTCGCGATGATCTCGACGAGCTTGTCCGGGTCGGACTCGGTGATTTCGATGTCGAAGACGTCGATGCCCGCGAACTTCTTGAACAGGACCGCCTTGCCTTCCATCACCGGCTTCGACGCGAGCGCGCCGATGTTGCCGAGGCCGAGCACGGCCGTACCGTTCGTGATGACGCCGACGAGGTTGCCGCGGCTCGTGTACTTGAACGAGTTCTGCGGATCTTCGACGATCGCCTCGCACGCCACCGCGACGCCCGGCGTATAGGCGAGCGCGAGGTCGCGCTGCGTGACGAGCGGCTTGCTCGCCGTCACCGAGATTTTTCCGGGGGTCGGGTACTGGTGGTACTCGAGGGCGGCCTGACGATCGGACTGGCTCATGTGCCTCACTCCTAGATGGTGTTGTTCTGGCTGCCGGGTGCGGCCCGGCTGGTTCGAATGAAGCGATTCTAGGCAGGCGCCATAAGCCATGAATTTTGATTTAGTATAGGGGCATAACTTTTTCGTGATACCCGGCGGCGTTCCAGCCGCCCTTTTTCGTCCACCAATCTGTCCCCGTGTCTACATTCAGCACCGACGACGTCACCCGGCGCCTGAGCACGCGCCTCAAAATGCGCCACCTGGTGCTGCTGTTGCAGATCCGCCAGTACGGCTCGCTCACGCGCGTCGCCAGTCAGGTCGCGACGAGCCAGCCCGCCGTCACCAACGCGCTCGCCGAGATGGAGAGCATGTTCGGCGGCGCGCTCTTCGAGCGCTCGTCGCGCGGCATGACGCCGACCGCGCTCGGCAACGTCGTGCTCGCGCGCGCCGAGGCCATGCTGCACGACCTCGACCACCTCGCGCGCGACATCGAGTCGGTCGTCGCCGGTCACGCGACGCGGCTGCACATCGGCGTGATTCCGTTCATCTCGGGGCGCATGCTGGCTTCGGCGATCCAGCTCACGCAGTCGCGGCTGCCGCAACGGCTCACGATGACGATCCACGAAGGCACGAGCGACGCGCTCATGCCGCTATTGCGCGATCACACGCTCGACATCGTGGTCGGGCGCGCGTCGTCGGCCGTCGATCTCACGCAGTTGCGCTTCGAGGTGCTGCATCAGCAGACGCCGCGGCTCATCGCAAGCCGGCGGCTCGCAGCGCGGCTCGCGCGGGCGAGACTCAGCTGGGACAAGCTCGTCGAACTCGACTGGATTCTCGGCGCACCGCACACGCCGATGCGCGAGCAGATCGCCGATATCTTTCTGCACGCGGGCGTCGCGCCGCCTGTCCCGATCGTCGAGAGCTACACGACGCGGCTGATCGGCGAAATGATCGCCGCGAACGAAAACGCGGTGTCGATCGTGCCGGCCGATATCGCCGAGGAACTCGTGCATATCGCGGGCGTGGCGATCGTGCCTTATACGCTCGACTGGACGCTGCCGCCAATCGCGATGTTCACGCGCGAGGGCGTGACGCGCGAAGTCGATGCCGCATTCGGACGTTCGTTGCGGGAGTTATACCTGGAAGCGGAGACGAAAGGACGCGCGGCTTGAAGCGCCCTCGCGCCGTTGCAGGGCGATTGCCGGATTGATTTATTTATCGCGGCTTGCTGCAACCGGCGTGACCGGCCGGCGAAACGGTCAAAAAAAACCGCGCAGTGCAGAATGCGCCGCGCGGCAAATAACGGAAAAACAAACTGCCTTATTCGTGCGCCATGGCGCGCTCGACGGACATCTGCGTGGGCATCATGTTCACGTTGGCGTTATGCATGACCCACAGTGAAAGCCCGACGATCACAACGATAAGAAACGCCGTGCAGATAAAGATGCCTGTATTCGAACGCTGATCGCGCGCGGTGCCGATATGCAGAAACCACACGAGCTGCACGATCAGTTGCGCCACGCACAGCACGACGATAACGGCGAGACCGGCATCGCGCGGCATCACGCCGGCCATGACGGCGCCGAACGATGCCAGCGTCAGCAACAGCGACAGCACGAGGCCGACCACATAGCTGCGCAGACTGCCGTGCGAGCCGTGCCCGATCGTGCCGATCGCGTCGTGCGAATGAGAATGCCGGTTGCTCATAGAACCCCACGCAGATAAACGAAAGTGAAAACGCAGATCCAGACGAGATCGAGGAAGTGCCAGAAAAGGCTCAGGCACGCGAGCCGGCGACGCACCATGCCGGTCATGCCAAACTTCGAGACCTGATGGATCATGACCGCGATCCACAGCAGACCGACCGTCACGTGCAATCCGTGCGTGCCGACCAGCGTGAAGTACGCTGAAAGAAATGCGCTCGTGCCGGGCCCCGCGCCATCGGCGATGAGCTTCGCGAATTCGTGCACTTCCATCGCGATGAAGCCCGCGCCGAACGCGAACGTCACCGCGAGCCAGGCCATCACCGCATTGCGGCGGTTGGCCTGCAACGACAGCATCGCGACGCCGAACGTGAAGCTGCTCGCGAGCAGCAGCAGCGTTTCACCGAGCACGTACGGCAGTTCGAACAGATCCTGGGCGCCCGGACCGTTCGCCGTCGCATTGGCGAGCACGCCGAAAGTCGCGAACAACGTGGCGAAGATGAGGCAGTCGCTCATCAGGTAGATCCAGAACCCCAGCGTGGTTTTGGTGCCGTCGTCGTGAGCGTGCCCATGCGTGTGGGCATGTTGAATGTGTGCGCCAGCCATGACTTACGCAGCCTCCTTCAGTTGCGCAAAGCGCGCGCCTTCGATCCGCGCGACCTCGGCCGCCGGGACGTAGTAGTCGACATCGGTGTCGTAGCTGCGCGCGATGAACGTCGCGATCATGCCGACGAGTCCGATCGCCGCGAACAGCCACATGTGCCAGACGAGCGCGAAGCAGAACAGCAGGCTGAACGCCGAAATCACGAGCCCGGCGCCCGTATTGCGCGGCATGTGAATGTCCTCGTACGACCTGGGCTGAACGTACGCGCGGCCCGTTTCCTTGTTCGTCCAGTGCTGCTCCATCGACGTGATGACGGGCAGATGCGCGAAGTTATAGAACGGCGCGGGCGATGCCGTCGACCATTCGAGGCTGCGCGCATCCCACGGGTCGCCGGTCAGGTCGCGGCGTGCATCGCGCGTGCGGATGCTGAGCGCGAGCTGCACGACGAATGCGAGAATGCCTGCGCCGACGAACACCGCGCCGATCAGCGCGACCACGAGCCACGGATGCCAGCTCGCCACGTCGTAGTGATTCATGCGGCGCGTCATGCCGTCGAAGCCGAGGATGTAGAGCGGCGTGAAGGCGAGCCAGTAACCGATGAACCAGCACACGAACGAGACCTTCCCCCAGAATTCGTCGAGCGTGAAGCCAAACACCTTCGGGAACCAGAAGGTGATGCCCGCGAGACAGCCGAACACCACGCCGCCGATGATCACGTTGTGAAAGTGCGCGACGAGGAAGAGGCTGTTGTGCAGCACGAAGTCCGCGCCGGGCACGGCGAGCAGCACGCCGGTCATGCCGCCCACCGCGAACGTAACCATGAAGCCGATGGTCCAGAGCGTGGGCGTCGTATAGCGGATGCGTCCGCGATACATCGTGAAGAGCCAGTTAAAGAGCTTCACGCCCGTCGGGATCGAAATCACCGACGTCATGATCCCGAAGAACGTGTTGACGTTCGCGCCCGAGCCCATCGTGAAGAAGTGGTGCAGCCAGACGAAAAACGACAGGATGCCGATCGACGACGTCGCGTAGACCATCGACTTGTAGCCGAACAGCGGCTTGCCCGAGAACGTCGCGATGATTTCCGAGTACGCACCGAACGCAGGCAGGATCAGGATGTACACCTCGGGGTGGCCCCATACCCAGATGAGGTTGATGTACATCATCGCGTTGCCGCCCAGCTCGTTCGTGAAGAAGTGCATGTCGAGGTAGCGGTCCATCGTGAGCAGCGCGAGCGTGCCCGTGAGGACGGGGAACACGGCGACGATCAGGATGTTCGTGATGAGCGCGGTCCAGACGAACACCGGCATCTTCATGAGATTCATGCCCGGCGCGCGCATGCGCAGGATCGTCACGATGAAGTTGATGCCGGAGAGCGTCGTGCCGAGACCCGACACCTGTAGCGCCCATATGTAGTAGTCCACACCGGTGGTCGGACTGTAGCCCAGTTCGGAGAGCGGCGGATACGCGACCCAGCCCACTGCCGCAAAATCGCCGACGAACATCGACATCATCACGAGCGCCGCGCCCACGACGGAGAGCCAGAAGCTCAGCGAGTTGACGAACGGATACGCGACGTCGCGCGCGCCGATCTGCAGCGGCACGACGACGTTCATCAGGCCGAGAATCAGCGGCGTCGCCACGAAGAAGATCATGATGACGCCGTGCGCCGTGAAGATCTGGTCGTAGTGATGCGGCGGCAGATAGCCCGCCGAGCCGCCGTAAGCGAGTGCCTGCTGGATGCGCATCATGATCGCGTCCGCGAAGCCGCGCAGCAGCATCACGATCGCGAGGATGATGTACATGATGCCGATGCGCTTGTGATCGACCGACGTGAGCCATTCGCGCCACAGGTACGACCACTTGCCGGCATACGTGATGGCGCCGAGCAGGGCCACGCCGAGCAGCGCCACCACCGCGCCGGTGCCCATGATGATCGGCTCATGCCACGGAATGGCGTCGAGGGTGAGTTTTCCAAACATGACTACTCCGCAGCCAGAGTGGCGGACGTGTGCCCGCCGGTGGGTTCGAGGGAGAGTGCGCTCGCGCGCGTCCCGCACATCGGATCGCGGGCGGTGCCGCGCATGTAGCGTCCGACGATGTCGTCGAAGAGACCCGCGGCGACGCCCGAATACAACGTGACGGGCATTTTTTCGCCGGGCTGTTCGAGCGCCGTGTACGTCGCCGTGTCGAGCGCGTGCGGCGCGGCCTTCGCGCGCGCGATCCACGCGTCGAAGTCGCCGCGGCTCGTTGCGAGCGTCTCGAAGTGCATGTCCGCGAAGCCGGGGCCGCTGAACGCCGCCGAACGGCCCTCGTACACGCCGGGTGCGTTCGCGATCAGATGCAGTTGCGTCTGCATCGCGGGCATCGCATAGACCTGGCTGCCCAATTGCGGAATGAAGAACGAGTTCATCAGCGATTCGGCGGTCAGGCGGAATTCGACCGGCGTATCGACAGGAATCGCCAGCTCGTTCACGGAAGCGACGCCGTAGTCGCGGTAGATGAAGAGCCACTTCCAGTTCAGCGCGACGACGTCGACGCGCAGCGGCTTTTGCTGCGATTCGATCGGCTTGTACGGGTCGAGCGAATGGGTCGTCTTCCAGATCAGCACGCCGAGCGTGACGATGATCACGCACGGGATCGTCCATACGACGACTTCGATCGCGGTCGAGTGCGACCAGTTCGGCGCATAGGTCGCGTTCGTGTTCGACGCGCGATAGCGCCACGCGAAGAAAAGCGTCAGCACGATCACGGGGATCACGACGAGCAGCATGAGGCCGAGCGCGACGACGATCAGGTGCTTCTCCTGCATGCCGATGTCGCCTTTCGGGTCGAAGAGCGCCGACGTGCAGCCGCCGAGCAGCAACAACGCGCCGGCAGCGGCACGGCCTGACGCGCTTCGCCGTCGCGCCGGATTGGGTGGAAGAGAGGATGGTGGCCGCGCGTGAGAGGCGGTCCGCTTTCGAGAATCGGGATGGCGCATGTCGGGTTCCTGGTAGGACGAGCGCATGAATCCATCCATACGAACAGGCACGCGGGAATCGCCGCGCGCAGACACGACACGCCGCCCAGCCTGCCACACGGCGTGCTACATACAATGAATTATATGTATGGATTGATGCGCTTCGTGAGGCATGCTAGGGTAAGACATTGTGCATACATCCGCGACAAAATGACGCCACCCCACCCTCCCGCGTCCGATCCGCGCATGGCCGCCTGGGCCTCTGCCCTCAGTACCCGGATCGGTCCGCGCTACTTGCAGATTGCCGAATTCATCGAACGCGGCATCGCTGCCGGCACCTTGCAGCCCGGCGACCGGCTGCCCGCGCAGCGTCAGCTTGCGGCGTGGCTCGGCGTCGATCTGACCACCGTCACGCGCGGGCTGAACGAAGCGCGGCGGCGGCGGCTCATCGATGCGCGCGGCCCGCACGGCACGTTCATCGCCGCGCAGGAAACCGAATTGTTGCAGCGCGTGGATCTCAGCATGAACATTCCGCCGCCGCCCGCCGGTCTCGACATCGAGGCGCTGCTGCGCGAAGGCACGTCGCAAATGTTCCTGCGCAGCAACGTCGATCTGCTGATGACGTATCACGTGGGCGGCGGCAGCCCCGCCGATTGCGAAGCGGGCGCGAAGTGGCTGAGCCCGATGCTCGGCCGCGTCGCGCATTCGCGCGTGGCCGTGTGTCCTGGGGCGCAGTCGGCGCTGGCCGCGCTGATCCTCGCCTTCACCAGGCCCGGCGACGTCATTCTCAGCGAGCCGCTCGTGTACCCCGGTCTGCCGCACGCGGCGGCGCAACTGGGGCGGCGCGTCGTAACGGTCACGATCGACGCGGACGGCCTATGTCCCGACTCGCTCGAACTGGCGTGCCGCGAACACGGCGCGCGCCTCATCTATCTGAATCCCACGCTGCAGAATCCGACGACCGTCACGATGCCCGAAGCGCGGCGGCTCGCGATACTCGCGGTCGCGGCGCGCTACGGCGCACGCATCGTCGAGGACGATCCGTACTGGCTGTTCGCGCGTCACGCGCCGCCGCCGTTCGCGCGGCTCGCGCCCAGCCAGACCTGTTACGTGAGCACGTTGTCGAAATACCTGATGCCGGGGCTGCGCACCGCGTTCGTCGCGTTGCCCGACGAGGCGGCCCGCGCGCGTTTCGTCGCCGCATTGCGCTCGTTTTCGCTGATGACCGCGCCGATCCCGGCCGCGCTCGTCACGCACTGGATCAGCGACGGCACCGCACAGTGCCTCTTCGAAGACGTGCGGACCGAGGCTCGGGAACGCCAGCGCATCGCGGCGCAGACGCTCGGCTCGTCGGCGGGCGACGGCATCCATCTCTGGTATCCGTTGCCGCGCTATTGGGCGCCGGGCGAACTGGCCGCGGCCGCCAGCACCGAAGGTCTCGCCGTGGCGCCATCGACCGCGTTCCAGATCGGCGGACAGAACGCGGCCGCGATCCGGATTTCGCTCGGCGCGGCGGCCGATCGCGCGCAATTGCAGGCCGCGTTACGCAAGCTCTCGACACTGCTCGCCGACGATCAGTCCGCGCGGCATGAGGTGCTTGTCTGAGCCGTTTTTTCAGGTTTATTTATTTACTCCGGATAACGAAATGTATATCGTCTCGCTCACGTACCTCGCCTCGCTCGACGCCGTCGACGACGTCCTTGAAGCCCATCGCCAATTCCTCGACGAGCACTTTGCCGCGGGCATTTTCGTCGCGGCCGGACCGAAGGTGCCGCGCGACGGCGGCGTGATCATCGCGACGAACGTCGATCGCGCGCAACTCGACGCGATCCTCGCGAACGATCCGTTCGCCGTACAAGGCATCGCGTCTTATTCGGTCACCGAATTCAAGGCCACGCGCATTGGGCCCGGCGTCACCCTTCATCCGCGCGCCGATTAAGCGGCGCGGCACGCGTCAACGCGCGTCAGAACACGCCGAGCGCGAGACCCGCCGCGAGGCCCGCGCCGAGTTCGGCGCAGCGCGCGAGATCGTCGGCGCCGATGGTCTTCGGTGCGAAAATGCGCTCCGGCGTTTGCGCGTGCGTGCAGACGATGATGCCCGGCGCGACGCTTTTGAGCCGCCAGCCCGTCGCAATGCGATCGATCTGGCGCAACGCGTTCTGCCCGTCGCTGCCCGCACAGATCATCGCCGCGTACGGACGGCCGTTCACGCGGTCGAGCACCGCGTAGTAGGTGCGATCGAAGAAGTCCTTCATGATCCCGGACATCGCCGCGAGATTTTCCGGTGTCGCAAACAGGTAGCCGTCCGCCGCGAGCACGTCGTCGGGACCTGTCGCATCGGCGCGCCGCAGCCGGACGTCGATGCCCGGCTGCCCGCGCGCCGCATCGGCGGCGGCCTCGGCCATCTGCTGCGTTCCACCGGTCATCGTGTGATACACGATCAGCAGCGTTTTCATTCTCGTAGGCCCCTCGGCGACATCGGCAAGTTGATCGAAATATGATGCCAAAAATCACTCGATGCCGCCGCCGGCGGTCGTCGCTGGACGCGGCCAAAATCGTTCGTTGCCGTCACGCGTATCGGCCCGCTCGACGGTCTGTCCTCGTTCGGCCGCGTGACGGCCGCATGTCGGCCGCATGACGGCCGCATCCCGATCGCCGACGATACGGCGCGTGTTGTCCGGCAACGCCAAGCCCTCGTGCGTGAACACGAGACGCCGCATAGAGCGCGTGATTAACGTGGTGCCCAATTCGTCTTCGAGTTGCTTGACGGCGACCGTCACGGGCGAGGGCGCAATCGAGCGCTGTCGCGCGACGCCGGAAAAGCGCCTCATTTCTGCCACATCGACCGGCATCCTGAGCGCGTCGATTCTGTCCATCTTTTGAATAGCTCGTAAGGTAAATTGGAGTTCGGACAGCTAATCAAGCGTTCGGCGGTTCAGTATGGTCGGCGCACGTTCTGATCGTCACCTGGCCATGAATACCGCATTGGTTTTCGGCGCCTGTCCGTTGCGCGGCGCGGCACTCGAAACGGCCGTTCATCGCGCCGGGCGAGTCGGATTTCGCGCGTTCGATCCGGCCCACATGAAGGACAACCCGGCAAGCGCGGATTTCGATCTGGGTGCCGACGATATGCGGCGCATTGGACAAATCCGAGAGGTCGTATCGTTCCTCGACAAGACCCGGCACGCTCTGCTCAACCCTCAGTTCGACGGCAACATCGGGGAATGCCTGTTGATGGCTCGCCAGCACGTCCGCGACGCCGCTATGCGCGAGCCCAGGCCGGATGCAACCGGATGCAACCGGATGCGGCCCGATGGCGACTGCGTGGCATTGCGCGAGTTCGGCAGTGTTCGACTCGACGCGCAGTGTGGCCTCAGCCAATTCGAGGACGCGACCCATGTGCATACGCAGCGCCCGCGTCCCAACCTCAGTCGGTCACGGCCAGGTCGCGTGTCGTGCGATGCAATACCACAGCCTGCAATTCCTCTTCCAGCGCGGATATTGCGCGAGAAATCCGGGCAGCGGTTGAATCATTTTCTTTGGCAATCGCGGTAAACGAGCCCGCCTCGACGATACGAACGAATAGACGAAGTTTGTTCAGAAGGTCGGCCATTTTCGAAGACCCTTTGCATCTTTGCGACGCGATGCTCGCGCATCAATCCAGCGATCGCCGGCTACTGGCGCGAAGCGACAACTCGACGCGAGCGGACTCCATTGACAAGGTGCGTCCGAGCCATGAACCACCTCAATCCGGGTCGAAACACGACGATCGTCCGATCGCTCCCCAAGCCATATTGCATGCGATGCAATATGTCCTATTGCACACCGGCTCTTTTTGGGGGCGCAGCTCCCGTCATATCAGGGTCGCATCCGACCGCAATTTTTTGCCTCCGGATAGCCGAGTTTTGCGAGCCATCCCCCCTACCCCCTACCCCGAATAAGGGAGTTCCCCCCTGCCGCGCGTCGCTTTGCCGCATGCGGCAAATTAGCGCAGTCCGAATTTGCGGGAATCAAGTTCCTCGATTTAAATCATGTATTCTTGATGCATGTTTAAAAAAACCGAGCTTTTCGCTGACCCTCGTCAAGCACACCACGGGAGAACCTGACGTGAGATCTTTAGTCGCAGCACTAGCGTTAACTGTCGGATTAGCCACTAGCGGCATAACCCTCGCAGCCACGCGCAATTTCGAACTGAACATTCAGGACACGAAAATCACGCTCGTCAACAAGCAGACGTATCACACGTTCGCCTTCAACGGGCAAGTACCTGGTCCGCTGCTTTATGTCGATGAAGGTGACGACGTCAACGTGACGGTCAATAACATGACCGCCCTGTCGCACACGATTCACTGGCACGGCCTGCTTCAAAAAGACAACTGGAAAATGGATGGCGTGCCGGGCGTGACCCAGGAAGCCATCAAACCCGGTGACAGCTTTACGTACCATTTTAAAGCTGAACCCGCCGGCACGCTCTGGTACCACTGCCACGTCAATACGAATGAGCACGTCGACCTGCGCGGCATGTGGGGGCCTTTGATCGTCAAGCCCAAGCATCCGACTGCACTCGAAAAGACCGTCACGAAAGAGTTCGTGATGATGCTCTCCGAGTGGGATTCGAAGTGGGCCGACCAGCCGGGCCACGGCGGTCTGCCGAGCGATCGTCCTGATTACTTCACGATCAACGGCAAGGCATTCCCGGAAGTTCAGCCGATGCGCGTGAATAAGGGCGACGTCGTGCGAATTCGCCTGATCGGCACGGGCGACGAAACGCACAGCATTCACCTTCACGGGCACGACTTCCTGATTGCCTTCAAGGACGGCCAGCCGCTCGCCAATCCGATCCTCGCCGATACCGTGCTGATCGCACCGGGTGAACGTTACGACCTGATTTTCAAAGCCGATAACCCCGGTCGCTGGATGATCCACGATCACATGGAAAGCCATACGGTCAACGGACAAGACCCGATGGGCGGGATGATGACCGTGCTGGAATACAACGGCATTCCGAACGACCCGTGGTACGAACTCGGCCAGCACAAGTTCCAACCCAACTTCTACTACGAGGATTCGATCAAGCAAGGCGAAGGCTTTTACAACAATGATGTATTCAAGGGACAGCTTCTCCAGTAACCAGTGAGTTAGGAGTGCCATGAAAACCAGATTAGCGACAGCCGTCGCACTTGTCGGAGCGCTCGTTGCGGGCTCCGCCGTGGCGAAGGACGGCCACGAAATTCTGCAGCAGCAGTGTGTAGCCTGCCACGCGATCACGAAACCGGCGGATCAGAGTCTGGACCGGCTGTGGGATCGCAAGGGCCCAGACCTCTACTACGCCGGGGTGAAGTTCAACCGGCCGTGGCTCGAGGCCTGGCTGCAGAACCCGACGACGATCCGCCCGGGCGGTGTGATGTATGCGAAGGCGGTCAAGGCGTCGAGCGACAAGACGGCCGACACCATCGACACCTCGAAGCTCACGCCGCACGTGAAGCTCAGCAAGGACGATGCTTCGGCCGTAGCCGACGAACTGATGAAGATGGGTCTCGATCTCGGGCTCGTGCAGAAAGGCGCGTTCAAGAACGATCCGCCCAATTCGATGGCGAGCATGCTGTTCTCGAAGCTGCGCGGTTGCGCATCGTGCCACTCGGCTGCTCCCGGCACCGGTGGCACGTCGGGCCCGGAAATGTATGACGCAGGTGCGCGACTGCAACCGGACTATATCGTCGCGTACGCGAAGGACCCGCAAAAGTTCGATCCGCATATCTGGATGCCGAAGCTCGACCTGACCGACGCCGATCTGCAGAAACTCACGGGCTACATCACCACGCTGAAAGGCACGGAGGCGAAATGAAATCCCGGATATTCATCGTCCCCGCGGTTACCGCACTTGCGCTGTTGTCGGGTGCCGCCCATGCCGCCGAAGATCAGTACGCAAAGATTGCGCGTGTTTACAACACGTATTGCGTGCAGTGCCACGGCATCAACCGCGATGGCAACGGCATCAATAGCGCAAATCTGTCCGTGAAGCCGCGCGACCACACGGACAAGAGCATGAACGACACGCCCGACGACGAATTGCGGACGGCGATCAAGGAAGGCGGGGCGGCCGTCAACAAGTCGGTGTTGATGCCGCGCTGGGAGGGGGTACTGAGCGACGCGGAGATTTCGGACATGATCGGCTATCTACGCTACGTAAGCAAAAAGCAGTAATAGCAACATACTCAAACGTGAAGGCGAAAAATATGAAACTTAAAAACCTCTGTCTTGCGGCCGCGCTGGCAGTCTCCGTGATCGGCGTAAGCCATGCGAAGACCGTCGACGTCACGCTGACCGCAAAGGAAGTCGATCTGCCGATCGACAACAAAGGCACCATGTACCACGCATGGACTTTTGGCGGCCAGGTTCCGGGTCCCGTCGTACGCGTCACCGAAGGCGACACCGTCAACGTTACGCTGATTAACGACAAGAACAACCACAACTCGCACTCGATCGACATGCACGCCGCCCAGGCGGACGTGCTGAAGGATTTCGAGCCGGTGAAGCCGGGCGCGGAGGGAAAATACACGTTCGTGGCGAGCCACCCGGGCGTGTTCTTCTACCACTGCGGCGCAGACCCGATGGTCCAGCACATCGCGCGCGGCATGTTCGGCGCGATCATCGTCGATCCGAAGAATGCCTCGGATATGCCGAAGGCCGATCGCGAGTACGTTCTGGTTCAGTCGGAGTTGTACAAGAACCCGGAGAACGTACCCGACATGATGGGCGACAAGTGGGACAACGTCATGTTCAACGGCGGCGTCTTCAAGTATGACCCGGTGCACGATCCGGCGGCGACCCGAATGCTGCAGGCGAAGCCGGGCGAGCGCGTCCGTATCTACTTCGTCAACGCAGGTCCGAACGAGTTCTCGTCGTTCCACCCGATCGCCGGGATCTGGGATGCCGTCTATCCGAGCGGTAATCCGAAGAACGTGCTGCACGGCATGCAATCGTATGTCGTCGGGCCGGGCGACGCATCGACGTTCGACATCGTTTCGCCGAAGGAAGGCGCCAACGCGATCGTTTCGCACTCGCTCCGACAAGCGCTTACCGGCGCGATCGCGGTCCTGCAGTTCAGCAACGACGCAGATCCCAAGGCCGGCAAGGGCGACAACATCATCGTCCGGTAATACCGAAGGAACGTTGGGCGCCGTACATCGTTGCCGTCCGTGCAGGGTTTTCTCCTGCATTTAGAACTACTTACGGAGACGCCCGCCGGGAGCTTTCTTTTCCCGGCGGGTGTCGGCACTCTGCCTGTTTTGCGCCTGACGTACGGATATAGCTGATTTATTCACCCACTTCGCAGCAGCTTCTTAAGGAAATGACTATGCAAGCGCGTCAATGGGGCGTCCTCCTGGGCGCGGCCGGGATTATCGGCGCGGCGGGCACGGCGCTCGTCGGCGAGTATGGCCATGGCGCAGCGCCGTCATTTGCCCTGCGCGGCACGCCCGGCGCCGACACGAGCCTTCACGCGTCCAGCGGCATGCACATGCTGAAAGTCAAAAGCTCGCTGACGAAGGATACGCAATACTGGACTTGCCCGATGCATCCGCAAGTCGTGCTCAATCATCCGGGCAACTGTCCGATTTGCGGAATGACGCTTGTGAAGCTCGCTGCGAAGTCCGGGGACAAGCATGCCGATCATGCGTCGGTTTCCGTCGACCCCGCCACCGCCGAAGCGATCGGCGTCGCGTTGACCGCCGTCCGCCAGGGCAAGTTGCATGAGCACATCGATACGTACGCGACGCTTCTGGAAAGCGAAAGCCGAACGGTCAGCGTCACGCCGAAGTTCGAAGGCTGGATCAGGCAACTGAAAATCTCCGCGGTGGGCGAGCGCGTGCATAAGGGGCAATTGCTCTACACCGTCTATTCGCCCGAAGCGCAGCAGCGACAGCGAGACTACATCGATCTGTTGACGCGCCGCGACGCCCTGACAACGGGCGGCAGCATGTCGACGTTCGACAAGAGCACCGGCATGCTCGCGAGCGTCGCTTCCGAGCGCTTTCGCATGCGCGATCGTCTCCTCGCGGCCGATATTCCCGAAAGCGTGATCGCCGATATCGAGCGCGATCGCACCGTCCGCACGGAAATCCCGGTTCTCGCGACACAGGACGGGGTCGTCGAATCGATCAATGCGCGATCGGACGGTTTTATCAGCCCGTCGCAACCGGTGCTCGTTTATGGCGATCCGCGCGGCGCGTGGGCCGAGGTCACGCTGTACGAGGACCAGCTCGGCTGGCTGCGAGAAGGCAGTACCGTCACGCTGCGCAGCGATGCCGATCCCGGCTGGAAGACCACGCTTTCCCTCGACCCGGATAGTGCGCGCGTCGATCCCGCAACGCGCACGGTGCGGCTGCGCGTGCAAGTGCCCGGCGGCAGCGCGGCGCATCTTCTCGCCGGTGACGTCCTGAACGCCACGGTCAACGGTCCGTCGCACGACGGTCTGTTTGTCCCGCGCGACGCCGTGATTCGTACCGGCCACGGAAACTTCCTGATGGTGTCGCTCGGGCAAGGTCACTACCTGCCGAGCGCGGTCGAGCTAGGCGTCACCGATCGCGACAGCGTTGAAGTGACGAACGGTATCGCGGCCGGCAGCGAAGTGGCCGTCAACGGTCAGTTTCTGCTCGGTGCGGAAGCATCGCTCGATGCCTCGCGCAAGCGCATGAATCCCTCCGGGCAAGAAGCGCAGACGTTATGACGCGCATTTATCGTGTCGCCCTGATCGGGCGGCAGGTTCGAGTGAAGGAAGGTGCAAGATGATCGAATGGATCATCGACTGGTCGATCCGCCACCGGCTGATCGTGTTGCTGGCAACCGTCGCGTTCGTTTCCGCAGCCGCTTTTTCGGCGCGGGACTTGCCGCTCGACGCGCTGCCCGATTTGTCGGATACCCAGGTCATCGTTCGCGCGTCCTATGCAGGGCACGCACCGCAACTGGTCGACAACCAGGTCACCTACCCGATCACTTCCGGCCTGCTGGCGCTGAAGGACGCAACGTATGTGCGCGGATTCTCGATGTTCGGCGAATCGTACGTTTACGTCATCTTTGCATCGAACGTCGATCCCGCCGTTGCTCGCACGCGTGTCAGCGAACGGCTTGCGCAAATCCGCGAACAACTCCCCGAGGGCGTGACGCCGACGCTCGGCCCGGACGCGTCGGGCACGGGCTGGATTTTCGAATACTCGTTGATCGACCATTCGAAGCGCGTCCCGCCCGACCGGCTGCGCGCGCTGCAGGATTACTACCTGCGGCCCGAGCTGCAATCGGTGGCCGGTGTGGCCGAAGTGGCGAGCGTCGGCGGCAGTCCGCGTCAATTCGAGGTGCAGGTCGATCCGCGCAAGCTCGCATCGCTCAATATCCGCATGAGCGAGGTCGCCGATTCCGTACGGGATGCTAATCAGTCGATCGGTGGAGGCACGCTGGAAATGTCGCGTTCGCAATATGCGTTGCGCGCCGATGGACAGCTACACAGCCCGGCTGATTTCGACGACATCCCCGTCGCCGCATCGAACGGCTCGACCATACGACTCCGGCAGATCGCGAACGTCGCCGTCGTGCCGAAAGTGCAGGAAGGGTTGACCGACGTCGACGGCAAGGGCGAGGCCGTCAGCGGTATCGTCGTGATGCGTCAGGGAGAGAACACGCTCGCGACCATCAAGCGCGTGCGCGCGAAACTCGATGCGCTGAAAAGCGGTTTGCCGCCCGGCGTCGAAGTCGTTACGCAATACGATCGCTCCACGCTGATTCACAAGGCCATCGAAACGCTCGACCACAAGCTTGTCGAAGAGTCGCTGGCCGTCGCCTTCGTCTGCGTGATTTTCCTCTTTCACCTGCGTTCGTCGCTCGCGGCCATCGCAACGCTGCCGGTCGGCATTCTCGGCGCGATGCTGGTGCTGCGATTGCAGGGCAGCTCCGCAAATATCATGTCGCTCGGCGGTATCGCGATTGCGATCGGAGCCATGATCGACGCATCGATCGTCATGATCGAAAGTCTGCATCGCCGCCTGGAATCGCATCCGCAGCCGAATGCGACGCAACGCTGGGTGCTCGTTCGCGAAACGGCCATCGACGTCGGGCCTTCGCTGTTTTTCTCGCTCGCGATCATTACGCTGTCGTTCCTCAGCATCTTCGGTCTGTCCGATGAGCAGGCGAAGTTGTTCTTTCCGCTTGCGTTCACGAAGACTTATTCGATGGCGTTCGGCGCGGTGCTGTCGATCACGCTGACGCCGGTCCTGATGGGCTACGCGGTGCGCGGTCGCGTGCGGCGCGAAGCCGAAAATCCGCTCAACCGCGGGCTTCAGCGCGTCTACCGTCCTGTTCTGCGCGGTGCGTTGCAACACCCGAAGCTCGCGCTGGGCCTCGGATTCGTCGCGCTGCTCTCCGCGTCGCTGCCGCTCGCGCGCGTCGGCACCGAATTCATGCCGACGCTCAACGAAGGCGATCTGTTGTATATGCCGAGCACGGTTGCCTCCATCGCGACAAAAGAAGCGCAGAACGTCCTGCAGATTACCGACCGCCTGATTCTCGGCGTGCCGGAAGTCGCCCACGTTTTCGGCAAGGCGGGTCATGCCGACACCGCGACGGACCCCGCGCCGATGTCGATGTTCGAGACCGTCGTGCAATTGAAGCCGCGAGAAGCGTGGCCGCGCGGCGAGACGGTGCAGCAGGTTATCGAAAAACTCGAAGCCGCGACGCAGCTCCCCGGCTTGCGCAGTTCGTGGGGCTTTCCTATCCGCACGCGTATCGACATGGTGTCCACCGGCATTCGCAGCCAGTTGGCGGTGAAAGTCTCCGGTGCACGCAGGAGCGATATCGAGGCCGCCGCGAAACAGGTCGAATCGGTATTGGGCGCCGTCCCGGGCGCGCGCTCGGTGTTCTGGGAGCGCACGGAAGCCGGCCGCTATCTCGACATCGATATCCATCGGCAAGTGGCGGCTGCACTCGGCGCGCGGATATCGGATATCCGTGATGCGCTCGATAACGGCGCGGGCGGCAAGATCATCGACTCTGTGAATGACGGACGGGAAATCATTCCGGTATCGATGCGCTACCCGAGCGCGTTCCGCGACTCGCCCGAAGCGATCGGCGACCTGCGTGTCCAGACCGTCACCGGCACGACGGTCGCATTGCGGCAACTGGCGACGATCCGCGTCGCGGACGGACCCAGCGAAATCCGCAGCGAAAACGCGCGGCTCATCGAATACGTGTATGTCGATCCGGCCGATAGCGACGTGGGCGGCTTCTATAAGCGCGCCGCCGATGCACTCTCGCGGGCGCATATTGCACGCGACGGCGTCTCGCTCGAATGGGCCGGACAATATCTCCGGTTCGACCAGCAACGCGCCCGCCTCTGGACGATCGCCGCGCTAACCGGACTTGTAGCGCTGGGCGTGCTGTACATGCACCTGCGCAGCTGGCTGCGAGTGGGCCTGGTGTCGCTGTGCGTGCCGTTCGCGGTAAGCGGCGCATTGTGGCTCGTTTATCTGCTCGGCTACGAAATCTCGACGGCAGTCGTCGTGGGCCTGATTGCGCTCGCGGGTGTGTCGATCGAATTCGGCATCGTCATGCTGCTTTATCTGGATCGTGCGACCGGCAACCTGCCGGAAACCGCGAATACCGCCGAAAACGAAGAACCGCTGCGCAATGCAATTATCAGCGGCGCGTTGCTCAGGCTGCGGCCGAAGACGATGACGGTCAGCGTGATTCTCGCGGGTCTGCTGCCGATCATGCTATCGGACGCGACCGGCGCGGAGGTCATGAAGCGCATCGCCACGCCGCTGTTGGGCGGCATGATCTCGGCGCCGCTGTTTTCGCTGCTGTTGATGCCTGTGCTGTACGAGTGGCTCAGCAATCACGAGCGCCGCGTCGCAGCGCTGCGTGACGAAGTCGAAGGAGTTCATTGATGTCCACGCTCTCCCCTCCCGGCGTTACAGTCCGCTCGAAACGCACTTATTTGCGCCGCCTTGTCGCATTGCTGACGTCGATGCGGTTCGCCATCGCGATTCTTGTCGTCGTCGCCGTCGCTTCGTGTATCGGCAGCATCGCCCCGCAGGAACAGCCGGTCCCGGCTTATCTGAACCGTTACGGTGAGGTGTGGGGCAGGATATTCCTGCTGTGCGGGCTCGACGATGTTTATCACGCACCGTGGTTTATTGGTCTCGTCGCATTGCTGACGCTGTCGACGGGCGTATGCGTCGTACGCAATGCGCCGGAAATGTTCAGGTTGATGTTCAGCTTCCAGTCGCATGTCAATCGGCGCTATGTGGAGAACCTCAGGCACTCGGTATCGCTCGGCCTGATTACGCCGGATTCCGATCCGGACGCTGCGATTCGCAGGCGTCTTGCTTCACAAGGTTATTTGCTGCGATGCGTTCCGCTGCGCGATAACCCCGACGACTGCCTTTACGCCGCGCGCAAGGGCAGCCTGCGGCGTGTCGGCTATCTGCTGACCCATGGTGCGATTGTCCTGATCTGCCTTGCGGCGGTCGGCAACAGCGACCTGTTCGTCCGTACGCGTCTGATGCTTGGCTTGCAGCACGTCGAGACCCGCGATCTGCCCATTTCGCGCGTGCCTTCAGCGAGCGTTCTGCCCGAATCCACGCGAAGCTATCGCGCGCAGGTCAGCATTGCGGAAAGCGATACCGCGCACGCTGCATTGATCCAGCTCGGCGACGGCTATCTCGTGCAGCCGCTGCCATTCAACGTGCGCGTGCGCAAATTCCATATCGAGTATTACCCGACGGGGCAACCGCGCGACTTCGTCAGCGACATCGAATTGACCGATCGCGACGGCACACACCCGCGCGACTATCTGTTGCGCGTCAATCATCCGATCACGGATCACGGCGTCACGCTGTATCAATCCGGTTTCGAAGACGGCGGCACGCAGGTTGCGTTCCATATGAAAGCGCTCAATGGACAGGACACGGCCATCGACGCCCAGGTCGGCACGGTCACGCCGGTGCTGATCGACGGCAAACCGTGGTCGCTTGAACCGACCGGATTTACGCGCGTGAATTTCCAGGCGCACCGTGGAGGCCGCACGTCCAGTCTCGTCGCGCGGTTTCTGAATAACGACGCCGCAGCGAAGCAGGACCTCGGGCCGTCCGTGACCACGACGCTGCGCGACATGAGCGGCCAGAGTGTCGAGTGGCTCGCATTCGTCAACCCCATCGCAATCAACGGTCATCCATACCGCGTGCTGGGCGTGCGTCGTGCGGGCGAAGCGGATTTTGATTTCGTGAAGATTCCGGCCGGAAATTCGGGCGGCACGCGGATATTCGATACGCTCGCACGCCGTTTGAGCGATCCGTTGTTGCGCGCGCATGCCGCCACGCAAATCGGTCATGGTCAGGACGCGGCCAATCACGCAGCGGCCGCCTTGCTGGACGTATTCGCGGCGAAGGGATTCGGCGGAATCGATACCGTATTGCAACGCTCGGTGCCCGCCGCCGATCGTTCGCACGCGGCACAGTTGTTTGGCGCGCTGCTCAACCAGACCGTCGCACGGATGATGGCCGGCACGCTGGCGAATCCCGGCGACGCAACGCAGCTTTCCGATGCCATGCAGGCATACAGCGATTTTCGCCGACTCAACGTCGATCTCCTGCCCGTGCCGGAGCAGTATCGGCAACGCAGCGCGTCGGGGCTGCAGGTTGCGCGCCGCTGGGGCGGCGGGCTCATCGTCGCGGGCTTTGGGCTGCTCGCGCTCGGCGTATGTCTGCTTTATTTCGTAGCCGAAAGACGCGTGTGGGTGATTCTGGAATCGGGCGGGCGGCATCTGCGGATCGGAATGGCCGCGAATCGCCCCACCCCCACGTTGCACGTGGAATTTGACGAGGTGGTTCGTCGCCTGCTGGACGACCGCCCTCCCGCAATCAGGAGAACACGATGAATCATACTTATGTCCGGACGGACGCGGCGGCGACCTTCAACCGCGACACCGTGGTTAGCGCGCTGTTCTATGCCTTGATCGGATTTGGCGCATTCGGCTCGTATTTGCGCCTGCGCCCGACATTCGACGGTTACGACTCTGCAATCCTGCTGCTCTTCGCCATTTTGGCTGGAGCCTGCGGGCGGCATTGGCGATCGCTGCGCCAATTCTCTTTGGCGATGGTGCCGCCGGTCGCGGCAGGTTATTTCCTGATGTCGAACAGTGCGACGCTTAACGCAGCGGTCCACAGCCAAGGCTTGATTCTGGCGACGGGCATTACGATCTGGTGCGCCACGCTTTTATTCCTGGCCGGCTGGATCTCGCGTAATCAGAAGGTGTTCACGGTGGCGCGTCTCGCGACATGGCTCGCGGTCGGGATCGGCCTGCTCGCCTTCCTGCTGCGCTGGCGCGAATCGTACGAGATGGGCAGCGCGATCGGCCACCTGCCCGTGAGCAACCTGTATGAAGTGTTTCTCGTGTTCGTGCTGCTGACGAGCACGATGGTGCTGTATCTGACCGACACATTCGACGCCCCCGAATTGGCCGCGTTCGCGATGCCGGTGGTCAGCGCGGCGGTCGGATTTCTGTTCTGGTACGGCGCCGCGCGCGGCGCGGGCGCCATCACACCGCTGATTCCGGCATTGCAGTCGTACTGGATGAAGCTGCACGTACCGGCCAATTTCATCGCGTATGGCGCATTTTCGATTTCGGCCATGTCGAGCGCCGCATGGCTGCTCGCACGGTACCCGTTCTTCGCGCGCCGTTTGCCGGAACGCGTCTGGATCGAAGAAGTCACGTATCGCGCCATTGCCGTCGGCTTTGTGTTCTTCACGGCCGCGACCATTCTGGGCGCGCTGTGGGCCGCGGAAGCATGGGGCGGTTACTGGTCCTGGGACCCGAAGGAAACGTGGGCGCTGGTGGTGTGGCTCAATTACGCGGCCTGGTTGCACATTCGCTTCGTCAAGAAACTCAATGGCGCAATTCTTTCGTGCTGGGCGCTAATGGGACTGTTTGTCACGCTATTTGCGTTTCTCGGTGTGAATATGTATCTGTCCGGGCTCCATTCCTATGGAGCACTGTGATGAGCACGCATGACATCCAGTTTGCGGGCACGCTGTCGACAGCGCTTACGCTGCTGGCCGGCGTGCTGCTCGCCAACCTGCCGTTTGCCGTTGCGCCGAACGCCAACGCCCGCAATGTGCGCCGGGCTGCCGGATGGCTCGCGGGCTTCCCGATCTGGCACGCGGCGGCGTTCGCGTTCGGCTTGTTGGCGCAATCCAGTCTCGGACCTGAGGCGTGGGGCGAGACGATCAGCATCAGTTTCCTGTTGTATGCGGTGCTGGGTTTTCCGGCGTTTGTCTGGCGCTTTCTGCGTTAGCCAATCGCGCGTAGATTCAGGTATTGATCGAATGGCTTGCGTCGCAAAAGGTGCGACATATCCACTCACTGCGCACTACAGAGTTGTAAGCCTCGTTTAACGAGTGCAAGATTCACGTCGCATTATTGTGGCTCATATCGTGACTAACCGATTCCGTAAACATCTGACTGCATGGCTTGGCTTGCTTGCCATGTGGCTGATCGTGTCTGCGCCGATCGTAAGTCAGCTGGTCGCTCAGGCCCATTCGCATCAGGACGCGACCGTCGCGAGCATGACAACGGCCATGGGCGACATGCACATGGCCGGAATGCAGATGAGCGCCGGCGACGGCGGCCATCACGCCGCAAAGCCAACGGTAGTCATCAAGGCGACGATGGCGGCGTGCGGCTACTGCGACCTGCTCGCCACCCATGCCGCGATGCCGGCGCCCGCGCCCGCCGCAGAATTGACGCACATGCTCGTCATGTCCGCCGCCACGCCGGTCCTTTCCACACGATTCACGCCGGTCGGCGCCTTCCCGTCCGGGCGCCCACGCGCACCCCCCGTCGTTTTCTGACTGCATCCGCTTTAAAAACCACGATAAACGTGCGTCATTGACGCGCGCGGATTAGTTCGTCCTTGGATTTCAGGAATCGATATGTTTTACCTCGCACCACGAGGCGTATACGCTCGCCCCAATAAAGCCGCCTTGCGCGCCGTGCTCGGAATACTTCCATTTACGTTGATCGCGCCGTACGTGTACGCCGACGGCACCACGAGCGAAACGACGCTGCCGGCCGTCACGGTGAACGCGACGAGCACCTCGGGCGACGCATCCAGCGCCTCCCGTAGCGCCCCGCCCGCCGTCGATCCCAACCTGCCCGCGTCCGTCGAGACCGTCACGCGCGACCAGTTCAACAACTGGAATGTCATCAACAGCGAAGACGCGCTGAAATACCTGCCCAATCTCGCGGTGCGCAAGCGCTTCATCGGCGATGTGAATTCCATCATCGCGGTGCGCGGCACGAGCAATACGCAAAGCGCGCGCGGACTCGTCTATGCGGACGGCCTGTTGCTCAGCAATCTGCTCGGCAACAGCTATTCGTTTCCGCCGCGCTGGTCGATGGTCTATCCCGACGAGATCCAGCAGGTCGACGTAATCTATGGACCGTTCTCCGCGCTGTATCCCGGCAATTCGCTCGGCGCGACGGTGCTCATGACGACGCGCATGCCGACGAAGTTCGAAGCGACCGCGGACGTGAAAGCGTTCACGCAGCATTTCAGCCTCTACGGCATCAACCAGAATTTCAACGGCAGCGAGACCACGGCGACGATCGGCGACAAGATCGGTAATTTCTCGTTCCGGCTGGGCGTCAATCATCTTGAGAACACCAGCCAGCCGTTGCAGTTCGCGACGCTCGCAAAGTCGTCGACGCCCGCGAAACCGGGCGACATTCCGGTCACCGGCGCGTACTTCTACAACAACCAGACCAATACGCCGACCGCGGTGCTGGGCGTCAACGGCGAAGGAATCGAGCACACGGTTCAGGACCAGTTCACGATGAAGGCGCAGTACGACTTCACGCCGACGGTGCAAGGCACCTTCACGCTCGGCTACTGGCACCAGACCTATGACAGCCAGACATCGACCTTCCTCGTCGACGCAAACGGCAACCCGGTGTATGGCGGCACGGTCAATATCGGCGGCTACCGTTACACGATTCCGGCCTCCGCGCTTGCGCCGAGCCTCGGCTACAACGAGAACTGGCTGTACGGCCTTTCACTGCGCACGCATCAGGCCACCGGCTGGAACGCGGAAGCGATTGCTTCGTACTACGATGTGTCTGAGAGCGTGGCGCGCACGGCGGCCGGCGGCGGTCCGGGCAACGGACCGGGCACCGTGACCTTCGGCGACGGCACCGGCTGGAAGACGCTCGATTTGAAGGCGACGTGGACGCCGCCGTCGCCCGCCGCCGGCTTGCTGAGCCATTGGCTGACGTTCGGCTATCACTACGACAATTACTTCCTCGACAACGAAACGTACAACACGGCCGCCTGGCGCGACGGCCCGGCAGGTTCGTTTGCGAATTCGTTCGGCGGCAGAACGCAGACGCAGGCGGTATACGCGCAGGATGCCTGGCGCTTCCTGCCGCGCTGGAAGTTCGTCTACGGTGCGCGCTACGAGGACTGGAATGCCTATGACGGCCGCCAGGCGCTCGGCGCAACGGGGCTGCCTTATCCCGAGTCGAACCAGCATCACATTTCGCCGAAGGCTTCGTTGTCGTTCGACGCGACCGAAGACCTCACGCTGCGCGCATCGATCGGCCGCGCGTATCGTTTCCCGACGGTCAGCGAACTGTTCCAGGGAAAGATCAACGGCTCGACGATCATCAACAACAATCCGAACCTTCAGCCCGAAGACGATATATCGAAGGAATTGACGGCCGAGTGGGCGCACTGGAATGGCCTGTGGCGTCTTTCGCTGTTCCAGGACGACGTGAAGAACGCGATCTTCAGCCAGACCGACACGACCGTGCTCCCGAACGTCACCAGTTTCCAGAACATCGGCAAGGTGCGCTCGCGCGGCGTGGAAATGAGCTATCAGGGCGAGGACGTCGTGATTCACGGACTCGATCTGATCGCGAGCGTCGCGTACACGCAGTCGAAGATTCTCGCCAATGCGCAGAACCCCGCCACCGTCGGCAAGTATTTCTACCGGATTCCGCTGGTGCGCGCCGATCTCGCGGCGACTTATCACATCGACGAGCGTTCGACGGTCATGGTGGGTGCACGTTATTCGGGCCGTGAATACAACACGCTGAACAATACCGATTCGAATCCGAATGTGTTCGGCGGCACGAGCACGTATACGGTGGCGGACGCGAAGTTCACGTTCAAGCCGACGAAAACGACCCAGCTTGCAGTCGGCGTCGACAACATCTTCGATGCGCGCTATTTCGTCTATCACCCGTATCCGGGCCGGACGTTCTATGTCGAAGGCAAGATCGGGATCTGAACGTGAGCGAGCCACGCTTTATTTCATCGCCGGGGTTGCCGGCGCGCAGACGGGCGATACCGCCTGGCAGGCGCCAGCGTTACGTCGCGGGCGCTGCCGTGCTCGTCGGTGCGTTGCACGTCGCCGTGCTCGGCTTCGTGATGTCGTCGCCCGAGCCGCGAAGAGAGCCGGCTCCGCTGCATGTCGTCGCGGCCGAACTCATCACGTCCGCGCCCGCGGCATCGCCGATGCCCGCACCGGCTACCCCGCCACGCGTGCAACCGCCTGTGCATGAGCGCATGCCGGGTGCGCCGCGTCCCGTTGTGCGTCCCGTTGTGCGTCCCGTTGTGCATCCGGCGGCGCCGGTGCAGCACGAGCAGGTTGCCGAACCGACGCCGCATCCCGCTGTCGCCCCCACTGCGTCGCCTGTCGCACCCGCTCAGCAATCCGAAGCATCTCAACCCGCCCAACTGGCTCCCTCGACACCCAACGCGGCCGCCGACGATACCGCACAACACGCGCCCTCTGCACAAACACCGCGCGCCGTTGCGCAACTCGATTGCACGATCGCGAAACCGGCTTACCCGATGCTGTCACGCCGCAACCGCGAATCGGGCACGGCGGTCGTCGAGCTGCGCGTCGACGTCACGGGTCATATCGATTCGGCACGCGTAGCCACGTCGAGCGGGTACCCGAGACTCGATGCAGCCGCGCTCGATGCCGTACAGTCCAGCGCGTGCGTTCCCTACAAAGAAAACGGCAAGCCCGTGCCCGCGAGCGCGAAAGTGCCGGTCGTATTCAATCTTTCCGAATAAAGGAGTTCGAAAATGCAAACTTATGGCTTGCATCACGTGTGGCAACAAGGCGATCTCGTCACGCGCGCGACCGCGCTGCTGCTCGCTGCCATGTCGATCGCGACGTGGACCGTCATTTTGATCAAATCGATCGACCTTCGTCTCATGGCTCGTCGCGCTGCACGCGCCGAACAGCAGGTCTGGAACGCCGAATGGACGGAGTCCGGCACGCCCGTGTTCGGCGAGCCCGGTTCGCCGTTTTACGACATCGCGGAAGCCGGGCGACTCGCGCTCGCGCGTCTGGAGACGAGCCGTCATCGCCGCGCCGATCTCGCCGACACGAGCGACTGGCTGGCCCGCCACCTCAAAACCGCGACCGACGATGCGTCGGCGTCGATGCATCGCGGGCTCGCACTGCTCGCGTCGATCGGCGCGATTGCGCCGTTCGTCGGGTTGTTCGGCACCGTGTGGGGCATCTATCACGCGCTCATCGCCATCGGCGCGAGCGGCGACGCGAGTCTCGATCAGGTCGCCGGCCCCATCGGCGAAACGCTGGTCATGACCGCGTTCGGCCTGTTCGTCGCGATTCCCGCCGTGGTCGGCTACAACACGCTCTCGCGCACGATGCGCGGCATCGCCGCAAGGCTGAACCGCTTCGGCCACAACGTGCTCACGGTTTTGTTGACTGGCACGCCGGCATCGGTCACGCCCCTGCACACTGCAACCGCCGAGAGGCAAGCATGATCGGCGATCACTCGAATAGCCCTTCCGACGGCGGCCTCGCATCGGAAATCAACATGACGCCGCTCATCGACGTCATGCTCGTCCTGCTCGTCGTGTTCATGGTGACGCTGCCGGTCGTTCATCACGCGGCGAAAATCGCGCTGCCGCAAGCGAGCAGCCAGCGCGAAGATTTGCGCGTGCCGCACGTGGACGTCACGGTCGATGCGAGCGGACAGATACGCTGGGATGGTCACACGATGAACGAGCAATCGCTCGAAACGGCGCTGGCGTCCGCGGCGAAGCAGAACCCGCAGCCCGAGATTCGTCTTGTCGCGGACCACATGGCGCGCTATGGCGAAGTCGCGAAGCTGCTCTCGCAGGCGAGCGCGGCGGGCGTCGTCAAAGTGGGCTTCGTCACCGATCCCGTTCAATCGCATTGAGAAGACCGGCCATGCCCAAGTTTCCCTTACGCACCCTGCTCGCCGGTCTTGCGTTGACGATCGGAAATTTCGCGTCGGCGCATGAGATGGGCGCGATGCCGACGATGCATCATCACGACGCTTCGCAGCCCGAACAATGTGCAAGCCTTTCGCTGCAATGCGCCGCCGCCGCGACGCCTTTCATCGACACGCACGGCCAGCTCTGGGTCGTCTGGTCGGCGGACGGCGCCGTCTCCGTCGCCGCGTCGAACGACGCGGGCAAGCACTTCGACGCGCCCGTCGTGATCGGCCGATATGGTGCGCGGCTCGATACCGGCGTCGAATCGCATCCGCAGATCGCCATCGACGGCAAGGGGCGAATCGTCATTGCGTACGGCGTATTCAAGGACGACAAATGGAACGCGGAGGTGATGGTGTCGCATTCGGACGACGGCAAAACATTTACGCCGCCGCGCCCGATCTCGTCCGATTCGGCGAGCCAGCGTTTTCCGGTCATCGCGTTCGGCGCGCACGACACGCTCTTCGCCGCGTGGCTCGACAAACGCACGGTCTCCGCCGCGCGCGAGCACGGCAAGGAGCAGTCGGGTGCGGCGCTCGCCTATGCGTGGTCCGACGATGACGGCGCAACCTTCAGGGGCGAAGCGATCGCGGAAGACCATACATGCGAATGCTGCCGCGTCGATCTCGCGCTCGACCGGGACCAAAACCCGGCCGTCCTGTTTCGCAAGATCTACGGTGCGAACGAACGCGATCACGCGGTGTTGAAGTTCAACGACAAGCATCAACCGTTGGAAGTCCATCGCATCGCGTTCGATCGCTGGACTATCGACGGATGTCCTCATCATGGCCCCGCGCTGGCCGCGTCATCGGACGGGACGTGGCACGCCGCCTGGTTCACGGCCGGCGAAGCGCGCCAGGGCCTCTATTACGCGCGCTCCACCGACCAGGGCGTGAGCTTCTCCGCACCGCGGACGGTCGGTGACGAAGCGCACCAGCCGGGCCGCCCGTCGCTGCTCGCACGCGACAAATCGGTGTGGCTCGCCTGGAAGGAGTTCGACGGCCAGCACATCCTGGCCCGCGTGCGTCATTCGAGCGATGGCGGCGTGACGTGGTCCGCCGACCGCACGATCGACACGGTGGATGGCCAGACCGACCGGCCGATGCTCGTCGCCGACGCGCAGCACGTCTACGTCTCCTGGCTCACCCAGAAACACGGCTATCAACTGATCGAACTGGACCCGTCATGAAGCACCATTTCCGGACCTTGTTGAACCTGAGCGCCGCGTTCGTGCTGGCGTCTTCATCGCTTGCGGCGCTCGCCGCGCCGCCGCGTCCGTTCACGACGCAAAGCTTCGCCGACATTCGCGCGCACCATGCGGGCAAGCCGCTCATCGTTCATATCTGGGCGATGAGCTGCGGCCCCTGCATCGGCGAGTTGCCGAAGTGGGGCGAATTCACGCGCACGCATCGCGGCGTCGATTTCGTGCTCGTGCGATTCGATCAGGCGCCCGTCGATGCGACCGAAACGCGGCTCGCGCAAGCGGGCCTGACTCATGTCGAAAGCTGGGGCGTCGAGTCCGAACCCGATGAGTATCTGCGGGCCAGCGTCGATTCGAAGTGGTTCGGCGACGTGCCGCGAACGCTGCTCATCGCGCCGGATGGCACGGTGACTTCGATTCACGGCGTCGCCGATCAGCAGAAGGTCGCCGCGTGGCTCGCGACGGTGCAGACGGTGCGGACCGCAGCGAGCAAGCACGCGAACTGAAGCGACGTCGATATCGATCCAGCGTGCGCCACGCCGCAAGGCAGAGGCCGGCACCGGTCAGCGCGTGACGATCATGCACACCGCCGTCGCCGTCGCAACGAGGCGGCCGTCCTGCCACAGTTCGCCCTCGACGTTGCAGACGCCGCGCCCCCTGCGCACGAGCGTCGCGCGGCCGGTCAGCGTGCCGGGCTTCGCGGGTCGAAGAAATGAGGTGTTCAGATTGAGCGTCGCGCAATGCTCGCCGTCCGCAAGCGTCGAGGTGACGAGCGTTGCCGTGACGTCGTCGAGCATCGCGCAGAGCATGCCGCCCTGCACCTGGCCCGCGGGGTTCAGGAACTCCGGCGTGCCCACGTACTGCGCTTCGAGCGCGTCTTCGCGCAGCGACACGAACGTGGCGCCGAGCGTCGTCGTGATGGGCGGCGCGCCGTTCGCGCCATGGAGGCGCGCGAGTACCGGTTTATCGTCGATCTCCAGGTGCCGCTCCTTTTTATTCGAGGCAGTTGTTGTCCACCGTCGCGCCTATTCGCCGCGAAACACCGGCTTGCGCTTTTCCTTCCATGCGAGCGCGCCTTCGCGCAGATCGTGCGACGCGTCCGCCTGTGCGACATCGCGGTCGAACCCGGCCACGTCGAGCGTGCCGGCCGCGATCCGGTTCAGATGCTTCTTCATGCCGAGCAGCGCGAGCGGCGCCATGCCGGCCAGTTCGTCGCTCAGCCGGTCGACCTCTTCGCGCAACGCCTCCGGCGCCACGACCGTATCGAGGAAGCCGCACGCGAGCATCTGCGCGGCATCGAACGTCGCCGCACGCAGCAGCAGTTGCTTCGCCACGTTCAAACCGAGCCGCGACACATAGCGCTGCAATCCGCCGCGATAAAACAGCAGACCGAGCCGCGCGGCCGGCACGAACATCTGGGTCGTCTCGACGCCGATGCGGAAGTCGCACGCAAGCGCGAGATCGGTCGCGCCGCCGTACACACCTCCGTTGATGGCCGCGATCGTCACCGGACGCGCCAGCTCCATTTCATTCGTGAGCGCCTCGAAGCTCGCCCCCGCATTACCGTCCGCCACGCGACCGATGTTAAAGCCCGCGCAAAACTGCCGGCCCTCGGCGCGCAGCCGCAGCACGAGCACGTCGCGCCGCGCGTTCACATCGCGGATATAGGCCCGAACGAGGTCCAGGTCCTCCGGTTCGAGCCGGTTCGCCATGTCGGGCCGGCGCAGCGTGATCGTCGCGACCCGCCCTCCCATGGTCAGTTCAGGCGCGAGGCCGGGCGAATTGGCGGCGGGTTTCGAGGTCATCGCGGACTCAGTGGAAGTGGTAGATCTGCATGGTAGTCTCGCCGGCTTCGATGCGCTTGCAGATCGCAGCCTCGTCGGCCTCGCGCTTCGCCGCCTTCTCGACCACGTCGGCCGCGCGCGCGCGCGGAATCGCGACCACGCCGTCACGGTCGCCGACGATCAGATCGCCCGCGCCGACCGTCACATTGCCGATCATCACGGGCTCGTTGATCCAGCCGATCGCGCCGTAGTCCTTGCCCGTGCCGCGAATCGACACGCACCGCGAAAACACCGGAAAGCCGATCTGTTCGAGCAGGTTCGCGTCGCGCACGCCGCCGTCGATCACGAGCCCGGCGAGTCCCCGCACCTTGCCCGCCGTCGTCATGATTTCGCCCCAGTAGCCGTGATCGTAGACGCCATGCGTGTACACGACGAGCACGTCGCCCGGCTGCGCGAGCACGAGCGCGCGATGCAGCCACAGGTTGTCGCCGCCCGGCGAATGCACCGTGAAAGCCGGGCCGCACATCCTGAAGCCGGGCGCAACCGGCTTGATCGCCGAAGGCAAGGCGCCGATCTTGCCGCCCGCTTCGTGCAGCGTCGCCGTGGGCAGCCCGCGCGCCGCCTCGACCACGCAGGCCTCGACACGCTCGATCGCCGTGCGGACCGTCGTCGCCGAATCGTGTTCTTTCATGCTCATTTCCCCCGCGTCTGCAACTGGTGATACTTGAACTGCTTGCGCGCTTCGTCGAGGCGCATGCCTGAGCGGCAAGCCTCGCGAATCGCTTCCTCGGCGTGATGAATCGACTCGGCCGCGTCGAGCACCGCGGCCTCGTGCTCGCGCGGAATCACGATGACGCCATCGGCATCGCCGCGCAGGATGTCGCCGGGCTGCACGCGCGCGTCGCCGATATTGACGGGGATATTGCTCGCCTCCACCTGCACGCGGTCCTTGCCCGTGCGCATCCAGTGATCGCGGCTGAACACGGGATAGCCGAGCTTCAGGCACAGCGACACATCGCGACAGATGCCGTTGATCACCGTGCCGCCGAGTTGGCGACGATGCGCGATCTCGGTGAGGATGTCGCCCCACACGGTCGCGTCTTCGCGCCCGCCGTTGTCGAGCACGACGATCGCGCCCGCCGGAACGTCGTCGATATAGTCGCCGACCGTGCCCGGCGGATTCGCGGCCGGACCATACTTGAGCGTCCACGCGCGGCCCGCGAGCCGGAAGTCCGCGCTGCGCGCCTTGATTTTGCAGCACTGACCGACGATGCCGAGCTTGTCGAGTGCATCGGAGAGCGTGGCCGTATCGAGCTGGCCGGCGCGCTCCACGTTGCGATCTTCGTGGGTTGTCATGGTGTCCCTGTCTTCGTGATTTGCCGTTGCGCTCACTTGAGCATGTGTTCGTAGTTGCCACCCATCACCTTGCCGACGGGCGTGCCGGACAGAATCGCCTTGGCCATCGCCGCCTCTTTCGCAACGATCATCTCCGCCACGTCGAGCACGCGCTCGATATCCGCGGCCCGGATAAAGATCACGGCGCTGTTGTCGGCCACGACGTAATCGCCCGCTTCCACCCACGTTCCGCCGATCTGCACGGGCACGCCGGTGCCCTTCTCGACGACGCGTCCGCGTGCCGTGCGCGCCGTCGTGGCGCGGCTGAACACCGGCAGTTCGTACGCGATGGCCTCGTCGATATCGCGCACCGGGCCATCGGCCACGACGCCCGCGACCGCGCGCACTTTCGCCGCGAGCGAAAGCAGGCCGCCCCAGCATCCGGCTTCGACGCCGCTCGTCTGCTCGACCACGATCACGTTGTCGCTATCGGCCTGTTCGATCGCGGTGCAGCCGAGGTGCACGGGCGGCCCCGGCGGCGCTTCGCCCGTGCCGAGCTTCACGGTGATCGCGCGGCCCGCGATGCGTCCCGCGCCCGAGCGTTGCGGCAAGCCGCTCACGACGCCGGGCAATTCGAGTTTGTCGAGCGCGTCGGAGACGGCGCAGCAATCGAGACGCCGCAGACGCTGTACATTCTGGTCAGCCATGTGGGTGGTTTCCGTGGTTTTTCACTGTGCGATGAAGCGGAGCCGCGCGAATCAGGCGAGCGTGCGCCATGCGGCGAAACACAGCCCCGTGCCGGTCAGCGCGGGGCTGCGGTAGCCGGGCGTGTACGACACCCATTCCAGATCGAGCGACTTGACCGCTTCGACCGCGATGATCCAGTTGCGGATCTCCGAGCTGCCGGCCTGCAACTGCCCCGGATCGAGCGCGGCGAGCCAGGCGCTGTCCTTGCGGCGAATCGCGTCGATGATGCCGTTGTCGAGTTCCTCGTCCACGACGAAGTGCGAGAGACCGCCCGACGCCAGCACGCCGACGCGCAGGTCTTCGGGATACGACTCGATCAATTCGCGCAGCGCGGCGCCGAGCTGGGTGCAGCGGCGCGGCGTCGGCTGGTTCGGCGGATCGAACGTATTCACGATCACCGGAACGACCGGCAAATCGAGTCCCTGCAGATAGCGGCGATGAATGAACGAGAACGCATGACCCTCGTATTGCCCGCGTTCGAGCCCGTCCATGGCGGCGATGTCGAAATCGCGCTCGCAGAGTTCGCGGATCATCCAGCGCGCCATCTCCGACTTGACGGGATAGTGCACGTCGGCATCGGGCTCCTGGCGCATCGTGCGGGCGCGCGCGTACCAGCCGTCGTTCGGGCTCGTCTCACGCTTCGCATTCCGAATCGTTTCGCCGTAGTAAATGGCGAAGGCCGGGTTGTTCGTCGTGCGGAAAAGCTCGGTCTGATCGTCGCCGACGACGATCAGCACGTCGAGCTTCGCCGCGCGGATGCGCTCGCGCAACTCGTCCATCGCGGCCTCGGCCTCGTCGTAGCGCTGCCCCATCCTGTCTTCCGTGACCATCGACCCGGACCCGGCGGGCGCGCGTTCGAGCAACTGCTCGTACGTGACGCGCTCGCCTGTCTTGTCATAGTAGTGCGGATTTTTCGGGTCGACCGCGCGAAAACCGTGCTGCCAGTCTTCGCGCCGAGACACCAGCATGATGCTGTGCGACGAACCGAATGCTGCTACCAGACGAGCCATTTCGTCTCCTCCTGTGTTGTTGCTGCTTATGCCGCGTTCAGACGACGAACGCCGCGCGCCACTGTTCGATCTGTTCGGTCGAATACCCGAGTTCGTGCAGGATCGACTGCGTGTGCTCGCCCTGCCCGGGCGCGAGACGCGGCGCCGCATCGCGCGGATAGCGCGAGAGCCGGAACGGCTGCCCCACGAATGCGACTTCGCCCTTGCCCGGCAATTCGACGGGCCACGCAATGCCGAGATGCTTGACCTGCGGGTCGTCGAACACCTTGTCGATGCTGTGAATCGGACCGCACGGCACGCCTGCCTTGATGAGAACCTCAGTCCATTCCTTCGTCGTGCGCGTCTTGAAGATTTCGCCGACCGCGCCGTTCACCGCGTCGCGATTCGCCACGCGCGCGGGATCGGAATCGAAACCCGGCGCGCGCGCCAGAGGGTCGAGGCCGAGCGCTTCACAGAGCCGCGTCCACATGGTCTGGCCGATGGCGGCGAGATTCAGGTAGCCGTCTTTCGTCGCGAACACGCCGGTCGGCACCGTGAGCGGATGTTCGTTGCCGACCTGCTGCGGCACCTTCTTGTCGACGAGCCATTGCGCCGCCTGGAAATCGAGCATCGCGATCTGCGCTTCGAGCAGCGAGGTCTGGACCCACTGTCCCTCGCCCGATGCTTCGCGTTCGAGCAGCGCGGTGAGGATCGCCATCGCGCAGAAGTGTCCCGCGCAAAGATCCGCGATTGGAATGCCGACGCGCATCGGGCCTTCGCCCGGCTTGCCCGTCACGCTCATGAGGCCGCCCATGCCCTGCGCGATCGAATCGAAGCCCGGCCATCTCGCGTACGGACCGTCCTGGCCGAAGCCGGAAATGCTCGCGTAGACGAGGCGCGGATTGATCGCGCGCAGCGCATCGGCGCCGATACCCAAACGGTCTTTCACATCGGGCCGGAAGTTCTCGATGAACACGTCGGCGCGCGCGACCAGCCGATGCAGGATCTCGCGGCCCGCCGGGGCCTTCATGTTCAGCGTCAGGCTTTCCTTGTTGCGATGCAGGTTTTCATAATCGGCGCGATTGTGGTCGCGCCCGCCGATCATGTCGTCGCTGCCCGGCGCACCCGGCGGGATTTCGAGCTTGATCACGCGCGCCCCCATGTCGGCGAACAGACGCATGGCGGTCGGGCCCGCGCGCACGCGCGACGCATCGATGATCGTGAAGCGCGACAGTGCGCCCTGGCGCACCGGTTCGGCCTGGCGGATGTCACTGGATTCGAGGCTCATGTTCACTCTCCCTCAGGCCGGAACGAACATCGGAACCGGATAGCCGCCGTCGCTCGGCTTGAACACGACGCGCACGCGATGACCGATTGCGAGCGCTGCCGGATCGCAATCGACGAGATTCGTGAGCATCGTCACGCCCTCGTCGAGCGTCACATAAGCGAGCGTGTAGCGCGCCTCGTCCTTGCCCATCGTGCTGTACGAGTAGATCGTCCCGTTGCCCGACGACTCGGCCCATTCCGTGTTCGCGCTCAGGCAATGCGGGCAGATGTCGCGCGGGTAGTAGTGCGTCTCGCCGCAGTCGTTGCAGCGCTTCACGAGCAGGCGGCCGTCCCTGGCGGCGTCCCAGAACGGCAGCGCCTCGGGCAACGCGCGCGGCGCGGCGATGCGGCGCGGCCCGGCGGCCTTTGCGGCCTTTGCGGCTTTTTCAGTCGCGGAATGCTGATTAGTCGTACTCATCGTTATTCACGTTCCAAAATGAGCGTAGCGGCCGTATGGCGCGACGCCAGTGCGCCGCCGATCCCGTTTGCGAGCGCGAGATCGCAGTCCGGCACCTGCACGGCCGGATGCGCTTCGCCGCGCAACTGGCGCACGGCCTCGATCACCTTCGTGACGCCGCCGCGATTCGCCGGATGGTTGTTGCACAGGCCGCCGCCATCGGTGTTGAACGGCAGCTTGCCGACGCCGGAGATGAGGCCGCCGTCCTGCACGAACTTGCCGCCCTCGCCCTTCTTGCAGAAGCCGAGATCTTCGAGCTGCATGAGCACGGTGATCGTGAAGCTGTCGTAGAGCGACGCGTACTTGATGTCCGAAGGGCTCAAGCCGGCCTCGGCGAACGCCGCCGCGCCCGAAAATTTCGCGGCCGACCAGGTCAGGTCGATGTTGCCGCCCGCAGCATGCTTCGGCGCCTCGCCGGTGCCGCGCACCTTGACGAGCGGACGTTTGAGTTGCTTCGCGATCTCGAGGCGCGCGACGATGAGCGCGCCGCCGCCATCGCTCATCACGCAGCAGTCGAGACGATGCAGCGGATCGGCGACCATCGGCGAATTGACGACGTCCTCGACGGTGACGACATTGCGCAGTACCGCGTTAGGATTGTGCTGCGCGTGATGCGACGCCGCGACCTTGATCCACGCAAGCTGTTCGCTCGTCGTGCCGAACTCGTACATATGCCGCTTCGCGACCATGCCGTAGAGGTTCTGCGTCGCGGGGCCGAACGGCAGTTCGAACTGCACGTCGGGCGCGTCCGGGTCCGGCGCCTTCAGCGCGAGCGCGGCGCCAGCCGCACGCGGACGCCCCGCCAGCGTGATCAGCGCGATATGGCAACGGCCCGCGGCAATCGCCTCGGCGGCGTGCGCGACGTGCAGGATCGGCGCGGAACCGCCGCATTCGGTCGAGTCGACGTGACGCAGTTTCAGGCCGAGGTATTCGGCCATCGTGGTCGTGCCGAGGCCCGGCGCGTCGCCCGCGCAGAAGTAGCCGTCGATGTCGCGTTTCGTGAGGCCCGCGTCCTCGAGCGCGCCCTTTGCCACGTCGGCATGCAGGCGCGCGACGGAGAGGTCGTCGGCCTTGCGCGTCGGGTGCTCGTAGGCGCCGACGATGTACGCTTGTCCGTTCAGGCTCATGCGGCCTCCCTGGCGAGACGCTGCGCCGTGAAGCGGCTCAGGTGCCACGTCGCATCGCCGTAGGTCATGTTGATCGCGAACATGCGCTTCGCGTAGTGACCCGCGCGGCACTCTTCGGTGACGCCCATCGCGCCATGCAACTGGATGGCCCATTCGCCCGCGTTCTTGCACGCGTCGCCGATGAACGCCTTCACCGCCGAAACGAACCGGCCGCGGCGCGCGGGATCGTTTTCGTCGACGGCCATCGCGGCGGCGCAGGCCATCGACTTGCCTTGTTCGAGCGCGATCAGCATGTCGGCGACGCGGTGTTGCAGCGCCTGAAACTTCGCGAGCGGCGCGCCGAACTGCGTGCGCGTCTTCAGATGCTCGACGGTCAGATCGAGCAGCGCCTCCAGCGCGCCGACCGACTCCGCGCACAAGGCCGCATTCGCGCGATCGAGCGCCGCGTCGATCAACGCACAGGCTTCGCCCTCGTCGCCGATCAAATCGTTCTTGCTCACGGCCACGCTGGAAAACGTTACGTGCGCGGCTGCACGCCCGTCGATCGTCGTAAAGCGCTGCAACGTGATGCCGTGCGCTTTCGCATCTACGATGAAAAGCGACAAGCCATCCGTGTCGCCGCGCGCGCCCGACGTGCGGACCGCCACGACAAACGCATCGGCGACAGCGGCGTCGAACACCAGCGTCTTCGTGCCGTCGATACGCCAACCGTTGCCCGTCTCCTTCGCGGACACGGCCAGACGCGCGATGTCGTATCGCGCGCCGGCTTCGCCCACGGCGAGCGCGAGCACCTTCTCGCCCGTCGCGGCCGCTTCGAGCCATTGCGTGCGTTGCTGCGCGCTGCCGGCCGCGCCGATCAGCGTGGCGGCCGGCAGGCCGCTCGCGAGCCAGCCCGCCCCGCCGAGCGCGCGGCCCATCTGCTGCGCGACGAGCATCGTTTCCACCGCGCCATAACCGCTGCCTCCGTGACCGGCGTCGATCGTGAGGCCGGTCACGCCGAGTTCGGCGAGCCCCTGGCGACGACGCTGCGCGAGCGCCGCGTCCTCGGCATTGCCGCGCTGATGCGCGGGATATTCGCCGTCGCAGAAGCGGCGTACCGCGTCCTGCAGCGCGACGTGATCTTCAGTCAGAGAAAAGTCCATGTTTTATCGTGTCCCGCTTCAGGCATTGAAGAACGCGCGGCTGATCAGGTTGCGCTGCACCTCGTTGGTCCCGCCGTAGATCGACAGCTTGCGCGCGTCGAAGTAATTGGCCGCGACCGCGATGCAGTCTTCCGGACCCGCCGGCTCGTGACCCGGCTGGTCAAGCAGCGCCGCTTCGTCGAACGCAATGGCGTCGGGGCCGGCGATGTCCGCGAGCAGCGCGTAGATCGCCTGGCGCAGTTCGGTGCCGCGCACCTTGAGCATCGACGCCTCGACAGCGGGCACGCGACTCTGCTGATTCGCGCTCAACATGCGCAGCCCCGTGAATTCGAGCGCCATCAATTCGATCTCGAAGCGGCTCACGCGCGCTTCGAAAAGCGGGTCGCCCGCGAGGCCCTGCCGCTTGCCGAGCGCCTTGACGCGCGCAAGCTGCTGCTTGCACGAGCCGATGCCCGCGATACCCGTGCGCTCGTGGCCGAGCAGATACTTGCCGTACGACCAGCCCTTGTTGATTTCGCCGACGAGGTTCTCGACCGGCACGCGCACGTTGTCGAGATAAACCTCGTTGAGGTCGGTGCCGCCTTCGAGCATGCGGATCGGGCGCAGTTCGACACCCGGCGACTTCATGTCGATGAGCAGGAACGAAATACCTTCCTGCGGCTTCGCGTCGGGATCGGTCCGCACGAGCGCGAACATCATCTCGCACCAGTGCGCGTACGAGGTCCAGACCTTGTGGCCGTTGACGACGAAGTGGTCGCCGTCGCGCACGGCCGAGGTCCGCACGCTCGCGAGGTCCGAGCCCGCGCCGGGCTCGGAGAAGCCTTGCGCCCACCACGTCTCGCTGCGGCGGATCGCGGGCAGATAACGCGCCTTCTGTTCGGGCGTGCCGAACGCGTTGAGCACGGGGCCGAGCATGTTGATGCCGCTCGCGATGATGCGCGGCGCACCGCCGACGAGCGTTTCCTCGTCGAAGATGTAGCGTTGCAGCGGCGTCCAGCCGGGACCGCCCGCCTCTTTCGGCCACGACGGCGTGATCCACCCGCGCTCGTGGAGCCGCGTATACCACCCGACATAGTCGGCACGCTCCAGACGCAGGCCGAGTTCGGCCTTGCGCTTCAATTCAGGCGAGAGGTTCTGCTTGACGAACTCGCGCACCTCGGCGCGAAACGCCTCGTCCTCTGCGGAAAATTCGAGTCTCATTAGGTAGTTATCCTTGTTATCAGTGCGCCTGATCCTGCGCGCCGCACACGACCAGCGCGTCGAGCGCGAGCACGCGGTCCGGGTACGCGACGAGCGGATTCACGTCGATTTCGGTGATCCGCGGATTCGCGCGCATCTGCGCGCCGATCGCGGCCACGGCCCTGGCGATCGCCGCCACGTCCACGCCCGCCGCGCCGCGCACGCCGTCGAGCAGCGCGGCGGCCTTCAGGCGGCGCAGTTCGACGACGATGTCGGCTTCGGCCATGTCGGCGGGAATCAGGCGCACGTCCTTGAGCGCCTCGATCCAGATGCCGCCGAGGCCCACGAGCACGACCGGCCCCCACTCGGCGTCACGCTTCGCGCCAACGACGAGTTCGAGTCCGCGCGGACCCATCGCTTCGACGAGCACGCCGTCGAGCCGAAGATCCGGGCGATGCGAAGCGACGCTCGCATGCAGCTTGTCCCATCCCGCGCGCAGTGCGTCGGCATCGGCGAGTCCGACCACGACGCCGCCGACGTCGCTCTTGTGCGGCAGTTCGCTCGCCTGGGCCTTGAGCACGACCGGGTAGCCGATTTCACCGGCAATCGCGAGCGCGTCGGCGATCGTCTTCGCAAGGCGTCCCTGCGGGACCGGCAAACCGGCGGCCGCGAGCCAGTGCTTGCCCAGGTATTCGGCAAAGATGCCGTTGGCGGGAATCGCGGCGGGCAGCGGGATCGCGACGGGCTCCGCCGTCTGCGCACGCGCCGCGCGTTGCAGCGCTTCGCCGTAGGCCGAGACGCGCGCACAGGCACGCAGCGCACGGTCGGGCGAGCGGAAGAACGGCACGCCGCTCGCGGCAATCGCTTCGACGAAGAACGGTTCGAGCGTGTTGTTGTCGCCCATCACGGCGAGCACGGCCGGCTTCGTCGCGCGCGTGAGCGCGGGCAGCAGGTGATCGGCCTTGTCGCGCTGTGCGATCGGCGGGCCGCCCATGATCGAAAGCACGAGGCTGCCGATGTTCGGATCGGCAAGCACCGTATCGATTAGTTCTCCGATCAAACCCGGGTTGCGTACGCCGATCGTCGTGTAGTCGAGCGGGTTGTCGGCCACCGCGAAATCGGGCAGCAGTTCGGTGAGCTTTTGCAGCGTCGGCGCCGTCAGTTGCGCCAGCGTGAGGCCGATGTCGTCGGCGAAATCGAGCGTGATGTTCTTCACCGCGCCCGAGGCGGTCATCACGGCCGTGCCCGCTGCGGGCGGCACGGGGAAATGCGCGAGGATCGCCGTGGTGTCGAACAGCTCGTCGAGCGAATCGACGACCGCCACGCCTTCGCGCGCGAGCAGCACGCTCACGGTGGCGTGGTCGCCCGCCAGCGCGCCGGTATGCGACTGCGCCGCTTCACGCGCACGCACGCTCTTGCCCGGCATCAGCATGACGATCGGCTTGCCGGCCGCACGCGCGTCGCGTGCGAGCCGGATGAACGTTTGCGGACGGCGGATCTGCTCGGCGTAGACGGCTATCGCGCTCGTCTGCGCATCGGCGATGAACCACGCGAGGTAGTCCTCGATGCCGAGCGACGCTTCGTTGCCCGTCGACACCGCCGCCGTGATCGGCTGGCCGCGGCCCATGAACGCGTCGCGCAGATTCGCGGCCATCGCGCCGCTTTGCGCGAGCACGCCCACGCCCTTGCGGCCCGCGCACGGATACGGCGCGATCGCCTCGAAGGTGACCGGCACGCCCGCCTCGAAATGGGTGAAGCCCATGCAGTTCGGGCCGATCAGGGCCATGCCGCCCGCGTTCGCGGCATCGGCCAGCGCCTGCTGCTTCGCGCGGCCTTCGTCGCCCGCTTCCGCGTAGCCCGACGCGAAGATCACCGCCGCGCCCGTGCGGCGCGCAGCGAGCGCGCGGACCGTATCGAGCACGCCCGCTTCCGGGATCGCGAGCACGGCGAGGTCAAGGCCCTCGGGCAATTCATCGACGCCGCCCACGCACGGGCGTCCGCCGATTTCCTTGCTGCTGCGCGAAACGAGGTGGATCTCCCCGGCGTAGCCGAACCGTTCGAGGTTTTGCAGCACGAAATTGCCGAACGCGCGCGGGTCGGCGGAAGCACCGACGATCGCGATCGACCGGGGCTTGAGGACACGCTCGACGGACTGCACGCCGGCGGCATCGGGTAGTGACTTACTCATCAGATCATGCCTCTTCTTGATTGGAACCCTGGGATTCGCATACCAGGATCGCGTCGAATGAGGAGCATTCTGGCATACCAGAGGCTGGTTTCCAATACACCAGAGGTCAATTTATTGGGTTAGCGTTTTCCCCTAGCTCTATTTGCGCGACGGCCAGAATCCTTGCTATCTATTTGATTTTATGTATTTTTAGCTTGGCCGCCGCGCTCTACGACCACCCAGATCCTCCGCGTAAGAAAAACCCTTGCTTGAATACCAGTAACGCGTATTGGTATATTTAAGCCATCGGAACAGAGGACCTGCCTCCATGAAACCTGTAGTCGACCTGCCCGCCGGGCGCGAGAGCGCAACGCCCGATCTGCCGGCAGCGGCGCCGCGCCTGCGCCCGAGCCTCGCGAACGACATCCGCGAGACGCTGCAAGGCGAGATCGAGACGGGCAAGCTCGCGCCGGGCACGCCGGTTGACGAGCGCGCGCTGGCGGCGCGCTTCAACGTGTCGCGCACGCCCGTGCGGGAAGCGCTTCAGCATCTCGCGGCGCGCGATCTGATCGTGATCTCGCCGCGCCAGGGGATCACGGTCGCGCGCCTGTCGATTGCAAAGGTCCGCTCGATGCTCGAATACATCGGCGAGCTGGAAGCGCTCTGTGCCCGCTTTTGCGCGCGCCGGGCAAGCGAAGCACTGCGCGAAGCGCTCGACCGCGCGCTGATGGCCTGCCAGCAGGCCGCCGTCGAGGGCGACGCTACCGAGTATGCGCGCGCCAACGCGCTCTTCCACGACGCGATCTACGAAGGCAGCCGCAACGAGTGCCTCGCCGATCAGATCCGCGCCGCCCGCCGCCAGTCGGAGCGCTATCGCGTGGCCGACTTTCGCAACCGCAGCCAGATCAGCCGCTCGTTGCAGGAGCATTTTGAAATCGCCCGCGCGATTCAGGCCGGCGACGAAGCCAAAGCCGCCCAGGTGATGCTGCACCACGTCCCGGCCGGCACCACCGGCTTTTCCGAATTCCTCGCCGCCGTGCCGCGCCACTTTTTCGACGACGGCATGGATCAGAAAGCCTGGTCGTCCTGATCAATAAATATACGGAGACAACATGCCCCGTTCCATCGACGTCCCCGGCCTCGCGCACAACGCCCCGATCCCGGTCGGCGCGCGCGTCGCCAACGTGCTGTGCTCGTCGGCGATCGCCGGCAAGGACCCGGCGACCGGCAAGCTCGCCGCCGCCCCCGCCGACCAGGCTCGCCTCGCGTTCGAAAACCTCCGGCGCTTTCTCGAAGCAGGAGCCGCGACGCTCTCCGACGTGGTGAAGCTCACCGTCTATATCAAGGACGATGCCGTGCGCGAGCACATCAACGCGCACTGGCTCGCATTCTGGCCGGACCCGGCGCAGCGTCCCGCGCGCCATATCGTCGTGCACGACCTCCAGCACGGCATGGCGTTGCAACTTGAAATCCTCGCCGTCGCATCCTGATTCATCGCCCGATTCATAGCCTGATTCATCGCCCGATTCCGCCCATTCAGCCCTCGCACCCACTCATCTCCAGAAAGGTTCGAACGTGATCATCGATTCCCACGCCCACGTCGTCATGCCCCCCGAAAGCTTCCGCTACATGGCGGAGCTGATCGGCGGCCGCGCCAACCCGTCGACCCGGCCGAACGTGCCGGACGCCTCCGTGCGCAAGATGGCCGAAGAACTCGTGCGCAGCATGGACGCCGTCGGCACCGACGTGCAGTTCATCTCGCCGCGCCCTTATCTTCAGATGCACTCGGTCAAGCCCGCGCGCGTGTCCGAACTCTGGTCGCGCCACTGCAACGACCTGATCGCGCGCTTCGTCGGCATGTTCCCGGAGCGCTTTCGCGGCGTCGCGGGCCTGCCGCAGTTCATGAACGAGTCGCCGGAAGTGCGCGTCGTCGCCGAACTCAAGCGCTGCGTGAACGAGCTGGGCTTCGTCGGCTGCCTGCTGAACCCGGACCCGACCGAATCGCAAGGCAGCCGACGAAGCCCAGCTCGTT